>ERZ761603.1526-NODE-1526-length-17208-cov-23.670786_pt1 | contig 17208 bp, 14 predicted proteins | sample MGYA00511879_ERZ761603 | MGnify/ENA primary metagenome ERZ761603 (study PRJEB28899, sample SAMN02850040) | bioreactor sludge metagenome | biome: EBPR Sludge; feature: EBPR Bioreactor; material: flocular biomat | place: Australia: Thorneside Wastwater Treatment... | reverse complement strand
GGGAATCCGAAATCGGGAATCCGAAATCGGGAATCCGAAATCGGGAATCCGAAATATTGAATCTTAAAATCCATAGAAGATGACACTACACGAAAGATTGAGATCGCCGGGACCCAAACGCATCCTGGCATTAGACGGCGGCGGCATTCGCGGCGCGCTCACGCTGGGCTTTTTGGAAAAATTGGAAGCCCTGCTCCGGCAGCGGCACAACAATCCCAGGCTCCTGCTCTGCGATTATTTCGACCTCATCGGCGGCACCAGTACAGGCTCCATCATTGCCACCCTGCTGGCGGTCGGCAAAGACACGGCCTTCATCAAGAAGATGTACTTAGAGTTGGGCGGCGAGATTTTTGCCCAAAGGCGGGGCATCTTCGGTATGCTCAGCGCCAAATTCAAAGAAGACGCGCTCCGGGCGCAACTCAAAAAGCACCTCGGCGACCGCCCCTTCGGTGATGAAAGCCTCAAAACCGGCCTCGGCATCATCGCCAAACGCGCCGACACAGGCGGCACCTGGCCCTTGGTGAACCACCCCGATATGCCGTATTTCGACAGAAACAGAGAGATGCCGCTCCGAAACGTCGTGCGGGCCAGCACGGCAGCGCCCACCTATTTTCTGCCCGAAAAAATCAACGTGGGCGCGGGGGAGGAAGGCGCTTTTGTGGACGGCGGCGTGAGCATGGCCAACAACCCGGCCCTGCAACTCTTTCTCATCGCCACCCTGCCCGCCTACAATATCAGGTGGGCCACCAGCGCCGATCAGTTGCTCGTCGTTTCGGTGGGTACCGGCGCCACCCGCTCCAAATTTAAAATTGACGACGTACTCGACAACAGGCTCTGGGACTGGGCTGCGGCTGTTCCCAATATGCTCATGTACGATGCCAACATGCAAAATCAATTGATATTGCAAACGCTGGCCCGCTCGCCGCACGCGCAGAAAATTGACCGCGCATTGGGCACTTCCGTCGGCGGGTTGCTGCCGGAAGACAGGGCGCTGCTGCATTATCTGCGCTATGATGCTCCTCTGAATGAGGAGGTTATGGCCGAAATCGGTTTGCCCAAATCGCTCGCCGAAATTGAAAAACTGAGGGAAATGAGCGACGCTGAAAATCGCTTCGAGTTGGCGAAAATAGGCGAAAAGGCAGCGGCAAAGTACGTCAAGAGCGAGCATTTGCCCGCTTCGTTTGATTTGTAAAGGTTCTACCCTTAGTGAAGGGGTGACTTCAGCATTCAACCTGACGGAGTCACCCCTTCACTATCTATCAATAATAATACACGATGGAAGCTATTCTGAGTCAGGAACAAATGTGTGCGCTGTTCATTCCGCTGCTGCAATCCCGCGGCAACGAGTACAAAAAATTCCGCCCGATCCGCGCCAAAGCAGCCCTTGACGGCGAGCGCATCGAAACCCGCACCTCCGACGGATTGGAAACCATCAACACCGCCGAAGCCGGGGATATGATCGTGCAAAACACCACCCGAGCCGGCGAGGCTTATGTGATGTCTGCCGATAAATTTGCCGAGCGCTATGTACCTGCTCCCGAAGAAAGCACTGACAATGAGGGCTTTGCGCTGTACCACCCCGTAGGTCGCATTCTGGCGCTGTGCATAGACGAGGCATTGCTACAGGAGCTTCAGTTGCCGCAGGCGTTTCATTTCACCGCATCCTGGGGCAGCAGCATGGCCGCCAAAGCCGGCGATTATCTGGCCTGCCCGCCCGACGGCAGTTCGGTGTATCGCATCGCGCGGGAAGAGTTTTTCGAGACGTACCAGTTGGTGTAGTTTTTTTTTGTTTTTGGGCGCACCCCACTCTACCGCCTCCCCGACCCTCCAGAGGAGGGAGCATCAGGGCGTGGGGCCGGGCTGTCCGCTACATGCGCCTCTCCGCTGTGAACCGGTAAGGCCCATCCGCTTCCATCCCTCGCGCAACGGGCTACTCTCCGCCATCCGTCAATTCTTTCGGCAATTGTTTGGAGGTTTTTGCTCCCAACTCCCTGATTTTCTCAGCCTTGCCAATGAGCGTATCGCCAGGGCGGCGGGCGTCGCTCAGCTTGAGCATGGCATCGTGGTAAGCCTGTTGCGCCGAATCCAAGCGCTGGCCGATACCGCGCAAGTCTTCCACAAAGGCCACAAACTTATCGTACAGCAGGCCGCTTTGTCGCGCTATTTCCATCACCGAGCGCTTCTGCTTGTCCTGCTTCCAGATGAAGGCCACCGTGCGCATGGTAGCCAGCAGGGTAGAGGTAGTGACGATGACGATGTTGCGGTCGAGCGCGTCGAGGAAGAGCCGCGAATCCTGTTGCAGCGCCACGTTGAAGGCCGATTCTAAGGGCACAAACAGCAGCAGGTAGTCCGGGCTGTTGATCTGATACAGCGAGGTGTAATTTTTCTCGCTCAGCTCGCGGATATGGCGGCGCATACTGTCCACATGCGCGGCCAAGTGCTTTTTCTGCTCCTCCGGTTCCTGGCTGCTGAAGAAGCGCTCGTAGGCCGTCAGCGACACTTTGGAGTCTATGATAAGGTGCTTGCTGTCAGGCAGATGGATGATGCAATCGGGGCGTTTTTGGCGGCCCTCTTCATCAGCAAAGGAGCTTTGCACCGAGTAGTGAATGTCTTTGGCGAGGCCCGCCCGTTCCAGCAGCAGTTCGAGTTGCATTTCGCCCCAGTCGCCCTGCGCTTTGTTGTCGCCTTTGAGCGCGCCGGCCAGATTGTTGGCATCCTGACTGAGTTGGCGGTTGAGGTCGCGGAGTTGTTCTATTTCTTTTTTCAGCGAGACGCGGTCGCGGGTTTCTTCCACAAAGCGCCGCTCGATGTTTTCCTCAAAGGTTTTGATTTTTTCGCGCAGCGGGTGCAGCAGTTCCCCTATTTGCTGCTGATTGTGTGCGCTGAACTTCTGCGATTTTTCCTCCAGCAGGCGGTTGGCCACGTTTTCAAACTCCGTCTGGAAGCGCTCCTGCAAGCGCAGCATCTCGTGTCTTTGCTCCTCCAATTTTTCCCGCAGGTGCAGCATAGATTGCTCCTGCGCCCGCGTTTGGCCGGTCAGTTCGCGCAGTTGTTCCTCTTTGGAAATCAATTCATCGCGGAGGAGATCGTTTTGTTGCAAGGCAGCCTCATGCACTTCTTTGGCCACAAACTGAGCCTGCACTTCCGACTTGGGCAGGTGGTCAATCCGCGATTTGAAACGGGCCAGCATCCAGGCGCTGAGGGCGCCTATTACCAAGCCAATGAGCAAAAAAAGCAGGGAAATAGTCAATGTTGCTTCCATGTTCAATTGAATCTTCGGCGGAATAAAGTGGTGTCCGTGAGGCTGCGGATGAGCGGCGCATTTTCTTTGATTTCGGCAGGAGCTATGCCGATTTTTTCAGCGCGTGTGAGGGCGGTGCGAACTCTGGCGGTATCGCCCAGCGCGGTGAGTGATTCCACGAGAATGGTGTGCGCTTTCACGTTGTCGGGTTGCATTTTTATCACCTCATTGGCGCTTTGGATGGCCGTTTTGTGATCGCCCAGATTTTTGCTGGCATCGGCGCGGGTATTGAGCGCCTCCACATTTTCCGGAGTGACCTTCAGCTGCTGCTCGGCCTCGCTGCGGCGTTGCTTTTCCTGTTGCACGCGAACGTTGAGTTCTTCCACTTTTTGCTCAATCACTTTAGACCGTACCTCTTTTCTTGCCTCCGTGCCGGCTGCTTTGTTCGTAGTCAGTTCCTGTGCCTTTGAGAAGTCTTTTTGAGCCTTATCCAATTGATTGACAGCCAGATAAGCCGAGCCTCGCATGGCCAGCACATCGGCATTTTTCGGTGCCACGGTGGCTGCGTTGTCCAAGGTGGCGATGGCCTCGCCGTAGTTGCCCTTTTTGATTTGCAGGGCGGCGTAGTTGTTCAGAGCCAGCGCGTAGTTGGGATGCACCGACAAAACCTTTTCATAAGCTGCCAGCGCCTGTTCTTCTTTTCCCATCCGCGTGTAATTGTCGGCCAGCAACATGCCGCCCAGCAGCGCCAATGTAGAATCCTGGCTTTCAAACGATTCTAATGTGGCGACAGCGCCGTTTTGGTCGGATGTCAGCGTTGCATTGAGGCCGATGGCGATTTGCAGCAATTGCTCCACTTTGGTAGAAATTTTGCCCTCGGTGAACACGCTGGAAAGCGAGGAAATCGTGTCCACAAAAACGCCTTGAAGCGGAAGAGTGGCGGCAATGTCGGATTTTTCCCAGTCGTCGCCGGGCGACATGCCCCAACGTTTGAGCTGCCAAGGCTTGGCAAACGCAAAATTGGTGATGACGATCCATTGATTTTCGTTCACTTTGTCTGTTGTACCCCAAAGTGACAATTGTGCCTCGCATTGCAGCGCTTGCTCTTTTCTCAACGGATATTTCTGATTTTCAGCTAAAGTATAGATGCCGGTTTGCAACAAGCCGTCTCTGTCTATCGAACTGAGGCGGTTTTGCAGGGCCACCGGCAATTTTTTTGAATCAACGTTGTCTTCGTTGAAAGAATCATATTCCCACAAAAGGATTTTGAAAGAATCGCCGGCCTCAAAATCAGGACAGCCGGTTTGCGTTTGCTGCGTATCTGCGGGATCGTCTTCGCCGCCTTGTTGGGATACCCAATATCCCAGAAATGCAATGGCCACTGCTCCTATCGCAATTGCCAGATAAGGCAACATGCGCCGGGTTTGCTGTGCCGGCGTCAGGCGGGTGATGCCGTTTTCGAGGTCGTCGGCAATTTGATATACGGCGTTGTTGACGCGGTTGTAAATCAGATCGGCCTGGTCAAAAGTGATGCGCCCGCCATTGGCCTCGCGTTTGGCGTTCAGAAACTGGGCCTGCGCTTCGGCGGCAGCCTGTTTCAGTTCGCTCCAGCGCTTTTCGGTGGGCAAATATTCGAGCAGTACGCGCAGGGCCTCTTCTGTTTCAGCCTGTGCGATGAGTTGTCTGACCTGTTCTGCAATCTTGCGTGGCTCCATGTGGGAGGTGTTTTTCGAGTGTTGTGTGTTGCAGGAAACGCTCTGTATTGGGGATTGTTGCCGGAGCGCGTTTATGAAAACACTTCTTTAAGATCAATGACCAAATCGGGAAAAATGTGCGGGCGCAGTTGGTCTTCTTCCGTTGCCGGAGCAAGACCGGAATATTTACCTACTTCGTTGAGAACGTACTGTAAAACGTTGCGTCCTGTCGGATTGACAATCCAATATTCGCGCACGCCGGCCTCTTCGTAAACCCTGAATTTTTCGCGCATTTCCATGCGGCTGTTGCCCGGCGAGAGGATTTCGATGACCCAGTCGGGGGCGCCGTTGCAGCCTTGCTCGTCGAGTTTGCTTTCGTCGCAGATAACGCAGATGTCGGGTTGCACAACGGTGGATTGGCGGCCTTTTTTGTCTTTGACGGGCAGGCGTACATCGAAGGGGGCAGCGTAGGCCCGACAGCTTTTTTTATGAAAAAAAATGGCCACTTGTCTGCTAAGTTCCCATGAAGTGCGTTGGTGAGCCTGATTCGGCGCCGGACTCATCTTAAAAACCCGCCCCTTGATGAGTTCGACGCGCTCCTGAAACTGCCACAGGAGGTAGTCGGCGTAGGTGTAGTGGCCTTCCGGGTCGAGTTCGGAAAACTGCGTGACGATTTTGGGAAGCGTGGCGGTACTCATGGTTCGGAGCTTGATGTTATACAAAAACCTCTTTCAGATCAATGACCAAATCGGGAAAAATATGCGGACGCAACTGATCTTCTTCACCGGCCGGAGCAAGGCCGGAATATTGGCCCGCTTCGTTGAGAACGTACTGTAAAACAATGCGTTCTGTCGGATTGACAATCCAGTATTCGCGCACGCCGGCCTCTTCATAAACCCTGAATTTTTCGCGCATTTCCATGCGACTGTTGCCCGGCGAGAGGATTTCGATGACCCAGTCGGGGGCGCCGTTGCAGCCTTGCTCGTCGAGTTTGCTTTCGTCGCAGATAACGCAGATGTCGGGTTGCACAACGGTGGATTGGCGGCCTTTTTTGTCTTTGACGGGCAGGCGTACATCGAAGGGGGCAGCGTAGGCCCGACAGCTTTTTTTATGAAAAAAAATGGCCACTTGTCTGCTAAGTTCCCATGAAGTGCGTTGGTGAGCCTGATTCGGCGCCGGACTCATCTTAAAAACCCGCCCCTTGATGAGTTCGACGCGCTCCTGAAACTGCCACAGGAGGTAGTCGGCGTAGGTGTAGTGGCCTTCCGGGTCGAGTTCGGAAAACTGCGTGACGATTTTGGGAAGCGTGGCGGTACTCATGGTTCGGAGCTTGATGTTATACAAAAACCTCTTTAAGATCAATGACCAAATCGGGAAAAATATACGGGCGCAGTTGGTCTTCTTCCGTTGCCGGAGCAAGACCGGAATATTTACCTGCTTCGTTGAGAACGTACTGTAAAACGTTGCGTCCTGTCGGATTGACAATCCAATATTCGCGCACGCCGGCCTCTTCGTAAACCCTGAATTTTTCGCGCATTTCCATGCGGCTGTTGCCCGGCGAGAGGATTTCGATGACCCAGTCGGGGGCGCCGTTGCAGCCTTGCTCGTCGAGTTTGCTTTCGTCGCAGATAACGCAGATGTCGGGTTGCACAACGGTGGATTGGCGGCCTTTTTTGTCTTTGACGGGCAGGCGTACATCGAAGGGGGCAGCGTAGGCCCGACAGCTTTTTTTATGAAAAAAAATGGCCACTTGTCTGCTAAGTTCCCATGAAGTGCGTTGGTGAGCCTGATTCGGCGCCGGACTCATCTTAAAAACCCGCCCCTTGATGAGTTCGACGCGCTCCTGAAACTGCCACAGGAGGTAGTCGGCGTAGGTGTAGTGGCCTTCCGGGTCGAGTTCGGAAAACTGCGTGACGATTTTGGGAAGCGTGGCGGTACTCATGGTTCGGAGCTTGATGTTATACAAAAACCTCTTTCAGATCAATGACCAAATCGGGAAAAATATGCGGACGCAACTGATCTTCTTCACCGGCCGGAGCAAGGCCGGAATATTGGCCCGCTTCGTTGAGAACGTACTGTAAAACAATGCGTTCTGTCGGATTGACAATCCAGTATTCGCGCACGCCGGCCTCTTCATAAACCCTGAATTTTTCGCGCATTTCCATGCGACTGTTGCCCGGCGAGAGGATTTCGATGACCCAGTCGGGGGCGCCGTTGCAGCCTTGCTCGTCGAGTTTGCTTTCGTCGCAGATAACGCAGATGTCGGGTTGCACAACGGTGGATTGGCGGCCTTTTTTGTCTTTGACGGGCAGGCGTACATCGAAGGGGGCAGCGTAGGCCCGACAGCTTTTTTTATGAAAAAAAATGGCCACTTGTCTGCTAAGTTCCCATGAAGTGCGTTGGTGAGCCTGATTCGGCGCCGGACTCATCTTAAAAACCCGCCCCTTGATGAGTTCGACGCGCTCCTGAAACTGCCACAGGAGGTAGTCGGCGTAGGTGTAGTGGCCTTCCGGGTCGAGGTCGGAAAACTGCGTGACGATTTTGGGAAGCGTGGCGGTACTCATTTTGCAATGTTGTTGTGCCGTGCAAATATACGCAGTTGTGCCGATAAAATCATCACCCGATTTGCACGGAGGTCATGTTCAGCGAGCCGCCGATGACGCGGTCGTTGAAAATACGGACGGGTTCGTCGCCCTGCTTGCCTGCCAGCACATACAGCAGGGGCAGGTAGTGATCGGGCGTGGGGATGGCCAGGTCGAAGGCTTTGCCCCGGTTGCGGAAAGCCGTCAATGCCTCGTGGTCTCCTGTGGCGATGAGCTTTTTCATGCTTTCGTTGGCCTCTATGGCCCAATCATAGCCGTATTCCGGCAGGTGGAGCTTGTCCCAGGCTACCATGCGCAGGTTGTGAACCATGTTGCCGCTGCCCACAATGAGCACGCCCTTGCGCCGGAGCGCCGCCAGTTCACGCCCCAGTTCGTAGTGGTATTGTGGCGTTTGAAAACGGTCCAAACTCAGTTGAAAAACAGGCACATCGGCATTGGGGTACAAATGCTTGACCACGCTCCAACAGCCATGATCGAGGCCCCACTGCTGGTCCATGCCCACCTGCGTAGATGTGATGGTTTTTTGGGTTTCCAGAGCCATTTCCGGGCTGCCGGGCGCCGGGTATTGCACATCGTACAGCGCTTGCGGGAAACCGCCGAAATCGTGGATGGTGCGCGGCTGCTGCATGGCCGTGACCCAGGTGCCCCGCGTTTCCCAATGCGCCGACACGCAGAGAATGGCCTTGGGGCGCGGTATGGACTCGCCGATTTTGCGCCAGTTTTGAGAAAACTCATTGGTTTCGATGGCGTTCATCGGGCTGCCGTGCCCCAAAAAGAGCACAGGCATCAAGCCGGTGGATGGAAGTTCGGACACACTGTCTCCAAAAGTTCTGAGTTTCATAAGAATACCTGTCGCCGGCAACAAGGCCAGCCATTTGAGAAAGGTTTTTCTTTCCATGATGAAGGAATGTGTTGGTCACTCGCAGCTTTCATACAATCTCTTACCCTCCTAAAACAAATGTCGCTACATCTATTTTTGTTTTTTAGCCGACAAGCTCTTGAAAAATCGCTCGCTGTTCAATACATTTTGCATCGGCGTTGTTCTATGAACTGAAAATCTACAACATGAAGCGCGTTCATTTATTCTTTCTGCTATTGATATTTTGGGCTGTCTGGACGGCATCGGGCTGCAACCCGGACGACCCCGACCCACCCAAAGACGAACTCATCAGCGGCGAATACGCCCCGCAATCTGTGACGCTGACCGTGCCCAACTGGATGCCTCAGCCGCTCATTCCCGCCGACAACCCGCTGACGGAGGAGGGCATAGAACTGGGCCGCCGATTGTTTTACGACCCCATTCTCTCTTCCGACAGCACGCAATCCTGTGCCTCCTGTCACCGGCAGGAAAAGGCATTCACCGACGGCTTAGCAGTGAGTACCGGTGTGAGGGGTTTGCCCGGCCGGCGCAGCGCTATGGCTTTGGACAACCTGAGTTTCCATGCCCGCGAGTTCTTCTGGGACGGCAGGTCGCCCTCGTTGGAGGCGCAGGCGCTTGTGCCTGTGGAAGACCCGCTGGAAATGAATGAAACCTGGCCCAACGTATTGGAAAAACTGCGTCGCCACCCCGATTACCCCCGGCGATTCCGGGCCGCATTCGGCATTGAAAAGAAAAGCGAAATCACCAAAGAGTTAGCTGCCAAGGCCATTGCGCAGTTTGAGCGCACCCTCGTGAGCGCCAACTCCCGCTACGACCGCGTGATCTGGCTCAACGACGGCTGGTACACCGATGCCGAAGAGCGCGGGCGGCAATTGTTTTTCTTTGAAGAGGCTCAAAGCCTGAATCACCCCGGCTGCTCGCACTGCCATTTTGCGCCCACGTTCGGCAACAACGCCTTCACCACCTATGCCAACAACGGCTTGGATAACGTGTCCAACCTCGACGCTTTTGCCGACAAAGGCCGCGGCGAAGTGACCGGCAACCGATTCGACAACGGCAAGTTTCGGGTGGTCTCTTTGCGAAACATCGAACTGACGGCGCCCTACATGCACGACGGCAGGTTTCAAACGCTGGAACAGGTATTGGACAACTACAGCATCGGCGGGCATGGCGTGGAAAATGAAGATGTCAACATTTTGCCCTTCACGCTCAGCGCGCAGGACAAACAAGACCTCATCGCCTTCCTGAAAACGCTGACGGATCCGTCATTTATCAACAATCCTAAATTCAGCGACCCGTTCAAGTGAGGAAAACGGTTACATTTGCGGCCTCAACCTCAAAGAGGACTTTTATGAATCCAAATAAAGTATGTGCATGGCTGGCTGTATCTCTGGCAGCCGTCTTCCTGTTCGCCTGCAAAACCGAACCCAAACAACAACCCGACAACTACATCGTGGTGGAAGGCAACACGATGGGTACTTATTACCGCGTCACTTATGCCGATTCTGCCGGACGTGATTTCAGCGCAGACATAGATGCCCTGCTCAAACAGATCAACCTCGAAATTTCCACTTACATTGACAGTTCCACCATTTCCCGGTTCAATAAGGCCGAGTACATGATTGATCTGGGCATTGATCTGGAAGCAGGCAGCACCGACAACCGGCATTTTTGGACCTGCTGGTGGAAGGGCTTGGAAATGTATCAAAAATCGGGCGGCGCTTTCGATCCTACCATCATGCCTTTGGTCAATTATTGGGGCTTTGGTTATACAGAAAAGCGCGCTGTTACAAAGGCCGACACCGCTGCTATTGATTCTTTGCTCCAATTCGTGGGCCTGAACAAAGTGGTATTGGAAAAAGGCCCGCCGGCCATCCTCCGAAAATCATTGCCGGGCGTTCAACTCGACTTCAGTGCGCTGGGCCAGGGCTACGGCGTGGATGCTATTGCCGAGTTTCTGGAGGGGCGCGAGGTGAAGCATTATCTGGTGGACATCGGCGGCGAACAACGAGCCAAAGGCAACAGCTCTCGCGGCGATGCTTGGCGCATAGGCATCAGCGTGCCGCAGGAGGGCGCCGACAAACAAGACATTATCACGTCGTTTCCATTGGAAAACCTTTCGGTCAATACCTCCGGCAACTACCGCAATTACTACGATGTGGAGGGCGTGAAATATGGCCACACCATCAGCCCGTTTACCGGTTTTCCGCAAAAATCCAACCTGCTGAGTGCCACCATTTTTGCCAAAGACTGCCTCACCGCCGACGTGTGGGCCACTTCCTGCATGGTGCTCGGCCCCGAAAAAGCGATGCAACTCGTTCGGCAGCAGCCCGAAATGGAAGCCCTGTTTGTCCTCGGTACGGAAGACGGTGGCATGAAATTGGAATATACGCCCGGACTGAAAAAGTTTTTTAAATAATCAACTCACACCCAACTGATGGAGTACAACTTAGACATCCCCTTAGAGCGGGATATTTGTTTTTTCGATATTGAGGCCACGGGGCTCAACGTGATCCGCGACCGCATTTTGCAAATCGGCATCGTCAAGTTCTTCGCTGACAGCCGCCCGCCTGCCGAAATGTACATGCTCATCAATCCGGGCGTCCCCATTTCCGAAGAGGCGCTCTCGGTACACGGCATTTCCAACAAAGACGTGGCCAACAAACCTACTTTCCAGCAAGTGGCTGAAAAAATCTATGATTTCATTGGCGATGCCGATCTGGCCGGGTACAATTCCAACCGTTTCGACGTGCCCATGCTCATGGAGGAATTTGACCGCGTGGGCATGCACTTTGACATGGAAAAGCGCCGCAGCTTGGATGTACAGCGCATTTTTTACAAAATGGAACCGCGCACCCTCAAGGCTGCTCTGAAATACTATTGCGATCAGGAAATGCCCGACGCGCACGATGCGTTGGCCGATGTACGCGCCACCATCGAGGTGTTCAAAGGCCAACTCAACCGCTACAAAGGCGTGGACTACATAGACGAAGACGGCAATGTGGAAAAAACGCCCATCAAAAAAAGCATACCGGCACTGCACGACTTCACCAACGACCTCCGCTTTGTGGATGCCACTCAAAAAATGAAACTCGACCAAAACGGCGTCGTTGTTTTTACTTTCGGGAAATATGTAGGCCGCCCGGTAGGCGAAATGCTCTCGAAAGACAAGCAGTACTACCACTGGATGTTGAGCAAGGAGTTCTCCTCGCAGGTCAAACAGATCATCCAGAAATTGGTGAAAGAATACGAAGAAGGCCGTAAATTCTGACGAAAAAAGTTTCTATGCGTAGTGAAGGGCTGACTACGGTGCCGAATCACCGGCCAAGTCAGCCCTTCACTGCCCACTGTCAATCAGCACATTTATTTAATGACAACGCATCACGCCATACTCAACAGCCCATCCGGCCGGCCCTTCGCATTGGATATATCGTTTACCGCCGACGGGCAGGCCAAGCCGGTAGTCATTTTTCTGCATGGTTTCAAAGGCTTCAAAGACTGGGGCTGCTGGAATCTGATGGCCGGGGCTTTTGCGGAAGCGGGTTTTGTTTTTGTCAAATTCAACGCCTCGCACAACGGAGTCACCATTGAAAACCCCACGGAATTTGCCGATCTGGAAGCCTTCGGACACAACACCTACTCGCTGGAACTGGCCGATTTAGATGCCGTCCTTTCCTGGCTGACCGAGGGGCGCTCGCCCGTGCCGGCTGATGAAATGGACGTTTCCCGATTGGCCTTGCTGGGCCACAGCCGGGGTGGGGGAGTGGTGCTGGTGCAAAGCGCAATGGACGAGCGCGTGAAAGCCGTGATAACGCTGGCCGCCGTGTCCAACCTGGCGTTTATGTGGGAGGGCAATCCCGCGCTGGAGCTTTGGAAAGAAACCGGCGTCACGCACATCCTCAATGCCCGCACCGGACAGCAAATGCCGGTGTATCTTGATGTGTACGAAGATTATCAGGCCCGGCAGCCACAACTCAACATCGCTGACGCCATGCAACGGCTCACCCAACCCTGCCTCCTCATACACGGCGATGCAGATGCTTCCATTCCGGTGCAGGCCGCTCATCAATTACAAGCCTGGAATCCCTCCGCCGAAGTCTTGGTGCTGCCCGGCGCAGACCATGTTTTCGGCGCACAAAACCCCTGGACGGAAGCCGAGTTGCCTCCTCACACACAGCAGGCCACTGAATTTGCCATTGCATTTTTAATGGACGTTTTATCTTGACCGAAAAATGACACAGAACATTATTCTTTGTCATTGTACAATACCTCTGCAATTCCGTATTTTTGGCAAGTAATATTAGCCAACTAAAGCCAAAACTATGGAATTGCGTTCAATCACCATCGGCGCACAACTGCGACAAAATGCGGTTGCCTTCCCTGACCGGGATGCCGCCATTTTCAACGAACCTGTTGCCCGTTTCACCTGGAAATCTTTGGATGCCGAAACCGACCGCCTCGCCAAAGGGCTGATTGCGCTCGGCGTTCAGCGCGGCGATCATGTGGCCGTCTGGGGTACCAACGTGCCTGTGTGGCTGCTCACCCAATTGGCCGTAGCCCGCATCGGCGGCACTTTGGTCACCATCAACCCGGAATGGAAAGAGCAGGAGTTGAAATATGCGCTCTCGCAGTCCGACACCCGTGTGCTCGTCATGATCCCAGGTTGGGAAAAAACCATCAAAGACAAGACGATTCGCTACGATTACCTGCGCATGATTCAGTCAGTTTGCCCCGAATTACCCTGCCCTGACGGCTTCCCCGAACTCCGGCACATCATCGTAGCCGGTGAAACCCCGCAGGCCGCAGGTTTTATGAGTTGGGAAGACTGTCTGCAAAAGGGGCAGCCCGTTTCCGATGCAACCCTGGCGGCTATGGCAGAGGTCGTAAACCCCGACGACGTGGTGTTGCTGCAATACACATCCGGCACTACGGGTTTCCCCAAAGGCGCTATGCTGACGCACTACAACGTCATCAACAATGCGCTGGCCGCCGCCGATCACATGGGCGTTCACGAGCAGGATCGCATCTGCGGGCCGGTGCCGTTTTATCATTGTTTCGGCTCCATTTTGTTCGTGTTGGGCGCAGTGGTCAGCGGTGCGGCCATGGTTGTTCCCGCCCCCATGTTTCATGCGCACAAAACATTGGAAACCGTTGAACGCGAGCAATGTACGGCCTTGTACGGCGTGCCCACCATGTTCATAGCCGAGATGGAAGAGATAGATTTCGACGCCTTCAACCTGCGCTCGCTGCGCACCGGCATCATGGCCGGCGCTCCGGTGGACAAAGAGCTGTTTGAGGCGGTCACCCAGCGCATGGGCGCCGCTGAAATGACCATTGCTTATGGCCTCACCGAAGCCTCGCCGGTAACGCACCAAACCTGGATCGTTGACCCCGTGGAAAAACGCATCACCACCGTGGGGCGGCCCGTAGATCACACCGAGGCCCGCATAGTGGACCCCGGCACTTTCCGCACTTTAGGAGTGGGCGAAGTGGGTGAAATTTGGGTGAAGGGCTGGCATGTGATGAAAGGCTACTACAAAAAACCGGAAGAAACCGCCAAGGCCATTGTGGAGTATGGCTGGCTGCGCAGCGGCGACCTCGGCGTGATGGACGAAAAAGGCTACTACCGCATCGTGGGCCGCCTCAAAGAAATGTTCATCGTGGGCGGGCACAATGTTTACCCGGCCGAGGTGGAGCAATCGCTGCACACCATCTTGGACGACAAGGTGGAGATGCTGCAAGTGGTGGGCGTGCCGCATCCGAAATTGCAGGAAGTGGCGGCACTGGTGGTCAAGCTCTTGCCCGGCAAGAACCTCACGCTGGAGGAAATACAGCAGCGCTGCGACGGCAAGCTGGAATGGCCCAAAATACCGCGTTACCTCAAAATTATGGACGACTTTTCGGTAGCAATGACCGTGACGGGCAAAATCCAGAAGTTCAAACTGACGGAGCTGCTGCGGCAGGAATGGGGTTTGAATTGATAACTCTTCACAAAATCAAATCCAACCCGTAACTTCGCCGCCTCAACCCACAACGAGCCGGCACCATGCAGCAATCGCCATTCAGTTTCGATCAGTTCAAACGCACTGCTTTTCAGCAAAAAGCGCCCAAAGCCTACTCGGAGGTCTTTTTTCAGATACATTTTGACGAGTTCGGCGCATCGCTTTCCGTCACCGACGGCAAGGGGAAACCCGTTTCTGCCAGCTACCTCAACTATGGCGGCGCGGTGCGCAACGTGCTCCGCGTGCTGGAGCAGATAGAAGACAAAAACAGCTTCGTCATCAACTGGGACCGCCCTTCCGACAAGGTCTATCTGGCAGAGCATCCCTATCTGATGGAAGCGCTGCGGCACTGCGGCAATGTGACCAAATGGGGGGGGCGCATCCAGTGAAGGTAGGATTGCGACTCACATGATTCGCATACTGCGATAGATAAAGAAGTAAATGGGGGGGGCGCATCCAGTGAAGGTAGGATTGCGACCCATACTTTTTTACTCCTAAGTCGGCGGCGACGTATGGGGGGGCGCATCCAGTGAAGGTAGGATTGCGTCCCGCCTGCCGCCGAAAGAAGGTTCTTTGAGGATGAAATGGTTTTCCATCGGCGGCGCGGGATTCAGCAGCGGCGGGCATCGGGTTGAGGACACAGGCCCGCCACTGCTTCAACACTTCAAATGACAGTGACCGGGAATTACCTGTCTTGAGAAAACAGTCATACTTATAGCTCGCAGCTTGAGCCGCGCCGTGGCGCGGTTGAGGCTCGCAGCCCACAGCCCCCAACTTGCAGTTTTTCCTCCCCACTCCCCACTTTTTCCTACCTTTGCGCCGCCCTTCTACCAAACGGGCATTTTCTTCATCAATCTTACAACCACAACATGACTATTGATCAAAACACGGTGGTCACGCTCCACTACAAACTTCAGGAAGACGACGCCAACGGCGAACTCATCGAAGATACGCACGGCGGCGAACCACTCACTTTCCTTTTCGGCGTAGGCCAGATGATCCCCGAATTTGAAGCCAATCTCGAAGGAAAAAATGCCGGCGATCACTTCGCTTTCGGCATCGCGCATACCGAAGCCTACGGTCCTTATGAAGACGACGCCGTAGCCGCGCTCCCCCTCGACATCTTCATGCACGAAGGCGAGGTGGACCGCGAAATGCTCCAGCCCGGCCGCATGATCCCCCTCCGCGACGAAGAAGGCAACATGCTCTACGGCACCGTTACCGAAGTGCGCGAAAACGACGTACTCATGGACTTCAACCACCCCATGGCCGGCATTGACCTCTACTTCAGCGGTCAGGTCCAATCCGTACGCGCCGCTACGCCCGAAGAACTCGATCACGGCCATGTGCATGGCGAAGGCGGCCATCATCACTGATCACCGGGTATCGTGAAGGGGCGACTATTTTAGTATTTACAAGAAAAGTCACCCCTTCACCACATAGGAAAATCGCGATTGGCAACCTTCCCAACTGGACAATCTAATTTCACAACGAGTAACCAAGATTATGGCTTGCAGCTTACGGCTTGCAGCCGATAACAACCAGACCATGTCCGCCATCCTCGATCTCGTAGGCAACACACCCATGGTACAAATCCGGCGCCTCATCCACAAGCCCGGCGTGCAGGTCTTTGCCAAACTCGAAGGGCACAACCCCGGCGGCAGCGTCAAAGACCGCGCAGCTTATGGCATGATCAAAGGCGCGCTCGACCGCGGCGACATCCGCCCCGGCATGAAACTCGTGGAAGCCACCAGCGGCAACACCGGCATCGCACTCGCCATGATCGCCCGCCTGTTCGACCTCGACATCACCCTCGTCATGCCCGACAACTCCACCCGGGAACGCGTGCAAACCATGCAGGCTTTCGGAGCCGAAGTCATCCTCACGCCCGCCGCCCGCTCCATCGAGTTCTCCCGCGAGTACGCCGAAGAATTGGCCGGCACAGGCCGCTACTTCATGCTCAACCAGTTTGCCAATCCCGACAACTGGGGCATGCACTACCGCAGCACCGGCCCCGAAATCTGGCGCGACACACAGGGCGCCGTCACGCATTTCGTCAGCTCTATGGGCACCACCGGCACCATCATGGGCACCTCGCGCTACCTCAAAGAGCAAAATCCGAGCGTTCAAATCGTTGGCGTTCAACCTGTTGAAGGCTCTAATATCCCCGGCATCCGCCGCTGGTCGCCCGAATACATGCCCGCCATTTACGAGCCGGCGCGCGTAGATCGCATCATAGACGTCACACAGGAAGAAGCCACCCACACCATGCGCCGCTTAGCTCAGGAAGAAGCCATTTTCGGCGGCATGAGCAGCGGCGGAGCAGTAGCCGCTGCAGCCCGGCTGGCCCAGGAATTGGACAGCGGCCTCATCGTCTGCATCATCTGCGACCGCGGCGACAGGTACCTGTCTTCCGGCATTTTCGGCTGATGTTTTTTTGGGGCGTGCCGGCGCTCCGGTAGAAACCAATGCGCCGTCGGGCGCCTCAGTCGCTCCTAAGGTCACTACCTTCGGCCCCCTCACGCAACGGGCGAGTACTGGTCTTCGGTAGGCGGTAGGCAGTGGGCGGTAGCCGCGCTGTGGCGCGGGGTAGGCGGTACTCAGCGCGGCTTGCAGCTTGTAGCCGGCAGCCGTCCCCACCCCGCCTTCCCACCCCACAGGCGTGGTTCGGCGGATGAAACCGAAATCGGAAATCCGAAATCCGAAATCAGGAATCCGAAATCAGGAATCGGAAATCCGAAATCAGGAATCGGAAATCCGAAATCAGGAATCGGAAATCCGAAATCAG
>ERZ761603.1525-NODE-1525-length-17211-cov-60.944976_pt1 | contig 17211 bp, 11 predicted proteins | sample MGYA00511879_ERZ761603 | MGnify/ENA primary metagenome ERZ761603 (study PRJEB28899, sample SAMN02850040) | bioreactor sludge metagenome | biome: EBPR Sludge; feature: EBPR Bioreactor; material: flocular biomat | place: Australia: Thorneside Wastwater Treatment... | reverse complement strand
GTGTCGGCATCCTCCCAGCTGTCGCCGTCCCAGACGTACTTCTCGACGTCGATCTCGGGGTTCGAGCCGTAGTAGTTGGCCTTGTCGGTGTCGCTATCGGTCTCCTTGTTGCCCGCGCTGTCGGTGTACTCACCCGAGGCGCTGGCCGTGTTGGTCTGCTGACCCTCGGCCCAGGTACCGGTCTTCTCGTAGGTGGCGCTCGCGCCCACCGCCAGCGTGCCGTCCAGGTTGATGTCGCCGAGCTTGTCATCGGTCACATCGACGTTGGCAAGCGCCACGTTGCCGGTGTTGGTCACCACGTACTGGAACTTCACCGTCGACCCGGCGTTCAGGTTCGGGCCGGTCGCCGTGTCGGCATCCTCCCAGCTGTCGCCGTCCCAGACGTACTTCTCGACGTCGATCTGCGGATCGGCACCAAAGTGATTGCTGGGATCCGCATCCGGAGCTACCGGCTGACCGCTCAGATCCTGAGCCGTAACGGTTGCCAAATTGCTGTATTGGCCCGCCGTGACGGAGCTTCTCGTTGCGCTGTATTGCCAGACTTCTCCCGGGTCCAGACGATTGTTATTGTTGGTGTCGCCAACGTTGAACCCCCCGGCGAGAACAGCTGAAGGATTGAATGATGCTTCGGGGCCACCGTCATCGAGTACCACGATATTTTGCAGCGGGGCCCCGCCGGTATTGCTGACAAAGTACGTAAAGGTCGCTGTGCCGCCCACGAGGATTACCGGACCAGTCGGCGCATCCGCGTCCTGCCCGTTGGTGAATTTCTTGATGGCCAACGCAGGCAGCGGCAACACCGTCGTACCGACGTCAAGATAGGGGGAATTCTCTGTCGAGCCAAAATCGTCGTTGCCGTTGATTGTCGTTGTTGAAGGAAGTGATGTCGGATTCGGAACACTGCCGCGCTGGGTCTGATCCTCGCCATAAACCACTGCGATCAGTGCACCATTCGTCGTGAAGAGACGCGCACCACTCTGGTCGCTATCATTGAACTTCGTGTCATACAGTCGGACCGACTGGAGCTGGTCGACCCTATAGGCGATGTCGTATTTCTGGCCATTCGGGGCTGTCAGGCTACTGTTTGTGGGGTTACCGTCCCAGTCCACATAGACCGTTGTATCCGCCGTCGCTGTCACCCAGAGAGGGCTGCCGTTCTGACCGGATGCCACCGTTCCATTATTCTGAGAAGAGCCCTGCGCCCAGCCCACAACGACCTGGCTGGTCAGAGCGTTCTGCGGAGTCAGCGTCCAGCCCCAGTCGTAATTGTTGCCCGCGTTAGTATTTGTCGCAGAGTCGTAAGTGGCTATGACATCAAAACTAGCACCGTCAGGACTGTTGGCACTGCTGCCAGTATAGAACTGGATCCCCGACCCGGAAACTGTTGGAGTGAAACGCTCGGTCTCACCGGCGGTAAGGGTCAGAGTCCCGCTGCCGCTGGTCGTCCGATAATTGACGGTGAGGGGCGCGGCACCAGGATTATAGACAAAATAGCTGACGGGGCCGGACGTGGCTGTACTTGGACCTGTCGTGGTCACCGGCGAATAGTAGCTGTTGCCCAGCTTGGCCAACGGTGTGAGGGTAAAGGAATCTGACTCGTAATTCGCGCCGATATCTCCCGTGACCAGAGTCACCTGTACGGGTTTATCGGTCAGGACACGCGAGTTGGCATTGATCCCCGGTCCGCTGGTGGGGCTGGGACCAGTACCATCGCCAGACCCCCTGACCACATAACTCTGGCCCTGGTTGAGGGTCGTGTTGACATCAGTGACATCGGTCAAGTCGCCGTCCCCGTTGACATCGATCTGGACCATTGTCCCGTTCTGCGCCGCACTGACTATCAGCGCGGCGTAACTGAACATGTCGTTGTCGTTGGTGAGATTCTGCCCGACTGGCACCTTGTACTCGGTTCCATAACGGAAGGTGTCGACCACTTCAATGGCCCCGCCCAACACCGAGCCGCCAATACCCTCGACGGTTTGCGGCCAGTACCCCCGGGTAACGGCTATGGCTGCGCTGGCGCCGATCTTGTCCGCCCCGTCGAAAAAGATGGCTGTACCGCGAGGGTTGGTCGGCACCGCATTTCGCAGAATGACGACATCGCCCGCCTGGAAGACGTCGGTCGAAAAACCCGGAGCCATACCGTCAGCCGGATTGTTGTTGCCCCAGATCTGAGTCCCGCCTGGATTTCCCGCGCTGTAAAGGTTCGCCGGATTGGCGATATCCGGGTCGTAGCCGTTTTCCCATTGGTCATAATAGATGACCGTGCCGGCACGGCTCATCGTCATCGAAATGACGCTGTTCATCAGATTGGAAACGTTATTTTCCAGATCATTGAAAATGTAGTTGACCTGCTGCTCCGGCAGGGGAACGAAGTAGGTTTGCAGCGGCGCGGGATTGGAGTCCGTAAAGGTCGTCGACGCCACGACCACCCCGCCCGTCCCGGACGTGCTCGCGCTACTCGCGGTCGCCTCGAGCGTGGCGTTCAGGGCGGGTGCCACCTGCGGTCCGGGGCCATCCGGATCCGCGGGCACGACCCACTGGGCAACGACCTGCCCATTCACCAGACCATCCAGATCGCCCCAGCCGCCATCGGTGACCCAGAACGGAGAATAGACATTGGCCACGCCGTCGTCACCCGGATCGCTCGCGCTGTCACGCACGGCAAACACGAAACTTGAGCCGGGATCAAATCCGGCCAGGGTCAAGGTGACGGTCTCGCCGGGGAGATAGTCCTTCTTATTGGTCGTCAGTGTCGTCGCCATGGCTGTCTACTCCAAGAAATTGAATCGATGGTTAATGTGCTCTTCGGGCGTCGCCGGGTGGCATCGTGCACCCCTGCCGGCCCCGGCTTTGCCCTGCAAAATCGTGACTGCTTTTCGTCGAACGTGTGACCGCCGATCAGTGGTCAGCTCGCACGTCGGTGTTGGTGTTCTCTTCGGCCGCCAGATCAATGGGATAGATGGCGCCTCGATGATCTCAAAACGTGCCAAAACCATAACTTCGGAGGGCCCGCTTGCCTATTCCCCAAACGGGTACTTTTGCACCGCTGGCGACCTTTCCCCTGCGCTGTCCGCTCCCCTGTCGTCGGATGCGACGGCAAGGGTTTTTTCAAGCCCATACGGCAGCAGCCAGCGCACGGCGCTCGGCCAGCCTCTGCCGCGCGCACGACGCCAGACCTCGTCCGATCGAGCGGAATCGGGCCTGCGGCGCAACGCCAGCGAAGTCGTCGACCGGTCATCATCTACTCCGGCCGCCTCTGCCCGGGAACGGCGAGGCAATAGGCCAACTGGCTGCGTCGGTGCACGCCGACCTTGTCGAAGACCGCCCCCAGGTGTTTCTTGACCGTGTCGGGGGAGACGTTCAACTCGATCGCGATCTCCTTGTTGGTCTTGCCGGCCGCGGCGCGCCTGGCGATCGCCTGCTCGCGCGCGGTCAGTGCGGGCAGCGCGGGCAGCGTGCTGGACGGGGCGTCCAGGCCTGCGGCAGGGGACCCTTCCTTGACCAGGATGCGCCGGCATACCCGGCTCATGATCCAGCGCGGCAGCCATAGCCCCCCCTGACTCACTTCGCGGATGGCTCGCGCGTAGTGACGGGCTGACGCGAGGAGCGGAATGCAGCCACAGATGCCGTGCTTTTCGATCGCCTCGACCGCCAGCGGATGAGCGTCATCCCAGATCAGGATGAGCTTTGCGTCGCAAGCCGCTTTGCGGAGTTCTTCAAGGCACTCCGCGCCGAAACGGATGAGCAGCGCGCTGTCGAACAGGATGAGATCAGGCGAGGCATGGACAAGGAAAGCGTGGATATCCTTGATCTCCGCGTGACAGAGTCCGCCCAGCTGCATGCCCGGTTCATTGGCCAACCCTGATCCAAGCGCCGCAACAAGGTCCCGGCGTTGCGAAGCGATGAACACGGAAATGCCTTCGGCATTGGCTGACGTCGCTGGCACCCGACGGTTGCACTGCTCCTCCACAGCAGCGATCGCCAGATCCGGGCTGGCGTGACATCGACGCTCGCCTGCCCGACGATCGTCGACACGCCAGTGGCTCCGCTGGCCATCATCCTGTCGCCGCGCGACGTGCCGGCGGTCGCTCCGCCGCCGCTCGATCAACGCTGACGGCTGCTTGCCGGAGCCGCCTGGCGCCGGCCCTGATTTCATCGCGCTACGATGAAGCTCGGTCACCACCAGGGAGCTGATCAACGGATCATTCGCCGCGGGCAACCCCAGGGTTGTCGGTTCGTTGCGCTGCGCTGGATCGATCAGGGGACGGCTCGGCGCCCGGCGCAGGGATTCAGGGTTCCTGCCTGTTTCGCTGGATGACCGCAACTGCGGCAGGCAGGCGGCGATGTTTTGGACCGGCCCGCTGGCCGCCGGTAGTTGGCGACACGGTCCGATCTGCGGAGCCGCAGGCCCGTCGCCCTTCTCCCGTCGACTGGCAGTGTGGCAGTCGAAATCTTCCGTATCGGCGCTCATCGCCAAACAGATTCGAAGCACGGGACTGTGGTCAGGGCAGGCATGCGGGGCGCCTTCTGCAAACATCGATCATTGATGGCCAGCGATCGATCGGAAAACGATCGGAGACAGGGCGATCAAAGCAATAGTCGTTCCAGCCTTGGAAGGGCGCTGATATAAGGTGATTTTGCTTCTCGTCCAGGGATCAGGGCGCGATCAGTGTAAATTTTTCCGACAGCTCGCAGAGCCGTTGAGGTCAGCTCCGCCGGCTTGGCGCACTGGCGCAGGGTCCGCCGGCAACCCCGGTTGCGAGGTGGCCCGCGCCACCGGGCCGCGGTCTCGAGAGCGACGCGCTCGCTCTCGGCCCTCGGCGGCTGATGGCTTTCCAGTACAATGCCGCTCCCGTCAGGCAAGCGATCGATGCCATCGACGGCGATTGAACCCGAAGGAAAGGATCGCCATGACCGCCATTGCTCATCTGAATCGCCTGCTGCCCGGCCTGCAACCCCTGGTCAAGTACCGTGCGGCGGATTGGCCACACGATTTCAAGGCCGGGCTTTCGGTCGCCGCGGTGGCCATCCCGGTGGCCATCGCCTACGCGCAACTGGCCGGCTTCCGTCCGTCGACCGGCCTCTATGCCTCGATCCTGCCGATGGTCGTCTATGCGCTCGCCGGCACCTCGCGCCAGTTGATCATTGGTCCCGACGCCGCGACCTGCGCCATGATCGCCGCCGTGGTGGCGCCACTGGCGGCGGGCAACAGTGGGATGTACCTTTCATTCACCATTGCCCTGACGCTGCTCACCGGGGTCTTCTGCGTTGCGGCGAGCTTTCTGCGCCTCGGTGGTCTGGCCGATTTTCTCGCCCGGCCGATCCTCGTGGGTCTGCTCAATGGTGTCTCGATCTCGATCATGATTGGCCAGTTGGGCAAGGTGCTCGGCAGCAAGCCGGAAGCAACGCGATTCTTTCGCCAGGTAATCGAGATCCCCGAGCTGGTCCTCAAGGCACACTGGCCGACCGTTCTCCTGTCGCTCGGCAGCGTGGCGGTGATGCTGCTGATGCCGCGCCTGTCGAAGCGCGTGCCGGCGTCGCTGGTGACCATGATCCTCGCCGGTCTGGCGGCTTATCTGCTGCGGCTCGATCAGATGGGCGTGGCGCTGATCGGCCCGGTGGCCAGCGGCCTGCCGGACCTCGAGTGGCCCGATCTGCCGCTGCACGAAGTCGGCGACCTCGCGGGTTCGGCCGCCGGTCTGGCGCTGGTGCTGTTTACCAGCGGCATGCTCACCGCGCGCAGCTTCGCCGAACGCAACGGCTACGATATCGATGTGGACCGTGAATTTGCCGCCTTTGGCATGGCCAATATCGCTTCGGCGCTGTCGCAGGGCTTTGCCGTCACCGGCGCCGACTCGCGCACGGCAGTCAACGACGCCAACGGTGGACGGACCCAGATGGTCAGCGTCATCGCCGCGCTGGCGATCTCGCTCCTGCTGCTGGTCGGTACCGACTCGCTGGCCTGGTTGCCGATCCCCGCACTCGGCGTGGTGCTGCTATTTGCCTCCTGGTCGCTGCTCGACATGCAGGTCTTCCGGCGTTACCACCAGGTGGAGCGCGCCGCCCTGGTCCTGGGAGCGATCACGATGCTCGGCGTTCTCGCCTTTGGCGCCATCAAGGCGATCATGCTGGCCGTGACGCTGGCCCTGCTGATGTTCATCCGTCGCGTGGCGCGCCCGGCATGCGAGGAGCTGGTCAATGTCCCCGGCCGCCCCGGCCTGTACAACCGCCTGTTCTTTCCCGAAGCGACGACCATCGACGGCCTGCTCCTGCTGCGCTTCTGTGGTCCGCTGGTGTTCTTCAACGCCAGCCATTTCCGCAGCGAACTGCAGCGTGCGATCGCCCGCCAGAAGGCCCCCGTCGAACGTGTGGTGCTCGATCTGATCCCGATGACCAGTCTCGACATCACCGGCATCGACACGCTTGAGCGACTGGACGCGGAACTCGCGGCGCAGAACATCACGCTGACGCTGGCCGGCCGGCAGATCGAGTTCGAACGCTGGCTGGAGGCCACCGGCCACCCCGATCAGTCAATGCACCAGCGCGTCTACCCGACGATGCGCCAGGCGATTCGCCAGTGGCACGGGCGCGACGAACCGGGGATGGCCGATGAACCGGGGATGGCCGATGAACCGGGGGCAGAGGGTGACAGCCAAGGCCTGTCGCACGGCAAGTAGCCTGACGGCCAAGCAAAAATTCTCCAGGCCATAAGGATCCTCGCAGGATTACTTCTCGTTCTCGAGCCCCCTGGCGGTGATTTCCTGGTACAACCTCATCATTCTTGACGCGAGTTCGTTGTATTCCGGGTGTCGGTCCAGGAGCGGCTTGAGGTCTTCCGAGTCGGCAAACACCCGCTCGAGAAAGGCAATGTCCATGTCGTCGAGCCGCCCGCCCGCTTCGACCTTGGCTTTCAGGTCGAGGGCTCTCGGCAGCCGCTCCTTTTCCAGTCGCTCAATGATAACTGCCGCCACACCGGTGTCATTCGCTTCCTGACTCATTGCTCGCTCCTCTTGGGTTCTTGTTTGACGCCGACTCGGCGGACGATCTGCCGGCGGCGGTTGGGGGGTTAATGACGCGACTTCAGCCGTGGATAATGCCAGTACCCGCGAGGGAAAGGCAATAGACATCCACGCCGCTGCGAGAGACCACGGCTTTCGTCCTCGTCCGGACGATCACTGGCCGACAATCACAGGCCGTTACACAAGGAAGACAGAGAAACCACAGCTCAACGGCGCCGGCTTGGCTATCATCTGTCCCGTCGCTGCCACGCTCTCCCCACCCCTCCCCTCTCGCGTGACAGTGACGGCTTCACCCGGCCCGCCCAGCCCTCCCTCTGCGCGGGCCGTTTCTATTCTGGCAGCGTATGATCTGCCTGCCTTCCGCCTGCAGCAACGCAGCAAGCAGATCGTTTTCGGCAACCTGGGGATCGCATGGAGTGGTGGCAATGAAGCGATGGACGAAAACTCTGGCCTGGGTGCTGTCGTGGCTGACGCTAGCCTTCGCACCGACGGGTGCCTCTGCCCGACCGGCTGTACCGACGATGCTGCCCAGCGGCGTCGAAAAGCTGTCAACGGTCGAGGGCATCAGTGAGTACCGACTGGCCAATGGCCTGCGCTTCATCCTTTTCGCCGATGCCGCCAAACCGACCGCGACCGTCAATGTCACCTATCTGGTCGGTTCCCGCCATGAGAATTATGGCGAGACCGGCATGGCCCATCTCCTCGAACATCTGATCTTCAAGGGGTCGAAGCGTTTCCCCGACCCGACCCGGCAATTCCAGGCGCGCGGATTCGAGATCAACGGCACGACCTGGCTCGATCGGACGAATTACTATCTCACCTTTCCCGCCAGTGACGACAACCTCAAGTGGGCGCTGTCCTGGAGCGCCGACGCGATGGTCAATTCCTTCATCGCCCGGAAAGACCTCGAGAGCGAAATGAGCGTCGTTCGCAATGAATTCGAGATGGGAGAGAACGAGCCGGCGAGCGTGATGTTCAAGCGGCTACAGTCGATGCTTTTCGACTGGCACAACTATGGCAACAGCACGATCGGCGCCCGCAGCGACATCGAGAACGTCCGGATCGAGAACCTGCAGGCTTTCTACCGGAAGTACTACCAGCCGGACAACGCGGTCCTGACGGTGGCCGGCAAGTTCGACGAACAGCAGGCGCTCAACTGGGTCGTCGCTGCCTTTGGCAAACTGCCACGGCCGAGCCGTACACTACAGGAACATTGGACACAGGAGCCAACGGCCGATGGCGAGCGCCAGTTCGTGCTGCGACGCAAGGGCGAAGTGCAGCTCGTGACCCTGGCCTATCGGACACCGTCCAGCCTGCACGCCGACGCCGACGCCATCGGCATGGCGGCCGAGATCCTCGGTGACACGCCGAACGGTCGCCTCTACCGTGCGCTGGTCCAGCCGGGACTGGCGTCACAGGTTTTCGCGTACACGATCAATACGCGCGAGCCTGGCTTCGTTGTCTTTGGCGCCATGGTCAACAAGGGCGCAGCGCTGGAGCCGGTTCGCGACCGGATGATCGAGGTCGTCGAGGGCGGCTTTTCGCGCCAGGGGACGACGGCCGCCGAACTCGGTCGCGCACTCGAGCAGGCGCGCACGGCCTATGAGCGCGCACTGGCTGACCCGGAGACCTTCGCGGTGACGCTTTCCGAGTTCATCGCGCTCGGCGACTGGCGACTCTTCTTCTACGCCCGTAATCAACTGGACCGGATCAAGGCCGAGCAGCTTGACGCTGCCGCCGGCCGGTACCTGGTGCGCGACAATCGTGTGCTGGGCACCTTCATCCCCGACGATTCGCCGCAGCGTGCCGTGCTTCCCCAGGCGCCGACTGCGGCCCAGTTGCTGGCCGACTTCAAGCCGCAGGAACAGGGCGATGCCGGCGAGGCTTTCGACCCCGCTTACGACAACCTGGACCGACGTACCCGGCTGCAGACCTTCGGTGACCTCAAGGTTGCGCTGCTGCCGAAAAGGAACCGCGGGCAAACAGTCAACGTGGCCATGCGCTTTCGCTGGGGCGATGAGAGTTCGTTGAAGGACCGCCAGCTCAGTGGTGCGCTCGCGATGTCCATGCTCACCCGCGGCACCGACCGCCTGAACCGCCAGCAGATCGCCGACGAGATCACCCGCCTGAAGATCCGGGGCGGCCTGACTCAGTTTGAAACGACGCGGGACAAATTGCCAGAAGCGCTTGGGCTGGTTGCCCAGATGTTCCGCGACGCCAGCTTCCCGCCGGAAGAGTTCGAAGAACTGCGGCGCGGCTACCTGACGAACCTCCAGTCCCAGCTTGACAGTCCCGAAGAACTCTCGGGCGACGCCCTGAATGCACACTTCAACCGCTATCCGCCGGCTGATCCCCGTTACCACGCAACGCTGCCAGAACGTATTGAACATCTGCGCCAGGTCACCCTTGACGAGGTGATCGGCTATCGACGCGATCTGATCGGCACCGCCCGTGGCGAGATCGCCATCGTCGGAGACTTCGACGAAAAGCTGATCGAGGAGGAGTTGCAGCGGCTGTTCTCCGGGCACAACTCTAGATCGCCGTATCAGCGCCTCGACCGGGAATACGGCCACGTGGCGCCGCGACGGCTGGTGATCGATACGCCGGACAAGGAGAATGCCTTCCTGCGCGCACGTCTCGATTTCACGCTGCGCGATGACGACGCCGACGCACCGGCGCTCTACGTCGCCAACCATATCTTCGGCGGCAGCAGCGGACTCAGCAGCCGACTGCTGGATCGCCTGCGGCAGAAGGAGGGACTCAGCTACAGCGCCGGATCGAGCCTGTCGATGGGCAGTCGCCAGCGGCTGTCCAGCTGGACGGTTGCGGCCATGGTTGCGCCGCAGAACGCCGCCCGTGCCGAGCAGGCTTTCCTGGAAGAAGTGCGGCGAGCCCGCAGCGAAGGCTTCACGGCCAGCGAAGTTGCCGAGGCGAGGAAGGGCATTGTCGAAGCACGCGCTGTCACCCGCTCCCAGGACAGCGCAGTCGCCGCGCGCTGGATATCTTTTCTCGACCTCGACCGTAACTGGCAGTTTTCCCGGGACTTCGAGGCCAAAGTGCTGGCGGTCAGCCCCGAGCAGGTCAGCGCCGCCTTCCGCAAGTACATCGATCCCGATCAACTGACGCTGGTGATTGCGGGCGACACCGGCAAGGGACTCGGCAAGTGACCACCCCAAGTCGCGCGACGGCCCGACTCGCTGGCTTGTACTGATACTGGAACGGCGCCACGTAACCGGACGCCATTCACTGACCCACCCGGAACGGGCGCTACTTTTTCAGGCTGTCGCGAATCTCGCGCAGCAACAGCACTTCCTCGGCGGCCACCGGCTCCGGTGCTGGCGCAGGCGCCGGCTCGCTCCGCTTCAGACGATTCATCTGCTTGATCATCATGAAAATGATGAAGGCAAGGATGATGAAATTGACCAGGATGGTGAGGAAGTTGCCGTAGGCAAAAACCGGCACCTGCGCCTTCCTGAGCGCATCGAGGTTCCTGACGGTGCCTTCGGGGATGGTGCCGAGGACCAGGAACATCCCCGAGAAATCCAGCTTGCCACCCATGACCCAGGCGATGAAGGGCATGATCAGGTCAGCCACCACCGAATCGACAATCCTGCCAAAAGCGCCGCCGATGATCACGCCAACGGCGAGGTCCATGACGTTGCCCTTCATGGCAAACTCTTTGAACTCCTGCATCATGCTCATGACGTCTCCTTCAACGGGTGATTGGCAATGCCTGGACTGTCTATCCGGACCGGCGCGCGATTATAGGTGCAAGGCGAGTCGCTGTGAAGCCCTTACAGACGCCGCAGCTTTTCACCGGCGGCGGCCAGTGTCGCTTCCTGCTTGGCGAAACAGAAACGCACCACGTGGTCGTCCCGACCATCGCGGTAGAACACGGATACCGGGATCACCGCCACACCGGCCTCACGGGTCAGCCACTGGGCGAACTCGCGGTCAGGCAGATCGGAGATCGCCTGGTAACGCGCCAGTTGAAAGTAGGTGCCGCGACAGGCCAGCAACTCGAAGCGCGAGCCGCGCAACTGGCGGCGGAAGAACTCACGCTTGCCCTGGTAGAACGCCGCCAGGCCGAGGTGGCGCGAGGCGTCGCGCATGTATTCGGCAATGCCCGACTGGCATGGGGTATTGACCGTAAACACGTTGAACTGATGAACCTTGCGGAACTCTGTCATCAAGTCGCAGGGGCCAAGCACATAGCCCACTTTCCAGCCGGTGATGTGGTAGGTCTTGCCGAACGACGAGACCACCAGGCTGCGCGCCGCAAGTTCCGGATGGGCAGCGACGCTCTGGTGCCGTGCGCCGTCGAAAACGATGTGCTCGTAGACCTCGTCGGAAAGCAGCACAATGTCGGTATCGCGCGTCAGTTCGGCCAGTTGCGTCAGATCTTCTGCTGCCAGCAGGCTGCCGGTCGGGTTGTGCGGTGAGTTGATGATGATCATCCGCGTCCGCGGGCTGAGCAGCGAACGAAACTGCTCCCAGTCTGGCCGGTAATCCGGGAAGCGGAGCGTTGCGTAGACCGCCTTGCCACCGACGGTCTCGATCGCCGGCACGTAGCTGTCGTAGACCGGCTCGAAAACGATGACCTCGTCGCCACTGCGGACAAACGCAGCGATGGCGGTGAAGAGTGCCTGCGTTGCGCCGGCTGTGACCGTGATCTCGCTGTCGACCTCGTACTGTGCGCCGTACAGCGCTGCGACCTTCGTGGCGATCGCCGCGCGCAATTCGGCCACACCGGCCATCGGCGGATACTGGTTTCTGCCCTCGCGCATCGCTCGCCAGGTGGCATCGAAGAGCGCCGGCTCGGCCTGGAAATCAGGAAAGCCCTGCGACAGGTTGATCGCGCCACAGTCGGCCGCGAGCTTCGACATAACGGTAAAAATGGTGGTGCCGACCCAGGGCAGCTTGGAGTCGATGACGACGGACGACGGGTGCATGGCGATCCGCGCCAAACGCGGGCAGGAGTGAGGGAGCGCCTAGTTTAGGGGTGCCTTGATGCGGAAACAAGGCGCATGTCTCCTCCCAGGTCGGCCAGACGGGCCGGCAGGCGACAAGCCAATCTGCTACCATTGTCGGACAGCTGGTGAATGGTTGGCCAGCAAGCGTGATCCTCGCTGCCATTCCCGAGCCAGCGGGAAAGAGGGGTTCCTGGCGCTGCAGCCGTTGTTCACAGCCGCTGAGAAATCATTTAATCTTCGTGCCTGCTACCAACTTCATGGCCCCGATCGCCGACGCCCCGCGCAGCCTTGCGGCACTGCTGCTCCTGTCGCTCTGCCTGGGCAGCAACACAGGCTCTGCGGCGCCCGCGCTGCCGGCGCTCGGTGCCGATCTGAACGAGCTGACGGTTTCCGGGGTTTCTTCAGGCGCCTACATGGCGGTGCAGTTCGAGGTGGCGCACTCGAAGCTGGTGCGTGGCGCCGGCGTACTCGCCGGCGGACCGTATTACTGCGCCGAAGGATCGACCTGGCGTGCGCTCAGCCGTTGCATGTCACCCTCTTCGTGGGCGCCACTGCCGACAGTCGCCGCGCTGCGAACCGGCGCTGAAGCGATCGCGCGGGCCGGCCGGATCGATCCCCTCGAGCATCTGCGCGACGACCGCGTCTGGCTGCTGTCCGGCGGCAACGACGAAACCGTAGACACGGCGGTCGTCGAGAGACTGGCGGCTTTCTATGGCGAATGGCTTGCCCCGGCCGCGATTAGCTTCCTCAAGGTGCCCGAGGCCGCACACGCGATGATCACGGTCGCCGACGCGCAGGCCGCGGCCTGCAGCAGCGCCCGGGCGCCATTCATCAACCGCTGTGGCGAGCTCGATCCAGCCGGAGAAATGCTCACGCACATGCTTGGCCCGCTGCAGCCCCCGACACCGCCCGCGCGCGGTGAACTGCTGGTTTTCGACCAGCTGCCTTTCGTCGATGGCAAGCCAATCGATGCCGGACTCGCCGACGAGGCTTATGTCTATGTACCACAGCCGTGCCGCAGCACCCGCTGCCGGGTGCATGTCGCCTTCCACGGCTGCCGTCAGAGTGCGACGCAAATCGGGCGACGCTTCGTCGAAGGCGCGGGCTACAACGCCTGGGCCGACAACAACCGCATCGTCGTCCTCTACCCGCAAACCATTCCGCGCCACGGCGTGGCGTTCGGCTCGTGGAAGTGGGTAAACAACCCCTTTGCCTGCTGGGACTGGTGGGGCTATTCGGGAGCCGACTACCACACGCGCGATGGCCTGCAGATCAAGGCCGTGCGGCGCATGATCGACCGCCTTGCCGCCCCTCGCCAGCCGTAGGGCCCCCGGGACCGTGCGACGGCAGGAAGCCAGCGCGGCTAGGACCCGCCGCGAATCTTGCCGTAGATCACCAGGAGGATCACCGCCATGATCACGGAGGCGATGAATCCGGCCCCTTCCCCGGCCTGGTACCAGCCGAAAAACTGACCAACCACGCCGGCGCATAGGGAACCGCCGATTCCGAGCAGAACGGTGACGATGAATCCCATGTTCTGCCTACCCGGAAGCAGAAGTTTGGCGATCACGCCGATTACAAAGCCAAGAACAATTGTCCAGACGATACCCATCGCCAAACTCCCAGTAAAAGTACTGCCGCGAAACGGCCGGCCACGAGTTCTGCAAGCCGGTGACCTGCCCCCTTCACCACCTTGCCGGCCACCCCTGCGGACGAGGATTCAGCCCAAAGGGACGAGCCTCTCTACAGTGGTGGAATGCGCAGCACCTGCCCGGGATAGATCCTGTCCGGGTGGCTGAGCATCGGCTTGTTGGCCTCGAAGATCAGCATGTACTTGTTCGGGTTGTCGTAGTGCTGCTTGGCTATCTTCGACAGGTTGTCACCCGAAACGACCGTGTAGAAGGTCGCCTCCGGTTCGCTCTGGTCGACCGACATCATGTCGTTGACCTGGGACACGCCGGTGACGTTGCCACAGCACAAGAGGATCTTTTCCTTGCTCGCCTGGTCGCCGGCGACGCCGAATACCGTCGCCACGCCACTGGCGCCGTCGAAGGTCACCGTCAGACCGGTCACCGGCAGGGCCTGGGTATTGATGTACGCCTCGATCGCTTCGCTGGCAGTACGGTTCAACTCGTCAAGGCGCGCTTTCGCCGCCTCGTCATCCGGAGCACTGGCAAGCTCGGCTGACGCGGCCTCTGCATCCTTGGCACGAAAGAGTTTCTCGCCTGCTTCCTTGACGAAATCAAAAAACCCCATCTTGTCTCCCCCTCAAAAAGGCGGCGCTGGCTGGCACCGAAAATCCCCAGGGCGCTACCGTCATCGGCCGGGCAGAGCGAGTCTAGCAGTTCCCGGGGGATTCACAAAGACAGCAAGCCGTGAGCAGCATGGGCCCTGGCGGCAATCCGCCGGCAAGGCTTCGACCGCCCGAGCCAGGGCCGCCAAGCGTTACCGGTGATTCCGAGTACTTTACCAGGGCAACTTTCCGCCACGCCCGTGCCGGACCGGCGCGCTTCCCCCCTTCATGGAAAGAAATTCCTTGGCCAGCAACTGCCCTCTTTCTGGGAATTCGACGACGTTCTTTCTTGGCAATGACCCAAGGGCGTCGGCTGCGTTTATGCTGTGCAGTCTCGAGTACACCTTTCGCCAACTCCCCAGACTCTTCTTCGGAGCTGCTCCCATGCGCAAAACCTCCTGCTCCAGCGTCCTGCCGGCCGGCGTCGCCTTGGCGCTTGCCCTGACCGCCTGCCATTCGCCACCCCTGCCGCCACCCATCCCGGTAGCTGGCCTGGAAATCAATATCGCCCATATCAACGACCACCATTCCAACCTCGAACCCCACCGGGATTTCCAACTGGTGCTCGATGGCGTCCCGACACGCGTCGAGACTGGCGGTTTTCCCCGCCTGACGGCCCTGTTCAAGGCCAGCGCCCAGCGCCCCAATCTGCTGAAGATTCACGCCGGTGACGCGATGACCGGCACGCTCTACCACACCCTCTACAACGGCGAGGCCGATGCCGCTCTGATGAACACGGTCTGCTTCGACGCTTTCGAACTCGGCAACCACGAGTTCGACGAGGGTGACGCGGGCCTGCGGCGCTTTCTCGATTTCCTGCGCAGCGGCCAGTGCCGGACGACCGTTCTGGCCGCCAACGTCGCGCCGGCAATTGGCTCGCCGCTGGCACCACGGACCCCGAATGACTACCTTCAACCCTATCTGCTGAAGCAGTTCGGCGCCGTCACGGTGGGCATCATCGGCATCGAGGTGAGCGGGAAGACGATGAACTCTTCACGGCCGCTGCCCGGCACCCGCTTCCTCGACGAGGTCGATACCGCCCAGCAAACCATCGACGCCCTGCGCGCCCGGGGCATCCGTCACATCATCCTGGTTACACATCAGGGCTACGACGCCGACCTGGCGATGGCCGCCCGGCTGACCGACGTCGACGCGATCATCGGTGGCGATTCGCATACGCTGCTCGGCGATTTCTCGGCCATCGGCATCACCGCGTCGTCAGGTCCCTATCCCACCGTGGCTCGCAACCGTGACGGCGATCCGGTCTGCATCGCCCAAGCGTGGGAGTATGCCAAACTCTTCGGCCTGTTGCAGGTCCGCTTCGACGAGCGGGCGACGGTCGTCGGCTGCAGCGGCGAGGTGACGCTGCCGATTGGCGATGACTTCCGTCAGAAGGATGGCAGCGGCGCCTTCGTTGCGGTGGACGCGGCACAGCTCATGCGGATTCTCGGCCAGCTCAGCGGCTCCGGCGCCCGTGTCGTTGCGCCGGACCCGATTGCCCAGGCTGAACTCGCGCGCTACGCCGGCCGCCTCGATGACATGAAGCGGCAGAAGATCGGTATCGCCAGCCAATCGCTTTGTCTCGTTCGCGTCCCCGGCGAATCGACCAACCGCAGCAGCGGTGTCGCCGGCTGCGAGGAAGCCAACACGCTGGCCCGCGGCAGCGACGTTGCCCAAGCCGTTGCGGAAGCCTACCGCCAGGCCAGCAAACTCGCCGACATTGCCCTGCAGAACGGCGGCGGCATCCGCACCCCCTTGCCCCAGGGCGATATCACCTACAGTACCGCCTACACCGTTCTCCCCTACACCAACGTTCTCTTCGAGCTGCAACTGACCGGCCGCCAGCTCGTCGACGTGCTCGAGGATGCGGTCGGCAATTACCTGGACCGCGCCGGATCGGACGGCTCGCATCCCTACGCCTCTGGCCTGCGTTGGCAGCTCGACCTGTCGAAACCGCACGGCAGCCGCTTCAGCCAAGTCGAAGTGAAGCGCAAGGGAAGCGACGCCTGGCGTGCGGTCGAGCCGGACGCCAGCTATACCGTGGTCACCAGCGACTACCTGGCGACGGGAGGCGACGGCTACGCGACGCTCGCCGGGGTACACCAGGCCGGCAAGAGCGTGAATACCTACCTCAACTACACGCAGACCTTCGTCGACTACCTGCTCGCGCGGGGCACCGTGACCCGACCGGCAGCCAGCGAGTACAGCCACCAGAGCGTGATCACCCGCGAGGGAAAGCGGCTGCCGTGAACCGGGCGGTCAGAGAAGCCGGGGTACGCCGCACCCGGCAGCAGCATCACCAACCGATCAACATCCTTCAGATAACGCCGGTGTACGCCGAACGACAGCCACCGGATCGCAATGACACTAGCTTGTGCTGCCTGTGTGCGACCGCAAGACGAGTCGAGCAGGTTTGGCTTCGCCTTGATGTCCTTGGCCAAACCAAGCAAACGACCAGGCATGAGCGCAGCCGTATCACAGGTATTTCGTTCCTGTTGTGCAAGAAGATAAGCCGCAAGGTCCTTGCGTCAAGCGACCGCGTAGGTGGCACGAGAAAAGCGGGAGAAGTGCCGAGCTTCAATTTGCTACCTGCAACGATAGCCATGCAAGCCTGGCCCCTGATCAGCGCCTTGATCGCTCGTTCCTTGCCATTTAGTCACCTCGTTATTGCCCCCGGTTTTCGATCGTATGGAGGTGACAAGCAGTCTGACACAAGGAGGCCGCCGAGCGCTTGGACCTCAAGTTGTGTAGCCTTTGCAGTCGAGAGACTCGCCCTGCGCGTGTGGTGGAGACCTCTCCAAACAACAGGACGTCGCGGACTGCGTGTCGGAAAATCTTACACCCCCGAGATCAGGCCATGTTCGTTCTAGGTAACTTCTCAAAAACCCCGGGCATGACCGTTCACTGAATCAGGGATGGTTGC
>ERZ761603.1524-NODE-1524-length-17217-cov-10.928913_pt1 | contig 17217 bp, 15 predicted proteins | sample MGYA00511879_ERZ761603 | MGnify/ENA primary metagenome ERZ761603 (study PRJEB28899, sample SAMN02850040) | bioreactor sludge metagenome | biome: EBPR Sludge; feature: EBPR Bioreactor; material: flocular biomat | place: Australia: Thorneside Wastwater Treatment... | reverse complement strand
GCCGCAGCAACCGTCAGATGAGGCTGTCGCATTCCACACGAAACGGCATAGAGCCAAGCTGACGGCGCTTCAGCTTTTCGTCCACGAGAAGACCGTCCGCTACCGTCTCGCCCAGTTCGAGGAGCTGACGGGCGTCGACTTGCGCCGCCACCGCGAGCGGATGTCGGTCGACCTGGCGTTGCTGATGCACGACTTCGCGACCCGGTCGGCCGGCGTAGCAGGCAAAGGGGCGGGCTGACCGCGCTCGGCGAACGCTGCGTCGGCGCTGTCGGCGACTTCGCCGGGCTGCGAGATGGCCGCAGAGATGGCGACACCTTTCTGACACCATCCCGTCGGGCGCACGACGTTCAGCTGGGCGCGACCTGCTGCTCCTTGCATCCGACGCGTTGGTGTGCCGAGGTGATATGAGCGCCGATGGCACGCGCCGCGCCAGCTGCATCACCTCGAGCGATGGCTTCCAGCACCGCGGCATGTTCATTCCACACATCGCGCGCCACTTCACGGTGCTGCAACACTTCACCCATGGACCGCCGCAGGTGCTGCCAGTGGGCCTGCATCGACTGAACCACGAGCGGATTCCCGCTGGCCTGGTAGATCCACTCGTGAAAGTCCACGTCTGCCAGAAGTGCGGCGTGCGCGTCGCCGGCAGCTGCAACCTTCCGGCCGAACTGAACGATAGCCTTGCCGGCGGTGACCTGCCCCTTCGTCGCGCGTACCGCAGCCAGCGAAGCCGCCAGCGGCTCCAAGGCCGAGCGCAACTCGAAGATCGCGTCAAAGCGGGCGCGGTCGACGGGCGCCACTTGGAGCCCACGTCTTCCGCGGTCTACCAAGAAGCCTTGCACTTTGAGCTGACTCAGCGCAGTCAACACCGGCTGGCGAGACACCTGCAGCTTCTCCGCGAGTTCATCCTGCCGCACTGGCTCTCCTGGTGCCAGGACCCCCTCGCAGATCGCGTCCAGGATCTTCTCGTAGACCTGTTCGACGAGCGGCTTGGTGCGCTGAAGGGATTCGATGCTCATGGCCCCTGCATTATCGCTGCGATCTAGGGTAAATACCGCATGTCGCATGTCGCATGTCGCATACGATAAGGCCATTCTCAGCGACTTGCAACCTTCTTCAGTGGACGACAGCTCGCCATGGACCAAACCCCGATTCGCGTTCTTCTCGCCAAAGTCGGCCTCGACGGCCATGACCGAGGCGTCAAGGTCGTCGCTCGCGCGCTGCGCGACGCCGGCATGGACGTCATCTACTCCGGCCTTCATCGAACGCCCGAAGAGGTGGTCAACACCGCCATCCAGGAAGACGTGGACGTGCTGGGTGTGAGCCTCCTGTCTGGCGTGCAGCTCACGGTCTTCCCCAAGATCTTCAAGCTCCTGGACGAGAGAGGCGCTGGCGACCTGATCGTGATCGCCGGTGGCGTGATGCCGGACGAGGACGCCGCGGCCATCCGCAAACTGGGCGTGCGCGAGGTGCTCCTGCAGGACACGCCCCCGCAGGCCATCATCGACTCGATCCGCTCCTTGGTCGCCGCGCGCGGCGCCCGCTGACCTTGGAGGCACGCCATGGAAGAGTGGAACTTTCCGGTCGAGTATGACGAGAACTACTTGCCGCCGGCCGACAGCCGGTACTGGTTTCCGCGACGCGAAACGATGCCGGCGGCGGAGCGTGACAAGGCCATCCTCGGTCGCCTGCAACAGGTATGTCAGTACGCCTGGGAGCACGCACCGTTCTATCGCCGTAAATGGGAGGAGGCCGGCTTCCACCCCAGCCAGCTGAAGTCATTGGAGGACTTCGAGGCTCGCGTACCGGTGGTGAAGAAGACAGACCTGCGTGAATCTCAGGCCGCGCACCCGCCGTTCGGCGACTACGTGTGCGTGCCGAACTCCGAAATCTTCCACGTCCACGGAACCAGCGGCACCACCGGGCGCCCGACCGCTTTCGGCATCGGTCGGGCCGACTGGCGCGCCATCGCCAACGCGCACGCCCGGATCATGTGGGGCATGGGGATCCGCCCGGGCGACCTGGTCTGCGTCGCAGCCGTTTTCAGCCTCTATATGGGTAGCTGGGGTGCGCTGGCCGGCGCGGAGCGGTTGCGCGCCAAGGCCTTTCCCTTCGGCGCCGGCGCGCCCGGCATGAGTGCCCGCCTGGTGCAATGGCTCGACACCATGAAGCCGGTGGCCTTCTACGGCACGCCAAGCTACGCGATCCATCTCGCTGAGGTGGCGCGCGAGGAGAAGCGGAATCCGCGCGACTTCGGTCTGAAGTGCCTGTTCTTCAGCGGCGAGCCGGGCGCTTCGGTGCCTGGCGTCAAGGACCGTATCGAGGAGGCTTATGGCGCCAAGGTCTACGACTGCGGTTCGATGGCCGAGATGTCCCCTTTCATGAACGTCGCCGGCACCGAACAGAGCAACGACGGCATGCTGTGCTGGCAGGACATCATCTACACCGAGGTCTGCGACCCGGCCAGCATGCGTCGCGTGCCCTACGGCCAGCGCGGCACGCCTGTGTACACCCACCTGGAGCGCACGAGCCAGCCGATGATCCGGCTGCTTTCGGGCGACCTCACGCTGTGGACGAACAACGAGAATCCCTGCGGCCGCACCTATCCCCGGCTGCCGCAGGGAATCTTTGGCCGCATCGACGACATGTTCACCATCCGCGGCGAGAACATCTACCCGAGCGAGATCGACGCAGCACTGAACCAGATGTCGGACTACGGCGGTGAGCACCGGATCGTCATCACGCGCGAGTCGGCGATGGACGAGCTCCTGCTGCGCGTCGAACCCAGCGAGAGCGTTCACGCGGCGGGGGCTGCTGCACTGGAGACGTTCCGCGCAGAAGCGTCGCACCGGGTTCAGACCGTGCTCGGCGTTCGTGCCAAGGTGGAACTGGTCGCGCCGAACTCGATCGCGCGCACCGACTTCAAGGCGCGGCGCGTGATCGACGACCGCGAAGTGTTCCGGGCGCTGAACCAGCAGTTGCAATCGAGCGCCTGAGCAGGCAGGGACTGGAATGACTTACGTTCCCTCATCCGCCCTGCTCGAGCAGCTCAGAGCCGGCAACACCTGGGCGCTTGGCCGCCTGATCTCGCGCGCCGAGACCGGTGTGACCGAGGCGCGGCCGGCATTGGCCGAGGTCTATCGGCACGCCGGCTCGGCGCATGTGATCGGTCTCACCGGGGTGCCGGGGAGTGGCAAGTCGACTCTCGTGGCGAAGCTCACTGCCGCCCTGCGCGAGCGTGGTGAGAAGGTCGGCATCGTCGCGATCGATCCGTCGAGCCCGTACTCGGGCGGTGCGATCCTCGGCGACCGTATTCGAATGACCGAACTCGCCAACGATCCCGGCGTATTCATCCGCAGCATGGCCACCCGCGGCGCGACGGGGGGCATGGCGCGCGCTGCCCTTGACGCCGTGGACCTGCTGGATGTCGCCGGCTACCGCACCATCATCCTGGAAACCGTCGGAGTTGGTCAGGACGAAGTGGAGGTGGCGCATGCGTCGGACACGACGGTCGTCGTATCGGCGCCGGGCCTTGGCGACGAGATCCAGGCCATCAAAGCCGGCGTGCTGGAGATCGCCGACATCCACGTTGTCAGCAAGTGCGACCGCGACGACGCGAATCGCACGCTCACCGATCTCAAGCAGATGCTGACGCTCGGCACCATGGTCGGGCCCAAGCGCGCATGGGCGATCCCGGTCGTGGGTGTCAGTTCGTACACAGGCGAAGGCGTCGACGACCTGCTCGGTCGCATCGCCGCCCACCGCCAGGCGACGTCCGACACCGAACTCGGCCGCGAACGGCGCCGTCGGGTAGCCGAATTCCGCCTTCAGAAGACCGCCGAGACGCTGCTCCTTGAGCGTTTCGCCACCGGAGCGCAGCCCTTCTCGCCTGCGCTCGCAGACAGCCTCAGCAACCGTGCGTCGGATCCCTACGCCGCTGCACGCGAACTCATCGCCCGAACGATCCGCAAGGAGTACTCAAATGACTTGGCTTGAGCCGCAGAAGAAGTCCCAACTCCAGTCGGAGCGGAAGGACTGGGAAGCGAACGAAGTCGGCGCCTTCTTGAAGAAGGCGCCCGAGCGCAAGGAGCAGTTCCACACGATCGGGGACTTCCCGGTCCAGCGCACCTACACCGCTGCCGACATCGCCGACACGCCGCTGGAGGATATCGGCCTTCCGGGGCGCTACCCGTTCACGCGCGGTCCCTACCCGACGATGTACCGCAGCCGCAACTGGACCATGCGCCAGATCGCTGGCTTCGGCACCGGCGAGGACACCAACAAGCGCTTCAAGTACCTCATCGAGCAGGGCCAGACCGGCATTTCGACGGACTTCGACATGCCCACGCTGATGGGCTACGACTCCGACCACCCGATGAGTGACGGCGAGGTCGGCCGCGAGGGCGTCGCGATCGACACGCTGGCTGACATGGAGGCCTTGCTCGCCGACATCGATCTCGAGAGGATCTCGGTGTCGCTGACGATCAACCCGACGGCCTGGATCCTGCTCGCGATGTACGTGGCGCTCGGCGAGAAGCGCGGCTATGACCTGAACAAGCTCTCGGGCACGGTGCAGGCCGACATTCTCAAGGAGTACATGGCGCAGAAGGAGTACATCTACCCGATCGCGCCTTCGGTGCGCATCGTGCGCGACATCATCACTTACAGCGCCAAGAACCTGAAACGCTACAACCCGATCAACATCTCGGGCTACCACGTCAGCGAGGCCGGCTCCTCGCCGCTGCAGGAGGCCGCCTTCACGCTGGCCAACCTGATCACCTACGTGAACGAGGTGACGAAGACCGGCATGCACGTCGATGAGTTCGCGCCGCGCCTGGCCTTCTTCTTTGTGTCGCAAGCCGACTTCTTCGAGGAGGTCGCCAAGTTTCGCGCCCTGCGCCGCTGCTACGCGAAGATCATGAAGGAGCGCTTCGGCGCGAAGAACCCCGAGTCGATGCGGCTGCGCTTCCACTGCCAGACCGCGGCGGCGACGCTGACCAAGCCGCAGTACATGGTCAACGTCGTGCGCACGTCGCTGCAGGCGCTGTCGGCGGTGCTCGGCGGCGCCCAGTCACTGCACACCAACGGCTACGATGAAGCCTTCGCGATCCCGACCGAAGACGCGATGAAGATGGCTTTGCGCACGCAGCAGATCATCGCCGAGGAGAGCGGCGTCGCCGACGTGATCGACCCGCTGGGCGGCAGCTACTACGTCGAGGCGCTGACCACCGAGTACGAGAAGAAGATCTTCGAGATCCTCGATGAGGTGGAAAAGCGCGGCGGCGCCATCAAGCTGATCGAACAGGGCTGGTTCCAGAAGCAGATTGCCGACTTCGCCTACGAGACGGCACTGCGCAAACAGTCGGGTCAGAAGCCGGTGATCGGTGTGAACCGCTTCGTCGAGGACGAGAAGGACGTCAAGATCGAGATCCACCCGTACGACAACACGACCGCCGAGCGCCAGGTCTCCCGTACCCGCCGCGTTCGCGCCGAGCGCGACGAGGCCAAGGTGCAAGCGATGCTCGACCAACTGGTGGCTGTCGCGAAGGACGAGTCCCAGAACCTGATGCCGCCGACCATCGAACTGGTGAAGGCCGGCGCCACGATGGGGGACATCGTCGAGAAGCTGAAGACGATATGGGGTACCTACCGCGAGACGCCGGTCTTCTGAGCGTCGACGGACCATGTCGGGATCCAGCATGCTGTCACGTGCCGAGGTGCGCCAACTGAAGTCGGCGGTGCGACGCGAGTCGAGCCCGGCTGCGGCCGAGCGGCTGCTGGCCGACAGTGTGCGAAAGGGACATGACAAACTGGCGCTGCACCGATACCTGGCACTGCACAAAATCGACGCGGCGCGCTGTGCCCCCTACGAGGAATACTGCTGTCTGGTGGCTGGCCGTCTGCCGGGCGAGTCACTGCGCCGCGTCCTCCGTCACGCAGGATGGATCGGCTGAGGTGCTGAGCAAGGCGCGAGGAGTGGTGGCATGAACAGCGATGGCATATCACGCGACCTTCACCGTGGTGACGACGGTACGACGTCGTTGTCCGGCGGTGTACGGGTCGAGAAGAACAGCCCGTACATGCAGGCGATCGGTGCCGTCGATGAGTTGAACAGCCTCATCGGCATGGCGATCGCATCGGATTGCGGCTCCGACCTCCGCCTGGTGCTATCGGAAACGCAGGACGAACTTGTGGCGCTGTCCACCGAACTGTCGTCGCCGGGCAGCATCGTCTTGACGCTTGCGGCGCTGCAGCGTGTCGACAAGGAACTGACCAGGTGGCTTGCGGACTTGCCTCCGGCGGCCGGCATCATCCTGCCTCGCGGAACGATGGCCGCGGCGCTGTGCTTCAAGGCACGAGCGACATGTCGCACGTTAGAGCGCGAGCTCGTCGGTCTCGAGGAGGCGGATCGCGAGTCTTGTGCGGATTCATTGCGCCTGCCGTATGTCAACCGGCTGTCCGATCTTCTGCATGCGCTCGCCCGAACTTTGAATCGACGTGCCGACACCGAGGCGATCGCCAGGGCCGCCGGTGTCCAGGTTGAATCGGCAAGTCGGAGCGCCTGACACGTCGACATCGAAAGGAGCGGCGATGAGCCCGGCCCCTATTGGTGTGAACAGCGCCGCTGCCGTGATCGCACGCAAGCTCAAGGCGCTTGAGGTCGATCGCGTCTTCGGCCTGTGCGGCGGCCACATCATGCCGATCTGGATGCGGCTGGATGCGGAAGGCATCCGGATCATCGATGTCCGCGACGAGCGCGCAGCGGTCTACATGGCGCACGCCTACGGTCAACTCAGTGGCAAGCCCGGGGTGGCACTCGTGACGGCCGGGCCAGGCGTCACCAACGCCATGACAGGCATCGCCAACGCGCATGTCTCGCGTGCTCCCGTGATGATCCTTTCGGGCGTGCCCCCCAGGCCGCAACTCAACCGCGGCGCCCTGCAGGATCTCGACCACGTCGGCATGGTCAAGGGCATCACGCGCTTTGCCCTCACCGTGCACGAGGCAGCGCAGGTGCCACGTGCCATGAACCAGGCGTGGGCTATGGCCCTCGGTGGCTCGGGCGACGAGCCCGGTCCCGTGTTCCTAGACTTCCCCACGGACACGCTCCGCGCCGACATTGCGCCCGCCGAGCACGGGGACGAACATGCGCACCGAGTTACGCGCAGCGAGATTCGCGCCGATCCAACCCTTGTGTCAGAGGCGGCGGACCTGATCTCGCACGCACGGCGGCCGCTCGTCATCGGTGGCCGAGGAGCGCGCGAGGCGAAAGCCGAACTCGAGGAGTTTCTCGCGGCCAGCGGCGCGGTGTTTCTCGATACCGGGGAATGCAAGGGCGTCCTGGCCGACGACCACCCTGGACTGGTGAACGCCATGCGCGCCACGGCCATGGGCGAAGCCGACCTCGTGATCACCCTCGGCCGCAAGCTCGACTTTCAGCTGGCCTACGGCTCTCCCGCCGTGTTTAGTGCGGCGCGCTGGTTGCGGATCGCCGACAACGTCGCGGAACTACAGGACAACCGACGCGGAGCGGTGGAGCTCCTGGCTTCGCCAGGCCTGGCGCTGCGCGCTCTGACTGCAGCCGGACGAGGACGCGCGTCATCGGTGGACCAAGCTTGGCGGGATCGCCTTTGCACCGGTCATGCGGAACGATCGGCGAAGCTCGCTTCGGCCATGGCCGCAGCCGGCGATGGGTCGGACGGGCGGATGCACCCGAACCGCCTGCTCGCCGAAGTGCAGCGCGCGATCGGTGACGACGCCGTGGTGGTCGCCGACGGTGGTGACTTCCTCGCTTTCGCGCGGGTGGGCGTTCGCTGCGGCACCTATCTCGACCCAGGGCCCTTGGGCTGCATCGGCGTGGGAACGTCCTTCGGCATCGGCGCCGCGCTGGCCTGCCCACACCGCACGGTCGCCGTGCTGACCGGCGATGGCGCCTTCGGTTTCAACGCCATGGAGATCGATACCGCCGTGCGCCACGGCGTACCGGTGCTCGTGGTGGTGGCGAACAACGGGGCCTGGCAAATCGAGGTGCACGACCAGCGGACCACGCATGGCAAGGCGGTTGGCACGCGGCTGCAGCACGCCGACCATGCCGCGATGGCGCGCGCGTTCGGCGCGCACGGCGAGCGCGTGGAGAGTGCGGAGCAGCTGCCGCTCGCGATCGAACGGGCGATGGCGGTGATCAGGTCGGGACAGCCCGCGTTGCTGGACGTGCTGGTGAGTGGCGAGCCCATGTCGTCGGATGCGAAGTCCGGGCTCGCATGGGTGCCGGACCTGCAGGCGTTGGCTGCCTGGGATGACGCTGAGCGTCGGTGGCGCGCAGGGACTGCGCGTGTCGGCGTCGTGAAATGACTCTTGGGCTCAACCTGATCTCGTACCAAGGTACGCTCCCTGCGCTCGCCTCTCAGCCCGCGGCGGCGCTGCCTGGTCACGCCGTCGTAGGCCGCGTCTCGCTGGGTCGCGGCGCATGGCTGGGCGCTGGCGCGGTCATCCGTGCCGATGGACACTTCGTGCGGATCGGTGACGACCTGCACATGGGCCGAGGCGCGACGATCCACATCGCTCACGAGGTCTATCCAACCTTGATTGGCGCTCGGGTGTGCATCGGCGCTGATGCGGTCGTGCATGCCTGCACCGTGGGTGACGATGTGGTCGTCGAGCGGGGATCCGTGATCCTTGACGGTGCGAAGGTCGGTGACGGCGCCGTCGTCGAGGCCGGGAGCATCGTCTATCCGCGAAGTACGCTGGAGCCTGGCATGTTGTACGCGGGTCGGCCGGCCAAGCTGGTACGGGCGCTTGGCCTACTTGAAGTGCACAGCCGAGCCGAACTGCAGCGAGCGCGCAATGAGGCAGGCGACGTCCGCTGGACGTGCCAACCGATCCCGACCGGAGCTGCGCCAGATTCGTTCGTCGCCGGTACGTGCGATCTCTCGGGCAGCGTGCACCTGGCCGAGGGCGCCAGCGTGTGGTTTGGCTGCCGGCTGGATGGTCGCGAGGGGCCGATTTCGATCGGCAGACTCTGCAACGTGCAGGACAACTCGGTACTTCGGGCTGGATCCCTGGGGATGTCGTTGGGCGATCAAACCACGATCGGACACAACGTCCAGTTGGTGGACTGCAGCGTCGGTTCCCGCTGCCTCGTCGGCATCGGCAGTCGCATCGCGCCCGGCACGCGCATCGACGACGACACCTTCGTCGCTGGCGGCAGCGTCACCGAGCCCGGCCAGCACCTGACGGGCGGACGGGTCTGGGGTGGCGATCCTGCACGGCCGATCGGCGACATGAACGAGGCCAAGCGGGCGGCGATCTCGAACATCGCGATCGTTTACGCAGGCTATGCACGAGCGTTGCGCGCCGGCGTACCCGGCTAACCGCAGGAACGGACCGGCACGGAAGCGAGAGAGCATGGGCAAGCGACTCACGAGCATCGTCACCCGCACGGGTGACAACGGCAGCACGGGACTGGGCGACGGCAGCCGACTGAGCAAGACGGCGCCTCGCGTGATGGCCATGGGCGAAGTCGACGAACTCAACTCCGCCGTCGGAATGCTGCTGGCCCTCGGCGTGAACGTCGACGATGACCTGCAGACGCCGACCTTGCTGCGCACCGTCCAGCAGGATCTGTTCGACCTTGGCGGTGAACTCAGCATCCCTGGCTACACGCTGCTGAAGGCGGAGCGGGTCGTGGCCTTGGACGAGTGGCTGCGTCAAGCCAATGCGAGGCTGCCGCGCCTGGAGGAGTTCATCCTGCCCGGCGGTTCCCTGGCCGCTGCGCAGGCACATGTGTCGCGCACGGTATGTCGTCGCGCCGAGCGCTCGGTCGTCGCGCTGGCCGAAAAGCATCCCGTCAATGCCACTGTCCTTCAGTTCCTCAACCGCCTCTCCGATCTGCTGTTCGTGCTGGCACGCCTTCTGAACCGAGTGGCGGGCAGCGTCGATGAGCAGTGGAATCGAAGCCGCTGAGCGTGACCGCGCGCGGAACTTTCTCTTCTATCCATCCAGGATCACTCGCATGGAAACTTTTCCAGACTCCATCGGCATCATCGGCGCCGGCACCATGGGCAGCGGAATCGCGCAGGTCTGCGCGGTGGCCGGCGTCAACGTGACGATGTTGGACGTCAACGAAGCCGCGTTGAAGCGCGGCATGGACACCATCATCCGCAATCTCGACCGCATGGTGGCGAAAGAGAAGCTGACGGCCAGCGACCGCGATGCTGCACTGGCGAAGATCAGAACCGGTCTGGACTATGGCGCACTGCAGTCCGCCGATATGGTGATCGAGGCTGCGACGGAGAACCTGGGACTCAAGCTGAAGATCCTGAGGCAAGTCGCCAAGTGCGTCGGCAAGGACGCGATCATTGCGACGAACACCTCGTCGATCTCGATCACCCAGCTGGGCGCTGTGCTCGACGCGCCGGAGTGCTTCATTGGCATCCACTTCTTCAACCCCGTGCCGGCGATGTTGCTGCTGGAGGTCATCCGGGGCGTGCAGACGTCGGACGCAACCCATGCTGCCACGATGGCGTTTGCCAAGACGGTGGGCAAGGTGCCGATCACGGTCCGCAACAGCCCCGGTTTCGTGGTCAATCGCATCCTGTGCCCGATGATCAACGAGGCCATCTTCGTGCTGCAGGAAGGCCTGGCGTCTGCCGAAGGCATTGATGCCGGCATGCGCCTGGGATGCAACCATCCGATCGGTCCGCTAGCACTGGCCGACATGATCGGGCTCGACACCTTGCTGTCGATCATGGGCGTGCTCTACGACGAGTTCAACGATCCCAAGTACCGCCCGGCGCTGCTGCTGAAGGAGATGGTCGCCGCCGGCCGCCTCGGCCGGAAGAACAAGCAGGGGTTCTACAGCTACCCCTGAAGCAGGACAGCGGAGATCCCGCCGGTTCGAGAACGCCGGGCCTCATTGTGGCCCAGGGGCCTCAGAATGCTTTCAGCAAGCGCAAGTTGATGCGGTCCGACTCCTTCAGGCCGTTTCGCACGGACAAGTCACGCCCATAGAGAGCTGCGAAGTGCCAGCCGGGCGCGAAGCCCCACCCGAAGCCGAACTTGGCGTTCGTGGTCCGGGTGCGGTCGTCGTTGGCAACGCCGTCGATGGAGGTCTCGCCGCCGACGAAGTGAGACGTGCCGGCGCGCAGGTCGAAGCCACCGCCCAAGTTGTACTTGAGCCAAGCCTGGAACTGGTAGAGTGGCTTCTGCGACAGAGACTGACTGGTCGGCCCGAAGTCGTCGTTGCGGCCGAAGGCCGTGACGTCGGCCGCGAGCTGCAGCGACAAGTCCTTCGATCCGAGCGACGTGGTGTAGCCGGCCTGCAGCAGATACTTCCAGCGGTGCTCGCCGAGGTTGAGGGGCTTGTTCTTGTCGTAGGAGCCGATTGGCACCCAAACCGCCGGCGTGACACCGAAGAACTCGCCCTGGTCGGGCTTGTTCACCAGCCACACGGTCATGGCGAGGATAGGATCGGCGACGCCGCTCGTGCTGCCCAGGGCGCTAAGGTCGTTACTGGCCTTGAGGCTGCCGAACGGCAACAGGATCTGCGGGTCGGCGCGGAAACCGCCAATGTCCACGAACCGGACCAGACGCAGAATCCCCACGTCCGACTTGAGATCGCCGCCGGCGACCTGGTTGCCGTCGCTGTAGACCTTGTTGCGCTGCGCGTGCTGGTAGTACAGCAAAGCGAGGTTCGTTCCCGCGGGAATGGCGCCGGAGGCGTAGTCGTCGGCGTCCAAATCCAACGCCCGTGCCGGCTGGCTGAGCGATGCCATCAGCGGCAGCATCGCCGCCAGCGTCAGTGCTTTGATAAGTCCACCGAACCTGCGCTCGTGTGCTCCCTTGCAGCGAACCATCGTATCGTTTGTCATGCTGTCTCCTATCGGTCTTGGGTAAGTACGCACCACGGTATTGCCCCATCGTCTCGTGGGCAATTCGTTACCACCACGCGCCGCACGGACGCGAGGCTAAATTCAGCGAGGGGTTGGGAGCTCGGCGATCCGCGCGGCGGCCTCCTGCAACGCCTGCTGTTCTGTCGGCCGCAGCGGCAGCGGAACGAGTCCCATCTCGCAAAGTGCCTGACAAACGCCGTGTCGGCGCTGCATTCGACATCGGCCAGCACCCTGTGGTCCGGGGCGCCCTAGCCAAGAACCCCGCGGAGTTGTTCAAGCGCGATCTGCGTTCTTGGGGGCGAAGGCGACCTCATCAGCCACGCCAGCGCTGCGCGTTCGCGACCCGAGAGCTGGCTCCGCTCTTATGACGCGCCACTCTCACGGGTTGCCGGCCCTTCTCGGCGAGAGCAGACTTGCGTTGCCCGTGGCCGTTTCGGTCAGGCACTCGCGCAGGCGCTGCAGGCGCTCCTCGCCGAATCCCAGCCCGTGGGCGAGGTAATCGTCGACGCCACCGAAAGCGGTGTCGATCGATTCGAAAGCGGCCTCGATATAGACCGGCCTGGCTGCGGTGAACGCCTCGGCCACCGACTCGGGCGTTCCGGGCGGCATCAGATGCCCGATGTCGCGCCTGCAATCGTTCGTCAGCAGGTAGTCCTCGACGATCACCGATCGCGGTGCGCCGAGCGCCATCAGGATGACCGCCGCACCGAAACCCGTGCGATCCTTGCCGCTCACGCAATGCATCAGCATCGGCCGCCCCGACGCCTCCTCCACCGCTTCGAGCATGCGCCGATACTCGGCACAATGGTGCACCGCATAGCGTCGGTAATGCCCGGTCACGGCCTCCTCGATCCCCGCGACATCGATGCGCAGTTCGCGCAGCGCTTCCAGCATCTCGGGAACGCCATCCGGCCAGAAGCCGAGTTGCGTGAGCTTCCACCTCGCGCCCGCGGGCAACCGGTTAGGGTGCAAATCGCGCTCGTGCGGCACGCGGAAGTCGACGACCCCGTACAGGTCAAGTGCGGCCACGCGCGCCAAGTCCTCTTCGGTCAGCGCCGCCAACGAGTCGGAGCGGAACAGCCGGCCCCAGCGGGTCCGCCGCCCATCGCCGACCGGATAACCACCGAGGTCGCGGAAGTTCACCGCCCCTTCCAGCGGAACCCTGCGCTGCGTCAAGTTGCCTGTTGCGTCCTTCGGGGACTCGGCTGGCAGGTCGCCGCTCGTTCGCATGGCGCGCGGCCTCAAAGGTCCAGGACCAGCGTCGCGCCCTGCGAGCGCGACACGCAGGTGGTCAGGAACTGCGTGCGTGCCTCGGCGGACAGCAGGTAGTCCCGATGCTCGACGTCGCCCGCGAGATAGCGGACCTTGCACGTTCCGCACAGACCGCTCTGGCATGATGTCGGTACTTCGATGCCGTGCTCGCCAAGCACCTGCGCGATCGACTTGTCGTTGGGCACGGTCAGGACCGTTCCCGTGCTGGCGATCTTGATCTGGAACCCGAGCGCCAGCGCATCGCTGCCGATGTCGTGGGGGACTCCCTCGGCGTGAAGCACCGGCGCGCCGACGAAGTACTCGAAGTGCACCGCCTCGGCGGGCCAATGGGTGCAGGCACGTGTGCAGGCCTCCATGAAACCGGGGGGGCCGCAGTAGTAGAGTTGCCAACCCGGCTCGTACCGCCGCAGCAGTGCCGCGATGTCCAGGCCCTTGGCCGGATTGCCGCCGTCGAAGTGCATGATCACGCGCCCCTTGGCGGCCAGCGGCGCGAGTTCCTCCTGGAACGCCGCGTGGGCGCTCGACTTCGCGCAGTAGTGCAGGGTGTAGTCCGCGCCTATTCTTTCCAACCGATGCACCATGGCCTTCAGCGGCGTGATGCCAATGCCGCCGGCCAGCAGGATCTGGTGGGGTGCCCCCTCAATCAACGGGAAGTTGTTGCGCGGGTGTCCGACCGCGACGAGTCGTTGCGTGTGCACACGCTCGTGGATCGCGATCGACCCCCCGCGCCCGTTGTCCTCGCGCAGCACCGCGATCAGGTACCGCCGACGCTCGGCGGGGTCGTTGCACAGCGAGTACTGTCGTACGCGTCCGTCACGAAAGTACAGGTCCACGTGGGCCCCGGCGGTGAACTCCTCCAGTTCGCCGCCGTCCTCGCGCACGAATTCGTAGGCGTTGATGCCGATCCCCTGGTAGGTGATCTGCCGGACCCGCAAGTTCAACGCCGTCTTCGGGTACTTGCCACTGTGACTCAACTGGTACATGTCGCTCTCGGCCCCGGCCTGCGCCGTCGGTTCAGCGGATGCCGGCACCGCTCCGGGGTCGGGCCAGGGGTTGCGCGGGGCGTCGATCAGAGGCTCGCTTCGATCTCATCGAGGCGCCGCAGGATGTGCGGCTTGCGCTGTTCGAGCGGCAGTTCGTCGCACTCCTTCATGATCGCGAAGACTTGGTGTGCCGCCTTGCGGATGACGTCACTGTCCGCTTCTCGGCTCGTGCGGCGACGGATCCGCAGCCGGCTGTCCGAGGTGTATCTCGGCAGCGTTTGCCCATCGGTCGACCCAGCCTTCACGCGCACCGGGTCGGGCGGCGCTTTGCCGGCTACCGCGTCGCGAAGCAGCGAGCGGCACATGTACACACCCACGTCCGATCGGCCGGGATGCTCGAGGCCGTGGACGGCTATCCGCCCCTGGCTGACGATGACTTCGTAGTCGCCCGGAGCCCGCTGCATCTCTTCATAAGGCCGATGCCGGGTCTGTCCGATCAGGAAGTCGATCTTGTCGACACCGCACTCGTCTTCACGTCCCCGGTGCTCCGGGTCCACCTCGTCGTTGAAGTGGCGCCAGCCGAAGGCGATCGAGTGCTCGTCGTCGACCGGCACCTGCCAACGCGACATCGCCGGGCCGGAGTGTCGCTGCGGCGCCGCCGCCACGACGGCGGCGTTCTGCATCCAGTTCGGCAGGCCCATCTGCGAGATGCGGATCCAGACTTCGTCGTCCGACAGGCGCCGGCCGGCGGTGAAGATCATGCCGTTGTTGTCATTGGTTGGGTGCCAGTCGATGATTGGCATCTCGCCGAAGCCCCCCTGCAGCGTCGCGCCTTCGGCCAGCTTCGAGTCCACGCCGGCGACCGTCATGTTGTTGTGCAGCAGCGCGGTGTGGTAGTGGTCGATCTGGTTTTCGTAGACCTGAAGCCAGTTGCAGTCGAAGACATTGGAGAACGGAATCAACCGCGTTCCCTTCGGCAACACGTAGCCGTCGAACACCGGGAACTCCGGTCTGCGATCCGCCGGCCCCATGTAGGCGAACACCAGGCCGTCGCGCTCGAAGGCCGGATAGGCGCCCTGGCAGACGGTTTCCTTCAGCTTGGTGTCGGGCGGTTCCGCCGGCGCCTCCAGCAGTTTGCCGTCGACGTCGAAGTGCCAACCGTGGTAGCAGCAGCGGATGCCGCGTTCCTGCACGATGCCGAACTCGAGCGAGGCCCCGCGGTGGGCGCACTTGCGGTGCAGCACGCCGACGTTGCCCTCGCGATCCCTGAAAGCCACCAAGTCCTCGTGCAGGATCCGGATCGCCTTGGGCACGTCGGTCAGCTCCTGCGACAGGCATACGGGCTGCCAGTAGCGGCGCATGTACTCGCCCATCGGCGTGCCGGGGCCCGTACGAAGGATTTCCAGGTTCGTGGGGGCGGCATTCTGCAGGTCGCGCAGCTGGTACCCGCTGTAGGCCATCCCCTGCCCGGCCGCAGCCAAAGCTTCACTCTTACCCATCTGAAGATCTCCTCGCAATCCGGAGCGCCCGCGATTCGGGGCGGCTTGCCATCCGCAGTTTGCCGAGCCAGTCTAGCCAGCGGTAGGCGCGACGTCTTTGGCGCAGTCGGACAAAAACGGCGCTAGGCGTTGGCAGGCAGTGCTAAAGAGCGCTGAACAACACGACATCGGCGCAGCATGACGCGGCTGATCGCGCACAGGCCGTCATCGCGGCGAGATGCGGTCGTTGCTGGCTGTCGGCGCGCGCTCTGAGCGCCCGAACAAGTCAGCGCTTCCCTGCCGGCACGCCGTGATCGCAGTGCCGACGTCGACCGGTACCGCCGATGAGAGGCCATTGCCGCCCGGGAGCCGGCGCTGAAAGACCGGACGAGCCATCGCATCCCGTTGAGCCCCCGCGCGGCGTACGCCGCGCCCGGTGGCATGTGCGGTCGCGGACAAAGGCGCAGGGGCGTTTTGCTCGCTCCGAGCTAGAGACGGCAGCACGCCGTTCGACCATAGTCTTTCCGTCTACAAGCTCATCAGCAAGGGGAAGATCAGTCATGAACGCACCGATCATCAAGAAGGTTCTCGTCGACAGCGGCGAGCTGAGGAAGAAAGTGGCCGCATTGTTCCAGGCGGTCGGAGTGTCCGCCGAGCATGCGGACCAGATCGCCGAGGTCGTCGTTTTCGCCGATCTGCGCGGCGTCGAGTCGCACGGGGTCCAGTTCACGCCGCGCTACGTCCGCGGCATCGCTCGCGGCCACCTAAACCCGAAGCCGGACATCCGCGTCGTCCACCGACGCGGTGCGGTGGCCGTCGTCGATGCCGACAACGGACTGGGTTTCCTGTCGGCGCGCCGCGCGATGAAGGAGGCCATGGCGATCGCTGCTGAACACGGCAGCGGCTCGGTGGCGGTGCGCAACAGCAACCACTTCGGGCCGGCGGCCTTCTACCCGATGATGGCGCTGGAGGCGGGAATGATCGGCTATGCCACGACCGACGGGCCGCCGCACACCGTCGTGTGGGGCAGCCGCAGGCCGGTGCTTTCGAACGACCCGGTCGGCTGGGCTTTCCCCACCCTCGAAGGCATGCCGATCGTCGTGGACACCGCGTTCACCGGCGTGAAGGAGAAGATCCGGTTGGCCGCCCAGCGCGGCGGCACGATCCCGGCCGATTGGGCTGTCGGGCCCGACGGCAATCCGACAACCGACCCGAAGGTCGCGCTCGAGGGCTACCTGCTGCCCATCGGCCAGCACAAGGGCTCGGCGCTGATCGTCGCCAACGAGGTCGTCTGCGGCGCATTGGCCGGCGCCCTCTTCAGCTTCGAAGTGTCGCCGAAGCTCGTGATGGGTGCGGACCATCACGATTCATGGAAGTGCGGCCACTTCGTCCAGGCGCTCGATCCGGGCGCCTTCGGCGACCGCGACGCGTTCCTGCGCCGCACCAGTGAGCTGGCGTCGGCCCTGCGCAACGCGCCGCGCGCCGAGGGCGTGCAGCGCATCTACATGCCCGGCGAGATCGAGGCCGAACTGTCGGCGCAGCGGCGAAGCTGCGCGGCGAGGATGCCGAGGTGCGTTGATTTGCCGGCGCCGG
>ERZ761603.1520-NODE-1520-length-17244-cov-315.757345_pt1 | contig 17244 bp, 15 predicted proteins | sample MGYA00511879_ERZ761603 | MGnify/ENA primary metagenome ERZ761603 (study PRJEB28899, sample SAMN02850040) | bioreactor sludge metagenome | biome: EBPR Sludge; feature: EBPR Bioreactor; material: flocular biomat | place: Australia: Thorneside Wastwater Treatment... | reverse complement strand
GAACAATGACAAATAGCTCGTATTGTTCAAGTTATTTTTGCTTGCGTCCTAAGCACATGAAAGCCTACAGGCAGCGCAATCGTGTGAATCTGGTGCTGCTGTCCAACGAGGCGCAACCGCTGCCGATCGACGAGGACGACCGGCGACACCTGGTGGTCTACACCCCGCCGGAGCGGTCGGTCGACTACTACGACGCGCTGCACGGGGAAATCGCGTCCGGCGGCATCGAGGTGTTTTACCATTTCTTGCTGAACCTCGACTTGAGCGGCTTTCACCCGGCCAAACGGCCGCCGATGACCGCGGCAAAGCGAGCACTCATTCGCTTGTCGCTAAATCCTCAGCGGAGATTTTTAGGCGACTGGCTTGGGGGCGACCTTGATTTGCCGGTCTGCCCCTGCCTTTCGCAAGACCTCTTTGCGGCCCACCTCGCCTGGTGCCGGAGAAATGGCGAAACGGGGCCGCGATCGGCTGCGGAGTTTTTCTCGGTTGTGACCTGCCGCATGGGCTGGGCGCGGGAGAAAACGCGCTATACTTCGATCGCCTCCGGCGCCAAGGATCGAAAGCCGGTGGTCTTCCCCGCGCGTGACGACCTTTCGGACGGCTACATGCCGCCCGAGTCGGAAGATGACCGGCGGATCTGGCTTTCGAGATGCATCGGCCAGTTCCAATCGGCCGCGCGGCAGGCAGGACTCGGGGCATCGTCTTGATGCCTGCGCCGTCTGAAATGGCTGCGCGTTCCGGGTCTGAAAGCCTGTGTTCCGGGCACCCGGAACACCCGAAACCCTTACGCAGCAAGGCTTGTACCGGGTGGTCCCGCGTTCCGGGGCTACGCGCGTGTACGCGCGCGTCCACGCACCAGTGCACGCCTACTCATCCCATTCTCTCTTTATTTCTTTTCCAGATAATAAGGGGAGAACGGATGGACCACCCGGAACAAGCCTTGCCACGCAAGGGTTTCCCGTGTTCCGGGCGCCCGGAACACCCGGCCGACACCCGGAACACGGCCGGCTACACCCGGACCACCGCCCGAACATTGCGCCCGGTTTGGCGGTCCGGCGAAGATCTGGGCGGCGCATCGGGCAGAGATTGCCCGGCAGGGCGGTTTTGCGAGCTGGGGCAATGGTGAGCAGCCCCTGCCCGTGCTGCGCGGCCGTCCTGGCGCGCCTGGAAGCGATCGAAGCCGGGCAGGCTGTCCTGCTCGAAGCGCTGCGGCGCGAGACGCCGCGCGGCAAGCGCACGAAGGAGCGTTACCGGCTGATCTACGATTGCGGCGAGCACTTGGGCCGCGACGTGCATGCCGCGCGCAATCTGCGGAAGCTGCTCCTGGGCAGCGGTGTCACGCACGACGCCCGCGTGGCCCGCATTGTCGCTGCCCTGCGCCGGGATCCCGAGTGTCCGACGTCGGAGCGCCACTTGTGGAGTCTACTGCGCCACTTGGGTGGCATCCCGCCGGATGAAAAATGAAATCCGGCATCAGCATGACACCGGCCGGTAAAGTGCCGCCATCCCCACCGACACCCTGACAGGACAAAGAACATGGACCGCACCCTCCCCGGCCGGCTGCCCATTGCAGCGCAAATCATCGACCACAATTGCCAGGAGCTGCGCATGCTCGGCCGCATCGCTGGCCCGACCGGCGAGCGCGTTGCCGCCGACCTGATCGGCGCCGGCCGGGCTTTGGGCGACGGCGATGCCGTGCAGGCGCAGTTCTGGCGCGAGCTGGGCGAGCGCCAGGCGAACGAACGCGCGCGCGGCTTGGATGCGGTCCTGATGACGGCTGGCGTCGAGCAGCGCGAGGCTGAAAGCGGCTGGTCGTTGGGCCGGCTGATTCGCAGCCTCTTTGACGGCGGTCACAGTCAAGCCCCGTTCGAGCGCGATCTTGACGCGCATGTGGCGCGGCGAACCGGCAGCATCGCAAATGGCGCATGGGCGCCGTTGGGCCTGCTGCTGAACGCTGGCTACCGCGATTTCAACGTCGGCACCTCGACCGAAGCCGGCAACCTCGTTGCGAACGAACGGCGCTACGGACCCGACCCGCTGCGCGCCGCGAGCAACCTGGTCGACCTCGGCGCCAGCGTCATCACCGGCTTGAGGGCCGAGTTGAGCCTGCCCGAGTTTGTCAGCACGACGGCGGCATCCTGGCTGGGCGAGCTAGGCACCGCGACGACGATCACCGAGACGACGCGCTCGCGGCTGCTCTCGCCGAAGCGCTGCGCCGTGAAGATCGTGGCGAGCCGCCAGGCTATCCTGCAAGCCCCTGAAGCACTAGATCTAGTCTTGGCAAAGCAGTTCATCGAAGCGCTGTTTGCGCAGCTCGAAGTCGGCGCGCTGAACGGGACGGGCTCAGGAAATGAGCCTCTAGGCGTGCGGAATACCACGAACATCGGCAGCGTGGCCGGCGGCACCGACGGCGCCCTGCTGACCTACGCGCACCTGTGCGACCTCGAGAAGGCGCCACTGGCGAGCAACGCGCCGATGGCCGACAGGAGCGGCTTCCTGGTCAATCCGAACACGTGGCGCTACCTGCGAACGTTGGCGAAGGGCTCGGGCCTGCCTTTCGTTTTGGGGGACGACCGCCGCGTGCTCGGGCACCGGACCAAGCCGACGACCGCGATGCCGGCGAATCTGACCAAGGGCGCCAGCGGCGCCGTCTGCAGCAGCCTGACCTACGCGGCCGACTGGCAGCAGCTGACCCTCGGGATTTTCGGCGGAGGCGTCGACGTCACGGTGGATCGCTTCACGAAAGCCGACATTGGCGCAGTCGTCATCGCGGCACAAATGTACTGCTCCTGCGCCGCCCTGCGCCCGGCATCGTTCGCAACGATGGACGACGCGAAGCTGGCCTGACACCTTTCCTTGTGGTGCGGAACCGGAGCGCGCCAGCCGGCGGCGAAACCTTTGGCGCGCGACGAGCCTACCGGATTGCTGTCCTTGCATGCAGCGACAGACGGCTTACCTTCACCCTGGCCCTGCGCCCGGCATCGTTCGCCGCGATGGACGACGCGAAGCTGGCCTGACACCTTTCCTCGGGGCGAGGAAACCGGAGCGCGCCGCCGGCGGCGAAACCTCGGCGCGCGACGGGCCTCCCGGATCGCTGGACCTTACGGCGGCGACTGACGGCCCACCTCTAACGTGTTGGATGTTCTGTAGGACGATCTGGAAAGAAGACTCTCAGACCCTTTAGAATCAATCGCTTGCGGCGATTATTGGCGGAGAGGGAGGGATTCGAACCCTCGGTAGGCTCACACCTACGCCTGATTTCGAGTCAGGTACATTCGGCCACTCTGCCACCTCTCCGTCGGGCGCGAATATTAGCACAGGAACGCCCAGATGCACCGGTCGCGAACCTCGCCGCTGGAACTTTTCTGCGCTGGCGCCCTGGATTGCTCGATCGCCAGGCTGGCGCCCCCGGCAGCCGCTGCCGGCGCGGACCCGCTCAGTTTGCCGCGATCGTCACCATGCCGCCAAAGTACGGCCGCAAGACCTTCGGAATGCTGATGCTGCCGTCGGCGTTCTGATGGTTCTCCATCACCGCCACGAGCGTGCGCCCGACCGCGAGGCCGGAACCGTTCAGGGTATGCACGAGTTCGGTCCGGTTGCGCTCGTTGCGATAGCGTGCCTGCATTCGCCGCGCCTGGAAAGCCTCGAAGTTGGAGCACGAGGAGATCTCGCGGTAGGCGTTCTGCGCCGGCAGCCAGACCTCGAGATCGTAGGTCTTGGCCGACGAGAAGCCCATGTCGCCGGTGCACAGGGTGACCCGCCGGTACGGCAGTTCGAGCAGTTCGAGGATGCGCTCGGCGTGCCCGGTCAGTTCCTCGTGCGCCGCCTGCGAGTCTGCCGGGGCGACGATCTGTACCAGTTCGACCTTGTCGAACTGGTGCTGGCGGATCATGCCGCGGGTATCGCGACCGTAGGAGCCGGCTTCCGAGCGGAAACAGGGCGTATGGCAGACAAGCTTGAGCGGCAGATCGGCCGCCGCCAGAATCTCGTTGCGAACGATGTTGGTGACCGGCACTTCGGCGGTCGGAATCAGGTACAGCGGCTCGGCGTCGGGGCGTGGAATGCGGAACAGATCCTCCTCGAACTTCGGCAACTGCCCGGTCCCGGTCAGGCTGGCGGCGTTGACGAGGTAGGGCGAGTAGACCTCCTGGTAGCCGTGTTCGGCGGTGTGCGTATCGAGCATGAACTGCGCAAGGACGCGGTGCAGGCGCGCCAGCGGACCGCGGATCAGGCAGAAGCGCGTGCCGGCGATCTTGGCGGCGGTGGCGAAGTCAAGCTGCGCCAGGGCTTCACCGAGGTCGACATGATCCCTGACGGGGAAATCGAAGCTGCGTGGTGTTCCCCAGCGCTTCGTCTCGGCGTTGTCGGCATCGGATCGACCAATCGGCACGCTCTCGTGCGGCGGATTGGGCAGCGTCGCCAGAAAATCGTCGAGTTCCTTGAGCAACCCGCCAAGCCGCGCCTCATTGGTCTCCAGCTCTTCCTTCAGCGCCGCCACCTGCTGCATCAGCGACGCGGCGTCTTCGCCCCGCGCCCTGAGCGCGCCAACCTGTTTCGACAGGCTGTTGCGGGTCGCCTGCAATTCCTGCGTACGCGTCTGCAGTTGTTTCCTCTCGCTCTCCAGCCGCTGAAAACCGGCACGGTCGAGGATGTAGCCACGTGTCGCGAGGCGGTCGGCGACGGCATCGATGTTGTTGCGCAACAGCTGGATGTCAAGCATGCTCAGTCCTTGTCTTCTCTTGCCTGGCGATCGAGTTCGCGCAGGTGGGCGAGTTTTTCGCCAATCCGGATCTCGAGCCCACGCGCCACCGGCCGATACCATTCGACCGTCGGCATGCCCTGCGGGAAGTAGCTCTCGCCGGCGGCATAGGCTTCCGGCTCGTCGTGCGCATAGCGATAGTCCCTGCCGTGGCCAAGGGTCTTCATCAGCCGCGTCGGCGCATTGCGCAAGTGGAGCGGCACCGGCCGCGAAGCATCGCTGCCGATGAAGCCGCGCGCGGCATTATACGCGAGGTAGCCGGCGTTCGACTTGGCTGCCATCGCCAGGTAGAGGACCGCCTCAGCCAGCGCCAGCTCGCCCTCCGGTGAGCCGAGGCGCTCGAAGGTTTCGGCGGCGTCGAGCGCGATGCGCGCGGCACGCGGGTCGGCCAGGCCGACATCTTCCCAGGCCATGCGGACGATCCGCCGTGCCAGGTAGCGCGGGTCGGCGCCGCCATCGAGCATGCGGCAGAACCAGTAGAGAGCCGCATCCGGCGACGAGCCGCGGACGGCCTTGTGCAGCGCCGAGATCTGGTCGAAGAAGGCGTCGCCCCCCTTGTCGAATCGCCGCAGGCTCTGTGCCATCGCCTGCTCGACGAAAGCGCCGTCGATGGTCTGCGGCTGCACTTCCCTGCTCGCCGTGGCGATCTGTTCGATGACGTTCAGCAGTCGCCGTGCGTCGCCGTCGGCGAAGCCGATGAGCCGGACACGCGCCTCATCGCTGACACGCATGCCGGGCAGCGCGTAGCGGAAGGCGCGTTCGAGGAGTTCGCCCATCTCTTCCGGCGACAGCGGTTGCAGGACGTAGACCGCTGCGCGCGAGAGCAGCGCCGAATTGAGTTCGAAAGACGGATTCTCGGTCGTCGCGCCGACGAAGGTCAGCAACCCACCTTCGACGTAGGGCAGGAAGGCATCCTGCTGCGCCTTGTTGAAACGATGCACCTCGTCGACGAAGAGGATCGTCCGCCGGCCACTGCGGGCGCGGCCGACTTCGGCCCTGGCAACCGCCTCGCGAATGTCCCTGACGCCCGCAAAGACGGCCGAGAGGGCGATGAAGTCGGCCGCGAAGGCGTCCGCCATCAGCCGCGCCAGGGTCGTCTTGCCCACTCCGGGCGGCCCCCAGAGGATCATGCTGTGCGGCTGGCCGGACTGGAAGGCGACGGCGAGCGGTTTGCCCGCTCCGAGCAGGTGGGTCTGGCCGATCACTTCGGCCAGCGTCCGCGGCCGCAGCCGCTCAGCAAGCGGCACGTGCGCATGGCCTTCGGTGGACAGGTCGATCATTTCTCTTTTCCTTCAGGCAGCAAGCGACGCGACCGGTCCCGGCAGGCAGCCGAAGTCCAGCCGAGCGGCCCCGGCAGCACACATGTCAAGTGCGCTTGCCGTTCGCCGATGATGCTCGGCAACGGCGAGCGCCCAACTGTGCCCAGCCACGCGCGCAACCGCGCCGGCAGGGCGTGCCGAGACGCGGTCCGGGCCAGCGTGGGCGGCACGATCGCGAGCGTGACATCCCGCACGGCAGCCGTCGCCAGGCAAGCGTATCGTCGCGGCATCGCTTCAGGCAATGATGACAGGAGGGATCGAGTTGGAAACAGAGAGAGTCCGCAGCGGCAGCGACCGGCGCCAGGTCGACTTCGGGCGTCCCGGCAAGCTCCCGGAACGGCGGCGGCAACCCGAGCGCCGGCTGCCGGAACTGAGCGAAGCGACCGAGATCTCGTTCGAAGGCTTTCAGTTACTCCTCGCCGAGGCCAACGGCCGCGCCGGCAAGAGGCGATCAGCCGTGCGCGGTTGAGTGACAACGCCCCTCGCGGGCTGGGCTCGGAGCGATGTCGCAGGCGGTGGCAAGACACTGCCTGCGCCGACCGATCCACCAGAGTTGCGACGGAACGCTGCACTTCCGCAAAGCGACCAGGAGTCCGAGCTTTCGACCGGGTCCCCGCCCGGTCTTTTTTTGCCTGCCGACCGGGCACGCTGCCCGCAGCCGCCAACCGGCCCGGCCTTGCCGACCGCTCAGGACTGCCCAACAGGAGCCGGAGTGGCAAAGGCGTCGGTCACCGACTGCTCGAGTTCGCTGAACGCTTCGCCGACGTAATCGCTCAGGCGCTCGAGATGGGGTAGTTCATCGGTCGCGATGAGGCCGAAGAACAGTCGACCGGCGTAGCTGAAGAGCGTGATGTTGAGCAGGTTGCCCGGCGGCAGGGTGCTGATCGGGTGCAGTTCATCGATCCGGGCGCCCTTGATGTAGAGATGATGCGCCGGACCGGGCACGTTCGAAACCAGCGTATTGCCGTTCGCCGGCGGCAGGCGGTCGCTGAGACCGAGCTTTTCGGCGATGAGGCCGACCAGCGAGGTGATCACCGTGTACGACTCGATCGCCTCCGGCGCCACGCTGTCGATCAGCGTGCGCACGTTGCGCAGCGAAAAACCGATGTTGCGCAGGCGAACGTAGGGGTCGTCGGTGGGCGCCGACAGTTCCACCTGCACGAAGCCGATCTTGTTGCCGCTCCCCTCGTCGCCCTCACGCCGCAGGTTGACCGGCATCTGGATGGTGATCGGCGTCCGCAGCTTGACGCCCTCGTCGCGCAGGTAGCGATGCAACGCCCCGTCGAGGCAGGTCAGCGCCACGTGATTCAGCGTCGAGCGCGTCCGCGAGCGAATCGCGTTCACCCGTTGCATGTCCACGCAGGCTGCCGCGAACTGCCGGCCGGAGGTCACCTGCCCGGTCAATGGCGTGTTGCCGTCGGCGGCGAAAGGCAGCGAGATCGCGTTCTTCGTCAGTTTGACGCTTTCCAGCAGCATCATGGCAGCCAGACGGCCAACCCCGAGAACGCGCTTGCCGGCACCGAGCAGATCGCCGAGCAGCGAGGTCGCCAGCTTCTCCCGCTCGCGCTGCAACTTGCGCTCCGCCTGCCCATGGCGAAGCGACCACAGCGGCCGCAGTTCGAGGTCGTCAGCGCTCGTCGCCAGCGATTCTGCCGCCCAGCGCATCATCGTCACGCCGTCGGCACAGGCATGGTGCATCTTCACGTACAGCGCGAAACGCGCGCCACTCAGCCCATCGATGACGTGCAGTTGCCACAGCGGTCGTGAGCGGTCGAGCATCGGCTGGTGCAGCTCGGCGACCAGCTGGTAAAGGTCGCGCTGGCTGTTCCTGCCACGCCGCAGCCGGTGGTAGAAGACGTGCTGCTCGAGATCGACCGCTGCCGCCTGACGCCAGGTCGGCATGGCCGTCAGCGAGAACTCGATCAGGCGATTGAAGGGTGGCTGGACATCGACACAGCCGAGCAGCTCGCGGTGCAGCTCGCTGGCGAAGCCGCTCTTCGACCCGGCCGGCCGCTTGCAGATCATCAGCCCGCCCACGTGTTTCGGACTCTGCTCCGATTCGGCGATGAAGAAACCGAAATCGAGCAAGGACAGTTTGTTCATGGCGGTCTCCTTCGAGCTCATGCGGGAAAACGGTCGGCGCAGCGACCGGGCAACACCTTAGCACATACCCCTCTTCCAGAGGCCGACGCCCAGTCGTTTAGTGTGCTTCCTCTAGTGATGCCGGCTAGACTGCATCGCGTTGGCTGGCAGACGGAAGGGTCACTCCAGCGACCGACGAAACGCCATTCTCCTCTTTGCAGGGGAGCCGCGGGCAGGTGCTCCTGCCTCTTCTTCGGCGTCGCCACGGGCAACAAGCAGCCAGGACCCTTCGGCAACCGCCGGAAATCCGGCAACCTCTTGGATCAAGGAGAAACAGATGAACAACCTGAGCAGCAACCTGATCGACCGCATGACGACCGAACAACTGTTGGCCCAGACTGGTGAGGCGCTGCGCAAGCTCTGGCTGTGCGGCCTTGGCGCCTACTCGCTGGCCACCCGGAGCAGCATGCAGACCTTCGAGACGCTCGTCCGCGAAGGCCAGGCGATGCGGCCGAAGGCCCGCCAGCAGATCGAGGAAACCTCGGCCGAACTGAAGAGCAGCGCAACGGCGACGATCGAGCGCGGCGAGCAACTCGTTCGTGAGCGCTTCCTCAGACCGCTCGACTTCGTCATCCTGGCCACCCGGCGCGACATCGAGCAGCTCTCGCTGCGCGTCATCCAGCTCAGTGCCGAAGTCCAGAAACTGGCCGGCGGCAAGGGCAGGCAGCAGGAGAAGCCGGCAGCCAGCGTCGAGGCCTGAGCGAGCACCGGCGCCGCCGGCGCGGCACGAACAGGCCGTCCGCTGCGAGCAGGCGGTCGGCAGGTCGGATCCATGGCGGCTTGCGGGGCGGATCGCCCCGCAAGCCGCCGTCATTGCTGAACGACCTTCGCCGCCTCGCGCAGCAACCAGCGGCGGAACGCTTGCACCGGCGGGCGGTCGGCAACCGCTTCCGGCACCACCAGGTAGTAGGCCTGCGTCCGGCGGATGACGAGGTCGAAGGGCTGCACCAGCCGACCCGCCACCACCTCGGCCTCGACCAGAGGCTGCGAGGCCAGGGCGATGCCGACGCCATCGATCGCCGCCGACAGAACCAACCCCGAGTCGCTGAAGTGTGTGCCGGCGTCCGGATCGATGCCGCTGACCCCGGCGAGGTGCAACCATTCCGCCCACGTCGGGCGATCGAGCAGTTCCATGATCGACTCGTCATGGAGCAGATTGTGCCATCGGAGATCCGTCGGAACCTTCAGCGGGCGCATCGAGAACAGCAGCCGCGGACTGCAGACGACGGCATAGCCCGGCGAAAACAGACGATCGACCCGACACCCATCGTACTGGCCACGGCCGAAGCGGATGAACACCTCGGTCTCGTCCTCACGCAGGTCGACCCTCGCGAGCCCCGAGACCCGGCCGGAATCACGTGCATCGATGGTCTCGATCGACGCCGACATGTGCAACTGCACCTCGGGATGCTCGGCCGTGAAGCCGGGCAGATGGCGGATCAGCCAGCGGCTGCCGAAGGCTGGCGGCGTCGTCAGCAGCAGGCGCCCGCCCGGCTCGCGCCGACGGGTGCTCTCGATCGCAGCAGCGAAGCACTGCAGTCCTTCGCGCACCTTCGGCAACATCAGCCGGCCTTCGCGCGTCAGCTCCATGGCCCGCGTCAGCCGCCGGAACAACTCGAAGCCGAGGTACTCCTCGAGGCCACGAATCTGGTGGCTGATCGCCGTCGGCGTCACCGACAGTTCGGCGGCGGCGTCCTTGAAACTCAAGTGCCGGGCCGCCGCCTCGAAGGCGCGCAATGAATTCAGCGGCGGAAGACGATAGGTCATATGGCTGAGATTTTCTCACCTGTTGCGTGATTATTGATCGTTTGCCGCCCTTCTGGCAAGCGAATACAGTGGCGTCACCCTCTCGGAAAAACCGGGAAACCAACCAGGAAGAAACAAATGAAAACCGATCTTACCCGCGAACAGATGATGATGATGGTCGAACGTGCCCGCTACGAGCGGAGCATTGCCGCTGGCAACATCATCGCCGCCGGTACGCGCAAGACGCTGTCGGCTCTCGCCAGAGCGACCGACCGGTTCCTGCACCTGCTGCTGATGTCGCCGACCGCCCGCCAGTGATCGCCGGAATGGCCTAGAATCGCCGTCTCGAACGACTTTCAGGCCAGGATCAGGCAATGCCAAGAATCCGCATCGAGCTGCCCGGGCAGTTCGCCTTCGTGACCGACATCGCGCTCTACGTCGGCCACATGAATTACGGTGGCCACCTCGACAACGCGCTGCTGCTGTCGGTGGTATCGGAGGCCCGTGCGCGCTTCTTCCGCTCGCTCGGCTACAGCGAGCTGGATGTCGAGGGCCTCGGCATCATCATTGCCGACGCCGCGCTGCAGTACCGGTCGGAAGCTTTCGCCGGCGAAGTCATGCAAGTGCGCATGACGGCGGCCGATTTCACCAGCAAGGGCTGCGACCTGCTCTGGTGCATGAACGAGAAGTCGACCGGGCGCGAAGTCGCCCGCGGCAAGACCGGCATCGTCTTCTTCGATTACCGGCTGCGGCAGGTGGCCGAGCTACCCGAGGCCTTCCGCCTGCGTGTGGCGACGACGGCCAGCACCGCCTAAGCCGGCAGGTACTCGCGGCTCAGCCTCTTCTGCAGCGTCTGCACCTGCTTCAGCGACTCCCTGAGGATCAGCCGGTCGAGTTCGTGCAACTCGTCCGGGTTGACCCGGTTGGTCGCTGCCATCAGCGGCGCAGCCGCCTGCCGGCCCAGCCGCAGGCGCTGGATGTGCTGGAAGGCATCGATCATTGCCGCCAGTTCCTCGCCGGGGATTCCGCTTCTCTCGCCCGTGACGCGCAGTCGCTCGCCGGTGTTGGTGTCGGGTATGCGCAGCGCGAGGGCGTAGATCCGTGCGCTGTCGACGAAAGGGCGTGAGCCGTGCTTCTTCAGGTCAATGGTATGCGGGAATTCCTTGTCGCCGTCGTAGCGGAAGCCCTTCCACCAGGTGAGCGGAGACTCCCAGTTGAGCGAGTTCTCGACCATCGCGCGCATGAAGATCGGGTAGGACGCCGCCCTCTCGAGGAGCCAGTCGCGCAGGTCGTTGGCCAGAGCATCCTGCCCGTAGAGCGCCCGCAGGTCGAAGAAGATGCTCGCGTTGAGCAGCGCGTCGGGCTGTGGTTCGGTGAGCCAGCCGAGAAAGGCGGCCTGCCATTCGCTCGCCGACAGGCACCACTGCGGGTTGCTGGCCATGATGTTGCCCTTGCACAGCGGAAAACCGCAGGCGTCGAGCGCTTCATTGACGGCCCGGGCAAAGGGCAGGAAGGCTTCCCGCAAAGCGGGTGCATCTTCGGCCGACTCGGCAGCAAAGATCAGGCCGTTGTCCTGGTCCGTGGCCAGGGTCTGCTCCAGCCTGCCTTCCGAACCGAACACCAGCCAGCACCACGGCACGTAAGGAAGCTCGAAGCTACCGGCGAGCAATTCAATGACCTGCATGGTCAACAGATCGTTGAGCGCGGAAATCTGCTGGCAAAGCGTCTCTGCAACGACCCGCTCGCTGACGAGGCGGACGACGAACGTCCGGATCTCGCCTGCCAGAGCCACCACCGTCGGAACGTCGCGCGCGCCGAGGATCGCCCGCACGAGGTCTCCCAGCCGCGCGCCCGGCAGCGAGTGCAGGTCGGCCTGCGACACCATGTTGAAGTAGCTGCCGTCGCTTTCGGTGAGCACCAGATGATGCACGCCACGCCGCACCATCACCACGCTCGCCTGGTGCGCGCTGCCGTCGGCCGGCACCGTGATCAGGCCACCGGTCATCACCGACGCCACCGGTGCCTGCAGGTCGCAGCTCTCGAGAGCAATCCGCCGCAGCACGTCGTGCAGCGTGATGATGCCCAGCGGCACCCGACTGCCCTCGTCCACGACCACCACCGCGTCGGCATGCCACTGGTCGATGAGGAGCAGGGTTTCACGCACGCTGGCTGCCGGCGCGACCGTCAGCGCCTCACCGCGGACGAGTGAGCGCAGCGAGACGTAGGGCGAGAACGGCACGGCGCTGGCCGCCGGCTCAATACCTGAGGCGTGCATGGAAGGTCTTCTGGCTCGCTTCGCGCGCCTGGCGCAGGGTGCGGATGCCCATCTCGGCCAGCAACGGCAGCATCTTGAGAAAGACTTCACCGGTGACGATCGCGTCACCGAGTGCCGTGTGCCGGCCGAACACCGACACCCCGAGGCGTTCGGCGATCGCCTCCAGCCGGTGCGTCGTCTGGTTGCTGTGCAGAACCGCCGACAGCAGCAGGGTATCCAGAACCGGCTGCTCGAAGCGCACACCGGTCTGCTTTTCCTTGAGCTGCAGGAAGCGCATGTCGAAGGCGGCATTGTGCCCGACGAGTACGGTATCGGCGCAAAAGGCATGGAATTTCGGCAACACGACATCGATCGTCGGCTGGCCGACGAGAAGTTCGCGCGTAATGCCGTGCACTTCGATCGACTGCGGCGACAGGCGGCATTGCGGATTGACCAGCTGGTCGAAACATTCGTGGCGAAGCAGGCGGCGATTGACGATCCGCGTCGCGCCGATCTGGATGATCTCGTCGCCCTGGGTTGGCTGCAGCCCGGTGGTCTCGGTGTCGAAGACCGTAAAGGCGAGTTCCGACAGCAGGCGGTCGTCGAGTTCGTGACTGGCGGCCGACCAACTGAAGAGATCGAAATCGTAGAACTCGGGCCGCTCGCCCTCGGCAGCGGCAATGACTGCCCGCGGCAGGTCGGTCGGCGCGTCGGCGATCGGCAGCATGGTGCGGAAGAAGGCGCGATGCGATACCCGTTCGCGCTGAAACCAGATGTCGCCGTTGCAGCGCTCGACGATGTCGGTGACGCTGAGCGGCGACGAGTCGCCGGCAACGGACATCGGGTCCTGCAGCCAGCTCATCGCCGTTTCGTTGTTCATGAAGGTGCCCAGCCAGGACAGGTCCAGTTGCGCCAGTTGCCCGCTGCGCGTCAGCGACAGGCGCACCTCGCGCACCGCGTACTCGTCCTGCAGGCGCCAGGCCAGGTAGCGCAGTGCCTGGAACAAGCCGTAGCCATCGACGCGCAGCCAGAGATCCTCATCGACGTTCTCGGTCTTGACGGCGAGCGCCCGCCGCTCGTCTGCCCGTCTCTCGCCGATGCGCCGGGCGGCAACGATCAGCACTTCGGCACCGCGCATCTCCTCGAGCAGCCAGCGTTCGCGCAGGTCGTTGGAAAAGGCGCTGGCAGCGGTCTCGAACTGCGCCGACAGCTTCGCCGCCTCGTCATGGACGACCCGCAGGAAGCGGTCGCGCTGCTGCGCCGGCATGTCGGCGACCTCGGACAGCATCTCCGCCGCCGCGCGGATGCTGCCCAACGGCCCACGCCCACCCTCGATCAGCGACTGGATCAGCGCATCGCGCCGCGCGTGCCGTTCGTTGCTGCTGGTCACGTCCTCGAGCACGAGGACGAAACCGGTGATCGACAGCCCGCCGACCTGCGCATGGTGTGGCCCAGCGCCGCCGAGTACCGGCGACATGTGCGCGCGCAGCAGGCGACCGGCGGGCGTCGCGGTGACGAACTGCGCCGAGCCGAGGAGTTGCCTGTTCTCCGTCTCGCCGAGTTCGCGGCTGGCCTGCTGCAGGCGCTCGAGCGCGTGCGTGATGAGTGCGCGGTCGAATACCGTATAGATCGAGCGGCCGAGCCCGAGCAACTCGCCGTGACCGCCATCGGCACCGGCCGCCAGTTCCTGCCGCGCACGCTGGTTGTAGAGCAGGACACGCCCGTCCAGGTTGCAGACGACGACGCTCTGGCTGAGGTCCGCCATCAGTGCCGCCAGCCGGCTCCGCTCTTCCTCGAGCGAGGCGCGCGCTTCGCGCACCCGCTCGGCGACATCGTTCTCGCTCGCTTCGCGCAAGGCGAGCAACTGATTGACCGCCTGCGCCAGCACCCGCAACTCGGCCGCTCCCTGATCGCCAACGCGCAGGCTGCTGTGGGCGAGGGCCGCCGTCACTTCTTCCGCCATGCGCAGCGGCGAAGCTGCATACAGATCATGCAGCCGGACGATCACCCAGCAGCAGCAGGCGCTGGCGAGCAGCAGCAGGACGATGAGGACGACGATGCGCTCCGCCGCCGACCTGCCGACACCGCTGGCGTCGGGCTCGCCCGCCAGCATCAGTGCCGCCGTTGCGCCCACCAGCACGAGCGTGAACAGGCTGGCAGCAACGACCGTCAGGATGAGCTTGCGCGGAGCCGCCATCGCTTACATGCCGAGCAGCTTGCGCACCTCGGCCAGCAGTTCCTTGGTCGAGAACGGCTTCGTCATGTAGCCGTCGGCGCCCAGGCCGAGCCCCTTGCTCACCTCGGTGTCGCGTCCCTTGGCGGTCAGCATCAGGATGCGCGTGCCGGCGAGATCGGGGTCGGCGCGCAAGGCCTGGCAGACGTCGAAGCCGTTCATCTTCGGCATCATCACGTCCAGCAGCACGAGGTCCGGCCGCTCGCCGCGCACCTTCGCCAGCGCTTCTTCGCCATCGCCGGCGACGAGCACCTCGAAGCCCTCGCGGCGCAGCAGGAACTCGATCGAAATGACGATGTTTTGCTCGTCGTCGGCAATCAGTATTTTTTTGTTCATCAGCACTCCGCTCCTCTATCAACCACGCCTGCCGCCTTGGGCAGCCTGCTCCTGTTGCCCGACCGCCGGCTCGTGCTGCGGCGCAAAGGGCAGGGTAAACAGGAAGGTAGCGCCCTCCCCCGGCACGCTCTCCACCCACAAGCGACCACCCAGATGCTCGACGATGCGCCGGCTGATCGGCAGTCCGAGGCCGGTACCGGCTGGCTTGGCGGTCATCGTGTCGCCAACCTGACGGAACTTCTCGAAAATCAGTTCCTGATCCTGCGGCCGGATGCCCGGCCCGTTGTCGGTGACGCGCACCTGCAGTCCGTCAGCCAGCAGGCGCAACACGACGCACACACGACCACTGCCCGGCGGCAGGAACTTGGCCGCGTTCGACAGCAGATTCAGCATCACCTGGATGAGGCGATCGCGGTCGCCCAGGATGAGCGGCAGATTATCGGGCAGATCGAGCGCGACGTGCGCCTCTTTCTCGCGAAAAAGCTGGCTGGTCGCCGCCACCGACTGCTCGATCACCTCCTTCAGATCGAGCTCGCAGGCGTTCCAGTCGGCCCGGCCGGACTCGATCTTCGCCAGATCGAGGGTCTGGTTGATCAGGCGGGTCAGGCGCTCGGTCTCGCTGACGATGAGGCCGAGGAAACGCTCGCGGTCAGGCAGGTGCATCTTCGGGTCGTCGCGCAGCAGTTCCGAGAAGGCGCGGATCGAGGTCAGCGGCGTGCGCAGCTCGTGCGTCACCGACGACATGATGTCATCCTTGACGCGATCGAGTTCCTGCAGGCGCTCGTTGGCCTCGCGCAGCTCGAGGGTCGCCGCCGTCAGCTCGCGCGACTTGCGCTCGAGTTCGCGGCTGTAGGTGCGCAACTGCGAAGCCTCGTCGAGAATGTGCATCACCTCTTCGATGCTCAGCGGCTCCTCCTTCGCCACCGAAGCCACCATGACGCGTGCCGAGGCGCTGCCGATGGCGCCGGCGAGCAACGACTCGGCAAACTGCACCAGGCGGGCATCGGCTTCCAGCCTGTCGCCATGCCGGCCACCATGGCGACGGGCGTAGCCGGCAAACGCCACTTCCGCCCGCGCCGGGCCGAGAAAACGCCCGACCAGCTCCTGCAGGTCGCTGACCTTCGCCCGGCCGCGCCAGAGGACGGCGCCGATCGGCCCGGTCTCCTGCAGCGCATCGACGAAGACCGTCGCCTGCGTCGCCTCGGCAACCATCGGCGGTCGCAACAGCGAGACGCCGACATAGGCGCCGATGTTGGCGAGGAAGCTCCAGAACAGGCAATGCGAGATCTCGTCGATGCCGCTCAGCCCGAACAACTGCTGCGGCCGCAGGAGATCGATGCCGAACAGGCCCTGCGTCAGGAAGTCGCCCGGCAGCCATCCCGACTTGGCGAAAGAGGGCAGCAGCAGCGTATAGCCCCAGACGACGAAACCCGCCAGCAGCCCCGCCAGTGCACCGCCACGCGTGCCACCGCGCCAGTACATGCCGCCGATGATCGCCGGCGCGAACTGGGCCACGGCGGCAAAACTGATGAGACCGATGGCGACCAGTGCATAGGCCTCGCCCGCCAGCCGGAAGTAGAAGTAGCCGAGCAGCAGGATGAGGACGATGGCGCCACGCCGGATGCCGAGCAGCAGGCCCGAGAGGTCCTTCGACTCGGCCAGCGCGAGCCCTCGATGGCGCAGCAGAAGGGGCATCACGAGGTCGTTGCAGACCATCGTCGACAGGGCGATGGTCTCGACGATGACCATCCCCGTACCGGCCGACAGGCCGCCGATGAACACCAGCAGCGCGAGTCCCTCCTGCCGCTGTGACATCGGCAGCGTCAGGACGAAGGTGTCGGCATCGACACCCTGGCCCGAGAAGTGCATCAGCCCGCCAAGGGCGATCGGCAGGACGAAGATATTGATCAGCAGCAGGTAGAGCGGAAACAACCAGGCGGCACGCCTGAGGTGCGATTCGTTGACGTTCTCGACGACCGCCACCTGGAACTGGCGCGGCAGGAAGAGCACCGCCAGCGCCGAGAGAACGATCAGCGAGAACCAGCCGGTATATCCCTGGCCGGACGGAATCGCGCTCGCCAGGCGCTGCAGCTCGGGGTGCGTCGCCAGATGTTCGAAGATGTCACCGAAGCCGTCGTACATCCCGTAGGTGACGAAGACGCCGACGGCGATGAAAGCCACCAGCTTGACGCCGGACTCGAGGGCAATGGCGGCCACCATGCCTTCATGGCGCTCGGTGGCATCGAGGTGGCGGGTACCGAAAACGATGGTGAAAGCCGCCAGGATCAGCGCGATGTAGAAGCTGATGTCGACGGCCACCGGCATCGTCGGGCTGCGATGCGGCATGACGATGTCGGGATAGCTCAGCAGCAGTCCGACCGTGCTCGAGACGGCCTTCAACTGCAGCGCGATGTAGGGAACGATGCCGACGACGGCGATGATCGTCACCAGCCCG
>ERZ761603.1518-NODE-1518-length-17255-cov-16.708605_pt1 | contig 17255 bp, 15 predicted proteins | sample MGYA00511879_ERZ761603 | MGnify/ENA primary metagenome ERZ761603 (study PRJEB28899, sample SAMN02850040) | bioreactor sludge metagenome | biome: EBPR Sludge; feature: EBPR Bioreactor; material: flocular biomat | place: Australia: Thorneside Wastwater Treatment... | reverse complement strand
GTCCGCAAGCGCAGTAGCTACAGCATCATCATGTCGATCCTGATGATCATCGCCGCGGGCTGCATCGGGGCAATGCCAAGCGCCTGCAGGTCGTCGACCAGTCGCCGGACATCGTGCTCCCAGTCGTTGGCGCGCAGCGGGCGCCAGGTGAACTCGCCAAGGCGGTTGAACGGGGGCGGCAGGTCGGCGGCAGGTGGCGGTGCCGTTACGCCGTCGCAAAGCAGCGGGATGAGGTGCGCACCACCCGCCAGGGCGTCGGCGACCTCACGCCGCACCGGGTCAGCGGGGTCGTCGATGCGCAGTTGGCCGCGATCATCGCTGGCGGCCAGTAGATGCGGGGTGAGCAGCAGCAGGAGTACCGGCTGTTGCTTGAGCGTGCTGGCGATCTCGTCGCGCCAGCGGACCCCGGCGCGCAGGTCGTCCTTGTCGAGGAAGACCTGCTGGTCGCCGTACAGAGCGCCGAGATCGCGGGCCAGCGCCGTCGCCTTGTCTCTGCCGTCGGATGAACGATAGCTGATGAATAGTTGCGCCATGGCCGTACGGACCCCCGTTGCCGCTCAGCGACGCCGCTGACGGGTCGAATGCTTGCCGGCAGCGAGGGGCGCTCCCACTAGCCGTGCCTGCGGGCTTTCTTGCCCTTGCCGCCTTTCTTCTGCTTGCCAGAATTGACAGAGGCAAAGGTCGGGTCGGTTGACGCCGGGCCGGCGACAGAAAATCGCGGCGCAGCGACGCCTCTGGCGCTGTGCGCCGTGATGTAGGCATTGCTGACCCAGCCCTCGATCTCCGGGTCGGCGATGACTTCCACCAGGCTCCAGCGGTCACGCGCTTCGAGGAGCAGGACTTCGGTGCCGTTCTTCAGCGCCGCCGCGACGCGTTCGAAGCTGGCGTCGGGCCCCTTGCGAATGTTAAGGCTGCTGGCGGTGACCACGTAGCGTGCCGGTTCGTCTTCCTCACGACCAATGACCCGGCTACGTACTGCGGCCAGCGGGAAGGCTGGACCCGGGTCGATCTTGCGGTCGGGGGCGATGTCCTCGTGCCCGAGCACGTCCTGCAGATCGTAGTGTTCGACGAGTAGCTCGGCGAGCTCTATCGCACGTTCGATCTGCGCCTCGGTGTACGCGTGCCAGGGCGACACCGGGCCGCCATTGCGATGCGCAGCGAGGGTCACCTCGTCGTCTGGATACGCCTTGCCGAACCAGGCCTGGTATTGGTTGCCGACCTTCTTGAGCAGGCCGGCATTGTCCATTTCGATGCCGATGGAGTGCGAATTGAGGCCCACCAGCCCGGCCCACTGGCTGACACCCGCATGCCAGGTGACGACATTGAAGGGAGCCAGCTGGACGATCTGCCCGTCGCGTCCGAGCACGACATGCGCGGAAGCGTTACCGCGCGGTTTGCGGGTGCACAGCGACTGGACCGAACCCTCGACCGAGCGGCCCGCCGTGTAGTGAAAGATCAGATAGCCGGGGGCCATGATGCCGCCATGGTTGGGCGTGCTGCGATGACTGACCAGATCGCCGACCAGTTGGTGATTCTCGATTTTCAGAGTCATGTGTAGTCCTCGCGTGGTTTGATAAGGGTCGAACACAGCGCGCTAGCGGAGGCATTTCTGCCCACCTGACCGCCAGCCCGTGAATCCTAGCACCATCAGTCGTCGGAGATGCCGTGTTTGCTCGTCGGCAACTGCCGTCGACCGCCTTGACGGCGTCGCTTCCTAAGGCGTTGCACGGCCGCGGTGGTTTAGTCGCTCGCTGGGCTAGCGGATATTTGCTGGGACAGCTCCTGGGTCGATTCAACGCATTGTTACTGCAATCAAATGGCGTCGCAGTCGACCGCGGTGTGAGTCGGCCTGCGATGCCCCTACGCGACGCAGTGGCGCGGGGAAAAACCTCGCGCAGTGCGGTAGGCACGGATGGGCTCTATGCTTTAGACTCGCCGCTGAACTGCTTTGCAAGGCAGCAAGAACGCCGCTACAAAACGTAATCGTTCGCAATCAATGAGAGATATCGAGGGGAATGGACATGATTCAGAAAAAGCAGGTACCGAGCAGGTCGTCGGCAACGGTGCCGTTGGTGGGCAAGGACGACGAGCGCATGGGGCTCGGGGTTGACGCGCTGAAGCGCGCGTTCCTGGACCGGCTGGTTTATTCGCAGGCGCGCTTTCCCGAGGTTGCGACCCGGCGTGACTGCTTCCAGGCACTTGCACTGACGGTGCGCGATCGCCTGCTGCAACGCTGGGTGCAAACGGCACGTACCTACCGCAACCGAGGCAGCCGTACGGTCTGCTACCTGTCGGCCGAGTTCCTGATCGGTCCGCAACTGGGCAACAACCTGATCAATCTCGGCATTTTCGACAACGCCCGGCAAGCGATGGCGGAGTTAGGCCTCGATCTGGAGATGCTCCTCGATCAGGAAGAAGAGCCCGGACTCGGTAACGGCGGTCTCGGTCGTCTCGCCGCCTGTTACCTCGATTCGCTGGCGACACTCGAGATTCCGGCCATCGGCTACGGCATTCGCTACGAATTCGGCATCTTTACGCAGGTCATCCGCGACGGCTGGCAAGCCGAAGTGACCGACAAGTGGTTGCGCGCGGGAAGCCCTTGGCTCATCCATCGGCCGAATGTGGCCTTCGATATCAAGATCGGCGGTCATACCGAACACCAGTATGAGGCGTCGGCGAGCCGCCGCCTGCGCGTGCAGTGGATTCCCGCCAAAGTCGTACGCGGTACGGCCTGGGACATGCCGGTGCTCGGCTATGGCGTCAATACCCCAAACCGGCTTCGACTGTGGAGCGCCGAGGCGCCGGAGGAATTCGATTTCGCGGCTTTCAACGCCGGCAATTACTACCAGGCCGTGGATGCGGAAGTGCTCTCCGAGACGCTGACCAAGGTCCTCTACCCGAACGACGAGATGGAAGCGGGCCAGACTCTGCGGCTCGAGCAGCAGTATTTCTTCGTCGCCTGCTCCTTGCGGGACATGATTCGTCTGCAACTACAGCGCGAGAAGGATCTCAGTGGTTTCCACGAGAAGTTCGTCGTTCAGCTCAATGATACGCACCCATCGATCGCGGTTGCCGAACTGATGCGTTTGCTGGTCGACGAGTACGAGATGCTCTGGGACGAGGCCTGGTCCGTTACCCAGCGGACCTTCGCCTACACCAACCACACGCTGCTTCCCGAGGCTCTCGAGAAATGGCCCTTGCGCTTGTTTCAGAAGACCCTGCCGCGCCACTACGAGATCATTTGCGAGATCAACGAGCGTTTCCTTGACGAGGTGCGGATTCGCTTCCCGGGCGACGAAGCCATCCTCAGGCGGATGTCGCTGATCGACGAGGATGGAGCGCGCTACGTGCGTATGGCGCATCTGGCGGTGGTCGGCAGTTTCGCCGTCAATGGGGTTGCTGCCCTGCACAGCGAACTCGTCAAGTCAGACATCCTCAAGGATTTCCATGACTTGTGGCCGGAGAAGTTCAGGAACAAGACCAATGGCGTGACACCGCGCCGTTTCGTTCTGCTCGCCAATCCAACGATGTCGCAACTGATCGACGACACGATTGGCCCCGGCTGGGTGAGCGACATGCAGCGTTTGCGCGAACTCGAGCCCTACGCCGAGGATGCGGCCTTCCGCGAGGCCTGGCGCGGTATCAAGCGCGGCAACAAGGAGCGCCTGGTCCACGAGATCAAGCGCTTTGCCCACGTCGAGGCCGATCCGGCATCGATGTTCGACGTCCAGGTCAAGCGCATCCATGAGTACAAGCGCCAGCACCTCAACCTGCTGCACGTGATTTCGCTCTACAAGCGCCTCAAGGACAACCCGAATCTGGTCGTCGCTCCGCGCACCGTGATTTTCGGTGGCAAGGCTGCGCCAGGGTATCGTATGGCCAAGCTGATGATTCGCCTGGCGACCGCGGTGGCCGATATCATTGGCCGTGACCCGGCCATGCATGGCCGCCTACAGGTGGTCTTCTTCCCCAACTACAACGTCAAGAACGGCCAGTTGATCTTCCCGGCCGCGGATTTGTCGGAGCAGATCTCGCTGGCTGGCAAGGAGGCATCGGGCACCGGCAACATGAAGTTCCAGATGAATGGGGCGCTGACCATTGGCACGCTCGACGGAGCCAATGTCGAGATCCTCGAACAGGTGGGTGAAGAGAATTTCTTCCTGTTCGGGATGAGCACTCCGGAGGTCAAGGAACTGCGCAACTGCGGCTACCGACCACGCGACTACTACCAGGCGAACCCGCACCTGCGCGAGGTGATCGACCTCATCGGCTCGGGCTTCTTCACCCGCGGCGACCGGGATGTTTTCCGGCCGTTGGTGGACCACCTGCTCAACCACGACGAGTACATGCTGCTGGCCGACTTTCAGTCATATGTTGATTGCCAGGATACCGTCTCCGAGGCTTACCTCGATTACGAGCGCTGGTCGCGGATGTCGATTCTCAACGTCGCGCGCTCTGGATTTTTTTCTGCAGATCGCGCGATTCAGGAGTACTGCACGGACATCTGGCGGGTGGAGCCGGTGCGCATCGAACTCACCGATCTATCGGAGGAGGATCTGCATTTCAAACGCGCTGCCGTGGGAGCGCCTTGAGCACAAGGACAAAAAAAGCGGCCGGTGGCCGCTTTTTTTTTGGGGGGGGCGCGTTGCGCGCCGCCGGCCAGTGCTTGCCTACCAGCGACGGATTTTGATGATGTGCGCCATCAGGTTGTGCGGGCTGAGTTCGACGTAGGCGCTTGGGCCGCTCCAGCGGTAGTTCTGGTCATTCAGCACGTCATGCGCCTGGTATTGCTCGTCCCAGCCGATATCGAAGGTGCCCAGCGGGATCTGGATGGTCGCCACCTGCTGGTGATAGGGATCGAGGTTGACCGCGCAGACGATGATATCCGAGCGATCGTCGGTCATTTTCGCGTAAGCAAGGATGTTCGGGTTGTCGGTGCCCAGGAACAGCACATTGTTATAGCCGTGCAGGGCAGGCGATTCACGCCGGATCTGGTTGATGCGGGTGATGATATCGACGATGTTGCCCGGCGCCCGCCAATCGCGCACCTTGATTTCATATTTCTCCGAGTCGAGGTACTCTTCCTTGCCTTCGATCGCTGCGTTCTCGCACAGCTCGTAACCACTGTAGATGCCATAGACCGACGACAGGGTTGCCGCCAGCACGGCGCGCATGATGAATGCCGGCCGACCGCCGTATTGCAGTATCGGCGGCAGGATGTCCGGCGTATTGGCGAAGAAGTTGCCGGTAAAGTACTCCTTCATCTCGCCGTTTGTCAGCTCATTGACATACTCGATGATCTCCTCCTTTTCGTTGCGCCAGGTGAAGTAGGTGTAGGACTGCGCGTAGCCGGCCTTGGCCAGCAGGCGCATCATCTTCGGCTTGGTAAAGGCTTCGGCAAGGAAAATCACGCCGGGGTGCTGGCGGTGAACCTGGCCGATCACCCATTCCCAGAAGGCCACCGGCTTGGTGTGTGGATTGTCCACGCGGAAAGTGGTGACGCCCTTGTCGATCCAGAACAGGAAGACGCGCAGCATTTCCTGCCACAGGCCAGCCCGGTCTGCCGTGCCGAAGTTCAGCGGGTAGACGTCCTGGTACTTTTTGGGGGGGTTCTCTGCGTACTTGATCGAGCCGTCCGGGCGGTGGAAGAACCATTCCGGATGGGCGGCAACGTAAGGGTGGTCGGGCGAGCAGTTCATGACGTAGTCGAGCGCAATCTCGATTTCCAGCTCGCGACAGGTGGCGACGAACTGATCCCAATCATCCCAGGTGCCCAGCTTCGGCTCGAGGCCGGTGTGACCGCCGTGCTCATTGCCGATTGCCCACGGACTACCGACGTCATCGGGCGTGGCGGTGAGGCTGTTGTTCTTGCCCTTGCGGAAACTATGGCCGATGGGATGGATCGGCGGCAGATAGATGACGTCGAAGCCCATGGCCTTGATCGCGGGCAGACGACGAATGCTGTCCTGCAGGGTGCCGTGCTTGTGCGGGGTGGTGCTCTGCGAACGCGGAAAGAACTCATACCAGGCGGCAAAACGGCTGATCGGACGGTTGACCATCACTTTCAGCGTCGGCGCCAGCTCGTAGCCCTCGCTGCGATCCGGATACTTGGCCATCAGGCTGTGCAGCACACCACCAATCCCCAGGTCGACCGCTCCCTGCTGCTCGCCAGCAGTGATGGCCTTGTCCATGGCGTCGATGATGCTCTCGATGCGGGCACGATCCTCGCCCTTGGCCAGGGCGGCCGATTTCCTGATGATTGCCATTCCCTCGAGCAACTCGCTTTCGAGCTTGGCACCGGGTAGGTTCTTCTTGCTGATCTCTTCTACCCACGACCGGTAGTGGTCGGCGTAGGCTTCAATGGTGTACTCCCAGGGGCCGATCTCGGTGACCGAGAATTCCCCGTACCAGTCGTCGTTGAGGGCCAGCGTCATCGGGCTTTCCTGCCACGCTTTTTCACCCACCTTGCGTGTTTTGAGCACGGCCGATAGCTTGTCGTGTCCCTCCTTGTAGATGTCCGCGCTGACGGCGACTTTCTCGCCAACGACGCGCTTGATCGGATAGCGGCCACAGTCGATCTGCGGCTTGACGGCTTCAATATTTACGCGGGAGTAGTCCTGGGGAATCATTGATTGCGCTCCTGAATGCTGACCCGGCGAGGCGGGACGAAAGCGGATAGTAGGTAATCGGAAAGGCGACGGCCCCTGTGGGCCGTCAATACGCAAGCCCTGTCGTTCTGCACGGCAGGTGTGCCGGCGGCCGAAAGGCTGCGGGGAATTGCTACTTCAGCAGGGAATCGTAGAGGGTCCTGGTCTGCTGCGCAATGCTCGCCCAGCTGAACACTTCGCGAGCACGTTTCTGGCCGGCGGAGGCCATCGATTCGGCAAGCGCCGGATTGTCGAGAACCTTGTTGATCGCGGTTGCCAGATCGCGCGCAAAGGCATCGGGATTCACCGGCTCGAAGGGCGCCACGTGCAATTGTTCCAGCGGTACCAGGTAACCCGTTTCACCATCAATGACGACTTCCTTGATACCGCCAACGGCGCTAGCCACGACCGCCGTATGGCAGGCCATTGCTTCCAGGTTGATGATCCCGAAAGGCTCGTAGATTGACGGGCAGCAGAAGACCGTGGCATGCGAATACATCTGGATCACTTCGGGCTTGCTGAGCATCTCCTGCACCCAGATCAGGTTCTTGAAACCTTGCTGGCGAACGGCTTTCACGGCCGCTTCCATCTCGGCAAGGATTTCCTTGGTATCCGGCGCCCCGGCACAGAGGACGACCTGAACGTCGGGATTGATGTATTTGACGGTGTTGACCATGTGCACGATCCCCTTCTGGCGCGTGATCCGGCCAACGAAGAGCACGAAGGGCTTGCTTGGATCGACGCCGTATTTTTCGAGGGCGTCGGTATCCGTCGTTGGGTGGTACTGCTCGACCTTGATGCCGTTGTAGATCACCGCGATCTTGTCCGGATCGATGTCGAAGTGTTCAAGGATGTCGGCCTTGGTTCCTTCCGAGACGGCGATCACCGAGTCCGCCATCTGCAGCGAAGTACGTTCGACCCATGACGACATGTCGTAGCCGCAACCGAGCTGCTCGCGCTTCCACGGCCGCAGCGGTTCCAGGGAGTGCACCGTGTGCACCAGAGGAATGCCGTAGAGGTTCTTGGCCAGGATGCCGGCGAGATGCGCATACCAGGTGTGCACATGCACCAGATCGGCGTCAACCTGTTCGCTCAAGGTTTCCAGGTTGGTCTCGAAGGTGTCGAGTGCGCCGCTGAGCTTCTTGTCTACGTGCGCAAAACTGCCTTTCCCGAAGGGGTAACCCTTTACCCGCACGCCGCCATTGACAGTGTCCTGGTCACCGAAACAGCGTACTTCCACGTGCATCAGTCTGGCCAGTTCATCGGCCAGATACTCGACGTGAACGCCGGCTCCACCGTAAACATTTGGGGGATACTCTCGGGTCAATAGCAGTACTTTCATGGCGGCACTTTCTCTGCTGAGGTTGTGGAGTCGAACGCGACAGCATCGCGTCGAAGACCCTGGCATTGTATCGGCAAAGGGCCCTGGCGGCCAAACCGACGGGCGTCGGCACAGCCCGCGATCCCCGTTCGCTGGTCTCTCGCTCGCCCGCCTCGGCGTCGCTCTGCGTTGTCAGGTGCGGTGTTGCGCAGGCGACGTCGGCGAGCAGGACGAGTAAAATGCGGCGCATGAATCTGCTTGCCATCGAGACTTCCACCGAGCTTGGCAGCATCGCCCTGTGGCGTGAAGGCGAATTGCTGCGTGCTGTGTGCCCGCCAGGGGTTTCGCATTCCGAAACGCTGCTGCCGTTGATCCGGGAGACGGTGCGCGAAGCCGGGCTGCGCTTTGCCGACTTGAACGCGATCGCCTTCGCGGCCGGCCCTGGCTCGTTTACCGGCCTGCGGGTCGCCTGTGGCGTTGCGCAAGGGCTGGCTTTTGCCCACCAACTGCCGGTCGTTGCGGTTGGCACCCTTGAGGCGATGGCCCTGAGCAGCGCTGGCGAACGCGTCATCGTGGCGCTCGATGCGCGCATGGGCGAGGTCTATTACGCCTTCTATGCGGCTGGCGTTGCCCTGGCTGCGGTCGCCGTCGCCCACCCTGCGGCCGTGCCGCTTCCCGAGTCGACCGGCTGGCTGGCCTGTGGCAATGGCTTGCAGGCGTACCCGGCCTTGCGCGAACGCCTGTCCGCCTACGTTCAGGAGTGGCAGCCGGAATTGATGCCCGACGCGGCTGCCGTGGCACGCCTCGCGGTGGCACGGCTGGCGCGCGGCGAGACGCTCGACGCTGCCGACGCGGCGCCGCTGTACGTGCGCAACAAGGTGGCGCAGACGGTTGCCGAGCGTCTGGCCAATGGCGGCAAGGCATGAACGCCGTGCTCTCGGCGCAGGTCGAGATACTGCCGCTCGGTCATGGCGATGTCGACGAAATGCTGGCCGTCGAGCAGCGTGTCTATCCGTTTCCCTGGACGCGGGGCAACTTCGTCGATTCCATTGCCGCCGGCTACAGTGTCTGGGGCTGCCGAGTCGCCGGCGAGCTGATCGGTTATTTCGTGGTCATGGTGGCGGTGGATGAAGCGCACCTGCTCAACCTGAGTGTCGACGGGAAGCGTCAGGGAATGGGTTTTGGGGCCCGCCTGCTGCGCCACGCCATGCGCTCGGCGCGTCAGGCAGGGGCGATGGTGTTGTTGCTCGAAGTGCGGCCGTCGAACGACAGGGCCATGGCACTCTATCAACATTTCGGTTTTCAGCAGATCGGCCTACGGCGCGACTACTACGCGGCTGCAGCGGGACGCGAAGACGCACTGGTCCTGCAATACCTCCTTGAAGAGATCTCGGCATGAGTAGCGAAAATTCCCACGGCACGGGCTTGACGCGCTGGCAGTTGTTGCACGAGATGGGCCTGTCTTCGCAATGGCGACTGCGTGAACAGGGGGCGGTACGGCGAGCGGGCAGGGCGCCGCTGCGGCCGCCCGTCACGAGTCAGGCGCCCGGGAGTCAGCACACGTCCAGCGCGCTTATTGTGGCAAGCGATAGTCCGGCACCCGCGCCAGTCGCCAGCGGCGCAGCCTTGCCGGCGGTCGACCGGGTGCAAGAAATTGCGCGTCTGGATTGGCATGGATTGCGGCACAGCGTTGCCAAGTGTCGCGCCTGTGCGCTTTGCCAGGGACGCCGGCAGGCAGTGCTTGGCGTTGGCGACCCGCGTGCCGACTGGTTGTTCGTCGGAGAAGGCCCCGGGGCCGAGGAAGACGCCCGCGGTGAGCCCTTTGTCGGACCCGCCGGCCAGCTGCTTGATGCCATGCTCGCGGCGATCGACTTGCGGCGCGACGAGAATGTCTACATCGCCAATGCCGTGAAGTGCCGCCCACCGAGCAATCGCACGCCTGAGAGTAGCGAAATGGCCACCTGCGCACCCTATCTGTGGCGCCAGATCGCGCTGATCCAGCCACGCCTGATCGTTCTGCTGGGTCGGGCGGCGGCGCAGGCCGTGCTCGGTGACAGCGGATCGTTGGCCAGCATGCGCGGCAGGACGTTCGAGTATCGGCCCGCGGACAGCGTCGAAGCCGCGATTCCGGTACTTGTCAGTTATCATCCGGCGTATCTCTTGCGCACCCTGCAGGACAAGGCCAAGGCCTGGGAAGATCTGTGTCGGGCACGGATGTTGATGCGCACCGCCACGACTGCGACCGCGACTGCCGCGGTTGCGGAAGAACTGGCCAGCGAAACGACGGTGTTGCGTTGAAAAGCACCCCAGGTAACCATCGGCGATTGTCTTGGATCTGCCGATTCGCGTAGAAAAGGAAACCATCATGCGCATTCGTTTTCTGGCTGTCGTCATCCTGCTTGCCAGCCTGCTGTCAGGCTGTGGCTACAACACCTTCCAGACCGGCGACGAGGCGGTCAAGTCGGCGTGGTCGGAAGTCATCAACCAGTATCAGCGGCGAGCCGACCTGGTTCCCAACCTGGTCAGCACCGTGCAGGGCTACGCCAGCCACGAGAAGGAAGTGCTCACACAGGTGACGCAGGCGCGTGCGCAGCTTGGCGGCATCCAGGCGACGCCGGAACTGGTCAACGATCCGGCGGCTCTTGCCAGGTTCCAGCAGGCGCAGGCCGGATTGTCCAGTGCCCTGTCGCGGCTGCTGGTGGTCGCCGAGAATTACCCGCAACTGAAAGCAGACGGCGCGTTTCGTGACCTGCAGGCGCAACTCGAAGGAACCGAGAATCGGATTACCGTGGCCCGCAACCGCTACATCAAGGCGGTCGAGACCTACAACGTATCGGTGCGCACTTTTCCGAACAATCTGACGGCGATGATTTTTGGCTACGCGGTGAAGCCGAACTTCACAGTCGACAACGAGAAAGCGATCTCGACAGCGCCGAAAGTCGACTTTTCGGCGCCGGCTGCGGCTGGCAAGAGCTTGCCGGCAGGCGCCAACTAGCCGATGGCCAGCCTGCTCGGGCGGTGGCCGGTCTGGCTGTCGAGTCTGTTGCTGCTGCTCGCGACCGGCCTGGCCGTCGCCGAGTTGCCGATTCCGCCGCTTACGGCGCGGGTCTCCGACCTGACCGGCACGCTTAGCAGCGAGGAGAAGGCGACGCTTGAAGCCAGACTGGAGGCTTTCGAGCGCGAGAAGGGGGCGCAGATCGGTGTCCTGATCGTCGCCACGGTCAAGCCCGAGACCATTGAGCATTACGCGCTGCGCGTCGTCGAGACTTGGCAGCTGGGTCGCCAGGGTGTCGACGACGGGGCGCTGCTGCTGGTCGCCAAGGACGACCGGCGGATGCGCATCGAAGTGGGCTACGGCCTCGAGGGTGCGCTCAACGATGCGACCACGAAACGCATCATCAGCGAGACGATCATCCCGCGCTTCAAGCAGGGGGACTTCTATGGCGGCCTCGATGCCGGCATCGAGGCGATGTTCACGGTGGTCGCTGGCGAACCCTTGCCTGCTCCCGACGCGCAGGCTGGCGGAGGGCCCGCGGCAGATGACAGTTTCGAAAATCTGCTCTTTGCCGGCTTCGTGCTGATTTTCGTCGTTGGCGGTTTGCTGCGTGCCGTTTTCGGGCGTTTTCTGGCGGCTGGAATGGTCGCTCTCGCCGCCAGCGTGATCGCCTCCTTCCTGCTCTCGTCGCTGCTCGCCGCGGCGATCGTCGGTGTCGTCGCCTTCTTCGTTTCGCTGGTGGTCGGTATTGCCGGTGTACGGGGGGGCAGCGGCGGTGTTTCCTGGGGTGGCGGAAGTGGGCGTCGAGGTGGCGGCCGTTCGGGGGGCTTTTCAGGCGGAGGGGGCGGCTTCGGTGGCGGCGGCGCCTCGGGAGGCTGGTAATGGAACTGAACAGGCTCTTGCGTCACACGCTCCTGCCTGACTGGTGGGTGCGCCGCGTATTTCCGCAAGCCTTGCTGCGGCGGCTGGAAAGCGCGATCGCGACTTCGGAATCGGCGCATCTGGGCGAGTTGCGGCTGGTGGTCGAAGGCAATCTTTCGCTGCCCGACCTCTGGCGCGGGCAAACGCCAAGGCTGCGGGCAATCGACCTGTTCTCGCAGCTGCGAGTATGGGATACCGAGCACAACAGCGGCGTACTCATCTACCTGCAACTGGTCGACCGGCGGGTCGAAATCGTCGCCGATCGGGGCATCGATCGCTGCGTTGGTCGGCCGTTCTGGGATGCGGTGTGCCGGCGGATGGAAGAAGCCTTCCAGGCCGAAGAGTTCGAGAGCGGTGTGTTGCTGGCGCTGAAAACGATTACCGAAGCCTTGTGCGAGCACTTCCCGGCGTCGGCGGAAAACCCCAACGAGCTGCCAAACGCGCCGCTGCTACTCTAGTTCTCTGCGTAGCGGACGCGCTGGCGGGGCTTGCTCGGCTGCGTCAGGTGACCGAGCGGCAGGACGTGCGTCTGCTTTACTTTCTGCAGCGCAATACTGGTCTTGATGCGCGCGACGCCGGGTAGACAGAGCAGGCTCTTCATCATCAGATCCGAGAACGAGGCCAGGTCAGGAACGAGGATGCGCAGCATGTAGTCGGCGTCGCCACTGATCGAGTAGCAATCGACGACTTCTGGCATCGCCGCCACCGCGCTTTCGAAGCTCTCGCTGGCACTGTCGCCGTGGCTTTCCAGAATCACCTGCGCAAATGCCGTCACGCCAAGGCCCAGTGCAGCGGGCGCGAGCAAGGCGACGTAGCCGGCGATGATGCCGTCCTCTTCGAGCCGCTGGATGCGACGACTGATTTGCGATGCGGACAGCTTGATCTGCTCGCCGAGGGTTGCATTGGTGGCGTTGCCTTTTCTCTGCAGCGCGTCGAGAAGTGCAAGATCGTAGCGGTCGATGGTGATCTTTGACATAAACTGCCCAATGCGCGCATGAAATGTGCGCATTATAGGGATGTTCCGGAAAAATATCCAACATCTCGCGCAGCAGTGCGGCCAAGGTTGCCTTCCTGAGAGGACGTTGGAGAAGCTGCCGGGCGGATACGCAGCGAGCGGGCAACGGCCGCTGTGCGTTTCAACGCACTTCAGTGGGCGCTGTCGTCGAGATGAATGACGTCGTCGTGCTGCCGCTGATTCGCTTGGTGGCGGAACTTGACGAGCAGCATTGTGCCGCTGAGGAAGAGGCCGAAGAGGGTGATCACCAGGTAGATCGACATGTCGGCACGGATCATCACGAAGTAGATGCCGGTCATCGCCAGGATCGACAGATTCTCGTTGAAGTTCTGCACGGCGATCGAATGACCGGCACCCATAAGAATATGGCCACGGTGCTGTAGCAGGGCATTCATCGGCACCACGAAAAATCCGGAAAGGGCGCCGACGAGGACCAGCAAGGGGACGGCGAGCCAAGTGGTATGGACGAAGTTCATCGCCAGAACGATGATCCCCATGGCAATCCCGAGCGGAATGACGCGCACCGACCGGCGCAGGGTGATCATGCGCGCGGCGCCGACGGCACCGAGTGCAACGCCGATCGCCACCACCCCTTGCAGCATGCTGGACTTCGAGAGATCGAACTGCAGCGCGGTTTCGGCCCACTTGATGACAATAAATTGCAGTGTCGCGCCAGCGCCCCAGAAGAGCGTGGTCACGGCCAGGGAGATCTGGCCGAGGCGGTCCCGCCAGAGGAGCAGCAGGCAATGGTTGAATTCGCGAATCAGGTACAAGGGGTTCTTGTGCAGCACGTGGTGATCGACACCGGTATCGGGGACGAAGAGGTTGAAGACGGCGGCGAGCACATAGAAAAGAGCCACAAAACAGATTGCCATCTCGCCAACCGTATCGACCCCGGTGTATAGCAGTGGCAGGTCGAAACTCAGCAGAACCTCGGCGACGTCCGGCCGGATCAGTGTGCCGCCCACGACGACACCGAGAATGATGGCGCCGATGGTCAAGCCTTCAATCCAGCCGTTGGCGACGACCAGCAGGCGGTGCGGCAGATACTCTGTCAGGATGCCGTATTTTGCCGGCGAGTAGGCTGCGGCTCCCAGACCGACAACCGCATAGGCCACCAAGGGATGCACCTGCCAGAACATCATCGCGCAGCCGACGATCTTGATGCCGTTACTGATGAACATCACCCGCCACTTCGGCATGGAATCGGCAAAGGCGCCGACGAAAGCGGCGAGGACGACGTACGAAACAGTGAAGAAGGTCTTCAACAGAGGCTCGTATTCGCTCGGCGCCTGCATGTCGCGCAAGAGCGAGATGGCTACGATGAGCAGGATATTATCGGCCAGCGCGGAAAAAAACTGCGCGGCCATGATGATGTAGAAGCCGAAGGGCATTGATCGTTCTAGGAGGTCTGTTCTGGATACGCTGCGCTTATACCATGAAAGGCTGCGACTTGTTAGCGAGACAGGTGGCGGCCGTGCCTCGCGCCATGCCATGCGAAACCCGCCGTCGCTGGTCGGCAGGCCGGTTTTGTGATTGAATAGAAAAAAATAACCCGTAGCAGGGAGAGGATTTATGGCGGATCGTCGCTTGCAGGTTTTTCACGCTGTGGCCAAGCACCTTTCTTTCACCAAGGCGGGTGAGGCGCTGCACATGACGCAGCCGGCCGTGACCTTTCAGATCAAGCAGCTCGAAGAGCGCTTCAATACTCGCCTCTTCGATCGCGGTGGGGGGCGCATCTCGCTGACCGCGGCGGGCGATCTCGTCCTCGACTACGCCGAGCGCATCCTCGGGCTATCCACCGAACTGGATATTCGTGTCGCCGAAATGACCGGGCAAATGAGCGGCAGCCTGCTTGTCGGCGCCAGCACGACGATTGCCGAGTTCATGCTGCCGCCGATCCTCGGCGAGTTCAATGTGCGTTATCCGCAGGTGCGCGTGCGCCTGACGGTCGGCAATTCGGAGGTGATCGGCAACGCTATCGCCGCGCATACGCTCGATATCGGCCTGATTGAGTCGCCGCTGAGCCTCCCCAGCCTGCAATGCGAAAGCTGTGGCCACGACGAGCTGCAAGTCGTGTGCACTCCCGGCCATCCGCTGGCCAGTTGCCGCGACGTCGAGGTGCGCAGTCTGCTGGCGCACGACTTCGTTGCTCGTGAGCCGGGTTCGAGCACGCGCGAAGTGACCGATGGCTACTTTCGCGCCTGTGGCGTCGAGCCCGAAGAGCTCAAGACGGTCATGGAACTGTCGAGTCCGGAAGCGTTGAAGGGCGTGGTGGCGACCGGGCTGGGCTTCTCGATCGTCTCGCGGGCAAGTTTCGACAAGGAGCGGCAGTTGGGCACGCTGGTCGCCGTTCCCTTGCGGCCTGCTCTGACCCGCAGTCTGTCTTTGGTCTATCCGAAGGAACGCTTCCGTTCGCAGGTGGTGCTGAGCTTTGTCGAATTTGCCAGGAACAAGCTCAAGGAGCTTTCTGCCTGATGCCGCGCCCGATCGAGGCGCGCATCGACCTCACGGCGCTGCGTCACAACTATCTTGTCGCCAGGGAATACGCGTCTCGTCAGCACCGCGAGGCGAAGGCCTGGGCAGTGGTCAAGGCCAACGCCTATGGTCATGGCCTGCTGCGCGCTGCGGCGGCGCTTGCTGACGTCGCCGACGGTTTCGCGCTGCTCGATCTCGACGAGGCGATCGCCCTGCGTCAGGCGGGCATTCGGCAGCCGATTCTCCTGCTCGAAGGTTTTTTCGAGGCCGCCGATCTGAGTATTTGCGCGACCCATGCCTTGAGTGTCGTGGTGCACAGCCTCGAGCAGCTGCGCCTGCTGCGGCAGGCGGCCGTGGCTGCGCCGGACCTGCGGCTGCCGATCTATCTGAAGCTCAACAGCGGTATGAATCGTCTGGGGATTACTGCCGCGCAGCTGCCGGCCGTGCGGCGCGAGCTTGAAGCCTTGCCGACGCCTGGCCCATTGACGCTGATGACCCACTTTGCCGAAGCCGACGGCGTCGGCGGTGAGCGCTGCATCGCTTGGCAGCTGGAGCGCTTCGCGGCGATGACCGCAGATTGGCCCGCCGCCGCGAGTCTTCCGCTCTCCCTGGCCAACTCGGCAGCGATCCTGCGCTACCCGCAGACCGCGCACGACTGGGTGCGGCCCGGGATCATGCTTTACGGTGGCAGTCCCTTCGCTGACCAGGACGCCGCCAGCCTGGGCCTGAAGCCGGTGATGACGCTGCACAGCCGCATCCTGGCGGTGCAGGAAATCGGCATTGGCGAACGCGTCGGTTATGGCGGTACCTTTGTTGCACAGCGGCCGACGCGGGTCGGTATCGTCGCCTGCGGCTACGCCGACGGCTACCCGCGGCATGCGCCAGGCGGCACGCCGATCGTCGTCGACGGCCGGCGCACGCAGACTCTGGGGCGGGTGTCGATGGATATGCTGGCCTGCGACCTGAGCGAGCTGCCCGGCGCCGGGGTGAACAGTCCGGTGGTCCTGTGGGGCGATGGCCTGCCGGCCGACGAGGTGGCCAGTGCCGCCGGAACCATCAGCTACGAGTTGTTCTGCGCCCTGGCCCGGCGTGTGCCGGTGCGCGAAGCCTGAGCGTGGCCAGGGCAGGAGGGGGCTCCCGGAAAACCGTTTATTCGTGTACCGAATGCGGTGCCAGCGCCGCCAAGTGGCAGGGGCAGTGCCCCGGCTGTGGCGTCTGGAACACACTCGTCGAGACCATCGCCGAAGCCGCCGCCGGCAGCGCGCAGCGACGCTTCGCGGCGCTTGGCGGCACGGCAGGACTGCAGACCCTGTCGGCCATCGAAGCGCGCGAGGAGGATCGCCTGCCGACCGGTATCGGCGAGTTCGATCGGGCGCTGGGGGGCGGACTGGTTGCCGGTGGAGTGGTACTGATCGGCGGTGACCCGGGAATCGGCAAGAGCACCTTGCTGCTGCAGGCGCTTGCGGCGCTGGCCCCGACGCGTGATGTGCTTTACGTCAGCGGCGAGGAGTCGGGTCAGCAAATCGCCATGCGCGCCCGGCGGCTGTCGCTGGCGACCGGCGAGCTACGCCTGCTCGCCGAGATCAATCTCGAGAAGATTCTCAGCACGCTGCACGCGGCACGACCGCAGGTGGCGGTCATCGATTCGATCCAGACCCTGTGGTCGGAACAGCTCAACTCGGCCCCGGGGTCGGTCGCGCAGGTACGCGAATGCGCGGCGCAACTGACCCGGCTGGCCAAGCAGACCGGGATCACGGTGATCCTGGTCGGGCACGTGACCAAGGAAGGCGCCCTCGCCGGGCCGCGGGTTCTCGAACACATCGTCGACACGGTGCTCTATTTCGAGGGCGATACGCACTCCAGCTTCCGCCTGATTCG
>ERZ761603.1517-NODE-1517-length-17264-cov-42.322971_pt1 | contig 17264 bp, 13 predicted proteins | sample MGYA00511879_ERZ761603 | MGnify/ENA primary metagenome ERZ761603 (study PRJEB28899, sample SAMN02850040) | bioreactor sludge metagenome | biome: EBPR Sludge; feature: EBPR Bioreactor; material: flocular biomat | place: Australia: Thorneside Wastwater Treatment... | reverse complement strand
TCATCGCACTGGCAGTCGCCAGCCTGGCCTCGGGCGCTGCTTTTGCCCAGACCAATGTCACCATGTACGGTATCGCCGATGCCGGCTATGTCTGGAGCCAGGGCGACGCACTCGTTACCGGCACCAACAAGTTCAGTGGCATCCAGTCGGGTCTGCTGAGCGGCTCGCGCCTCGGCTTCAAGGGCGAAGAAGCTCTGGGCAACGGCCTGAAGGCGATCTTCACTCTCGAGTACTCGCTGAACATCGACAACAACTCCGGTGTCGGCAGCACGGGTGGTCTGAACGCCCGCCAGCAGTTCGTCGGTCTTGCCGGTGGCTTTGGTACGGTCGCTCTCGGCCGTCAGTATTCGCCGGGCTACCAGGCCACGGTCAACAATGACCCGGCTGGTGGCGCCCTTTTTGAGCCGCAGTCGTACATGACCGCCCAGGCTGGCAACACCATCACCCCGAACTCCGCTGCGCGCTGGGATAACGCGCTCAGCTACACCTCGCCGAACTGGGGTGGCTTCACGGGCAAGGCGATCTATTCGTTTGGTGAAAACAGCAGCTGCACAGTGGCCGGCGTCACCGTCAGCTCTCTCAATGACCGTTGCGTCTCCACGACCGACAATAGCCGCTACGCCCTGGGCGCAAACTTCGCGAGCGGTGCCTTCAACGTCGATGCCGTCTACCAGGTTCGCCAGAGTGTGATGCCCGCTGGTGTCAACAACAACAGCCCTCTCTGGGGTGACGACATCAACGAATGGTACATCGGCGGCAGCTTCGACCTCAAGTTCGTCAAGCTGATGGCCAGCTATCAGGACCAGGATGACAAGAACAGGATCAACAACGACAACAGCACCTGGACTTTGGGTGCGGTCATTCCGGTCGGCAACTTCGGGATCCATCTGGCGTACGCACAGACTGACTTTGATTCGGGTGTGATCGACGGCAAGAGCAACGGCGCCATGGTTGCTGGTACCTACGCCTTGTCGAAGCGCACGACGGCCTACGCCGGTTACGTCTGGAACAAGAACGACCGTGACAGCCTGGGCCTCGGTCCGGTCGGCGGCGTTGGCGCTCCGGGCGAGACCAACAACACCTTCCTGGCTGGTGTGCGTCACTCGTTCTAATACGACCTCCGCGGTTCTGTTCCTCAGACGGGCGCTTCGGCGCCCGTTTTTTTCTTTCTGTAACGAGCATGCGCATGGCCCAGGAGTTGGAAAGCCACCTGTGCGTGACATGAGCAAACGAAGCAAAGCGCAGCTGGATGGCGACGACCGAGTGCCGGGACGACGCGGCGAGCGAAGCTGCGAGCCGAATGAACGAGAACCGGATGGCACGCGCTGCCAAGCGGGCTGAAGTAGTGTAGATCGAGTGATGGTGGAGCCAAGGCGTGCGACCTTCCTCTGGAGAGATCTCGCCTGATGCCTGAAAGTGCGACGCTGTCTGGCCGTGCTGTGCCGCCGATGTGGCAGAAGTGCAACAAAAATCTCCTTCCGCTCTCCGTCAAAGCGGAGCAGGCTTGCTTAAGCCTTCGCCAGCTGCCAAACTTGCCTCAAATCATCCCGACGGTTTCGCTAGATTAGCGGATGAGCTTGGGGAGAGAACTTTTTTGGCTTCCTTAAACTTTCAGGAGTTGACCTGCATGAAAAAGAAACTGATCGCAATGGCCGTTGCCGGTCTTGCTTCGGGTGCTGCCCTCGCCCAGACCAACGTGACCATGTACGGAGTGCTTGACTTGGCCTACGTCTACAGTTCAGGGAACTCCCGCGACGGCTTGACTGGCCTGAGGAACGGTAAGAACACGTTCAGTGGTCTTACCGGTGTCGGCGCGGGAAACCGCCTCGGCTTCAAGGGTGAAGAAGCGCTCGGTAACGGCCTGAAGGCTGTTTTCACGCTTGAGTACGGCCTTGATCCCGACATCAACCAGGGTGTTGGAACCGGCGGGCTGAACGCACGTCAGCAGTTCGTCGGGCTGGCCGGCAACTTTGGTACCGTGGCGCTTGGTCGTCAGTACGCCCCGGGTTTCAACGCAACGGCGAGGAATGACGCACTCGATGCCAGCGATATGGCCATTCAGTCGAGCCTGAGCGCGCTCCACGGCTACACGATCACCCCCAACAGCCCGGCCCGTTTCAATAATTCACTCACCTATACCAGCAACAACCTGTCCGGCTTCACGGTCAGCGCGATTTATGGCTTCGGCGAAACCAGGGATCCGTTTGGCGGGTACAACGACAGGTTTGTTTCGACCTCCGACAATGGCAAGTTGGGTCTTGGACTCAACTACGCCAACGGTCCGATCAACCTCGACGCAGTGTATCAGAGCCGCCAGAACGTCACGCCGGCGGCCTTCCCGGCAGGTGCGGGCAAGGATATCAACGAATGGTATTTGGGCGGTAGCTGGGATTTCAAGATGGTCAAGCTCTATGGCAGCTATCAGGCTCTCGACAACAAGAACGACGTCCTTGCTGTCGGTGTCGACGACGGCGATCTCTGGACAGTAGGCGTGAGCGCACCGATCGGACCGGGTACCTTGGGCGTGAGCTACGGCAGGTCGGTGACTGACCGAGACCTTGTCCAGGATGGTGAGAGCTGGGGCGCAGGCGTCCAGTACACCTATCCGCTGTCGAAGCGCACATCGCTCTATGGCGCCTACAGCTATTTCAACAACAACCGGCACGTCCTCGTTCCTGGCCAGGTTATCGCTGTACCGGGTGACGTCGGGGCGAGGGGCGAAAGCAACTACGCAGTTGGCGCGGGCATAACCCATAGCTTCTAGCCTCAACCCGGCCGGCGGCAGAATCAACGGGCGCTTCGGCGCCCGTTCCTTTGGCTCCCGGTCATCGTCATCGGCTGGTAGTTGCCGGGACCCGTGGACGGCGGGCGCGAAACATGCTGTGCAGAGCGAGGGCTGTCCCGCGTTGGCGATCGATGGCGGTCACGAAGCCGCAGTAATCTGTCGGTGACGCAGAGGCTGCTGCCCGCCACGAACGCTCTGTCGTCGAGGTGATACAAGCTGTCGAGGCGGCCGCCTGCATTGTCCCTGATCGACGGGGAGCAGCAACACCAGACCATTGCGTTGGATGTTCTGTCCGTGGAGAGGCGGCCGATGGGGCGTGGGAGAAACGATCCCTGTCCGTGTGGTAGTGGCAGGAAATACAAGAACTGCTGTCTGGGCAGCAATAACGCCGGGTTGCTGCCGAGCGGTGCTGCGGCGGTCTCGTCGGTCTCGGGCAACCCGAGGCAACTGGTGGCGATGTACAGGGCAGCGCGTTTCGGTGAGCTGGAATCGTGCCTGCGTGTTCTGCTTGAGCGCTCGCCGCAGTCCGGGTTTTTGTGGGGGCTGCTTGGCGCTACCCTCCAGGCGCAAGGGCGGGACGGTCTCCTCGCGCTGCAGAGAGCGACCTTCCTGTTACCTCGGGACTTCGACGCCCAGACCGGCCTTGGGGTCGCGTTCCGCCAGCGAGGGCGTCTGGCCGAGGCAGCCGACAGCTTCCGCCGGGCGCTTGCACTTCAGCCTCTGGATCCCGGTGCGCAGTTCAATCTTGGCGACGCGCTGCGAATGTTGGGGCGGTTTGCTGAGGCGGAAGGATATCTGCGTCGCTTTCTGGCTGGCGTCCCCGATTCCCTTGACGGACTGGTCTCGCTGGCACTCACGCTGGGCGAGCTCGGTACGCTCGGTGAGGCCGAAGCCCTCTGTCGTCGGGCCCTGCAGCTCGCGCCGGGAGGTGCTGCCGCGCAGTTCTGCCTGGGCAATATTATGGTCAGGTCGGCGCGCCTCGATGAAGCGAAAAAGTGCTTCCTTGCCGCCTTGCAGGCCGATCCAACCTGGGTGCCGGCCCTCGAAAGCCTGGGCAACGTGCTGCAGGAGCTGGGAAGCCTCGCCCAGGCCGAGGCGTCCTATCGTCGCTGCCTGGAGCTGAGCCCCGGTCTTGCGAATGCCTGCGCCAATCTGGGCCGGCTCTTTGTTGAGCAAAACCGCTTTGGCGAAGCCGAGGCGTGCTACCGCGATGCGCTGAAGACGGAACCGGACAACGCCGGGATTCATGAGCGACTCGGCAGCGTTCTGCTGGAACTCGGCCGCTCGGGGGAGGCGAAGAACTGTTATCTGCAAGCGCTTCGAGTGCAGCCCGAACGCGTCAGCGCGCGGCTGGCGCTTGCCACGGTGGATCTGCCAGTCATCACGCAGACCGTGGAAGAAGCGGCGGCCGTGCCAGGGCTTTTTGCCAGCGCACTCGAAGAGCTTGCCGGTTGGCTGCATTCTGATCCTGAGCGCAAGGTTGCCGCTGGCGACCTGGCGGTTGCGCAGCAGCCGTTCTTCCTGGCGTACCGGGACGGAAATCATGTCGGTCTGCTCTCGCGCTACGCTGATCTCGTGGGTGAATGCCTGCACTCGCGGGCCTGCACGTCTCGTCCGCACCGAGCGAGAATACGGCTCGTGATTGTCTCGCAGCAGGTACGCTGGCATTCCGTATGGAATATCGTGCTGCGAGGCTTGCTGCTTCATCTGGATCGGAGCCGTTTCGAGGTCTTGCTTTATCACCTTGGCAACGCCGAGGATGGAGAAACCGCCTTCGCTCGCTCGCAGGTGGACGGCTGGCGTGATCGGCACACCATTACCGATGCCGCCGGCTGGCTGGCCGCCGTCGAAAACGACTGCCCTGACGTCATTTTCTACCCGGAGATCGGGATGTCGTCGATGGCCTACTTTCTTGCAGCGCAGCGCCTTGCTCCCTTGCAGGTGGCGAGCTGGGGACACCCGATCACCACTGGTCTGGCGACGATCGATCTGTTTCTTTCCGGCGAATTGCTGGAAGCTCCGGATGCCGACGCTCACTATCGGGAGCGGCTGATTCGCTTGCCGGGTACGGGTTGCTGCACCTCAGCGTTACCACTGATTGGCGAGCCGATCCCGGAAGTCGAGAAAAGCTTGGCCGGGATGGACGGCACCCGCTTCCTGATCGCGCAGCGTGCAATCAAGTTTGATCCCGTGGCTGATGACAGCTACGCGAAGATTGCCGTTGCCACGGGGGCGAGCGTCTTCATTCTGCTGCGGGATCCGGTCTGTCCGTGGGCAACTGACCTGATCAAGGCCCGCCTTGAATCAACATTTCGCAGTCACGGCCTCGACCCAGGTCGGCATCTGGTGGAAGTCCCCTGGCTGTCGCCGGGAAAATTTCTGGCCTTGCTCGATATCTGCGACGTCTATCTCGACTGCACCGGATTTTCCGGATACACCACCGCCTGGCTGGCCCTGCATCGCGGTCTGCCGATCGTGGCCCTTGAAGGGCGCTACATGCGGCAGCGGCTTGCTGCCGGACTGTTGCGAAAGGCAGGGTTGGCAGACACCATCGCTTTGTCGGTGGACGACTACGTGGCGATTGCGGCCCGTCTGGCCGCCGAATGTCGCGACCCGGACCGCAAAGAAGCCCTGCGAGCCGCCGTCTTGACGGCCGTGCCCTCGGTCGATGGCGATGTCCAGGTGGTCAGGTCGTTCGAGCAGTGCCTGACGACGGCGCTTGAAGCTTCCGCACCGCGTCGCTGAGGGCTCGGATTCCGCGGCCGCAATCCGTTTCCGCCGCTTCTGCGTCGATTCCGCCATGCGGGATCAGTGGCTCAATGACCCGCTCACGACTGTCCGAAAGTATTGCGTCAGCGAGCAGCAGTCGGTATACTCCGCGCCTTCCGAGGTAATCAACTGTTTTTCATAGGGACACACATCCATGGCCAATAGCGCACAAGCCCGCAAGCGGGCCCGCCAAGCCGTCAAGCAGCGCGCCCACAACGCCAGTCTGCGCTCCAGCCTGCGCACGGCGGTCAAGCGTGTACAGAAGGCCATTGTGGCTGGCGACCAGGCTGCGGCCCAGAGTATTTACCTGCAATCGGTGTCGGTGATCGACCGTATTGCCGACAAGAAGATCATCCACAAGAACAAGGCCGCGCGGCATAAGAGCCGCCTTTCAGCCCAGATCAAGGGCTTGGCTGTGTCCTAGTTCACGTTCCGCCCGGTAACTGAAAGCGGCGCCTGCGGGCGCCGCTTTCAGTTACCGGTGCCTGCGCGCTCGCGCCATCCCGCCAGCCCATACCCCGTATCCCCCGCTACTGGCGGTTCTGGCTCGCCGACAGCGCACGCCGTGATCGGGTTTGCGGTGAGCGAGCGTCTGCCGTTACAGGGTATAATCTCCCGATCGAGAAATAATATTAGATTGTGCTAATATTACCATTGTGACGAGGAATGCTATGGCTGCGGTGAAGATGGATATGGAACAGGCCCGTTTCAACATGATCGAGCAACAGATACGCCCCTGGGAAGTGCTGGATTCCGAAGTGCTGGGAATCCTGGCGGTGGTCAAGCGCGAAGACTTCGTTCCGGACGCGTTGAAGGCGCTGGCGTTTGCTGACCTTGAGTTGCCGATCGGCAACGGCCAGACGATGCTGCAGCCGAAAATCGAGGCCCGGATTCTCCAGGAAGTGGCAATCAGAAACACCGATATCGTGCTTCAGGTCGGTACCGGCAGCGGCTACATGGCCGCTCTCCTGGCCTCGAAGGCCGAGTATGTGTATAGCGTCGAGATCGATCCGCAATTGGCCGAGAATGCCCGACACACTCTGCAGCGGACCGGTGTCGCCAATGTCAGCGTGGAAACGGGGGATGCGTCACAGGGCTGGCCTGTTCACTCACCGTATGACGTGATCGTCATCTCAGGCTCTCTGCCCGAACTACCCGAAGCCTTTCTGCAGCAGTTGAAGATCGGCGGCCGCCTCGCAGCATTCATCGGCGAGCCACCGGTGATGGACGCACGGCTTATCATCCGCACCGATGAGCAGGCGTTCAACACGATCAACCTCTTTGAAACTGTGGTCGCGGCGCTGACGACCAGGAAGCGTCAGAGCTTCGTCTTCTGACGCCGGATCCGCTCTCGATGCAAGTGAGTTAGCCTCATGTCTCTGAGATCCAGCGCCGGCCGGTTCAGCTTTGTGCTGGCGGCAGTCCTTTCTGCTGGGCCCTCGTTTGCCGTCGACCTGGTGCAGGTCTATCGCGAGGCGCTGTCCTACGACGCTCAGTACGCGGCGGCGCGTGCGGCCGCAGAAGCCGGGCGCGAGAAGCTGCCGCAGGCGCTCGCCGGGTTAATGCCGACGATTGCTGCGACCGGCAACACCTTCGCCAATGACGCCAGCTTCGACACCCGAATCAATAGCCTCGGCGTCAACAACAGCACCCGAAACCGGTTCAACAGCAACGCCTACAATGTCAACCTGACGCAACCGCTGTTCCGCTGGCAGAATTTCGCCCAATACGGCCAGTCGAAGCTGTTGGTGATGCAGACAGAGGCGACCTTTGCCCAGGCGGGGCAGGATCTGATTCTGCGCGTCGCGCAGGCCTACTTCGACGTACTCGTCGCGATCGAGAACCTGCGCGCCGTGCAGGCCAACAAGACGGCGATCGCGCAGCAGCTTGAGCAGGCGAAGAAGAACTTCGAGGTCGGCACGGCGACCATCACCGATACCTACGAGTCCCAGTCCCGCTTCGACCTGGCGACGGCGCAGGAGATTGCCGCCGATAACGAGCTTGAAGTGAGGCGTTATGCGCTACGTGTACTGATCGGCAGGGATCCTGGCGAACTCAGTCGCCTCAAGCTGAAAGCGGTCATGGAGCCACCGCAACCGGCCAGCATGGAGCCATGGGTTGAGGCCGCCGAACGAGACAGTTTCGTCGTTCAGGCGCAACAGGCGGCGGCCGAGGCGGCCGGAAAAGCGGTCGAGATCAACCGTGCCGGACACTACCCGACGCTGGATGTGGTCGCCAACTACGGCCAGAACAATGGCCCCGGCCAGTCCGGACTCGGTGAAATCGACACGACGACTCGCCAGGTCGGTCTGCAGCTCAATATCCCGATCTTTCAGGGCGGCGCGGTCAACTCGAGAACCCGTGAAGCCATTGCCCGGCGTGAGGTCGAGCTGGCGACGCTGGACAAGGAGAAGCGCAACTCGGCGCTCGGCGCTCGTCAGTCCTACCTTGGCGTGGTCAATGGTCTCGCCGAGATCCGGGCGCTCGAGGCGGCGCTGGTATCGAGTCTCAGCTCGCTCGAATCGAACCGGCTGGGTTACGAGGTTGGGGTACGGATCAACATCGACGTGCTCAACGCCGAGAACCAGGTCTACGTCACCCGGCGCGATCTGGCCCGGGCGCGCTTCAATACCCTGCTCGCCCAGCTGAAGCTGAAGGCGTCGGTCGGCTCGCTTGCCGAGACCGACCTCGAACAGATCAATACGCTTTTCGAGGCGCCATAAGGCACGCGATCAGCGCCACGGTGCGTGCCGTCGCGCCGCGGTGCGCCAGACTGAAATCGCTCGCGGCAACGCGCATGGCCGACAGCTCCTGCGGCTGCCTGAAGAGTGTTCCTGCAACGGCCGCCGCTGCGCGGGCGTCGGCAACGCGGCGCGCGGCACCGCAGGCGATGGCATCTTCGCTCGCGAGGGCGAAGTTAAAGCTGTGCGGACCGAGCAGGACCGGGCAGCCGCAGGCGGCGGCCTCGATCAGATTCTGGCCACCAAAAGGCAACAGGGTACCGCCCATCAGCGAGAGGTCGGCCAGCGCATAGTAGGCAGCCATTTCGCCCATGCTGTCGCCCAGCCAGACCTGTGTGTCCCTCGTTGGCAGGCCCCCTTCGCTTCTTCGGCAGGCCGTCAGCCGGTGCTCGGCAATCAGTTCGGCGACCTCGCCGAAACGTTGTGGGTGGCGCGGCACCAGAAGCAGCAGCAAGCCGGGAATGTCCATCCCGGCGAAAGCGTCCAGGATCAGTGCTTCCTCGCCTTCGCGAGTGCTGGCGGCGAGCCAGACCGGACGGCTACCGAGCAGTTGTCGCCACGACGCGCCCAGCTGCAGCTTTTCTGGTGGCGGCGTGACGTCGAACTTGAGGTTGCCGCAGACACTGACCTGGCGGGCGCCGATCTGCTGTAAACGCTCGCCGTCGGCCGCCGTCTGCGCTCCAACGGCGCCCAGCGCCGCCAGCGCTGGCCCGATCAGAGGCTGCAGCCGGCGATAGCCCCGCTGCGAGCGGGCCGACAGGCGGGCGTTGATCAGAGCCATGGGCAGACGACGTCGTCGGGCCGCTTCGATCAGGTTTGGCCACAGCTCGGTTTCCATCAGGAGCCCGATCTGCGGCTGGAAGTGATCGAGAAAACGCCCAGCGGCATCAGGCAGGTCGTAGGGCAGGTAAGCCTGCGTCAGCCGGCCGGGATGCCGGGTCACCAACTCGCGACCGGTCGCCCGGCCGGTCGGCGTCATGTGCGTCAACAGCAGGCCGTGCGTCGGGTATTGTCGCAGCAGCGATTCGATCAGCGGCTCTGCGGCACGCGTTTCGCCAACGGAAACCGCGTGCAGCCAGATCAGTGGCATTGCCGGGCGCGCGGCGTAGAAGCCGTGCCGCTCGCCCAGTTGCTGCAGGTACTCGGGCTGTCGGCGTGCCCGCCATAACAGCCGCAGCCAGACCAGCGGCATGGCCAGGTAGAAGAGCAGCGAGTAGAGCAGGCGCGCCATCAGCGCAATGCCTGTTCGGCGACTCTCAGGACCTCCGCCACCGACGGCGGTGCACCGGTGGCGCCGAGGTTGCGGATGAAGCCGGTCCCGTAGACGCCGGTCAGCGCCGGATCGGTCGCGATGTACAGGGCGATGACCGGCACGCGCAGGGCGGCGGCGAGGTGTGCCAGCCCCGTGTCGACCCCGATCGCCAGGCTGGCCCCGGCAAGCAGGGCAGCCACCTGGAGCAAAGTCAGTGGCGGCGCGACAATGACTCCCTCGACGGCGGCGGCGATCCGTTCCGCTCGTCCGCGTTCGAGCGCATTGCCGGCCGGGAGAACCGGTGTCAGTCCACGCTCGAGCAGCGCCTGGGCAAGCGTGAACCAGTGCCTTTCATCCCACAGCTTGTCGTCGCGACTGGTGGCCGTCAGCAGGATGACCAGACGTGCGCCAGAGAGCCAGGGGCTGTCGATCGCCGGCGCCAAAATCCCGTAATCGATCGGCAAGTCCACTGGATAGTCGAAAGCGGCTGCCGCCAGCCAGCGGTTGCGCTCAACCGCGTGTGCATTGCGCGGAATGACAAAGGTGGCGTCGTAGAAACGAGCCGCAAGCGGTTCGCGCGCCGCCTCGGCCGCGTAACCGAGGCGCTTGCCCGTCGCCAGGCGGGCGATCAGGGCACTCTTCAGCAGGCCCTGCGTGTCGAGAACGAAGTCATAGGTTGTGGCGCCCAACCGGCGGCGGAATTCGCCCAGTTCGCGCCAGGTGGCAGGGCTGCCGAGCTGCTTGCGCCAACGCCGGATGGCGACCGGAAGCACCTGATCAACGGCCGGATGGAGACGCGGGATATCGACAAACGCTTCTTCGACACACCAGTCGATCTGCGCTTCAGGAAAGCTCAGGCGCAGATCGCTGACCACCGGCAGGTTGTGAATTACGTCACCGAGCGACGAGGTTTTTACCAGTAGGATGCGCATCGGTGGGTCAGAGGCGAGAAAGATGGGCGGCCGTCGCCCGGGAAGTGCGCATTATAATGCCGCCTCCCGAAATCCCCTCGCGGCGAGTGACCCTGGGCCCTGTCTGGAGATGCGCAAAATGGACTCCCCTGTGATTCGTCCGGTCATCCTCTGTGGAGGGTCCGGGACCCGTCTGTGGCCGCTTTCGCGAACGCATTACCCGAAGCAGTTTCTCCGACTGGTCGATGATTTCTCGCTGCTCCAGAATACGCTGAAAAGGCTCGATGGGCTGGTCGGACTCGGCAGGACCATCGCCGTGGCCAACGAAAACCACCGCTTTTTGGTCGCCGAACAGTTCCTCGAAATCGGGTTGCAGGCCGACATCCTGCTCGAGCCGGCCGCGCGCAACACGGCGCCTGCGGTGGCAGCGGCAGCGCTGCAGGCGATTGGCGAGGAGGGTAAGCAAGCCGCTCCCCTTCTGCTGGTCCTTCCCTCCGATCACGTGATCGCTGACGTGGCGGCTTTCCAGGTCGCGGTCAGGGCGGCCGTCCCGCATGCCCTGACAGGGGCTCTGGTCACCTTCGGCGTCCTGCCTGATCGCCCGGAGACCGGCTACGGCTATATCCGCCGCGGCGATCCGCTGTCTGGCGGCTATGTCCTCGACCGCTTTGTCGAGAAGCCTGATCCGGAGACCGCGCGCGCGCACGTCGATTCAGGCGAGTACTTCTGGAACAGCGGCATGTTCCTGTTCCGCGCCGACACCTATCTCGAAGCGCTGGAACGTTTCGCGCCAGGCATTCGCGATTGCGTTGCCAAGGCCGTCGCGACGGCGCGGCGCGATCTCGATTTTCTGCGCCTCGATCCGGTCGCGTTTGCTGCGAGTCCATCGAACTCGATCGACTACGCGGTGATGGAGAAAACCGAGCGCGGGGTCGTGATTCCGCTCGCAGCCGGCTGGAACGACATCGGCGCCTGGGATGCACTGGCAAGCATCGGGCAGTCTGATGGCAACGGAAATACGCAGCGCGGCGATGTGCTCAGCGTCGACACCCGCAATTCCGTGCTGGTCTCGGAAGGCAGACTGCTCGCCACGGTGGGGATCAGCGAGCTGATCGTGATCGCCACCCCGGACGCGGTGCTGGTCGCCGACAAGGCGAAAGCGCAGGAGGTGAAGACACTGGTCGACGAATTAAAGCGCAGTGCACGCTGCGAGACCGAATTCCGCCACATCGTCCATCGTCCCTGGGGAAGCTACGAAGGGCTCGCGCACGGTCCGCGCTATCAGGTCAAACGCATCCTGGTGAAGCCTGGGGCAAGCCTCAGTCTGCAGAAGCATCACCATCGTGCCGAACACTGGGTGGTCGTCAAGGGCACGGCGGTGATCGTCCGCGGCGACCAATCACTGCTGCTGTCGGAAAACGAGTCGACCTATATTCCCCTTGGCGTGGTGCATCGCCTGGAGAATCCGGGCAAGATCGACCTCGAAATCGTCGAGGTCCAGTCCGGCAGCTATCTGGGGGAGGACGACATCGTTCGTCTCGACGACAGCTACGGCCGATGACGATGACTGTCAGCCGCGCGCGATGATGGCGCGGGCGATCGCTGCCCTGCACCCGAAACGCACCTGCAACCCCATTTGAAAGGCTTTCCCAATGATTCTGGTGACCGGTGGTGCCGGCTTTATCGGAGCCAACTTCGTTCTCGACTGGCTGGCGCAGAGCGACGAGGGCCTGATCAACCTCGACAAGCTGACTTACGCGGGCAATCGTGAAAACCTCGCCGCACTGGCCGGCGACCCGCGGCACATTTTCGTCCACGGCGACATAGGCGACAGCGACTTGACGAGCCGCCTGCTGTCGCAGCACCAGCCGCGGGCGATCATCAACTTTGCTGCCGAGTCGCACGTCGATCGTTCGATCCATGGACCGGAAGACTTCATCCAGACCAATATCGTCGGCACCTTCCACCTTCTCGAAGCCGTGCGCGGCTACTGGGGCAGCCTGGACGACGACGCGCGGCAGGGCTTTCGCTTTCTGCATGTCTCGACCGACGAAGTCTATGGCTCGCTGGCCAGGGAGGAGGCGGCCTTCAGCGAAACGCATCGCTACGAGCCGAACAGCCCCTATTCGGCGAGCAAGGCGGCGAGCGACCATCTGGTGCGCGCCTATCACCACACCTATGGCCTGCCGGTGTTGACCACCAACTGCTCGAACAACTACGGCCCTTACCACTTTCCCGAAAAGCTGATTCCGCTGATGATCGTCAATGCCCTGGCCGGCAAGCCCTTGCCGGTCTATGGTGACGGCCAGCAGATTCGCGACTGGCTCTACGTCACGGACCATTGCAGCGCCATCCGGCGGGTCCTGGATGCCGGCCGTCCTGGCGAGACCTACAACGTCGGCGGCTGGAACGAGAAGCCCAATCTCGAAATCGTCCATACGGTCTGCGCGCTGCTCGACGAACTGCGTCCCCGTGCCGACGGCAAACCCTACCGCGAACAGATCAGCTACGTCACCGACCGGCCCGGCCACGATCGGCGTTACGCCATCGACGCGCGCAAGATCGAACGGGAGCTTGGCTGGAAGCCGGCCGAAACCTTCGCCACCGGCATTCGCAAGACCGTCTTATGGTATCTGGAGAATCAGGACTGGGTGAGAAATGTCCAGTCCGGTGCCTATCGTGCCTGGGTCGAGAGAAACTACGGCGAGCGCCAGCCATGAGAATCCTGCTCTTTGGCAAGCGCGGACAGGTCGGCTGGGAGTTGCAGCGCAGCCTGGCGCCGCTCGGCCAGATCGTTGCTCTCGACTGCGAGGGTCAGGGCAGCCTGTGTGGCGATTTCACCAATCTTGCCGGCCTGGCCGCCTGCGTCCGGGCTGTCGCGCCGGATGTGATCGTCAACGCGGCTGCCCATACGGCCGTCGACAGGGCCGAGTCCGAACCCGAACTGGCGAGCACCATCAATGCCCTGGCACCCGGCATCCTGGCCGAGGAAGCCGACCGCCTCGGTGCCTGGCTGATCCATTACTCGACCGACTACGTCTTTGACGGGCGCGGCGAAACGCCGTGGCGCGAAGGCGATCCGACCGGCCCGCTCGGCGTCTACGGGAAGACCAAGCTCGCCGGCGAGCAGGCCGTCGCCCGTTGCCAGAGGCATCTGCTGTTCCGTACCAGTTGGGTCTATGCGGCGCGCGGCAACAACTTTGCGCGCACGATGCTGCGCCTGGCGTGTGAACGCGAGCACCTGCAGGTCGTCGCTGATCAGATCGGCGCGCCGACGGGCGCCGATCTGATTGCGGACGTCACCGCGCACGCACTGCGTAGCGCGTGTCAGTGCCCCGATCTTGCCGGCCTCTACCATCTGGTGGCGGGCGGCGAAACCAGCTGGCACGGCTACGCCAGGCACGTCATCGAACATGCCCGGCAAGCTGGCCAGGCGATCCGGGTTGCCGCTACCGCCATCGAAGGCGTGCCGAGCAGTGCCTACCCGCTGCCGGCCCCACGCCCGCACAACTCTCGCCTCGACACCGGCAAGTTGCAGGCGGCTTTTCACCTCAGCCTGCCGGCTTGGCAAGTCGGCGTAGACCGGATGCTGGTGGAGGTCCTCGGGCAGTGAGTCGATGATCGACCGACGCCAGCCGGCGAGCGGTCGATCGGGAGAGACAGCCGGGCGCCAATGGTGAGATGATAGCCAGCTTCGGACGAGGGTGCTGACGGGAGGTCGAGTTGCTCTGGTGGCTGGCATATATCGCGCTGGGTCTATTCACCGGCTTTTTCGCCGGCATGCTCGGCATTGGCGGCGGACTGGTGATGGTGCCGACACTGACCATGATGTTCGCTGCCCAGGCAGGATTTCCACCGGGCGAGGTCCTGCATCTGGCACTCGGCACGTCGATGGCGGCGATCCTGTTCACCTCGCTGGCCAGCCTGTTGACGCATCACCGGCATGGCGCCGTGCTCTGGCCGGTCGTCGTCCAGATCACGCCGGGGATTCTCCTGGGAACGCTGCTCGGCACGCTGTGCGCCGCCAACGTTCCGGCCAAGCCGCTGGCGGTGTTCTTTACCGCTTTCGTCTGCCTGGTGGCGGTGCAGATGATCCTCAACCTCAAGCCGAAAGCGTCGCGCGAGTTGCCGGGTGCGGCCGGCGTTGTCGCGGTCGGTACCGGCATCGGTGCGGTGTCGGCGCTGGTGGCCATTGGCGGGGGCTCGCTCACGGTGCCGTTTCTCACCTGGTGCAATGTGCGCGTGCAACAGGCGATCGGGACGTCGGCGGCAATCGGTTTTCCGATTGCCGTTGGCGGCTCGCTCGGCTACATCTTCAGCGGCTGGGAGCACCCTGGACTGCCGCAGTGGAGCCTCGGCTACGTTTTTCTGCCGGCGTTCATCTGGCTGGTGCCATCGAGCATGCTGACCGCGCCGCCGGGGGCAAGACTGGCACACCGTCTGCCGGTGGCTACCTTGAAACGCCTTTTTGCCGGCGTGCTGATCGTGCTCGCGGGAAAGATGTTGTGGAGTCTCTTCGCCTGATGCCGGCGTTCAGCGGCCGCTGAAATTCGGCTGCCGTTTGTCGAGAAAAGCCGACAGGCCTTCGCGGTAATCTTCGGTCTCGAGAAAAGCGAACGAGGCACGCAGTTCCTGTTCGCTGAGCGGAATGTCGTGCTGCAGGCGGCGCACCCACTGCTTGTGCCAGCTGGCGACCAGCGGCGCGCCGGCGCAGATGCGGCGGGCGCTGGCGTAGGCTTCGTCGACGACTTCGGCATCAGCGACGACTCGGGTGACCAGACCTTTGGCCAGGGCCTCGGACGAACTGAGGATTCGACCTTCGAGCAGGATTTCACGCACCGTTGCCGATCCGGCGAGACGGAGTAGACCTTCCATTTCGGCTGGGTACATGGAGAAACCAAGCCGGTTGATCGGCACGCCAAAACGCGACGACTCACCACAGATTCGCAGGTCGCACTGCGCGGCGATCTCCAGCCCGCCGCCGATGCAGGCGCCCTGAATCAGGGCGATCGTCGGATGGCGACAGTCGAACACCGCCTGCAAGGCGGCACCGGCCTGCCCGTGGTAGATCAGCGCATGATCGAGGGTGTCGCGCCGGGTGAGGAACTCCCCGATGTCGCCGCCCGCAGCGAAAGCCTGTCCACCGTCACCGCGCAGGACGACGCAGCGCACCCGATCGTCCGCAGACAGATCGCTGAACGTTCTGGCCAGGTGCTGCCACATGGCGAAGTCGATCGCGTTGAGCTTGCCCGGATTCGACAGCGTGACCGTCGCGATCGCCTTCTCGCGAGCGCAAAGGATCGTGCCACTCACGACACCAGCTCCGGTTGCGCAGACTGGCTCCTGGCCAGCGCCTGTCGTCCGGCGAGGATGTGGTCGTGCATCAATCTCTGCGCGCGCAGCGCATCCCCATCCTTGATTGCTTTAAGGATGGCAGCATGTTCCGCCAGCGACTGCTGCAGACGACCGTCAATGCTCAGCGAAAACAGGCGCGTCAGCTTGAGTACCTTGCGCAGGTCCTGGATCACCTGCCGCAACCAGCGGTTCTCGGACATTTCCTGGATGCGGAAATGAAATTCCTGATTTGCCTCGAAAAAACGTTCGATCTGGTTGCTGCCGGCAAAGCGTTGCAGTTGTCGGTGGATTGCTTCGAGTTTGGCGATCTGCTCCGGCTGGGCCCGCGTGGTTGCCTCTTGCGCACAACGGCCCTCGAGCATCGCCATGAGGGGAAAAATCTCATCCAGATCCTGCTCCGAGATCTCGGTCACGAAGCAGCCGCGGCGCGGCCGCAGGGTCACCAGGCCTTCGGCAGCAAGCACCTTGAGGGCTTCACGCAAGGGGGTGCGACTGATGCCGTAGTCAACCGTCAGCAGTTGCTCGTCAATACGGGTTCCCGGCAACAGCTCGTGCGCGAAGATGCGCTGCCGGAGTCTTTCAGCGACTTCCTGGTAGAGGGCAGTCTGGGCTATACGACTCGGAGCCATCGGTCTTCTTCGGTGAGCTGCTCAGGGTCTCCACGGAACCTTGCTTTCATAATTATGGATACAGTATTATTCGCTGAGCGGGGTGTCAAGCGTTAAAATGGGCTGCGCTAAGCAGCGCGACCGCCTGAGCAACAGGGCTTCCGCGTCGTCAGTCGGAAGTACCGCCTCAATCCACAGATTTCTTGAAAGGTTCCGTCATGTCCAACGCGAACAATGCTGCACCACTCGATTCTGCAAGCCTCGATGCCTGGAAAAAGGCAGCCACCAAGTCTGCACCCGGTGGGAATGTTGAAGCACTGAACTGGGTTACACCCGAGGGAATCGTTGTCAAGTCACTGTACACCAAGGCAGATCTCGAAGGTCTGCAGTACACGGATACGCTGCCTGGCCTCGCTCCTTTCGTCCGTGGTCCGCAGGCCACGATGTATGCCGTGCGTCCGTGGACGATTCGGCAGTACGCCGGCTTCTCCACCGCGGAAGCATCGAATGCGTTCTACCGCAAGGCGCTGGCCGCCGGTGGTCAGGGCGTCTCGGTGGCTTTTGACCTGGCGACGCACCGCGGTTACGACTCCGACCATCCGCGCGTCACCGGCGACGTCGGCAAGGCCGGCGTGGCGATCGACTCGGTCGAAGACATGAAGATCCTGTTCGACGGCATTCCGCTCGACAAGATCTCGGTGTCGATGACGATGAACGGTGCCGTGCTGCCGATTCTCGCCGGCTATATCGTTGCCGCCGAAGAGCAGGGCGTGCCGCAGGACAAGCTCTCGGGGACGATCCAGAACGACATCCTCAAGGAGTTCATGGTCCGCAACACCTACA
>ERZ761603.1514-NODE-1514-length-17276-cov-10.542826_pt1 | contig 17276 bp, 11 predicted proteins | sample MGYA00511879_ERZ761603 | MGnify/ENA primary metagenome ERZ761603 (study PRJEB28899, sample SAMN02850040) | bioreactor sludge metagenome | biome: EBPR Sludge; feature: EBPR Bioreactor; material: flocular biomat | place: Australia: Thorneside Wastwater Treatment... | reverse complement strand
ACCACCGAGATCTACACTCTTTCCCTACACGACGCTCTTCCGATCTGGGTCGACGACGACCTGGCCAACGCCCTGGAGCGTGAGGCCCAGCAGGCCTGGCGGCCACTGGTCGGCATCCTTCGCCGCCCTCCCCCGCGCCGCAAGCTCGACCACCACGGGGTGGCTTTTGTCGATCGCAAGGAGTCGAGCCAAGCGGACCGATTCGGCGCGCTTGAACGGTCGGCGATCTACAAGCTCTTGCGGCGCTTCTTCCGTGACGTGGCCACGGCGGCGGCATCGAGACGTGACGCTCCGGATGCGACCGAGTTTCTTGGCGCATCGACGCACTGGTTGCGCCACACCTTCGCGAATACCGCGGTGAAGCAGATGCAGCCGCAGGTGCTACAGAGCCTGCTGGGTCACTCCGATCTGCGGGTGACATCGGTCTACGTGAAGGCCGACGCCACCGACATCGTTCGCGGCATTCGGTCGATGAAGCGGGCCTCCGATGGAGTCCGGCCGAAGTCGTAGCCCTTGACAAAGCAATTGGCTGGGGAAAATGACCGCTCATGCTGCTTGCTCACCGCGTCAGGCTCGACCCGAACAACGTCCAGGCTACCTATCTCGCCCGGGCGGCAGGTACGGCGCGGTTCGCCTTCAACTGGGGGCTGGCCGAGTGGGATCGGCAGTACAAGGCATGGCGTGCCGACTCCAGTCAGGAACGACCCTGTCAGGCCGCATTGCGTCGCCAACTCAACGCCATCAAGCGCGAGCAGTTCCCTTGGATGCTCGAGGTCACCAAGAACGCCCCGCAGATGGCGATCATCCAGTTGGGCGAAGCCTTCAAGAACTTCTTCGCGGGCCGGGCTGGCTACCCACGATTCCGCAGAAAGGGCGTGCACGACCGCTTCACGCTCACCAACGACCAGTTCGCGATCGACGGACGTCGCATACGAGTCCCGAAGATTGGCTGGGTTAGGATGAGGGAGGCCTTGCGCTTCACCGGGCGGATCATTTCGGCAACGGTATCCCGGGTTGCCGACCGCTGGTTTGTCAGCATCACCGTGGACACACACGATCTTTCGCACCTCCCTGCAGCCGAGAACCAAGGCGCGGTGGGTGTCGATCTGGGTGTGTCAGCGTTGGCGACGCTCTCAACCGGCGAGGTGGTTGCAGGCCCGAAGCCGCACAAGGTCCTCCTGGGTCGCCTGAGGCGGCTCTCTCAAGGCCTGTCGCGAAAGGCCAAGGGGTCGGCCAACCGTCGGAAAGCCAGGATGAAGCTCGCACGGTTGCACGCCAGGATTGCCGCCATCCGCTCGGCCGCTTTGCATCGGCTCACGACAGACCTGACGCGGCGGTTTCACACCATCGGCATCGAGCATCTGAACGTCCGCGGCATGCTGGCAAATCGGTCACTATCGCGCTCCATCGCCGATATGGGCTTCTTTGAGTTTCGACGCCAGTTGGACTACAAGGCCGCGATGCGAGGCGGCCAAGTGGCGCTGGCCGATCGCTTCTTTCCCAGCAGCAAGATGTGCTCCGGTTGCGGCTACAAGGTTGACGAGCTGCCGCTGACAGTCCGCCAGTGGTCGTGCCTCGCCTGCGGCCAGGCCCACGACCGGGATGAGAACGCTGCGGTGAATCTGAGAAATTGGGCGGTGAGTTCCACCGCGACAGCCCGTGGAGAGGAAGGCTCTGGCTTCGGTCGATTGACCCTAGCGAAACCGGCCTCGGCGAAGCGGGAAGCAACCGGCCGGTCCGGCGCAAGGCGCATGGGTCGCGGAAGCGTTGCAGAACGGTGTGGTACGGAACCACACACCCCGCTCGACAAACAACTGCAAGGGTGATTCGGGTGCCTGTGGTACGGTACCACGGAGACTTCCGGCGACGCGCCGGTCCACCGCAAGAGGTCCTCAAACGAGGGTGCGGGCCCAGAGAGCCCGGTCCGTGGTACCGTACCACGGAGCTACTCCACTAAGCGTCCGGGAGTTCAGAAAGCAGCTTCTTCAGCGCTTCCTCGAACGCTGGCCAGCGCGCCTGGGAGAGGACTCCGCGGGGCAAATCCACGGTCACCGCCCCGCCCTTCCCTGCCCGGATCACAGCCTTTTTGCCGTCCGCCAGCGCAAAGGTTCGCAAGGCGTCCTTCGCCTTGGCTTTGCCCGTCGTCTTGACCGCTTCCGTCAGCGCACGAAACACCTCGGCAGCCGCCGGCTTCGGCGACCGGCCCGCCAGCGACCGGGCAGCCGCGAGAACGGAATCGGGGTCCTGCTCGAAGGCCTTGTCCAGCGCCACCGCCCAGCGGAACTGGATCTCCACGGGGCTGCGGAAAGCACCCACAACCTCCTGGGGTAGTTCAGCAACCCGAAGGGCCTTGGCGACGTTGCTATGGTCCAGCCCGATCTGCTCGGCGAGGCGCCTTGCACTGGGAAACAGGCCCTCGTTCAGAGCCTTGTGATAGCTGACGCCCTGCTCCCATGCTGACAGGTTCGAGCGGCCACGGTTCTCCCGCTGCATCTGCACGTAGAGGGTCTGGTCATCGACGTTCTCGTCGACAACGGCCCGGACTGGCAGACCCAGTTCGAGGCAAGCGCGCGTCCGGCGCGAGCCGTACACCAATTCGAACCGCGGGCCGTCTCCCTGCTCGCCCGTTGCTCCGCGCATCGGCCGCACCTTGATGGGCTGAACGTTCCCGCCGGCGTTTTCGATCTCCTGCTTGAGTTCGCTGAATGCCTGGCTCGAGAACGAATCTGGATGGCGGTCTGCCCAGCGCGTCAGCACGACCTGGCGCGGGTCAATGAGTTGCTCGCCGACCTGCAGTTTGAGCTTCTCGATCTCGGCATTGAGCTTCGCGACGGCCTCCGTGTCGGCCGCTGCGCCGGAGAGCATTCGGGAGAGCATCCCCACCCCGGTGCGAGGAACGGCTGGCTTCACGTCGGCCTGAGGCTCGGTAGCTGCTGCGGGTGCGGGTGCCTCGACATGGTCCGGAATCTTGAAGGCGATCCCTTGCCCCTTCTTCTGAGTGGCCACCTCAACCTCCCACCTGGCGCTGCCAGAACGTTTCCATCTGCTGTTCGATCAGGTCCACGAACCGATCGTAGGCTTCGAAGGCGCTCTTGAACGTGCGCGTCGAGGCGTTGTCGCGACTCGCGTCGTAGACGGTTCCGAACTCCTTGCTGGCGGTGCGAACAGCCTCGACGTCGGGAATCTCCACCGGCAGGACGCGCTCGGCATAGGCGGCCTGGATCCACTCGCGGATGATCGCGGTCGACTGCCCAGTGTTGTCCTTGGGCGCGGCGTACTTCACCTTCGAAAGCAGGATGTTGATGAACGCGAAGTCCTTACCGGCGCCGCGGCCGGCGAAGTCGTCTGCCAGGTCCTTGAACAGATCCCAGAACTGCGCGCTCGACGCGAAATCCAGGTTGCTCGGGGGCAGCGGCATGATGATGCCGTCGCTCGCCATCAGCGCATTCACCGTCAGGAACGACAGCGACGGCGGGGTGTCGCAGATGATCACGTCGTACTTCGACCGGATGGGGTCGAGCCCGTAGTCGAGCGTGCGCCAAAACTGGAACGACGCTTCCTTGAGCTGCCGCGTCGGCAGGATGAACTCTGCGGAGAAGAGGGGAGAGGAGGAGGGCACCAGATCGACGCCGTCCCAGTACGTCGGCCGGATCGCGTAGTTGATGTCCCGCTCGTCGCCGCTGAACAGTGGCAACAAGGTCTGGGTGACGTCAACCTCCGCGTCGGGAAGGAATCCGAAGAGGGTCGTCATGCTGCCCTGAGGATCGACGTCGACCACCAAGACTTTGTGCCCCCGCATGCTGAGGCCTTGGGCGAGGGTGGTTGCAGTGGTCGTCTTCGAACTGCCGCCCTTGAAGTGCGCCGTGGAGATCGTGATGGCCTCGCCACCTTCTGGCCGCAGATGGGCCGATCGGTAGTGGCGGGCCCACTGCCGCATCTCCGAGAGCGTGAACTCGCGACGCGCCCCAGTTGAAGTCAGCCGCCCGGTCGGAAGCCCACCCGGATTGCGCACGCGATAGTCATACTGGGAGCGCTCGATCTTCAGCCGCTCGATGAGTTGGGTCGCCGAGAACGTTGGCGGCAACTTGCGGGCATCCGGCGCTAGCATCACTCCGCGGGCCTGCGCCACGATGGAGGTCGCGCGTTCTGCCTGCTCGGTGATCGCCTTCAGCGAGATCGGATGGGTGGCCGAGGGCCCCTGTGTGGTCGGATCCATGCGTTCCTTGCAGTGCGCGGTGACAATGAACGCAATTCTACGTGAGGAAGTGCTTTTTCAAGACATCGATGCTTTCCACGTCTATCGCAGATGAGTCGGTGCATTGAAGGCATAGAGCCTGGATTTCCGGACGTTCTGAACCCTTCCTCCGAGATCAGTCGTCGATCAGTTTAAGAAGTTCAATAGTTCAAGACTTTCCTGACCGGAAATCTGTTTGAAATCAACTGGTTAGACGGAATTCCGTCCGGGCTCCTGGCCAGAGCCGTCCGGACATCACCGCGGAAGCGTCCTTGAAGCGACATGGAGGCGTCCGGAAAGTCCTGGGGATAACTTTCGCACTTGTGGATAACTTGCTGTCCGGCTTTTCATGCCCCGCTTCGGGTGGCCGGACGTCTCGGCAGTCCCTGTCCGAATTGGCCAGCGCGGCGCCGAAGCGTCCGGGTTTTCAGGTCCTTGGCAGCTGCGGCGTCGCTCAGTTCTAATTTCCAGGCCGCAGAGACATGTAGCGTCCAATAGACGCTGGTCTACCCGGACGTTTGACCGAGACCAGCGACCTAGAATGGACGCATGAGCGGCGTGGCAATCGTGAGGCAGATGGATGTGGTGCAGGGCATGCTGCACAAGTCCGTCATTGCCTTGGCGATCGTGCCAACCAATCGCTCGCTGACGGTCACAGGCCGCAAAGCCTACTCCGTGATGCTGCACCTTGCACAGATGCAGGCGGCCGCAGGAACCGAGGGACCCGACGGCGGCTTCGCCGCGCCGCTCAACTCGATCCTGCGCGGCTTCGGCGCCACCAACAGCATCTCGAGCGACGCGAAGAAGTACATCGATCAAATGATCTCGACGAAAGTCGAATGGCGACCGCTGTCGAAGTCCGAGCAGCAACTGCCACTGACCTTCGATACGAACGGGAAGGAAGAGGGCGCTCTGGCGCCGCAGATCACCGACGAACTGCGCATCTTTAACCTGCTCGCAGAAGTGCGCATCTACAAGCGCGCGGGCGAGAACTGGGTCACCTGGTACTACCCACCATCGATTCGCGAAGAGTTGGTCAGTCCCTCCCGATGGGCGCAGGTCGACTTCGCCGTTCTGCGCCAACTCACGACCTACTGTGCGGTCGCGCTCTACGAGATGTGCGCGAGGTATCGCGACAGCCCCGCGGGCGTCACCAGCCGCCAGCACTGGACGTGGTGGGCAGAGACGCTGCGGAGTTCACCGACCTCCAAGATCCGCGCCTGGCGCAAGTTCAAGAACGAGTTCGTGACGCCGGCCATCAAGGAGATCAACGAACTCGGAGACATCGAGATCGAACTGATCGAGTTCAGGCGAGGGCGCGAGGTCGAGTACGTTCAGTTCGGCGTGAAGAAGATGGCGCGCCGACCTGAGCGGATCGCGCCGACGGCGCCGGACGTCACCAACATCCTGCGCGGCGGAAAGCTCGGGATCCGCGACACTGCGATCGAAGACCTGGAGCGCACGTACGGCGTCGACGCCGTCACCGAAGGGCTGGATCGCTACGAACGATTCATGAGCGGAGGCGACCGCCCACGCATCGGAAACACTGGCGCCTACCTTCGAACCATCATCGCGAACAAGGCTCGCGAGGAGGCAGCAGCAGGGCAGGGCGCCACATCGAAATCGAGCGCTCAGGTCGTGGTCGAGCCAGCGAAGACTCCAGCCGTGGCCCGATCGCAACGAGACATCGAGGATGCGGAGCGGCACAGGCGCTTCACGTTGATCCGCGATCAGTTCGCCAAGCTCGAACCGGACGAGCAACTCGATTGGGTCCGACGGGTGCGCGATGAGGCCGATGCCACTACGGCGCCAAGCCCCAGCATCATGAAGCGCCTTGCGCGAGGCGAGTGGCAATCGCCGCTGGTGCAGGTCATGGTGATCCAGCACTACGCCAAGAGCGAATTGGGCGACGATTGGGCGAGCCTACCGTTGGACGAGTTCGAAAGCCTGATGGCCACAGACGCAAGCAGCGAGCGGGACGTCGGCTGACGCTCGCACTGAGAAAAAAAAGCCCCACCGCTTTCGCGATGGGGCTGAGGTCGTAGCGGTCAGGCCGCCATCTTCTCCGGGACATCTTCGACGGCATCGCTGCCGACCTCGTCCTTCCCGAGGTCAAGTTCAGCATCGAGTTCGCGCTGCCGCACGATCAACGACGCGAGTCGCTGTTCATGCTCGAACGGCCGCTGAAGCTCCGCGGCCAGGCCGTCGAGCTTCGCCCGCATCCGGGCCAGACGCTGGGCGCAGTCGTCGCGGTGAGGCACGATGCCCTGGATGGCGTCGATCACGGCGGCATGCAACGCCGGTCCGGTCTGACATGCGCGGCATTCGTGGGAACTTGCGCCCCGCACGAACAGATGTACCTCGTCCTCTGCGCGTCCAATGAACACGCCCAGTTCGAAGGCGCCGATCGCGCCCACCACCTCGTCTCTCGCTGAGCGCGAGATCGCGGCACGAGCGCTGCGCACCACGGCCCGAAGGGCCTCGCCGATCGCCTCTCGGCCTCGGTAGCTGCGACGATGGATGTCGACCACTAGGTCCGTTGTCAGCAGCGCCTGGGCATGCGTGGTATCCGCTTCCAGCGCCGCGAGCAGCCGTTGATTGCTCTCGATGCGCATCGGCAGTGCAGCCACCTCGGATTCGTTCGCATAGCGCTGATTGCGCCACACGGACAACAAGGAGGCGTAACGCGCGATCTCCGCATCGACGCCGGCCTTCTCGATGATCTTCGGATTGCCCGAAGCGAGCGCCTTCACTTCCGCGTAGGTCAGGGTCGCCAACTCGACGTCCTCGACGGACCTGATGCCCTTGTCCCCGCTCATCACCTGCGCGATGAACTTGGCCTTGGTCAGCACCGTCTGCCAGCTGTACGCGTCGAAGCTTCCTTCGGTGACGTAGCGGATGATCTCCACCTCGGCGCATTCGTTGCCTTGGCGCAGGATCCTTCCCTCCCGCTGCTCGACGTCGCAGGGACGCCAGGGGCAGTCGAGTTCGTGCAGTGCCACGAGGCGCCGCTGCACATTCGTGCCGACGCCCATCTTCGGGGTCGAACCGAGCAGCACGCGGACCTTGCCCTCGCGCACCTGGCGGAAGAGCTTGGCCTTCTGTGAGTCGGTCTCGGCATCGTGGATGAAAGCAATCTGCTCGGCCGGCAGGCCTCGCTCGATCAGTTCGTCGCGCAGCGCCTGGTAGACGCTGAACGCCATGCCACTCTTTGGAGTGGACAGGTCGCAGAACACCAGCTGGGCCCTCTTGAGGCCTGCGGTCTGCTGCCAGATGTCGTGCACCTCTCGTGCACACTGCGTCACCTTGCCGCCGAGGTCGGCGGGCTGACGGCTGTTGATCAACCGCATGTCGAGCGCGGCAAGCCGGCCCTCGTTGGCGATCATGAGCATGTTGTCTTCGCGCGGATCCACGCGCTCGGTCTTCAGCCGTTCGGCCCGCTTCACGAGACTTCGCACGAAGGCGCGCAGCGCCTCGCTCGGCTTGCAGGTCACGGTCCTCGGCTTGTCGCCCTTGAGGGCGGGCACCGGCAGCTTCAGCATCTCGCGAGTGCGGATGTCCGACACGTCGCAGAACACTGTCATCAGATCCGGCACGTTGATGAAGCGTGCGAACCGCGTGTTGAGGCGATAGCCGCTGCCGTCGGGTGCAATCTCCAGCGCCGTGACCGTTTCCCCGAAGGTGGCGGCCCAGGCGTCGAATTGCTCGAGACCCAGCGAGCGCAGCGTGTTCGGCTGCAGGTAGCGCTGGAAGGTGTGCACCTCGGCCATGCTGTTGGCCACCGGGGTCGCCGTTGCCAACACGACGCCACGATGCTCGCCTCGGTAGAGGTTCATCGTGTACCGCGTCTTCAGGTACAGGTCGAACGCCCGCTGAGAGTTGCTCAGCGGCAGGCCTGCGATGCGTGCCATCTTGGTGTGGCGGAACAGGTTCTTGGCCGAATGGGCCTCGTCATATGCGAGCCAGTCGACCCCCAGTGCTTCCCAGCAGAGGAAGTCGTCCTTGCGCTCCTGGTTCTCCAGCCGTTCGAGGCGGATCTTCCAGGTCTTCTTCATGCGCTCGAGCTGCTTGACGATCCGGTTGGACCGGCTGTCCGCGCTGCACATGCGCACCGCCATCTCGATCTCGCGGATGGTGTCCTTGATGAAGTCGCCGGTGAAGCCGGCGGACATGGGCAGCAGCTCGAAGGTCGAATGCGTCATCACGATCGCATCCCAGTCGCCCGTGGCCACGCGTGCCACGAATTCCCGCCGGCGGTCGCCTGCCAGGTCCTCCTTGGTCGCCATCAGGACGGCTGCCGAGGGATAGAGCCGCACCAGTTCGGCGGCGTACTGCTCGAGGCAGTGATTCGGCACGATGTGGGCCGGCTTGTTGGCCAGTCCCAGGCGGCGCAGCTCCATGCTGGCCGCCACCATGATCGCCGTCTTGCCGGCGCCCACCGCGTGGAACAGCCCGGTGTTGCTGGACTGCACGAGGCGCCAGATCGCGTTGCGCTGGCTCCCGTGGAGCTCAAAGCATTGCGAGAAGCCGGGCAGCTTCAGATGCGAGCCGTCGAATTCGCGCTGACGGATGCAGTTGAACAGGTCGTTGTAGATCCTGCACAACCGCTCGCGCCTCGCAGCGTCTTCATAGGCCCATGCCGCGAAGCGGTCCCGGATCAAGCCGAGCTTCTCCCGCGCCGCGAGCGTCTCCTCCTTGTTGACGACGTACACGCCTTCCTTCTCGGGGTGCGGATCGCGCACCGTGGGTGTCTGCACGTTCAGCGCCTGCTGCACCAACTCGATCGCGTGGATGCGCCTCGTGCCGTACTCCTGAATGCACGCGACGCTCTGGCGCGCCGCCCAGTCGTTGAAGTTCACCGACCAAGTTCCGGCCACCGCCAGGTACCGGACGCTGCTGTCCTGCAGGCCGAGCACCTCCTTGATGAAGGCCTCGACCACGTCGGCAGGGACCCAGACGGCGCCCAGGCGCAGCGCGATGTCGCCCGGGGGAAGGTCCTCGGGGATCACCTTCTCCAGTGCCGCCACGTTCGCCCGGTAGGCGGCGCCGGCGGCGAGGGCCGCGGTCAGCTTGCGCTTCACGTTGCCGGAGAGGTACTCATCGGCCGGCTCGTACTGGTCGCTCTCTGGATTCAGGTAGACCATGCCCCGCGCCGTGAGGTCTTGCAGGGCATCGGCTGGCGTCGCGCGCAGCAGCTGGCCGATGTAGTCGGGATCGACCCGACCCTTCCATTGCATCGACAAGGCGAGCGCCTCGTCGGGATGCTCGGCCTGCGTGGCCTCCCGAACTGGCGAGACCGTGCGCTTGGAGAAGATGGCTGCCTTGGTGGCGATTTCCTCCTCGTCGTCGTAGTGCTCCAGGGACAGGAGCAGCGGATAGTCGGGATCCCGCCGGAAGGCGAGGGCGTTGGCACGGCAGGACAGGTAGCCCTGCCGCACGACGAACCGGGCGTAGCTCTGGTTGAGCCGGCGCCGCAGCTCGCCGAGATCAAAGTCCGAAGTCGAGCCCAGTTGCGCACTGAGGAGCGCGCGGGCGCGATCGCGGATGTCCACCATGCCGGCGATGCGCAGGCGGACGGTGGCATTCAGGCGGTCATGCACATCCACGACGCGATCGCCTTCGACCATGCCGATGCGGCCGTCGCTGACCACGAATGACCCTGGGCGGGCGCCTGCGGGCGCAGGCACGACGTTCCGCGGCTCCTTGCTGGGCGCAGTGGGTCGGGCGTCATAGATGCCCTTGGGCACCCTCACCTGCGCGTTGAGCAGCGCGGCTTCGAGGTCGCCCTCGAGCACAGCTGTCGGCACGGCCTGGTAGCCGTTGCTGACCCGGTCGATCTGACCGAGCACGTGATCCGGGTGCTGCACGAACCAGCGGTTGATCCGCAGGTACTGCTCGTGGCAGCCGGACCGCAGCATCGCCTTGGGGACGTAGTCGAGGTCCAGCCATTCGGCAGCGGCCGCTGCTTCGCCCGGAGCGCGCTTTCTGAGCACCACCAGGTCAGCCTGCACGCTGGTCGATGCGAGACGCTCGAACGTGCCGGCCGGGAGCCGGAACGATGTGATCAGGTCGGCCTCGGAGGCCACGTGCGCACGCACGCCGGCTTCGTTCTCGTCCAGGAAGTACGAGGAGGTGATGAAACACACCAGGCCGCCCGGACGCACGACGTCGAGTGCACGACCCACGAACCAGTTGTGGATGCTCGCTCGGCTGTAGGGCCGGTTTCGGTTGTCGAGCACGCCGTAGCGCCCGAAGGGCACGTTGGAGAGCACCAGGTCGAAGGTCCCTTCGGCGAAGGCCGTGGACTCGAATCCACCGATGCGCACGTCCACGCCGAAGGGCGCGTACAGGCTGCGCAGCATGCGAGCCGAGACGCGATCGATCTCGACGGCGGTGATCCGGCTGCGCCCGGCCACGTCGATAGGCATGCAGCCCAGGAAGTGCCCGATGCCGGCGCTCGGCTCGAGGATGCGGCCGCCCTGAAAGCCGAGGCGTCGCAGCACCGCCCAGATCCAGTGGATGACCAGCGGATCGGTGTAGTGGCTGTTGTTGACCGATGCCTTCGCAGACTCGTGGTCTTCGTCCAAGAGCAACTGGCGCAGGCGGCCGGCGCGCTGGACCCAGGCGAGGTCGCGGCCGTCTTCGTTGAAGCTGGCCGGAATGCCACCCCAGCCGGTGTAGCGCAGCAGCGTGCTGCGCTCGCTGGCCGTCGGGGCGCGTGCTTCGTCCTCGATGGCGCGGAGGGCGGCGATGGCGGCCGTGTTGGCCTCGAACTTCGTCACTTGGCCATCGAGCTGACCCAGGACGGTGTCGTCCCAGGTCGGCCACTCGACGACCGCGGTGGCGCTGGCCGACGTCTGCAGGGCAGGGCGCCATGCCTTGGAGACTTGTGAGGGCTTCTCGGGCGGGGATTCGGCCGTGGTGGCCGCGGGCGGCGCGGCCTCGGCAAACAGGTCTGGGTATGCGGGGGCTTCGGTGTCGAAGCCCGGCAGGCAGAGGGTGTAGCCACCCTGGCTGGATGGGGACATGCGATCTCCGTGATGTGGAGAGAGCACACGCCCCCCAGGGGAGCGTGAGCTCCCAGTGGGAGGGGGTCGTCGGCCGACGGGGCGGCAGGCGGACGTGCGTCAGCCAGCCGCGCTGCCGGAGCGGCAGCGAGCTGATGAAGACGGATGGGGGAACAGTGCGGCCTGCCTCTCCGGCAGGCGCGGCGGGGAACTCACCGCCCGGGGTGGCGGCTTCGGCAGGGCAGGGCCCTGCGCGGATCAACGTGCGGGTCACGACCGCTAACGCCGGCGATGCCGGAACGCCCTAGAGGGCGGCTGTGGCGGTGGCCACGAGGCAGATCGAGTATGAATCAAGGTCCCACGATGGGGAAGACGCGCCGGCGCGTCGGCGCATGTTCATAGGGCGTGATCGGGCCAAAGGCGTCCGCGCCACGCAAACACCGAGCGCCGGGGCAGAAGGAGATCCTTCCGTCGCTTTGGCCTGGAGGTGCGCACGAGCCGGAAGTTTGCTACGATTTACGCGTTTGCTCTGTTGTTCCCACTTGCTTATAATCCCGTCCATGGGCACTAACGTCAGCACCCCCGTCCTCCTGCGCCGGATTGCGCAGCTCGAGGCGGCCGTCGGAAGACTCAGCGAAGACCTGGGTACCCTCCGATCGGCGGTCAGTCGTCAAGGCCAGGCCACGACAAGGGCTGGTAGTGCTCGCCGGAGATCGCCGCCGCCCGACTTGAGCGCTGCAGGCCCTTCTCAATCTCCGGGTTCCGGCGGCCTGGCCGGAGCTGCCGCACGTGGAGAGGCAGCCCGGGTGCAATGGGTCAAAGAAGGGCTGGTGGTGCCTGGCGAACAACTCGCCCAAGCCTGGGGGCTCACACGGCAGGCTTTGGCACCGGCGGCAGACCGGGGTGAGGTCTTCGCGGTGAAGATCGGCAACCGCCTCTACTACCCCAAAGCATTCCTGGCGCTGGATCGCGAGGCTGTGGCCACTGTGTGCCGCGCGCTCGGAGAACTCGGCGGTAGCGAGAAGCTGATGTTCTGGCTGCGCGAGCATGGCGCTCTGGGAGGGAAGGGCGTCGCCGCCGCCTTGGACGCTGGCGTAGGTGTCGCAAAGGTGGAGCGCTTGGCTGCTGCCTGGGCGCGCGAGCGAGGAGCCGCGCGTGTCGCTGCGGCTGCCTGAGCCGGGGACCTTTGAGGATCTGCTTCGACCCGTCAGGATCGAAGTTGCGTCTCTGGTTCGTCTGAGCCGCTACCCGGCTACCGAGCCGTATTGGTCCTCCGGTGTCTACCGCTTTGATGACCCGGATCCGGGCCGCGCTGGTGAGTTCGGTACCTGCTACGCAGCAGGCTCGATCGATGTCGCGTTCGCGGAGAGCGTGATCCACGAATCGGGACGCTTTGTCGATGGCGTGTACGAGGTGCCCTCTGCCGAACTTACGGAGCGATCGGTGGTGCGCTTCGCGTGCGAGCGGCGCAAAACGCTCGTCCTAGCCGACCTGACCGGCGCGGCCCTAAAGGCTCTCGGCCTGAACAACGACATCAGCGCGCTGGCAGACTACTCGGTGAGCCAGGCGTGGGCCCAGGCCATCCACGATTGCGATCCGCGATGGCAGGGCATCCGGTACGTGTCGCGCCAGATGAACAAGGGCATGGCCTACGCGGTCTTCGAGCGAAGCGGGTTGAAGAAACTTCGGTCGGAAAGGCTCAAGCTTGCGCAGGTGGATGCGCTCTGCGATCTGTTCAACGTCGACGTAGTGTGACTCTGCGCGAGTTGGGCCGGATTTTGGCGGGGACATTCGCCAAGAAATCTCGGCCTTGGACTGGGTCCTGCGTCAGTGGTGAGTTCAGCTGCCGCACTTCATGGCGATCCGGCTTTGACAGGGTAAAAGCCACGGCGGCCATCTTCGTCGCCGTCACCAACGAACTCCAGTGGTTCCAACAGCGCCTTCGAATCGTCTCTGACTTCCTGGTTCTCCAGGATGATGAGCTGGCCAGGACCTTGCCACTTCGCCAGCCATGCATAGAAGCGATCTGTCACCGTGGACACCGCGACGTCCCGCTGTTCCTTGCTTTTCGGGTCAGCATAGGACTTGAGCGGCGAATCAATGACGACGAACCCAAGGTGCGGGTACCCTTGCGCAACGGCGTGCTCCATCACCGCGATCGCCAACGCGGCCAAGAAGATCGAGCGTTTGCCAGCGCCGAAATCCAGACGAGCGCGGCTGTCGAGCACCAAATCGCATGCATCCGCGTCGAGCAGCACCGACTGGATACTCGTAAATCCCCAGGCATGCAGGTAGCGCTTAGCAATTGCAGCGATCTCGGTTGCTGCAACGCCAATATTGCGGCTTAGGGGAATCTTCTTCTGCTTCTTGGCGTTCGTCAGTCGCGCGTGCTCAGTCAGTAGCTGGGCTTCCTCGTCAAACTTGGCCAACTGCTCAGACAGGGAGCTCCGGCGGACCGCTAGCGACTTCGGGTCGCCAGTGAACTCGTAGCGGGTCTCGTTCACTCGTGATTTCTCTATCGCTTCAAGCTGGCCGAGTCGTGCTCTAAGAGTTGCAACGGATTCCGTCATGCGGGCGGCGCGGTCGTGTTCGCGCGCGAGCGCAATCGTGAGGCCTTGACGCAAGACGACGATCTTCTCTAGCTCGGCCTTCAATGCCTTTCGGTATCCTTCTTGGGCGCCTTGCCGCAATTGCCTGGGGTCGACCTGCGCTTCAGCTGAGGTTCCGCACAAGGGACATGGTGTTTCCTCGAGCGCTTGAAACATGGCGACGCCTTCCCAGGTGGCGCCCAGGCGTTCGCTGTCGCTCTTGTACTTCGCATCGAGCAAATCAAAGCGCTCGATCATCGACAGGCAGTGAGTTCGGTCCCGTTCGGCCACTTGAAGCTCTGCGCTCGTCTTTAGGATGTCGTCGCGTACCCCCTTGAGCGAGCTGGCTCGTGCCTCGTAGTGGGTCGTCATCGCATTGAGCGCGACGTCGACGTGCTCGAGCGCGTCAGCTACATCGGCCTTACTCTGACCACTGGGCAAATCGGCGCGGACACGTCGGAGAGCTTCCTCGATTCCCAGAATCTGTCCAGCGAGCCGATCCAGTTCCTTCGAAGTCTTGACCAGTTCGATGGCGGAGTCATCGGTGCCGGTGAGAAACATGTGGAAGGCTGCGATCCGCTGCGTCGCGTTGGCGACCGAGCCGGCAGTCGCGTCTTCGCTGATCATCGTCGGCTGCGAAAGCAGAAACCAGTGGCGCAGATCGCCGCCCGTGACAAGGCCTCGCTTTGATCGCGACCTGAGCAGTTGCTTGCCGGCCGCTCCGGAATGGCGTACAAGGAAATCGCCGACGTCCTCCTCCAGCACTTCCTTGACGCGCTTGCCGTCTTCGCCAATGCCCAACTTGCTCAGGCTCGAGTCGCCTCCCGCGTGGGCACGGCGGACCTCGTACCGACCGTCATCTACTTCAAGCTCCAGGGTGAGCAAGTCGTAGCCGAGTGCCTCGGGGATCTTCTTTGGCTGCTTCTCGCCACCGAGCAGGTACCACAGGCAGTCCCGGATGTACGACTTGCCTGTGTCGCTCGCGCCGCGGACGAGCATGGCGGGATGACGAAAGTCGATCCGCGCATCGGGTTTGTCGGCGCCGCTGGCTACCAGCGAAACGAGCTTGACCGTCATAGGAGATACGGCTGCTTAACGATTTCCAGCTCTGCGCCCCAGAGGTGCCCACTTTCGGCAAAGAGATCGAGGAGCTGGGCCGAGGTGGACTTGCCGAATCGCTCCGCTGCCCAGACGCAGCGCTCCTGCAAGTCCCGCCAATACCTCGAAGAAAGCGAACCGACCATGGTGAAGCTGCTTGCGCCGGCAACGTACGTCATTCCACGTTCGTCGAGGACGACGTCAACAAGACCTCGTGTGCTCATGAGGTAGAGGCCTTGCTCGATGCGCTCACGTCGGCTGAACAACTCGGCGTTACGGAACGGCACCGGTGTATGGAGGCTTGCGGGGCCGCCCACGTCTTGCGAGTAGACGATCGCATAGTCGAGAAGTACGAGCTTCTGCAAATCTGCGCCGCCTGGCCTGAGCGCGAACAGCAAATAGACCATCCGCAGCCCGAGTTCGAACGGGGTGTTGAACAGCTCCGGCTGCTTGCGGCTCACCGCACCCATGTCAGCTGCTTTTCGTTAACGAGGTGATGGCAGGTGCCTGGGAGATCACCTCCGCGCAGACGCGCATGTAGCACGCTGTCGGTCACAGCGAGCGTCAGCGATGCGTCGATTGCGGCGTCGTGGCGCTGCAGGCCAGTCTTCAGGAGTGGGCTCTTCACCTTCAACTTGATGCCCTTCAGGACCATGTCGAGCAAATTCTTAAACTCATCCTCAACGTAGATGTCTCGGCTGAATCGCTTGAGACCCTCTGCCGCGTAGAAGGCCTCCCGGGCTGCGGCGAGATGCTCCCGATAGACCTCGTCTGCCAGCACCTTGGCTAGATCCATCGGCACACCTTCCGCTTCGGTGTAGGCCCTGATCAGCTCGGAGACGTAAGTCATCTCGTGAGCTTGGGCTTGGGCAGGGACGGCCGGATCATCGCCGCGCTCGGGTTCGATCCCAAACAGACTGCAGTGGGCGTTGGAGTCCTCAGCATGCCAGGCCAACAGGTCAACGACCTGACATTCCTCGAATCGCGTGAAGTCGAAGGTGCTGATGAGTGCCTCCATCGGCGCCGTCAGCTTGGCGGCGCTCAATCCGCGGGTGCCGGCCCTCCAGGCGCTCAGCAGACTCGAGCGCAGCTTGTCGGGCTCAGCAAGGAGGTCGTGCAACTCAGGGCCCGCGTTCTTCGGCGCACAAAAGTAGTACTTTCTGGGCACGGGAAAGCTCTTGGCCAGCAGGTGACCAAAGAACTTCAGCAGTTCGGGATAGGCGTTGCCCGGAGTCAGGCGCTGCTCGTAGTGCTTGGCCTGATAGAGGTCCCAGCCGTCGGCAACTAAGGTTGCCTGTAGCCTAGCCTCGACATCGCGTCCTTTGTCGCCGGCGTTTCCGAGGACCTTGACGGAGACGTACTTTGCGGTGCCGATCCTACGTTGTCGACAGGCCGCGGCAATGAATTCTTCCCAGTCCTTGTCTGAGATCGTGTGCAAGAAGACGGACGGCGGAACCGTGCCGCGCTTGACCACGAGACGGTGTGCCTTCGGCTTCTTGAGCGTCGCCGGTGCGCCAACTTGGGTGGGCGCACCTTGGACAGTGGCCGCTGGTCCCCTCTTCGCCATGTGTTGCGTGCCTCCCCAGAGACCGTTGGTCGAAGACCCATAGATTTGCTTCCTATTGTTGCCGAAGTTGCGTTGCCTTCTGCGTCCCCGCGTCAAGTTGGCAACGGGGATCGGACTCGCCAAGTTGTTGGGGCGGGCCGGAGGACCCGCCCCGCAAATGTGCAAGTCGCCAGCACGCGTCGGACTCTGGATGTGCTGCTAGACGCAACACCAGACCTCGTGCCGCCGCCGGTTGTAGAGCGTCACATTGCCGTGTTCATTGACCTCCATGACGAACTGCACGTCGCGGCCCGCCGTCGTCCAGAGCCGGGGCCAGGTGTCACCTGCGTTGACCTTGACGACGCCGTCCTTCGATCGAGCGCTGTACTCCAGCCCTTCAATGTCCGGCCAGAAGCCGTAGAGACCGGAAGGGGCGCGAGAGAAGCTCATGAATGGCAGGCAGTACGCCTGCAAGGCGTCCTGGCCAGATCCGTCGACGAAAGCTTGCAACGCCTCAGGATCGTCGCCTGCATCTTCGAACTCGCTGATTGCCGACGTTGTAGCTCGCCGGCGGTCGGTGTCGCGGTCGGTCCTGATGAACTGCCGCAGCTCGTAGGCGAAGTCATGGGCCACGGCATGAAGGTCGTTCGGATCCGCCGAGGAGACGGAGCCAATTTGTGGCGTTCGGATTTTCACGTTTCGGTGTCCTTCAGATGGAGAGGACCACGGCCGGTAGGCCGTGGTCGTCGAGTTGCGAGGGGCGGACTACACGCCGTAGTGCTGACGCACGTAGCGACGCCGCT
>ERZ761603.1512-NODE-1512-length-17278-cov-60.059630_pt1 | contig 17278 bp, 12 predicted proteins | sample MGYA00511879_ERZ761603 | MGnify/ENA primary metagenome ERZ761603 (study PRJEB28899, sample SAMN02850040) | bioreactor sludge metagenome | biome: EBPR Sludge; feature: EBPR Bioreactor; material: flocular biomat | place: Australia: Thorneside Wastwater Treatment... | reverse complement strand
AGAACGCATCGAGTTCGCCCTGCACGGCGCCGCGCACGCCGGAGAGCAGAAAGGCAATCAGATGGGGGAAGCTCAGATCCCGTTCGCGCGTGAAATACCGGGGATCCCGGCGAGCCGCTTCGCGAAAGGCCGCGCTCTGAATGAACCCGGTCAGTCCGGAAAGCACATTGACATATTTAGGCAGTCATATTTAACCTATAAATATCAAGTTGTTACGATGCATATCGTACCCCGGAACCGACCGCTTATCACGACTGCTACAAAATATGCCAAAACGCTAAGTCACGAGGATTGGGAAACCTACACCCTGCAGCAGTTTCATTTTCATACGCCCGGCGGTGACCGTCTGGCCGGCGAGGAATTCCCCATGGCCGCGCACCTGCTGCATAAGGGCAGGTCCGGGCAATTGCTGGCGCTGGTCGTTTGGTTTCGGCTGGGCGCGGAAAACCCGGCGCTGAAGGCCCTGTTGCCGCACATCCCGGCGAACGCCGACGGCGACCACCGGATCGCCGGTGCCGTGGCCGATCCGAACGCGCTGCTGCCGGCCCGGAAAACCTACTACCGCTATGACGGCTCGCTGACCGCGTCGCCGTGTACCGAGGGCGTGACCTGGCTGGTGATGCAGCAAGCGCTCGAGTTGTCGCCGGAGCAGCTGCGGGTGTGGCGGACCCGCTTTGCCGACAACATCCGGCCGCCACAGCCTCTGCACGGCCGCGTCGTACACGAAAGCTGGTAGCTGCCGAGCGATTGCGGCCTTGCTTGCGTCAGGTCAAAACGGAAGACGGCGCCTGCGCGACAATTCGGCATTCGTCATTCAACCCCACACCATGGAAATCGGCATGTATCCGGAATCTTCCCCCTCGTTGCCGGCACGGGCCCTGGTCACCGCGTTGTTGCTGGTCATAGGCGCGCTGGCCGGTTCGGCCCAGGCGCAGAAGGCGGACCCGCCGCGCCCGGCGACACCCGCCGGGGTCGAGGTCGAGGTCACCGAGGAGATGAAGGGGGCAGGCATCGTCTCCAGCGGCGTCGCGCTGCCGCCGATCCCGCCGGTCACGGGCAACCGGAAAAACCCGGTTCCCTCCTGGGGCAAGCCGCTGCCCTATCCCGTGGTAATCGCCGACCGGCGCAACAACCGGCTCATCGAGATCGCGCCCGACAAGAGCATCGTCTGGGAATTCGCCTCGCCGAATCTGAAGGTTTACCGCGGCAACGAGGACGTGAATTTCTCGCCCGACGGCAAGCTGCTGGCGGTAAGCGAGGAAGACAATTTCGACGTGCACATCGTCGACTACGAGCAGAAGGCGCTGGTCTGGACCTACGGCACGCCCGATTTCAAGGGCAAGGCGCCGGGCTACCTCAACTATCCGGACGACGCGCACCTGCTGGCGGACGGCAAGTTCATCACGGCCGACATCCGCAACTGCCGCGTGCTCATCATCGACCCCAGGGACAACACCATCAGCACCCAGTGGGGCACGCCCGGCAAGTGCCGCCACAACCCGCCGCATCAGCTCGGTCATCCCAATGGCGCGACGCCGCTGGAAAATGGTGACATCCTGGTGACCGAGATTTCCGGCGCCTGGATCTCGCGCATCACGCGCGAGGGCAAGGTGGTGTGGAGCGTCAAGGCGCCGAACATCCGCTATCCGTCGGACGCGTTCATGACCGAGGATGGCAAGCAGGTCATCGTCGCCGACTTCTGGAAGCCCGGGCGCATCGTCATCTTCGACCCGGCGACGCGCAGGATCAGCTGGGAGTACTTCGTCAAGGAGGGCGAGAAGATGCTCGACCACTCGAGCATCGCCCGCGAGCTTCCCGACACCGGCGACATCTTCGTCGTCGACGACCTGCGTGACCGCGTCATGGTGATCGACCGCAAGACCAAGGAAATCATCTGGCAGTACGGCGTGACCGACACCAGGGGCCACAAGCCGGGCTATCTGTTCTATCCCGACGGCTTCGACATCGACGTCTTCCGCGACTGGAAGAAGGCACTCGGCAAGCGGTGAACCCGCCTTGACCCCTGCGGCGGGGTGTTCCAGGGTGCTATCCCGATGCGCCCGGACGCTTGCCCTTTGCCCCCGCTCGCATCAGTTCGAGATCACGGATTTCGGCAGCCGGTTGCGGTCGACCGCCGGTCAGCGCCACTTTTCCTCCTGCGCCGCCAGCGCCGGCCGGGAGGGACGAGGATCGAGCGTGCCCGCCGGACCCCGCACGGAACCCGTCAGGCCTTGTCGTGCGGGTTCAACGCAAGGCGAAGGTCCATTGTGCCGCGGTCGGATCCGGTCGTCACGGTGAAGCCGAGGCGCCGTGCGAGGTGCTGCATCCGCAGGTTGCCGTCGAGCGTTTCCCCGCGCAGTTCACCGATGCCGCGGTTGCGGCAGTAGCTGACCAGGCTCTGCAGCAACAGTTGCCCGAGTCCCCTGCCCTTGATTTCCGAGCCGACGACGATCGCGAAGTCGGCGAACCTGCCGTCGGGGTCGGCAACCGCCCGCACCTCGCCCAAGGCATGATCGGCGCCATCGCTTCCGCGCTCGATGGCCACCAGCGCCATCTCGCGATCGTAGTCGATCTGCGAGAAGCGGGCGAGCCGGGTGCGCGGCAGGCTCCTGGTCGAATCGAAGAAGCGCATGCGCGAATCCTCGGGAGTCAGGGAATTGAGCAATTCGCCCAGCAGTGGCTCGTCCTCCGGCCGAATCGGGCGAATCAGCAGCCGGCGACTCTCCCAGTCGACCTGCCGCTCCAGTTCCTTCGGGTAGGGACGGATCGCGAAGCGGCGGAAGCCGTGCCGGCGCTCCCGCCGCTCGATGCTGATCTGCGCCCCGAGTACGACGACCCCCGAAGCTTCGACATGCACCGGATCGAGTTCCACGCCGGCCACCTCGTCGATGTCCGTGAGCAGCTGCGACAGGCGAACCAGGGCATTGCTCGCGGCTGCATGCACCGCCAGCCGCTCGCTTTCCGGGAGACCCCCGGCAAAGCCGCTCCGTGCCACCAGATCGCCGGCCAGCACCGGATTGAGCGGCGGTAGCGCGACGACCAGGCGGCCTTCGCGGAAGCCGCTGACCGACGCCGGACCGAGGAAGATCACCGGCCCGAAGACCGGATCGTCGGCAACACCCAGACGCAAGGCGGGGGCGCCGCTGCGGGCGCCGCTCGGGCGCAGCCGGTAACCGCTGACGCGGTCGCCGGGGTGTCTCGTCCGCGCACGGCTGCGCAAACCGCGTGCCGCGATCCCGATCTCGGCGGGTGAACGAAGTCCCGACACGCGCTCTGCAAGCTCTGTCCCATTGCCCAGCACGAGAAAAAGATCGACCGGATAGCCGGTGTCATCAGCGGCAGCGACGGCCTTGGCGATGCTCCCGGCCAACGGGTATTCGCCAACGGCGAGCCCATAGGCCTGCAACACGCGTCTCGCCTGGCGTGTGGACAGCGTCCCCGCCCCGGCGGCAATCGCTTCCCCGACCGCGTTGCGCGCCGCCTCCGCTTCGGGCGTGTAGCCTTCGGCGAGCGACGGCGGCATCTGCAGCAGCAACTCGCGATTGCGCCGGTACGTGACGGCGCCGAGAAAGACGGCAATCGCCTTTTCCGGCGACTCATGGCTCAACACGCCCTGCGCTGCCGCGATCCTTTGCGCCTCCAGCATCGCCTCGCCGCCGACCCAGCAGGTGAAGACGTTGCGCTCGGCTTCCCGGGACACCTGGCAGATTGCCGCGGCAATTTCGGCGCTTTGCGCAAACGGCGACGGTGAGCAGACCGTCAGGACGTTTTCCGTGTCATCGTCGGCGAGCACGGCCGTCACCGTCGCTGCCCAACTCGTCGCCGTGACGTCCGCCGGCAGCGCCAGCGGATTGGTGAGCGCGGAGCGGGTCTGCAGCAGTTCTTCGAGGTGTGTCACCGTGGCGGCCGACAGCTTGCCCAACTGCCCGCCAGAACGCAGCAGCGTGTCGGCTGCAATTCGTCCCAGGCCGTGACCGTTCGCCAGGATGGTCAGAGTCTCGCCGCGCAACGGGCGCACCCGGGCCATCCCCTCGATGGCTTCGAACAAATCGCCGAGCGTATCGATGCGCACCCAGCCGGCGCGACTGAGCGCCGCTTCGTAGACCGCGGCGGCGGTGATTGTCCCGCCCCCGTGCGGCCCGCCCTCCACCGTGCGACCCCGGAAGGTGAGCACGGGCTTGTTGCGCGCTGCGGCACGCGCTGCCGACATGAACTTGCGCCCGCCCGAAACTTCGTCGAACTGAACCAGGATCGACTGCGTGTCGGGGTCCGCAGCCAGCCAGTCGATCACGTCGGGCAGATCGACATCGAGACCGGCACCCAGGTGCAGCACCGTCGAGAAACCGATTCCCTTGCTGGCAGCGCGATCGAGCACGGCCGCCGCCACGGCCGTCGACTGCGCAACCAGGGCGATCTTGCCAGGCGTGATCGGCACGGGCGCGGCACTGGCGTTAAGCCCTCTGGCGGGAACGACGAGACCGCCGCTGCCCGGCCCGAGAACGCGGATCAGGTGCGGACGGGCGGCTTCGAGAATGGCCTGGCGCGCCTTGGCGATCGCGCCGGCACTCATCTTCCGCCACAACCACGGGCCGACGATCACCGCGCGGGTGCCACGGGCGCCGAGTTGCGCGATGATCGACGGCACCCGGTCGAGTGACGCGCAGATGATCGCCAGATCGGGCACGACATCGAGTTCGCCGACGCGCACATCGTTGCCCATGGGGAACAACAGCCGCTTCCTCGCGCCGACCGCCACGACCGGACCGTTGAATCCGCCGGCGGCGAGATTGGCCAGGACCACCTCGGCGTAGCGGCTCGGCTCGTCGGGTTCGGCGACCACCGCCACCGAGGCGGGGCGAAAGAGGTATTCGAGGTTGCGGACGGTCATGATTGCCTGCGATCAGTGGTCTCGCGGTCGCCCTGCCGGGCAATTTCCGCTGCGGCCCTGCCTGCCCGGGGTGGCCACGGCGTCAGTGTGCCACGTTCGCGACCACCGCCCAAATCTGTCGCCACAGCTCCGTGCGGACTTGCCGGAATCCAGCCCGGGGACAGGTGCGAGCCGTTCGCCACGACGCCAGGATCGATTTCATGCGCTTGCTGCGGTCGACCGCGGAAATCGGCCTGTTTCGCTCAGGGCCTGTCCAGCCAGAACAGCGCGGCGATCGTCTTGGCGTCGGTGATCTGACCATTCCACACGGCGGCCCTGGCCTCCGCCGGCGTCAGTTCGAGCACTTCGAGAAACTCGTTGTGGTCCAATTGCGTTTCTGCGGCACGACGCAGTCCGCGCGCCGCAAAGATCTCGATCCGCTCGTCCGAGTAGCCGATGCAGGGATGCATGACCCCGACGTACTCCCAGTCGCTCGCGATGTAGCCGGTCTCTTCCAGCAGTTCGCGGCGCCCGGTGTCGAGAATGGACTCGCCGGGGTCGATCTTGCCCGCCGGCAATTCCAGGAAGACCCGGCGCAGGGGGTAGCGGAACTGTCTTTCGAACAACAGCTTGCCGTTGTCGAGAAGGGAAAGAACGACGACCGCGCCGGGATGAACGACGTACTCGCGCATCGTCTCCCGCCCGTTGGGAAGACGCACCCTGTCCCTGCGCACGTCGAGCAGCGCGCCCTTGAACATGCTTTCGCTGGAGATCTCGGATTCGATGAGGTGGGTGTCGTGACTCATTTCAGGTTCCGGAAATGGAAACGCCCCGGATTTCGGGGCGCTTGCTGGTAGTGGCAGGAACGATCAGAGCGAGCGCAGCAGGGCATAGGCGCAGAGCGACATGAGCATCTGCGGAAAGATGCCGAGCAGCGCGACGGCGAGGCCGTTGGCGGAGATCAGGATGCGCATGTCCATGCCGGCGGTCAGCGGCGAAGTGTCGGCGGGCGGGTCGAAGTACATCAGCTTGACGACACGCAGGTAGTAGAAGGCGCCGATCAGCGAGAAGAGGACCGCGACGACGGCCAGCCAGATGTAGCCGGCGGCGACGACCGCCTGCAGAACCGCGAACTTGGCGAAGAAGCCGACGAAGAACGGGATGCCGGCCATCGAGAACATCATCATCAGCATGACGCCGGCAAACCACGGACTGCGCTTGTTGAGGCCCCTGTAATCGTCGAGATTTTCCGCTTCGAACCCGGCGCGCGCCATCAGCAGGATCATGCCGAAGGTGCCGGTCGTCATGACCACGTAGGCCAGCACGTAGAACATCGCCGAGCTGTAGGCATTGAGCGCATAGCGGGCGTCGCCGCCGACGATCCCGGTGACGATGCCGAGCAGCATGAATCCCATGTGCGAGATCGCCGAATACGCCAGCATGCGCTTGAGGTTGGTCTGGGCGATCGCCGCGAGATTGCCGACCGCCATCGAAAGCACCGAGAGGATGACCAGCATCGCCTGCCAGTCCTGAGCCATGGTGATCATGCCGTTGACCAGCAGGCGCATGACGATCGCGAAGGCCGCCAGCTTCGGCGCGGAACCGATGAACAGGGTGACCGAGGTCGGCGCGCCGTGGTAGACGTCGGGGATCCACATGTGGAAGGGAACGACCCCCAGCTTGAAGGCCAGGCCGCAAACCAGGAAGACCAGACCGAATGCCAGCACGCCCTTGTTGACGCCACCGCCGTAGAGGCGTTCGGCAATGCCAGTGATTTCCAGGGTGCCGGTGGCGCCGTAGATCATCGACATGCCGTAGAGCAAGAGGCCGGAGGCCAGCGCGCCGAGGACGAAGTACTTCATCGCTGCTTCGGTCGAGACCGCGGATTCGCGGTTCATGGCGACCATCGCGTACAGCGAGAGCGAGAGCAGTTCCAGTCCGAGATAGATCGTCACGAAGCTGTTGGCGGAGATCATCACCATCATGCCGAGCGTCGCGAACAATGCCAGCACGTAGTATTCGCCCTTGTTCATCGCGTCGCGGTCGAGCACGTAAGCCCGCGAGTAGAACAGCACGACGATTACCGTCATGAAAAGGAACAGCTTCAGGAGGTCCGCCATCAGGTCATCGACGAACATGTTGCTGAAGGTGTAGACCACATCGCCGGTGCTGGTGACCAACTGGATCACCGCACACGCCAGGAGGGTAAGCTGGGCGAGCGCGAAGGTGAGGGTGCGCCGACTGTCCTTGACCGTCAGATCGACGAGGAGGATGACCAGCGCCATGAACGCCAGGAAGATTTCCGGGGCGGCGGGCAGGAGATCGGGGACAACGAAATTGTCGAACATGTCGGCTACCGGTTATTGAATCTTGCTGATGGCAACGTGACGCAGCAGGTCGTTGACCGACGCGTGCATGACTTCGGTGAAGGGCTGCGGGTATACGCCCATCCACAGGGTACAGAGGGCCAGCGCGCCGAGGATGGCAAACTCGCGCTTGTTGATGTCGGTCAGTTCGGCCACGTGATGATTGGCGACATCGCCGAAGATCACCCGCTTGTACATCCACAGGGTGTAGGCGGCGCCGATGACCATCGAGCTGGCGGCGGCGAACGCCACCCAGAAGTTGAACTTGACGGCGCCGAGGATGACCATGAATTCGCCGACGAAGCCGGAAGTGGCCGGAAGGCCGGCATTCGCCATCGAGAACAGCATGAACAGCGCGGCGAACTTGGGCATGGTGTTGACGACGCCGCCATAATCGGCGATCTGCCGGCTGTGCACACGGTCGTACATGACGCCGATGCAGAAGAACATGGCGCCCGAGACGAAGCCATGCGACACCATCTGCACCAGCGCGCCTTCGATGCCCATGGCGCTGAACATGAAGAAGCCCAGCGTCACGAAGCCCATGTGGGCAATCGACGAGTAGGCGACCAGCTTCTTCATGTCGGCCTGGACCAGCGCGACGAAGCCGATGTAGACGACGGCGATCAGCGACAGTGCGATCACGAATCCGGACAGTTCGTGCGACGCGTCCGGCGCGATCGGCAGCGAGAAGCGCAGGAAGCCGTAGGCGCCGAGCTTCAGGGCGATGGCCGCCAGCACGATGGAGCCGCCGGTCGGGGCCTCGACGTGGGCGTCCGGCAACCAGGTATGCACCGGCCACATCGGCACCTTGACCGCGAAGGCGATCAGGAAGGCGAGGAACAGCCAGATCTGCGCGCCGAGCGCCAGCGGCAGGGTATGCCATTCGAGGATCGAGAAGCTGCCATTGGACTGGATGAACAGGTACATCAGCGCCAGCAGGAACAGCAGCGAGCCGAAGAGCGTGTAGAGGAAGAACTTGAACGCCGCATAGACGCGATTCGGGCCGCCCCACACGCCGATGATCAGGTACAGCGGAATCAGCGAGGCTTCGAAGAAGACGTAGAACAGGACACCGTCAAGCGAGGTGAAGATGCCGTTCATCAGGCCCGACATGATCAGGAAGGCGGCATTGTATTGGGCAACCTTCTCCTTGATCACTTCCCAGCCGGCGGCGACGACAATGACGGTGATGAAGGCATTCAGAATGACAAAGAGCATCGAGATGCCGTCAACGCCGAGGTGGTAGTTGACATTGAAGCGCGGAATCCAGGTCTTCACCTCGAGGAACTGCATGCCGCCGTAGCCAGCATCGAACCCCGTCCAGAGCGGAATGGTCACGAGGAAGCCGGCGATCGCGCCAATCAAGGCAAGCATCCGTGCCAGCGGCGCGTTCCGGTCGTTGCCGGTGAGCAACACGAGCAGCCCGGCAAAGATGGGGATCCAGATGGCGAAAGATAGCAGCGGGTAAGTCGACATGTTATTCCTTGCTTGTCTGCGAACTGTTCACGCTAGGCGCGGTTGAGCCACAGGGTCATCAGGACAAAGACACCGATGATCATGGTGAAAGCGTAGTGATAGACGTAACCGGTCTGCAAAGTCCGCGTTACCGACGCGATCATCGAGACGAGCCGGGCCGAGCCGTCCACGATGACCCCGTCGATCACGGCAACGTCACCGCCACGCCAGAAGGCCTTGCCGAGCAGACGCGCGCCGCCACCGAAGACCGCCTCGTTGAACTTGTCGAAGTAGTACTTGTTGTCGAGCAGCATGTAGATCGCCGAAAAACGCCGCTGGATCGCCGCCGGGATGTCGGGGCGCTTCATGTAGAAGAACCAGGACAGCCCGACGCCGGCCAGCGCCAGGTAGAACGGCGGTGTCGAGAAGGCGTGGATGCCCATCGCGGCGGCACCGTGGAAGTGGCTGAGGAAGGTGGCGAGAGCCGGGTGAGCCTGCGCGTCGACGTGGATCACGCCCTTGAAGAAGTCGCCGGCAATCATTGGTCCGATGGCGATGTAGCCGATCACCAGCGACGGAATGGCCAGCAGCACCAGTGGCACGGTGACCACCCAGGGCGTTTCATGCGGCTTCTGACCCGGCGCCAGGCCATGATGATGGTCGTGGGCCACCTCCTCGTCATCGTGGTCGCCGTGATGCTCGTGGTGATGGGCATCGTCCGCCTTGCCGAAGCGCTCCTCGCCGTGAAAAACGAGGAAATACATGCGGAACGAGTAGAAGGCGGTAACGAAGACGCCTGCGAGCACAGCGAAGTAGGCGAAGCCGGCGCCCGGGATGTCAGAGAACTTCACGGCCTCGATGATCGAATCCTTCGAGTAGAAGCCCGACAGGAAGGGCGTGCCGATCAGCGCCAGCGACCCGATCAGCGAGGTGATCCAGGTGATCGGCATGTACTTGCGCAGGCCGCCCATGTTGCGGATGTCCTGGTCGTGGTGCATGCCGATGATCACCGAGCCGGCGGCGAGGAAGAGCAGCGCCTTGAAGAAGGCGTGCGTCATCAGGTGGAAGATCGCCACCGAATAGGCCGAGGCGCCGAGCGCGACGGTCATGTAGCCGAGCTGCGACAGCGTCGAATAGGCGACGACGCGCTTGATGTCGTTCTGGATGATGCCGAGGAAGCCCATGAACAGGGCGGTGACCGCGCCAATGACGATGACGAAGGACAGCGCGGTGGTCGACAGCTCGAACAGCGGCGACATCCGGGCGACCATGAAGATGCCGGCGGTGACCATCGTCGCGGCATGGATCAGTGCCGAGATCGGCGTCGGGCCTTCCATCGAGTCAGGCAGCCAGACATGCAGAGGGACCTGCGCCGACTTGCCCATGGCGCCGATGAACAGGCAGATGCAGGTGACGGTCATCAGCGAGACGGCCGCCCAGTCTCCGGTGGCCAACAGCGAGATCGTCGTGTTGGCGAATTCCGGAGCCTTCTTGAAGACAGTCGCGTAGTCGAGGGTGCCGAAGTGGGCAAGAATCAGGCCGATGCCGAGGATGAAGCCGAAGTCGCCGACGCGGTTGACCAGGAAGGCCTTCATGTTGGCGAAAATCGCGGTCGGGCGGGTGTACCAGAAGCCGATCAGCAGGTAGGAGACGAGACCGACCGCCTCCCAGCCGAAGAAGAGCTGCATGAAGTTGTTGCTCATGACGAGCATCAGCATCGAGAAGGTAAACAGCGAGATGTAGCTGAAGAAACGGTTGTAGCCTGGATCGTCGTGCATGTAGCCGATGGTGTAGATGTGCACCATCAGTGAGACGAAGGTGACGACCAGCATCATCGTCGTCGTCAGCGAGTCAATCAGGAAGCCCACCTCGAAACGGTAGTCGCCGCTGGTCAACCAGGTGTAGACGGGGCCGTTGAAGGCGTGGCCGGCCTGAACATCCCTGAAGATGATCACCGACGCGACAAAGGCGATCGCAACACCGGCGATGGTCACGGTATGGGCGAACCAGCGCGGTATGACACGACAGAAGAGACCGGCGATCACGGCGCCGACGAGAGGCGCCAGGGGAACCAGGAGATAAAGCTTTTGCATTTCCATGTTTAACCCTTCAGGCTCCCCAGGTCATCCACGTGGATGCTCTTCAGGTTGCGGAACAGCACGATCAGGATGGCCAGGCCGATCGCCGATTCGGCGGCGGCCACGGTCAGAATGAAGAAGACGAAGATTTGCCCGGACAGGTCGCCCAGATAATGCGAAAAGGCCACGAAATTCATGTTGACCGCAAGCAGCATCAGTTCGATCGCCATCAGCAGGACGATCAGGTTCTTGCGGTTGAGGAAGATGCCGACAACGCTGATCGCAAAGAGAATCGCGCCGAGAACCAGGAAATGCGAGAGGGATAGAGTAAGCATTGGCGATCCTGTCTCAGTCCTTTTCCACAGGCATCTGCAATACGCGGACGCGATCCTTCGCCTTGACGAAGACCTGTTGATTCGGATTGGTGTACTTGGACTGCTTCGGACCGCGGTAGGTCAGGACGATCGCCGCGATCATGCCGACGAGCAGCACCAGTGACGCGAGCTCGAAGGGATAGACGAAGTCGGTGAACATCAGGGCGCCGATGGCCTTGGTATTGGAAACGCCGGCCGGCACCATGGCCTGCGCCGCGGGTACCTGAAAATACTTGCTGCCGAGAACCAGGCCCATTTCCATGACCATCAGAATCCCGAGTACGGCCCCGAGCGGAAGGTAGCTCCAGAACCCCTCGCGGATCCGGTCAAGGTTGATGTCGAGCATCATCACGACGAAGAGGAACAGCACCATGACCGCGCCGACATAGACCAGAATGATTGCAATCGCCAGAAATTCGGCCTGCAGCAGCGCCCAGATGCCGCCGCAGGTGAAGAAGGCCAGGATCAGGTGCAACGCGGCATGCACCGGATTGCGCGAGGTGATGACGCGCAGGCTGGCGAAAATCAGGATTGCCGACAGGAAGAAGAAAACCAGGGTCTGAAAATCCATCTCTAGTACCTGTTATCGGTAAGGTGCATCTTGTTGGCGATCCTTGGCTATCTGCGCCTCGTAGCGGTCACCGTTGGCCAGCAGCATCGCCTTGGTGTAGTAGAGGTCGCCCCGGCGTTCGCCGTGATATTCGTAGATGCGGGTTTCGACGATCGCATCGACCGGACAGGCCTCCTCGCAGAAGCCGCAAAAAATGCACTTGGTGAGATCGATGTCGTAACGGGTGGTGCGCCGCGAGCCGTCGTCGCGCGGTTCCGCCTCGATGACGATGGCCATCGCCGGACAGATCGCTTCACAGAGCTTGCAGGCGATGCAGCGCTCCTCACCGTTCGGATAGCGACGCAAGGCATGCAATCCGCGGAAGCGTGCGCTCTGGGGAGTCTTTTCTTCAGGGTATTGAACCGTGATCTTGCGCGCAAAGAAGTACTTGCCGGTTACCGACAATCCCTTCAGCAACTCCTTGAGGAACAGGCTGTTGAAGACTTCCTTCATCGAACCCATCAATTTCTCCTCACTTCCAGATATTCAGCGGGGACATCATCCAGAGCCCGACCACCACAAGCCAAACCAGGCAGACGGGCAGGAATACCTTCCAGCCCAGCCGCATCAACTGGTCGAAACGGTAACGCGGGAAGGTCGCGCGGAACCAGAGGAACATGAAGAGGACCGCCGACATCTTGGCGAACAGCCAGATGATGCCGTCGGGCAGGAAGCCGACCGGTGACAGCCAGCCGCCAAGGAACAGGATCGACGTCAGCGCGGAAATCAGGATCATGTTCGCGTATTCGGCAAGGAAGAACAGCGCGAACGCCATGCCGGAATATTCGACATGGAAGCCGGCAACGATCTCCGACTCCCCTTCAGCCACGTCGAACGGCGCGCGATTGGTCTCGGCGACACCCGATATCAGGTAGACGATGAACATCGGGAACAGCGGCAACCAGTTCCATGACATCAGCCCAAGGCCCGATCCCGCGAAGCGCCCATGGTCCTGCGCGTTGACGATGTCGACCAGGTTGAGGCTGTTCGAAACCATCAGGACACAGATAAGCGAGAAGCCCATCGCGATTTCGTAGGACACCACTTGCGCGGTCGCGCGCATAGCCCCGAGGAAGGCATACTTGGAATTCGAAGCCCAGCCCGAGAGGATGATGCCGTAGACCCCCATCGATCCGATGGCCATGATGTAGAGGAGGCTGGCGTCGATGTTGGCGAGAACGAGCGTATCGGTGAACGGCACGACCGCCCAGACCGCGAGCGCCGGCGCAATGGCGAGCATCGGGGCGACCAGAAAGATTCCCTTGTTGGCCCCGGTGGGCAGGATGATTTCCTTGAGCAACAGCTTGAGACCGTCGGCGATCGGCTGGATCAAGCCCAGCGGACCGACACGGTTGGGTCCGATGCGCACCTGCATGTAGCCGATGACCTTGCGCTCGAAATAGGTCAGGTAGGCCACGGCCAGCATCAGCGGCGCGACGATCAGGACGATCTTGACAAGGGTCCACACGGCAGGCCAGATGCCGCCGAAAATCCCTTGTCCGAAGTTCATCAGTGCGTCCATTTATGCACGCTCCACGGAAATCGGGTCGAACATGCCGCCCAGCGCAGCCGTACTGGAATGCGCCGCAGCGACGCGGACGCACCCGACCGGCACTGTATTGTCGGCCCTGGCCACCAGCACGACCTCGCCTTGCCCTTGCTTCACCCGCACCTTGTCATCGGCAGCAACGCCGATCTCGGCGAGCGTCCGGGTATTCATTCGCGCCACCGGCGCGATCGCGTCGGCCGTCTGCTGCAAGGCCGGCGCCCGCCGCGCCAGGGGATCGGCGAAATTGATCGGCACATCGGCTATCCGCTGCAACTGGCTCCCTGCCGCCGGCAGCGAGACGGAAACGCCCTTGAGGCCGTTATCGAGACCGGAGACGAATTCGCCGCAATTGCCAAGCACTTCATCGCGTACCGCTTCACTCGACTCGTAGGAAAAACCGTCGAGGTTCAGCACATTGCCGAGCACACGCAGCACCTTCCATGCCGGACGCGAGTCGCCACGCGACTTGACCACGCCGTTGAAACCCTGAACACGTCCCTCGATGTTGACGAAGGTGCCAGCGGTTTCGGTGAATGGTGCGATCGGCAGCATCACATCGGCGTATTCGAGAGCCGGCGCCTGCTTGAAAGCGGACATGCAGACCACCAGGCTGGCCTGCATCAGCGCGGCCACGGCAGCTTGCGGGTTGCCACAATCGAGTTCCGGCTCGATGCCCATGAGCACGTAGGCCTTGCGCGGCTGCCGAAACATCTGGCTGGCGTTGGCGCCCGAAGGCAGGGCCCCGGCCACATGGCCGCCCACCACGTTGGCCGCTTCGCCGAGGAAGCCGACCGTGGCACCCGTCAGCTTGCCAAGTTCAAGAGCCAGTGCATGCAGTTGCGTCGCGTCAGCCGACTGGGTGACGACGTTGCCGAGGAAGATCGCGCTCTTCTTGCCATCGACCAGGCTCCCGGCAATCTTCTTGCTGGCCTCGTCGGGGCTGATGCCGTCGAGACCGGCCGGAACGGCGGCACCCATCAGTCCGGCCGCTGCCTTGACGATCGCCGCCAGCGCGCGGGCCAACTGCGATGGCGCCACTGCAAGGCTTTCATTCAGGTCGATCAACTGGTCGTCGGCCGCCACCGACAGCATGCTGACCTTGGCATATTTCTTCGCCGCCTGGCGCAACCGCTGGGCTATCAGCGGATGGTCCTTGCGCAGGAAGGACCCGACGACGAGCGCCGCGTCCAGATCGGCAATCTCGGCGAGACGGAGCCCCAGCCAGGGAATACCGGCACGCCTGGAGTCGCTGCCGAAATCGCTCTGCCGCAGGCGGAAATCGATGTTGCCGCTGCCCAGGCCTTTCATGATCTTGCCTAGGAGGAACATCTCTTCGAGAGTCGCACTGGGAGCAGCCAAGGCCGCCAGCGCATCGCCGCCATGCTCGCGGGCGACATCCCTGAGGCCATGCGCGACATAGTCCAGGGCAACGTTCCAGTCGACCTCGCGCCACTGGCCGCCCTGCTTGACCATCGGCTTCGTCAGGCGCTCGTCGGAATTGAGCGCCTGATAGGCGAAGCGCTCCTTGTCCGAGATCCAGCATTCATTGACCGCTTCGTTTTCGCGCGGCAGAACGCGCATCACGTTGTCGTGCTTGACCTGAATGACCAGATTGGCGCCCACCGAGTCATGCGGACTCACCGACCTGCGGCGCTGCAATTCCCAGGAGCGCGCGGTGTAACGGAAGGGCTTGGAGGTCAGCGCGCCGACCGGGCACAGGTCGATCATGTTGCCCGACAATTCCGAGTCGACCGTGCGGCCGAGGAAAGTGGTGATCTCGGAATGCATGTTGCGGTTGGCCATGCCGAGTTCCATGATGCCGGCGATTTCCTGACCGAAGCGGACACAACGGGTGCAGTGAATGCAGCGACTCATTTCCTCCATGGAGATCAGCGGACCGACATTCTTGTGGAAGACGACGTGCTTCTCTTCGGTATAACGGCTCTTCATCGGCCCGTAGCCGACCGACATGTCCTGCAACTGGCACTCGCCGCCCTGATCGCAGATCGGACAATCCAGCGGGTGATTGATCAGCAGGAATTCCATCACCCCCTTTTGTGCCTTGATCGCTAGGTCGGAGTGGGTGAAGACCTTCATGCCATTGGTCACCGGCGTCGCGCAGGCGGGCAACGGCTTTGGCGCCTTTTCCACCTGCACGAGACACATGCGGCAGTTGGCGGCAATCGAAAGTTTCTTGTGGTAGCAGAAGTGCGGAATGTAGACCCCGACCTGCTGCGCGGCATCCATCACCGTGCTGCCATCGGGCACTTCCGCTTTCTTGCCGTCGATTTCGATTTCTAGCATGTCGCTACCTTGTAGCCAGTTCTTTCGTATCTATCGCGTGAAAGGTTTCGTTCAGGAATGAACCTTGTGGAAACCACTGCCTGCCCACTGAACGTCCCGCGGTACAAGACAGGTCTTGTGTTCAATGTGGTACTCGAATTCACTGCCGAAATGCTTGAGGAAGCTCTGCACCGGCAGCGCCGCGGCATCGCCGAGGGCACAGATGGTGCGCCCCATGATGTTGCCCAGCACGCTGTTCAGCAGATCCAGATCCCCGGGCCTTCCCTGACCGGTTTCGATCCGATGCACGACCTTGTACATCCAGGCCGTACCTTCGCGGCACGGCGTGCACTGGCCGCACGACTCCTCGTAGTAGAAGAAGGAGAGGCGTTCCAGCGCCTTGACCATGCACACCGTTTCATCCATGACGATCACCGCCCCGGAGCCGAGCATCGAGCCAGCCTTGCTGATCGAGTCATAGTCCATCGTGGTTTCCATCATCACGGCACCGGGCACCACGGGAGCCGACGATCCGCCGGGAATGACCGCCTTGAGCTTGCGCCCGCCACGTATCCCGCCGCACATCTCGAGCAGGGTGGAAAACGGCGTACCCAGGGGGATTTCATAGTTGCCCGGGCGATTGACATGGCCGGAAACCGAGAACAGCTTGGTGCCGCCGTTGTTGGGTTTGCCCAGATTGAGAAACTCCTCGCCACCCATCTTCAGAATGAACGGGATTGACGCGAAGGTTTCGGTGTTGTTGATCGTCGTCGGCTTGCCATAGAGACCGAACGATGCCGGGAACGGCGGCTTGAAGCGCGGCTGCCCCTTCTTGCCTTCGATCGACTCGAGGAGTGCGGTCTCCTCGCCGCAGATGTAGGCACCGTAGCCATGGTGGGCGAACAGTTCGAAATTGAAGCCCGAACCGAGAATGTTCTGGCCGATCAGGCCGGCCGCACGCGCTTCGTCGAGCGCCTCCTCGAAACGCTCGTAGAGTTCCCAGATTTCACCATGCACATAATTGTAGCCGCGGTTGGCACCCATGGCGTAGCCAGCGATCGCCATGCCCTCGATGACCGAATGCGGATTGAAGCGCATGATGTCGCGGTCCTTGAAGGTTCCCGGCTCGCCTTCATCGGTATTGCAGACGACGTACTTGTCTCCCGGGAAGGAGCGTGGCATGAAAGACCATTTCAGACCGGTCGGGAAGCCGGCCCCGCCGCGCCCGCGGAGGACGGACTTCTTGACCTCGCTGATCACCTCCTCCTGGGACATCCCGCTTTCCAGGACGCGCCGCAACTGCTTGTAGCCGCCACGGGCGACGTAATCCTTGAGGCGCCATGTCCTGTCGCCGTCAAGGCCTTCCATCAGGACACCGTTGATCGAACCGAGCATGGCCATTATTCGCACTCCTCCAGCAGCTTGTCGATCTGCTCCGGATGCATGTGGCAGCACATGCTGCGGTTGTTAACGATCATCACCGGCGCATCGCCGCAGGCACCCATGCACTCACCCTCTTTCAGGGTGAACTTGCCGTCAGCGGTGGTTTCCCCGTAGCCGATGCCGAGCTTCTCCTGCACGTATTTCCCGGCATGATAACCACCGGACAGCGCGCAGGGCAGATTGGTACAGACCGTAATCTTGTACTTGCCGACCGGCTTGAGGTCATACATGTTGTAGAAGGTGGCAACTT
>ERZ761603.1510-NODE-1510-length-17298-cov-953.168184_pt1 | contig 17298 bp, 27 predicted proteins | sample MGYA00511879_ERZ761603 | MGnify/ENA primary metagenome ERZ761603 (study PRJEB28899, sample SAMN02850040) | bioreactor sludge metagenome | biome: EBPR Sludge; feature: EBPR Bioreactor; material: flocular biomat | place: Australia: Thorneside Wastwater Treatment... | reverse complement strand
GTGGTCTGGCTGGGGTGCAGGCGGATGAGCCCGTTTTTGACATGCGGCTGCAGGCTCTCGATGCGCAGCAGCTTGTCGGTGATCGGCTGCACCCCGCGGGCTGGCACGGGAATGCCCCGGGCCGCGGCGCGCTTGACCAGCTCCGAATACAGAAACGCCTGGAACTGCACCGTCTCGATCACCCACAACAGGCAGTGGTACTCCGCCTGGTAGGCGATCACGTCTTCGATGATGCGATCGGGCAGGCGCTTGCGAATGCCGGCCTCGACCACATCGAGCACGCCGGTTTCGCGGTTGAGCCCGCCCACCAGCAGCGCGGAGGGGTCACGGCTGGCACCGGCTTTGCCCAGCGACGGGTCGCACGCGCCGAAAAACAGCCAGTCGGCCAGGCGATTGACCCAGAACTGGATGATGCCGGCGAAGGGGGCGTTATCGCCCGCGACCGGGTCGTTCTGATACTCAGAGTCGAACGTGTCGTGGCCATCGCGGGCGCGGATCTTCATCAGCGCCAGCAGCGGGCGGGCGAGCCAGCTCACCACGGCGCCGGCGGTCATCTCGGCTTCATGCTGCTGATAAAACGCCTCGGCGGCAGGCTCGCCGGCGTTGCGCAAGGTTTCCTCCCAGCGGCCCCACAGGTCGAGGCGGTCCGGCCACTGGATGAGCGCCTTGAAGCGCGCGGTGCGCCACATCGGGTTCGCCAGCGTGCGCGAGAGCACCGAGTCGTAATGCAGGATGGTGCCGATATACACCACGTCGAACTTGGCCCCGGCGCCACCCAGCGGGAGGATCGTTTTGCTCACCCAGGCCTGCAGCTTGTCGCGCTGGTCGGGGTTGCGCACCTGCTCGTCGTTCTCGATGTCGTCGAGCACGGCCAGATCCGGCCGATACGGCCCATGCCGCAGGCCGCGCAGTTTTTTGCCGGAGCCCGCCACCTGCACCTTCACATCACCCCGGGTGACGATGGTGCCGGCCTGCCACACGCGGCCCTGGCCGCAGGCCTCGGGGAAGTCCATCGCAAGCCGCGGGTTGAACTCCAGCTCCGCCTTGATCGCCTCGAGCATCGGGTAGGCCTGGTCGATGCTGTCCATCACGATCACCGGGTAGCGCTTGCGCCCGGTGAGGATGCACCACAACACGAACAGCTGGCTGACCAGGGTCGACTTCGCCTCGCCCCGCGGCGCCGCGATGGCATCGGTCTCACCCTGAGCGCTGGCGACGATCTCGGGCAGGCGGGTGAACAGGTAGTTGTGCAGCGCGGACTTGTGCGGGCTGCGGATGTAGTGCGGGAAGTAGGTGCCGATGAAGAACTCGAAGTCGGCATGGGCCTGCTTGCGGCGCTTTTGGCACTCGGCCGGGTCCGGGTCGAACCCGGTGACCTCGGCCTCGATCCGCGTGCGCAGGGTCGCGGCGAGGTTGGCGAGGTCGGCGAGGAAGGATTTACGGGTTTGGGGGGTCATGCATAGGCCCTGGCAAGCTCTTCGCCAAACGCCTCCATCTGCTCCACGAACGCCCCCGCCAGGGCCGGCTGGCGCTTGGCGATGAACTCGCCGAAGCGGGAAATCACGTCCATGGCGACCGCCAGGCGGTCGGTCTCGGGCATCAGGCGCTTGCTCGCGGCCATCAGCTTGTTGTAGCTGTCGGCGAGGCTCGCCAGCGCCTGCACCTTGGCGGCCGGGGGCATGTCGGTGGCGCTCTGGATGGCGTCCATCGTCGCCTGCACCTGCTGCACCATGGCGGCCATGGTCTGGCGCACCACCTGCTCCATACCACCGCCGGCGATCAGTTGGGCGCTGCGGGCCTTCTCCCAGTCGTCACCCGCCGCGCGGGCCTCGCGAATCCAGCGCCGGGCGGTGGCGATCGGTACGCCGTGCATCGGCGCGGCCACCTCGAGCGAGAGCTGGTCGAACACAAAGCGCGCGCGTACGGCGCGGCGGGTGTCCTCACTGTGGGCCACGGCTTACACCTGGCCCGGCTCGGGGCGCTTGACGGCGCCGATCTGCAGGCGGCCCAGCACCACGTCGGCACCGCGATCGGAGAGGATGGCGACATCGTTTTGCCAGGTGATGAGCCCGAGGTCGGCGAGCATGTCGCAGTCGCAGCGCAGCTTTTCCAGGCTGGCCACGTAGCCGACCAGGCCGATCTGCTCGCGCAGGCCGCGGGCGGGCATCATGTAGGCGGGGGCGACCATGAGGGCCGCCAGAATGGCGCGGCGGCGGTCGATTTCGGCGATGTTTTGCGCAGCAGTGCTCATTTGAGACCTCGGTCGGTAATGCGGGCGAGAATCAGCCGCAGGGTGTCGTTCACGCCTTTGAGCTCGCCGCTCATGCGGCTGGTGTCTTCGGCCACGCGGTTGATCTTGTCGGCCAGTTTCGCCATGTCGTCATGCGTGGGCACGGCAGTAAGCCGGCTTTCCACCCGGGCGAGGCGCTCGGTGTGGCCGTCGATACGGGTGTCCATGTCTCGCTCCAGGCTGCTGATGCGTTCGTTGGTGACGCGGTTGCGGTTGGAGATGTACACGTACACCCCCAGCGCGGCCGTGATGAGGGTTTGCGCGACCTGAAACCAGAATTTGGCGGCGTCGAGATCCATATTCACGGCACCCTCCGCGCGACAGGGGCGGTGGCGCGGCCGGTCTTCCACTCTTGCTCGACGCCGTGGCGGCTTACCAGAACGGTGTGCACGCCCAGCTGCTCGAGCTCGGCGGCGAGCTTCACGGTGGTGGCGCGGTCCAGGTCGCCATGGGCGGCAAACACGCGCGCACGCCCGTCGCCCAGCATGAAGATGCTCAGCACCAGCTCATAGGCGTGCTTGTATTCGTAGCCGTTGGGGACGGTGTAGCCGCGACAGACGTACATGACGGGCTCAAGGTGTAGGTGCAAGCTCACTGCGCGGACTCCTTTTCGGTCCAGGTAATCAGGGCATCGAGCCTGCGGCCGCACTCGGCGTAGGCATCGCCGGCGGCGAGCGCCCATGCGGCGACGTCAGCATCGGTGGCAACGTGGCCGGCATCCGCTCGGTGAGCGACGCCGGTGGCGGGGGGCAGATCGATGGCGAGGCCGGCGGCACGCTCGAGCACGCGCAGAGCAGGCTCAGAGAGGCACACACGGCCGTCAGTGTGTTGATCGATTTCATTCTGAAAACCCTTTTTCAGGCGCGCGGCCTCGGCTCGGGCGCTGGAGAGCCTGCGGCTGAGCGTGTTGCCGTGGGCGATGGCTGTTGCGAGTGCAACACTGTTTGCATCAGCCTGGGCGAAGGCATCGCGGGCGTGGTCGCGCTCGAGCGTGGCAATCTTGGCCTTTGCATCAGCAACCCGCACCCGGGCAGGGCCCTCCGTTACTGCCACGCCGACCAGGGCGCCGAACACCGCACCAGTAACGGCTGCGGCCCACAGCATCGTGCGTGACGGCAGCGCGATCATGGCGACACCTCAAGTCCTGGCCCCCAGCCGGCATAGCGGGGTTGCAGCACCCGCATGATGCGGTCGGGGTAGCCGAGGTTCTCCCGGCAGTGGCTCACATGCCGGCGGGCAGTGCCGCAGGCGGCGTCGATACTGGCACGGGTTTTGTCGGTGGCGTTGCGGGCCTCGGCTTGCCAGTGGCCCAGCCCGCCGTTGTAGGCGCGCAGCGTGGCCCACATGCGGTCGCCCGGGTGGCTGACCGGCACGCGCTCCCAGATCCAGCGGTTGTAGCCCACCAGCGAGCGCAGCGCCCACGTGGGGTTGCTCGGCTGGCACTCGGCGGGGCTCATGCGGCGCAGCTCGCACCACCAGCGCGCCGTCGCGGGCATGAATTGCGCCATGCCTTGCGCGCCGACCCGGCTCACCGCGTTGGGTTGCCACGCGCTTTCCTGGTGCACCTGCGCAGCGAACACGGCCACCGGGGCATTGAGCCCAAAGTGGGCATGGGCGGCGCGCACCAGCTCGGCACGGTAGCGGTGGGCGACCGACGGAATCTGCCCAACCTGGGCATGCGCCACCCCCATTGGCAGCAGCACCAACACCACCAGCACGGCCAGCACCGCCAGAAACACAGCCACCCGCAGCGACCAGATCACGCGGGCGTTGATCTCGCGCTCTTCGGCCTCGATCTCGTCGCGCAACACATCGAAGGGGTCGCGCGGCTCGCGGCGCACGGTCAGGCCCCCAGGCCCACGGCCAGCATGGCGGCAGACACGATCAGCGCCCGGCGCAGCATCACGGCGCAAAAGATCAGCCCGAGGTCATCACGCATCAGCTCGCGGCACTGGTGCGGCCGGGCGTAGGGGAACATGCTGCGATCGACCCAGTAGCCGGCCACGGCGGCCAGGCTCACGAGACTCAGCTTGTAGAGGCTGACCGGGATCTGCTGCGGGGCGATCAGCAGCACCGCAAGGGTCAGCGCCAGGGTGATGACGATCCAGTCAGTCAGGCGGGGCAGCGGGGACAGCAGGTTTTTCATTGGCGGCAGGCGTCCATTTCGAAGGGTCGAATCGGCAGGCTGACCGCGGAGCGGGGTAAACCCCCACCGGCAGCATGGCGCACACGCCGAAGCCAAACCCCGCAATACGGTCGGCGTGCCGGCGCTTGAAGCGCCCACAGCTGCCGCATGTTTCAAGGGGGCTGGTCATGAGGCATGATCGCCGCGCGCGCGCGAGGGGCGGAAGGTGAAGGGGTTCAGGGGCGGGCAAAGAAAAGCCCGCGCGTGGCGGGCTGGGATTGGGTTGGCGCTGAGCCTGGCTGTCACGGATAATTGCTCACCTCCACAACCTCGCCACGCTGATCAAGCACGAACATTTTGTTCTCGACCACATATCCGCCAAAGCTGTTGCGAGCGCGGTATCTGTGGCGCACCACAAACCCGGAGCCGACCGGCACAACCTTGGACCACTCGATCCCCTCATACTACTTTGGGTCTTTGAGGACGCGCTTGAGGTAACGCTCAACCTGATGGACTGAAGCATCCCATGGGCTGTTTACGACTACAGCCTGCGGCGTGGCTGTATAGCTGGTCGCGGGGCGGGTTTCGGCAGGCTTGGAAGGCGGTTGCGTGGATGACCTTTCGTCACGGGCCTGTAGGCGCTGAAACTCTAGCTCGATATCTCGCCGCATTTCATCTGAACTTTGTTCTGCCCATGCAGGTAATGCGAGACCTGCGAGCAGGGCGAAAATAAGACTTTTCATCTTTACCCCCTTATTTCCGGTTCTTTCCGCGTCCGGGCGCAGCGCGGGTGTGTGCCGGCACGTAAGTGCCGTCTTTGCGGGTGTAGGCCCTTACCTGCACGTCTGTTCCCGCCGTATCGCGCACAGAATTACCGTACCCAGCACCAACCGAGGCACCACGGCCGCCAAGCGGCGGGCCATACGATGCGTATCTTGCCTGTTCGACATTATGATCATCGCAAGGCCGGGGCGACATGACGAGATGTTCTCCGCGCGCTTGAGACGCCCGGATAGCTGCACTAGGCCCGGTTTCGTCATAGCTGATGTCAAACGGCGGAGAGGCGGTGCGAGACAGCAACACTGTTCCATTGTGCAGCTCGTAACATGCCTGCGCAGGCAGAACCACCAGCGCCATCAAAACCGCCAGAATCCCTCTTTTCATACAATGCCCTCATGTCAATCGCGCAAGTGCTACTTATATCGGGTTTCTAAGCGCGCGGGGCGCATATCAATCGAATAATTGTCTGCGACTGTGATGATTGTCGATCTCAAAACAACCCCATCTGCCCGCTACGCTCGAGCACCTGCCCGAATGCCTCGTCGCTGCGCTTGAGCACCACGCTCACCCACCGGGGCGTGCAGCCGAATTCCAGCGCGATGTCTTCCAGCGTGGCGCCCTGGTCATAGCGCGCCCGCATGGCGCGGTGCGCTGCGGCGGCGATCGCTTTCTTGCAGGCGGGCACCGGCATGTCTGACCCGGCATATTCACGGTGCAGGATCTCGGCCGAGCGTGCGCCGACCAGCTCCACCAGGTGCTCATAACGCGCAGCCCCGGCGCTATTGGCGTCGCGGCGCAGCGGCATGGGGAACGGCACGCCGGGCCGGGCTTCGATCAAGGTCTGGGCCTTGGCCCAGCCGATGAGGCGCACCAGGTTGCGGGCCGACTCGGGCAGGTCGGATTCCAGCAGCGGCGGCGGGCGCTTGCGGGCCATGGCTCAGGGCACCTCTTTGTCGACCGCGTGCTGCAGGGTGCGGGTGAGCGCGGCCACCACTTTGCGCAGGTCGGCCGGGTCGCAAAAGTCCAGGCTCGAGCGTTTGCACACCCGGCGCGCGATACCGTCAGCGTAGGACAGCGGCCGCACTTCGCCGGTGACGCGGTGCAGCTCGGCCAGCAGGGCGTCGACCTTGGCCAGCAGCGGGGCGCGGTCGGCAGACGGGGTCACGCGCGCGCGCCCGGCATAGCCCTTTTTGCCACGGTTGAGGTGGTCGAGCACCTCGCCCAGCTGCAGCAGCGTGCAGTCGGCCATGCTGTCGCGGCCGGTGATGTTTTTGACGATCAGCCGGCGGGCGTCGTTGTCGATGCCGTTGGCTTTGCAGGCGGCGAAGATGGCGCGCTTCCTCTGGGCCATCCAGTCGGCCGGGGTCTTTTTGGGGGTGGGCTTGGGGGCTGCGGCCATGGCTCAGGCGCCCTGCTCGATCTGGCGGGCGCGGGCCTCGAGCGCCGAGGCTTCGCGCAGGTAATCGTTGTAAGCGGGGCCATCTGCATGGCAAGCGTACTCACGCAGGCGTGCAGCCCGGGCGCGCAGCTGCTCGGGGGTCGGTTCGGCCTGGGGTAGGTGCGGGGCGTTCATGGTGTTACTCCTCGTCAATGGGCATCAGCCACAGAATCAGCGCATGCAGCCAGCCGGCTGCGGTGTGGTGCGGGGGTTCTACCAGGTGCGGCATGTTGCTCTCCCTGCGTGAGTGGCCTTGCCGGATGGCCCGCGGGGGCAGGCCATCGAGCCAGGCGGCTCGGGTCAGGTGGGGTTGAGGGCTTCGTCGAGCGCTTTGCCGGCCACGAACTTGACCGCGATGCGCGACGGGATCTGGATCTCGGCGCCGGTTTGCGGGTTGCGCCCGGTGCGAGCGGCGCGGGTGGTGGTTTTGAGCTTGCCCAGGCCGGGCAGGACGGCCTCGGCGTCGATGCCGTCATCAGCGCAGGCGAAATGCGCGGTGATGACGTGTGCGGCGGCTTCGAGTACGGCTTCGATGCTGTCGCGCTTGACGGGCAGGCTTTCGCCGGCGATGCAGTCGTGAATCGCGGCGATGAGTTCGTTCTTGGTCATGTTGCAGTTGCTCCAGTGTTTGTAGGTTGGGTGCCGGCTCCCGGCAGCGCTTTCGCTTTCGCAGGCGCGCTCTTTGCTTTTTCCGTACCGGCTGGTTCCGTTATCTGCCCCACGGTTTCCTTGGGTCTGAGTTGTCAGGGTTTATGCTGTGGCGGCTTGTAGGGTTCGACGGTGGCGACCTCGCCGCCGCCGATGGTGCAGATGCGAAACCCGACCGGGCCTCGGGACGCATCCGCCAGCGCTTCGCAGGCGTGACGCACCTGGGAGAGCCGCGCGGCGTCAAAGGTGACGATGTGCGTCTCGTGGTCGCCGACTTTGCTGCTCAGCTGCAGCGGGCCGAATAGTGGCGCCAGCATCACGCCTTCGCCTTGGCCGCCACCTTCGCCTTGCCCTTCTTGGCCGGCTTGTCGTCTTCGCCCTGCCTGCGCATGGCGTCGGCCAGCAGGGCCTGGGCGAGCTTTTCCACGTCGGCGCTGCCCACGGTGATGAACGGTTGGTCGGCACCGGTGATGGTCGATACGCCCAGGGCGCGCAGCTGCTTGCCGTCGAGCTGGCCGAGGGCGTCGGCGACGATGGTTTCGGTGGTGCGGATGAGCAGGTCGGACTGCTCGCCCATGAGCGCGCGGATGCGCTTGATGAGTGCCTCGTCGTCGCCCCAGTCGAGGCTGTCTTCAGCCTTGCGGTAGCCGGCGCGCACGCCGTTGATGCTGATGCTGCGCGGCTTCACGAACAGGTGCGGGGCGAGCTCGAGGAGCGCCATCAGGGCGCGGTGAGCGACCGCCTCTTCATCAGCCGCAGCGTCGAGGCCGTCGCGGTGGCGGGTATAGATGGGCTCGATTGCGGCCTTGATTTCGTCCTGGCAGAGGGCTGCGCGGGCGGTGGTGGCGGCGTGGGCGACGGCGAGGCGGTCGGCGGCCTGGCGGATGGCGTCGAGGGTGGGGGGTAGGCTGTTGCGGGTCATGCTGAAATCCTCATGGCTTGGGGTTGTACGGCGTCACGTCGGCTGGGGCAGGCGGCCCGGCCGGCGGGGGTGAGGCGGTAGGCTTTGTCAATCCGGTCTTCATGGTTCAGCTCGATCAGGCCGGCGCGGAGCAGCTGCGGGGCCACATGCTTGACTGTGGTGCAGCCGAATCGCTCGGCCAGCCCGGTGAGTGGGATCTCGCCGGCGCGCAGCGCCATGAGCAGGCGCCCGGCCAGGCTGCTGTGGGTATAGTGCCGGATGATCATGCTGCGGCTCCGGTGGCCTCGGCGGTGTTGTGCGGCACGCCGAGCAGGCGGGAGTGCGACGTCGTCGGGGTCGTAGTTGATTTCGGGCGCATCGGGCGCGGGCTCGGGTTCAGGCTCTGGTTCAGGCTCGGGCGACTCGCCGAGCAGCGCATTGAGCGAGGCCTGGGCTTCGTGGTCGAAATAGCCGTGCACCGGCTTGCCGCGCGGGCTGCGGATTTGGCAGTGGCCGATGGTGTTTTCGGTGCGCATGATGCGCAGGCTGCTGGCGAGCGTCTCTTTACTGGCGTCGGTGCGCAGGGCGAGCTCGTCGCAGGTGATGGCGTCGGCGCGGGCCAGGCCGGCGACGGCGGCGAGGATGCGGGCCTGCAGGGGGCGGGCGTAGTCACGGCCGGCGGTTGCGCTGTGCTTGGGGTTGGTCATCGGGGTGGGCTCCTGGGGGGGTTGCGGGGCGGGTGGGGATTGCGGGGATGCTTCGGCTGGGGCGGTGGGGTCGTAGACGGCGCGGATGTGGCGCGCACGGCCCGCGGCGTCGGGCGCGGAAACGCGGCACAGGGCAATGCGTTCGTCACGCTCGAGGATGGCGAGCGAGCTGTTGAGGTTCTCGTTATTGCTGCCGATCACGGCCGCGAGGTCGGGCACGCGCAGGGCGTTGGCTTGCGAGCGGCCGCGGGTGGCGGCGAGGATGGCGCGCTGCACCGGGCTTTTGAGCGGGTTGGCAGGCAGCGGCTCGAAGGGGCGCGCCGGGGCCGGCTTGGGCTCGGCCCGCACGCGGGTGGAGTCGGTCTTGTGGGCGGTGTCGCGCATGGGCTCGCTGGGGGTGAACAGGCACGAATGCGCGTTGTTGGTCCAGCCGGCGGCGGGCCGATGCACGCCAGTGGGCCAGATCGCGAGCCAGGGCTCGGGGTCGGCCTGGCGCTGGATGTGCGCGGTGTTGATGGCCTTGCCGCTGATCAGCGCCTCGAGACTGGCCCAGAACTCGGCCTCTGCACCGCCCACCAGGGCGAGCACGTCGAGCGCGCGCGCCGGGCGCTTGCTGCAGGCGCGGGCGATCTTTTGGAGGATGCGGTCGGGGAGGTCCGCCACGGCTTGGGCGCTCATGCGTGCCTCCCGGCGATCACGCGCAGGGCCACATTCAGCGGCACGCCGTAGCAGTACAGCCACTCAGCGGCCTGGCGGGTGGTGACGGCGGCGCGGCGGTGCTGGGCCTGCACCAGGGCGACGGTTTGGCGCATCCATTCGGAGGCGCGGCGTTCGTGGTGGGGCGCTGTGGTCACTTTGCGGCCCCCCGAAAGATGGCGCACACCGCCTGGTAGGTGTCATCGGCGAGTGCGCAATTCCAGCTGTGCTCGCCAACGTAGCCCGACACGGTTCTGCGGTCAAAAGTGATCTCGCCGACCACATAGCCTTTGAGGTAGAGGTTCCCGGCGAAGCCCGTCCCTATCGAAGTGAGCTGTTCAAAAAGCCCGCAGTAGTGGTAATCAAAACCGCACGACGGCGAAACGGGCGCACCGTCGATGTGGACGATAAAACCTACACATCCGTTACCGTCATCGCGGACCTCGAGTTGAGCCGAGCGCGTCAGCGGGATCTTCACAACAGTGTTGCGGGGAATGGCGGTCATGGTGCAGTCCTCCAGTTGGCGACCAGCTCGGGCAGGTCGGCGGCGTCGATGGGCGGCCAGGCAAGGTCGCAGGTTTGCGCGTAGTGCTGGGCGACGGCGATCGCGCGCACTGCGGTGCGGTTGGCTTTGCGCTCGTCGATGGCGCTGGCTTCGAGGGCGATCAGCACGCCGGCGGCGAAGGCGCACACAAGCGGCAACACGCGGCGTTCGGCGAATTGGGTGGGGGTCATGGCTTCACCTCGGGTTGTTCAGGTTTGTGGGGGCAGCTTTGGCAGGTTTTCCACCAGACCAGGCGCGTCGTACCGCCAAAGGGCCGGGGCGCGAGGGCCTTTTTTGCACACAGGGCGGGCTCCACCGGCTCATTCAGATGCGGGCAATGGCGCCGGTCGTAGGCCCGCACGATGGCGGCCTCGAGCTTGTCGGCCGCCTCGGCATACGAGCCGTTCCGGTAGCGCGACACCGCGGGGCGGCTGTAGCCGATTTCGGCGGCCACCTGCGTGATCGTTTTGCCGGCGTGCAGCTGCTCGGCGAGCAGATCCAGGGCAGGGCGGCTCATGCTTCACCCCCTGCCAGGTGAAACAGCTCGCCGGTGTTGGGGTCGTAAACAGCGCCCTGGCTTTGGCGCAGCACCGGCGCCAGACGCCCGTTATCTCGCGCCAGCCGATAACGCTTGTAACCGTTGCTTTGGGGCGATTGGCCGGCCATGCGCTGGGGTAGCTCGGCGAGGTAGCCGGCCCGCGCGAGCACCCGCACATACTTCGCCAGGTTGGCCCCTGCGTCGCGCTCGCTGCCATCGGCCAGTGTGGACAGCAGCTCGGGCAGGCTCACCACCCGGCGCGCCCGCATCACCCACCAGGCGCGCTGGCGCAAGCCCCGCGTGCGGGTGCGGGGGCGGGGGGTATCCTGCCCGCCCTTCACTTCGCGCCCGGCGGTTAAAAACGCCCGGCCCGCCTCGGTGGCGGCGTATTGGCCCAGGCCCGCCGAGACCACCAGCCCGCGCTGCTTGAGCCGATGCACCGCCAGCACCACCTCGCGCTTGTTCGCGCCCACGGCGGCGGCAAGCGGGGTGAGCTGGGTCGTGCCGCGCACGATTTCGATCAGTACCGATTGCGAGGTGAAGCTCACTTTTTACCTCCATGGGCAGCACGCGGGCGGGCGGTTTTATCGACGCTGGGCTTGAGCGCTTTCTCCCAGTCCTGGCACAGCGGCAGGCCTTTCACGTCGCCGAGCGTCAGCGCCGTCTTGGCCATCTTCTCGGCGATGCGCTCGAGGTTGGCGAGCGCATCGGAGATGAGCCGGTAGCGGGCACCGCTTTGCTTGTGCACCTCGGCGATCAGGGCGTCATCGAGCCCCACTTCGCACAGCTCGCGGGCATAGAGCGCGGTGTCTTCGAGGCTGGGCGGCAGCAGCTCGCACACGCAGCCCACCCGGGTCTTGATGTGCTCGTATTTGCTCAGCAGGTAGCTTTCGCTGGTGTGGCACACCAACACCAGCATCGTGCCGGCCTTCTCGGCCAGGCGCCGCAGGTACTCGATGCACTCGGCCTTGTCGCGAAAGCCGTGCTGGCACTCGTCCAGAATGATCGGGCGGGGCGGAATCTTGTTTTCTTCGTCCCCCTTGAAGAAATCCGCCAGCGCTTTGAATTCGGCGAACCCGCCGCGCTCCTTCACCCCGGTTTCGGCCTTCAGGGCGGATTTCAGGTAGGCCAGGCTCATGCCCGGGATGCCTTCCAGAATCACCGCGTCGGCGCTGGCGCCCCAGTTGTCCACCACCCGGGTCTTGCCCACGCCCGGCTTGCCGGTGACCGGCAGCAGGCAGCGCTCTTCCGAACCGCGGTTCTGCAGCATCGACACCGAGGCCAGAAAGCGGCGGTGATTTTCGGTTTTTACGAATTGGTGTTTCATGTATGCTCCTGTCTGGTTGAACGTTTTTGCTTCGGGCCGTCGGGTAGTGGGTGCTATCCGGCGGCTTTGTCTTTTCCGGCAGGCGCGCGCGCCTGGTCGCTGTCGTCTTCAGGGTCGAGCGCATCGCCGGCGAGCCAGGTAGCCATCTGCAGGTAATCCATGCCGGCGGGGGCTGCGGGCGCGTCGTCTGCAGGCTCGGCATCGGCCATCGCCAGTAGGTCGGGCAGGGGGTTGGCGCGGGGCGGGCGGGCCTCCATCTCGGCCAGCTCGGCATCGCTGATCGCGCCGGCCAGGTCGATTTGTGGCACCCGCTCGACCGGCATGAGCTCGAACACATCGCCCAGCTCGGCCTGCGCCTCGGCAATGATTCGCTCGCCGCGCGCGGTCTTGCCGGCGGCGCGCTCGGCACGCAGCTGGTCCATCTTCGGCACCGGAAAGGCGGCTTCGCGGTGGCTCTCCCAGTCAGCGGTGCCCAGATACACGCCGGCGAGCGTGAGCAGCCACACCTGGCGGGCGTTGTGCAGGTCGTAGCGCACCCGCACCTTTTCACCCTCGGCCAGCAACTCCACCAGGTCGCCCTTGCAATAGGTATTGCCAAACAGGCTCACCCGGCCGCGTTGGGGCACACGCACCACTTCGGGCATCCACAGGGCGGCCAGCTCGGCGTCAGACGGGCCAAACACGATCGAGTCTTTGTCGAGCCGCGCCTGGTATTCGTCTTCGGGCGCGTTACCGTCGAGCTCGCGGTGTGCGTGGTGCAGGTTGTACGCGTCCACCACCCGCGCCACGTCATCGATGAGTTGGCGGAAGCTCGGAATGCGCACCCCACCGCCATCCTTGCGGTTCAAGAGCTTCAGCATCTTGGTGGTGGCGTTCTCGTCCGCGCCGCGCCAGGTGCAGGTCGGGTACTCGCGCGCCAACGGGATCAGCGTGACCTGCCACAGCCGCTCGATGATGCCGCGCGCCTGCGGGTTGCCGGGAATGCCGGTTTCGTGCGCAATGCCCTGGCGCGCCAGGGTGCCGGCCACCGGGCAGTCGATCATTTTTCCGGTCTGGCCGCTGCCGTTGTCGCTGTAGTACACCAGCGGGCGGGCGCGCGTCAGTGATTGCGCATGCCGAAAGGCATCCGACACCGCCACCGTCGATTCCGCCAGGGCCACGCTCCAGCCCACGACCTTGCGGCTCACCCAGTCGATGATCACCGTGATCTCGGGCGTGAAGGGCTGACCGTGAATCGGGTGCTGCACCTTGGCCTTGAAGCTGTGGCCGTCGCCCACCCAGATGTCGTTGCTGTGGAACATCGACACATCGCGCTCGATGTAGGGCTTCAATGCCCGCCACTCGCTGCCCGTCATTCGGCCACGGTATTTCACCGTGACCGGCAGCTCGTTCTCGATGCGCGTCACCGTGCTGTAGCTCGGCGCCGTCAGCCCGCGCTCGGCCAGGTAGGGCACCATCTTGCGATAGGTGTCGCTCACCGGCGGGCGGCTCGGCACGCAGTAGAACAGCAAAAAGGCCGCCACATGCACCGGGTCATGGCCGGTTTTTTCGGGTTTGCCGGGCACCAGATACAAGCCCACATCGCCCGCCAGCCGGCCCTGCTCGTAAAAGCTCATCATTCGCTGCAGGCGCCCCAGCTGGGCCGACGCCCCGCCCAGCGGGCCGGCGGCCTTGCGCGGCTTGAGGTAGGTTTTAAGTGCTGCGTCCTGCAGCTCGGGGCGGGCCTCACCGCTCACCAGCCGTGCGGCCAGCTCGGTGCAGGCGCGCTTCACCGAGCAATCGGCCGCCGCCATCGCAGCCTCCACCGCGCGGCACAGAATCAGCGCCGCGTCCTGGTAGTTGCGGTGCCAGTCGCTCATCGGCACCAGCGCGGCGGACTTGCGCACCTGCCCACGCAGCGTCACCACCGGCCCCGGCGCCTGCACCGCCGGCAGGGTGTTGGCCGGCGCCGCCGCCGCCCCGCCCACCGTGGCATCGAGCGCCAGGCCCAGAATGTGGCGCTGGGTTTCGCTCGGAAGTGAGTGCAGGGCGTATTCGAGGCCTTTGCCTCGCTCTTTAGAGCGATATTTCCACAAATTTTTTTCGGCAGACTTCTTTATGCCGCGATCCGTCGTCGGCATGCCGGGCAGTCCTGCCAGTTCTTGGGCGCTGTACCAGCCCTTCGCGGGGTCAAGCATGGCGGCCTCCTGAGTAAGGGTGAGGGTTCGTGCCAGAATGCGGGCGCAGGCTAGCCACTTGCAGTCCATTCATCACTGGAGAACCCTCATGGAAAACAACGACACACCGGCCGACGAAAAAGCGCTTGCGCTCAACTATGCGCTGACCGCCCTGGTCAAGACGCTGGTCGATTCCGGCCACGTCGAACGTGATCATTTGTTCAGCAACCTGGCCGGCGCCCGAGCACAGCTCGAACGCATTGGAGAAGCCGGCGCAGCGGCGATGTTGGGGGCGCTGAACGAGTCGCTTCAGCGGATCTGACGCCCCAGCCCTTGGGCGGCATGAAGGCCGCCCATTCGAATTTAGGTGGTGATTGGCTCATCGCAGCCCCTCAGGCCTGGCGCGCCCACACGCCGTAAAACGACGGCTCAATGTCGGCCAGCACCGCCAGCAGCGCATCGTCTCGCGCCGCCAGGGCAAGGTCGACTTCAGTGTCGTAGAGCTCGTCGATCATGCCCTGGGCGGCCACGGTGGCTTGCTCGTCGGCCGCGGGGTCGAAGGCCACGAACACGGTTTCGTCGATGGCGTCTCTCGCCTGCGTGAGCCCGTTCCAGGCTTGGTTCTGCTTCGCCAGGTAGCGCCCGAATGAAACCCAGTGATGGGCCAGCCGCCACCGCGATTCACCCAGCGCGCAGCACAGGCCCTCGGCGGGCATCGCCTCGAAAAGATCCTCGTGCTGCGGGTCACGGCCCATGGCCGTGAAGCTCGTGCCGAAGCGGCTGCGGTAGCGAAAGGCTTCTGCCACATAGCGGTCGGCCGGCTCGTTGCCCAGCACCCAGCCCTCAAAGGTATCCAGCAAGGCCTCGGTAGGCGGGCGGGCTTCGTGGCCGGCCGGCAATTCCGGCAAGAACAGGCGCCGCGCCATCGCCAGCAACACCGCGCCGCCGAGCCGCACATCCACCTGCGCCAGGGCCTCAATCATGAGCAGCCGTTCACGCCCGTCCAGTTGCGGCGCCAGCGCGGCATACGCCCACTGGGCGGGCAGGGCGTCATACACCCGCTTGTCGAGCACGTCCGGCAGCGGTTCGGTCTGCCCCGTCTGCCGCCACAACAACGCCGCCACCCTGAAACCCACGCCCGCCTGCACCGCGTAGCGCAAAAAAAGCGGTGCATCCACCATCAGTTTATTCATTTCCATTGCCTTTCTCCTGGTTGAAAACCCCGGCGCGATCACTCGTCGATCACGCCATCCTTGATGCCCAACTTCACTGCAATACGGTGGCTCTGGCCGCGCTGGCATTTGCGGTGCCCGCCCAGCACCAGATACACCAGCGCCACCGAAAAACCGTGTTCTCGCGCCCAGTCCACCACGCTTTTGCCCGAGCGGTGAAACGCCTCACGCGCCTCCTTGAGCGAGCGCACCTTTTTCTTGGACAGACCTGCATTCATCGCTTACCCTTCCGATAGGTTCTGTTTCGCTGTGTTTGATTATTCGCTCAATAGTGGTAGTCGTCAACAACTATTGAGCGTTCCGATTCATTTTTTTTCATCGGGAGAGCAAAAGTGAAAGATATTCCCGTGAAATCAAGGCATCAGGAGAATCGGAACAGTTCCGATTCGATACCTGCTGCAGTTCCGATTCAAAAGAGCGAATCGGAACTTAGTTTCAAGGACCGCTTGCGCGAGGTGATCGCGGATCGGAAGCTCGTTTCGTTTGCCAAGGAATGCAACTTTTCAGACAGCCTGCTTGGCGCCTACCTCAGGGGAGAAAAGCTGCCTGGGCTTGAGAATCTGGTCGCAATTTCGCGGGTTGGAGGGGTTTTTGTAGATTGGCTGGCCACCGGTCGCCCACCCAAGACCCGGGCGGAGCTGAAGGCGGCTGCAGCGGCGCCCGCGTCGGCCCCGGTGGGCGACACCTGGCGCCTGGCGGTCGAGGTGCTTCAGGAATGGCAGGTGGCGCAGGGCCGCTTTCTGCCGCCGGAAAAATTCATGCAGGCGGTGGAGTTGCTGGTGGATCTCGCCGATGGCGAGCTTGAGCGGGTGCGCCCGCTCTCGGCCAAGGTCCTGCGGCTGGTTGCGTGAATCGTCACGCCATGGCGACGGAATGCACTGAAAAGCCCCGAAACGCTTGCTAACATTGGCCTTTGTGAAATGGCGCGCCGCGCCACACTAACGAGGCCTATCCAATGAGCAACCCGGAAGACAAGAAAGCCCAGCTTGTGTCGCTGCTCGGCGAATCCCGCCAGCCCGCCCGCCCCCGCACCCGAAAAGCCCCCGCGGCCCTGGCTGCTGGCGGCAACGTCATCCAGATCAATGGGAATGGGCTCTCGGCCCAGCAGATCGTCGCCGGCGATGTACACCACTACGCCGTGGCCCGCCCCCCGCGCCCGCGCGTGGTCGTTACACCGGGCGACGGCGTCGTGACCGACGATCAAAAGGTCGCCATCAACACATTGCGCGTCGAGTGGATCGGCCTGCACAACAGCATCAAGCGAAGCCCGCTCACCGACGCCGCCGCCTGGAGCCGCATCAATGGCGCAGCCGGCGTGACCTCGTACCACCTGATCCCGCTCGAGCGCTTCGATATCGTCGTGGGTTTCATCAAAACCGAGATGGCCAAGCTGCGCAACATGGCCAGCGCCCCGGCGAAGGGCACGGCCTGGCGCGCCAAGCGCATCGGCGCCATCAAGGCCCGCTGCAAGAACCAACTCGGCGACGCTGAGGCCTATAAACCCTACATTCGCAAGGCTTTCGGCGCCGAATCACTTACCGCGCTCTCAACTGACGAGCTGCAGCGAACTTACACCTACATCATGGCAAAGAAGCCCGGCGGGCTCTGATGGCCCGGCTGTCAGCCGATACCGGCGCGCCCCAGGCCGTTACTTTTCACCAGGTGCGCGCATTTTTGTACAGCGGGTGGTCAGCGCGTATCAAATCCGGTGCAAATGTGCTCACATTTTGAGCAATTCACGCGAACCCCGTCGCAAATCCCCGCCAGGCTCCAAACCCCTGAACCCCAGTCAGCACGCGGCCTCCCGCCACTCGGCCCCTCACCCGCCCCCGTAACAAATGAACAGCCCCCCCACACACAGCAGGAAGGTGGAGTACAGCTTGGGCGAAGATCGGGAGAGCAAACGTCTGAACTCC
>ERZ761603.1508-NODE-1508-length-17307-cov-7.061442_pt1 | contig 17307 bp, 14 predicted proteins | sample MGYA00511879_ERZ761603 | MGnify/ENA primary metagenome ERZ761603 (study PRJEB28899, sample SAMN02850040) | bioreactor sludge metagenome | biome: EBPR Sludge; feature: EBPR Bioreactor; material: flocular biomat | place: Australia: Thorneside Wastwater Treatment... | reverse complement strand
CGATTTTTCCCGAAATATTTTTAGCGAGGCGTCGGCGTGTGGCGCAACCCGATGAGGGGGAGGGGATAAGCAAGCGAAGAAATTTTCGGAGGAGTGAAGAAAAATGACAGAGATTCTATGTCCCCGAAGGGGGGATGTGGTAAATTGAGGCATGAAATGGATGATGATATTGGCGATGGGGTGGATGGTGGCGTGCGGGGCGGATGAGGGGAGGGAGGCGGTTTGGGAGGCGATTGAGGCGGGAGCTTTGGTTGTTGATGTGCGCACCAAGGCGGAATTCGAGTCGGGACATCTGGAGGGAGCCATCCATGTCCCTTATGAGCGAACCGCAGAATTGGCAGCCGCTATTGGCGAGGACAAGCAACGAGCCGTGGTGGTTTACTGTCGAACAGGGCGACGTTCGGGCATCGCCCGGGAAGCGCTGGCAAAGCTTGGGTACGTCAACATCATCAACGGCGGTGGATATGACCAATTACGGCTGCATGTCCGTCCATCGGCCGATCAGGATAACCGACCCGCGCGTACGGATTGATCAATTTCCCGACCCGTTTACAGAAGGGTGACCTTGGCGATATAAGGCAATTCGCGGTAGCGGCTGTCGTAATCGAGCCCATAGCCGACCACGAAATCGTCGGGGATGGTGAAGCCGACAAAATCCGCATTGAATGGGATCACCCGGCGCTCGGGCTTGTCGAGCAACGCACAGGTCAACACCCGCTTGGCACCCTTTTCCCTCAACCACTGCGTGGCGAAGGTCAGCGTGCGCCCGCTGTCCAGAATGTCGTCGATCACCAGGACCTCCGCGCCGGCCACGTCGACCGTAATGTCTTTCGTTACCTTGACCACACCCGATGATTGCATGCCGGAACCGTAACTTTCCAGCGTGAGAAAATCGATGCGAGGATGCACGCCATGCTGATAAAGGTCGCGCACCAGATCGGCAAGAAACATGAAGCTGCCCCGCAAAATGCCAATCATGACGAAATGTTCAGCCCGGCAGTGCGGCTCCATTTCCGTTACCAGTTCATCGACCCGCCGGGCAATGGCCTCGGCCGTAATCAAGACGTCACGAATATGATGTGGTTGCATGTGTGATTTAACCCGCTTTCCGTTGTCGCCGTTCCCGTGCCGCGCACTCGGAGAGGTTCGAACTCCCAACCCTCTGATCCGAAGTCAGATGCTCTGTCCAGTTGAGCTACGAGTGCGATGCGGATCGTAGTAGCGCGAAACCTGGCGGGTGGCAAGAGTCTTGTGTTGTCGCGGATTCGGGCTTTGTTATGCTTCCGCCATGCAATTCCATTCCACACGGGCCTCGGTCTTGATTCCCGACGGATGCGACGAGGCGGCAGCGCTGGGTCGCATAACCCATCTCGGGATCGGCGCGCATGCCGACGATTTGGAATTCATGGCCCTCCATGGCATTCTCGCCTGCCACGACCGTTCCGATCGCTGGTTTGGCGGCGTGACCTGCACCGATGGGCGCGGCAGCGCCCGGTCGCCGCAACTGTCGTCTGACGACGCACTGGTGCGCCAGCGTCATCACGAGCAGGAAGAGGCCGCGCGCACCGGTCGTTATGGCGTCATGATCCAGTTGGGTTATTCGAGCCAGGAAGCCCGGAATGCCGGCGATCCGCGCCTGACCGACGATCTGGTGGACATCCTGCGCCGTTCGCGGCCCGAGGTGGTGTATACGCATAATCCGGCCGACAAACATGCCACGCATGTGGCCGTGACGATGCGCGTGGTGGCCGCCGCCCGGGCCATGCCACCCGAACAACGTCCGAAGCGATTGTTGGGTTGCGAGGTGTGGCGCGGTTTGGACTGGATGATGGATGGCGAAAAGGTGCGCCTCGATGTTTCCAACAACCCGGCCTTGGCCGAACGGCTGGCCGGCGTTTTCGTCTCGCAAATGGACGGGGGAAAACGCTACGACCTCGCGGTGCGCGGACGTGAACGGGCCAATGCCACGTTTCATGACAGTCATCAGTCCGACGACGCGCAGGCGGTATGGCTGGCCATGGACCTGACTCCGTTGTTGGACGACGGCACGCTTGCCGTTTCAGCGCTGGTTGAGCGGCATCTGACCCGCTTCCATGACGATGTGATGGAGAGTATCAAACGATATGAATAAAGCATTGGTGGTGTTGGCGGCGGGCATGGGCAGCCGGTATGGCGGGCTCAAGCAAATCGATCCGGTGGGGCCATCGGGCGAGATGGTCATCGACTATTCGGTGTATGACGCCATGCGAGCCGGTTTTGACCGCGTGGTGTTCATCATCCGCCGCGACATGGAAGCTGCCTTCCGGGAAGGCATCGGTCGGGCGATGGAAACGCGCGTGGATGTGGCCTATGCGTATCAGGCACTGGATGATCTTCCGCCACCGTTCACGCCGCCGTCCGGACGGGAGAAACCGTGGGGAACCGGCCATGCCGTCCTGGCCGCGCGGGACGTGGTGCGCCATCCATTTGCCGTGATCAATGCCGATGACTACTACGGGCCGCAGGCGTTCCGGTTGCTGGCACAGCACCTCGATCAACCGATCGCGGCCGGCCAGGCTCCCGTGTATGCGATGATCGGCTACGAGCTGCGTCAAACGGTTTCCGAACACGGCACGGTTTCGCGCGGTTTATGCCGCCTCGATGGCGCTTCGATGCTGACGGATATCGAGGAAGTGACGGCGATCGCCCGCACCTCCGACGGTTTTGCATCAACCGAACCGGACGGACGGGTGGTACCCCGCGACGGCAGCACGCCGGTATCAATGAACTGCTGGGGTTTTACGCCGGATTTGTTCGGGCGCATGACCGAGGATTTCCGCCGGTTCCTGCAGCAGCGGGGCGGCGAGTTGAAGTCGGAATTCTACCTGCCGGCGACGGTCAACGGCTTGATCGAGCGGGGAGAGGTGCGGGTGAAGGTGTTGACGACGCCGGATCGCTGGTTCGGGGTTACCTACCGCGAAGACAAGCCGTTTGTGACGGCCGGCATTCAGTCGATGATTTCCGCCGGCGCCTATCCGGCCTGTCTCTGGAGCCGGTAGTTAATCGCCGATGGTCCGCCGCGCGGCCTTCTTCTCGCCGTGTTTGCGTTTCTCGTCGAGCATACGGGCTTTTTGCCGGCGGGATCGTCGCCGTTTCTGTCGCCGGATTTTTTCCTGTTCCTGTTGGCGTGCGGCTCGGGCGCCGCGTATGCGTTCCTCCAAGCGGTCGCACAACTCCCGCCGGGCAAAAAAACGGTTCATGGCTTGGGACCGTTCGCGTTGGCATTTCACCTCGATGCCGCTTGGTTTGTGCCGCAACTGCACGCACGAGCTGGTTTTATTCACCTTCTGGCCGCCGCTTCCGGAGCCGCGGATAAAGGTTTCCTCGATATCGGATTCGAGCAGGCCAAGTTCGGCCATGCGGCGCATCAACGCATCGTTCTTTTCTTCGCTGACGGGATAGGGGGACATAGAAGCAGCCGGCTGGAGTCGTCGGGCGTGATGTTGCCAGCAAGCGGACAAAAAAGGCGACAAAAAAACCCGGAAGCCGTGCTTCCGGGTTTTTCCGGGCTGATCGGGCCCGCGGGATGAAACGGTTAGCGGATGCGGCGGCGCAGGTAAGCCACCAGCACTCCGGCCAGCGCCATGAACGACGCGGTGGTCGGTTCAGGCACGACGGTGATCGCGCCGTTGACGGTCACGTTGTCCACGCGCCATGTTCCGGTCGAGGCTTCGGCGGTCGTCGCGTAAATACGGAAGTCAACGGTTCCGGTTTGCGGGGTGCCAAACACGTTCGCATCGGCCACATCGGCCGTGCGCCACGTCGTTACATCGCCCTGGCTGAAGCTCTCGATCAACGACCACGAACTGCCGCCGTTCAACGAGTATTCCACGCCGAACGCAGTCGGACCGGTGCCGGAGCGCAGGCTGTCGAACGTAATGTCCGTCAGCGAGAACTGGTAGCCGGAATCCGGGGTGATCGAGAACCTGAAATAATCATCGATCGTGGCGGTCGTTGGCCAGTTGTTTGCGCTGTACGCGTCGGTGCTGCCGTTGCCGGCGGGGAAGCTAAGGGTGCCATTTCCCGAGTAGCCGAAATCCGATGCCGTTACATTGGCGGCATTAGCGGAATCGGTCAGCACTTCACCCTCGAAATTATAGAGGGCGATGAGGTCGGCGCGGGCGATTCCGGCCAAAGCGATCAATGCGGCAAACACACGAACTTTCATATATGGTCTCCTTCTTATGAGGCGACGATAGGGCGCGCGCGGGACAGCGTCAAGAATGTGCGGGCAATAAAAGTTAATTATTCGGCTTGCTTGTCCGCAAATTCGCGCTGTATGATCCGCGCCTGATTTTCAGTAGCCGACGGTGGGTGTAGCTCAGCTGGTTAGAGCGTCAGATTGTGGTTCTGAATGTCGCGGGTTCGAATCCCGTCACTCACCCCACTTTTCCTCGGAGCGACATGACAACGACGTCCGCCTTCAAAATTTCCGGTGAGTTGACGAACGACCCGATGGTCTGCAAGTTCCATTGCGACCGGGCGATCCTTGAAGACTGGACGGTATCGTTTCACGATCCGGCGGATTCACAGGGTTCTCCCTTGATCGATGCATTATTCGCCGTGGAGGGGGTGTCGGCGGTGACGGTGTCCGGCTCGACCATCACGGTTACCAAGTCGGTTCCCACGCCGTGGCCGCACATGGCGGCGGATATTGCCAAGGCCATACGCACCTCCTGTTCGGGCGAGACGCCGGCGATTGCCGTGGCGGTGATCGAGCGCTTGAAGCAGTTGCCGATGGGGGAGGCGGCCAAGGCGATCGAGGAGTTGTTTGAAACACAGATCAATCCGGCCCTCGCTTCACATGGCGGGTTTGTCAAACTGGTCAAGATCGAGGATCGCGACGTGTATGTGGAAATGGGCGGCGGTTGCCAGGGTTGCGCCTCGGCGCGCGCGACCATGCGCTACGGGGTGGAGGGCGCGATACGCCGGGTTGCCCCGCAGGTGCGCCACATCATCGATGCCACCGACCATGCCTCCGGCGCCAACCCCTATTATACGTGACATGAGAAAATCGGTTTCTTTTCCTTGGTTCTGCGCCAGCCTGCTGGTCTTCCATTTGGTTCTTCCCGTGCAAGGCGGCCGTTTGCCGTTGGATCCCATTGCCCGCAGCCCTTATGTCAGCGCGGTGGTGATCGATGCGGCTACCGGCGAGCCGTTGTTCATGAAGAACGCTTTGGCGCCGGTATATCCGGCCAGCGTATTGAAGTTGATGGATCTGTATGTGGTGCTGGATCAGGTGGAAAAGGGAAAGCTGCGACTGGACGATCTGGTGACGGCGAGCGAGGAGGCCTATCGCATGGGCGGTTCGCAGGTGTTCCTCGATGTCGGCGAGCAGTTCACGGTGGATGAACTCCTGTATGCGTTGATGATCCAGTCCGCGAACGATGCCGCCGTGGCGTTGGCGGAACATGTCGCGGGAAGCAAAGAGGCATTCGTTGCGCTGATGAACGAGAAGGCCCGCGAGTTGGGCATGACGAAAACCACGTTTGCCTCGGTGCACGGTTTGCCTCCGGCGATCGACCAGCAGCCGGATGTGTCCACAGCGCGCGACATCGCGATCCTGTGCCGGGCCTTGTTGCGGTTTCCCGATGCCCTCACATACACGTCCACCACCGAACGTGGATTCCGGAACAACACCTTCACCATGCAGACGCACAACAACCTGCTCAAGCGGGTGGCGGGCTGCGACGGCCTGAAAACCGGCTATTTCCGGGTCGCCGGCTATTCGATCGCCGCCACGGCCCAGCGTGACGGTCAACGGGTGATCGCCGTGGTCATGGGCAGCGACTCCAAACAGACGCGCGATCAGCACGCGACGCAGTTGATCGAGGACGGTTTCCGCTCCCTGAAGCGTTAGGCTTCCGGTTTACGCGCCAGCACCTGGAGCAGGGCGGATTGGCCGACGTGATAAGCGCCTTCTTCGAGGTGCGTTTCGATCTCCTCCAGCCGCTCCATGCGAAGTCCGCGCAATTCCCGCCGGATCGTTTCCGGTTCCATCAAGAGTTCCGGGTCCTTGGGGCCGCCCGTGCCCCAGGCCAGTTGGCGGGGCGTATAAGCGACCAGGACCAGCCATCCGCCCGGCTTGAGGGCGCGCACGCAGGCTTGATGGAGGGCGGCTCGCTGGCGAGGCGGTAGATGGGCGAACACCAGCACGATGCCGTCCCACGCGGCTGAACCCGCATCGTACGTGGTGATGTCGGACAACACGGTATCGACCTGTACCTGATGGATGGAGGCCAGGGCTTGTATCTTCGCGAGGCCGGCCTCGGACCAGTCCACCGCGGTTACGCGGTTTCCCAGCGAAGCCAGGAACACGGCGTTGCGGCCTTCGCCTTCGGCCAGGCATACGATGTCCCCGCACGGCAGGCCGGATGCCACGGTGCGCAGGAATGCCTGGGGCTGATCGCCATAAGCGAAACCGGGGGCGGAAAAACGTTCGTTCCACATGTGCTGGCTCATGCCGGGACCTTTTCACGAAACCATCTTTCCGCCAACCATATTTTCCGCGTGACTCCCTTATGGCATTTTCTATCATCGCCTTTTATTTCAGGAGGTCGAAACCCCCGCCGGGGGTGTTCGGGCGCGATGCAATTTACGCAGAAATTGCTGATGGATTGGGCGGGCGTGGCGGTTTATCGCGACGCCAAGCTGTTGTACGAACGGGGGGCGGTCCAGGAGGTGGCATTCCAGCCGCCGATCCTGGAGGGCACGCTTTCGTTCGGCAACCGTTCGCTCCGGAGCCGGGCAAAAATCGCCCCTGACGGAACCTGCGAGAATCTATGTCCCTGCCGCGACAGCACCGAGCGCGGCATCATCTGTGCGCACATTGTCGCGTTGGGCATGGTGATGGCCAAGCGGGCGGAGATGGAACAGGCGCGTCAACAGCAGCAACGACGGCAGGAGTCGGTGAAGGCTTCGCGGGTGGCGGTGGTGGATGAATCGGCCTATTTGCCGCGGGTGGTGATCTCGGGCAAGGCGGGCGAGCGGGCCGAGGTGGTGCTGATGCTGGAGGAGGGGTGGAACCGCGCCAATTTGTTGCGCCACGTGCCGTTGCGTTGCCTGATCCGCCATCGCGGCGCGCTGTGGCCGGTCGACCGCGTTCCCCGCGAGCAGGCGGTTCCTTTGAGCAAGGAAGACGACGCCCTGATGTACGTGCTGGAGGATATCGTCGAGGGTCCGGTGCCGGAGCGCATGGTGCTGCAGGTGCAGGATTTCGCCAATGTGCTCAAGCTCAAGGAGGGGCGGGCGATCCTGTTGCCGGAGGAAACGCCGGCGCAGATCGGCGGCACGCCGCTGAAATCGATTCTCCAGGTCGATCTGCAACGCCGTACCGGGGAGTTGACGGTGACGGTCCGCACGGAGATGCCGTACATGGATCCCGGCCAGCCGCGTTGTTACCTGGTGCAGGGCAAACATGGCTGGGTTTTCGGCGCGGGACATTTCTGGCCGCTTGAACACGTGCTGTCCGGCCCATTTCAGGAGGTTTATGCCGGTCCGGTCACCGTGGCCCGCGAACATGTATTGCGGTTTCTCGAGGCCGAGTTGCCGCTGATCGAGCGCGACATGGCGGTGGCGACCGACCTGCATCGCGATGTGTTCACGGTCGAGCCGGCGCAGCCGCGTTTTCATCTCGATGTACGGGGCAGCCAGGCCTCGATCGCCGCCACCTTGCGGGTCGATTACCAGGGGGTCATTCTGGTGGCGGGCAAAACCGATGCGAAGGGGCACTTCGCGCATCCCGATGCCGACGATATCTGGCGGTTCACCGTGCGCCATCCGGAAGCGGAGAAGGCGGGTTTGGCCCGGCTCGCGCGCGCCGGATTTCGCGGCGTCGCAGGCGACGATTTGACGTCGATTGTCGGCACCCGCGACGTGATGAATTTCCTCGGCCGCGAATGGCCGGCCTTGCGCCGCGAGGGGTGGAAAGTCGAGTTCCACGGCCCGGTCGCCGAGTTCATGGAGCAGGCCGACTTCATCGCTCCGGTCGTGCGCATCCAGGAGGAGGGCAGTGGCTGGTTCGAGGTGGGGTTCCAATTCGAGGACGGCAAGGGCGGCCAATTATCGCCGCGCGACGTGCAGCGGGCGTTGCGCATGGGGGAGGCCTTCCTGGAAATCGACAACCGCACGTGCCTGCTCGATGCCGGGGCGATTGAATCCATGCAGGACGTGTTCGCCGATTGCGCATCCGGCGATGGCGGCGAGGCCGGCCATTTCAAGCTGTCCTCGATTTACGCGTCCTACGTCAAAGCTTCGCTGAACGCGCTAGACGGCATCGACGTCGAGGCGACGCCGGCCTGGCTGGAGGCGGCGCGCCGGCAGAACCGCGAAATCACGCTCGAGCCGGTGGCGCCGCATCCGCTGCTCCAGGCCACGTTGCGGCCGTATCAGCGCGACGGCTTGAGCTGGCTGCGTTTTCTCGAAAAGGGCGGGTATGGCGGGGTATTACAAGGTGACTGGAGTTCAGACGTGTGCTCTTCCGATCTAAATGGGCCTGGGCAAGACCCTGCAGACGCTGGCCTGGCTGCAACTGGACCGCGTCGATGAAGCGGCGCGCGACCTGCCGGCGCTCATCGTCTGCCCGACCAGCCTCGTCGAAAACTGGGCCATCGAAGCCGCCCGCTTCACCCCGAACCTGCGCGTGCTCACGGTGACGGGCACCGACCGGCACCAGAAATGGAGCGGACTTCACGAGCACGATCTGGTCGTCACCTCGTATGCCTTGTTGCGCCGGGACATCGAGCAATACGCGGCGCAGGCGTTTTCCGTGGCCATCCTCGACGAAGCCCAGCACATCAAGAACAAGGCCACCCAGAATGCCCTGGCCGCGAAACGGCTCCAGGCGCGCCACCGGCTGGTGCTGACCGGGACGCCGATCGAGAATGGCGTATCGGATTTCTGGTCGATCATGGATTTTCTCATGCCGGGCTATCTCGGCCCGCACGAACATTTCCGCCGCCATTACGAATTGCCGATCGGCCGGGGCGACGAGGAAAGCGAGGCCGCGCAGGCCAAGCTCAAGCGCAAGTTGAGTCCGTTCCTGTTGCGGCGCCTCAAACGCGACGTGGCTACCGACCTGCCGCCCAAGATCGAGCGGGTGGCGTTCTGCGGCCTGTCCGCCGACCAGCAAACCGTCTACCGGACGTTGCTCAACGAGTCGCGTCAGCGGCTCTACCAGATGGTCAAGGACCAGGGTTTCAACCGGTCGCGCATGGAGGTGTTGAAGACCTTGTTGCGGTTGCGCCAGGTCTGCTGCCATCTCGCCCTGCTGAAGAACGACGAGTTGAAGAGCGAGAATCCCTCGGCCAAGATGGATCTGTTTCTGGAATTGCTCAACGAGGCCATGGATGGCGGGCACCGCGTGCTGGTGTTCAGCCAGTTTGTCTCCATGTTGACCTTGTTGCGGACCGAGCTCGACCGGCGCGGCGTATCCTATTGTTACCTCGACGGCAGCACCCAGGAACGCTTGCAGGTGGTGCATGCCTTCAATACGGACCGGAGCATTCCCGTGTTCCTCATCAGCCTGAAGGCGGGCGGCACCGGCCTCAATCTCACCGGGGCCGACATGGTGATCCACTACGATCCCTGGTGGAATCCGGCGGTCGAGGCCCAGGCGACGGACCGCGCCTACCGCATCGGCCAGAAACGCACCGTCTACGGCATCAAGTTGATCGCGCGCGGCACGATCGAGGAGAAGGTGCTGGCCATGCAGGAAAAGAAGCGCGCGGTGATCGACGCCACCCTGGAGAGCGACGAGCAGGTGATGGACAAGTTGTCGTGGGAAGACGTGCAGGACCTGCTGGAATTGTAGGGCGGGACCGCGGGGGGCGGCGAATGTTTTGGTTGATCGCGGGCTGGCGTGGTTTATGATGGCAGGTGCGCGGCGTTGGCCGGTTTGGCGCCCTGGATGTACGGATGCAACCTTTTGTCAATCTGATCATACGATGGAACCGGCGGACCTCCCGTTTCGGATGGGTCTTTCCGGTCGTGCTGTCCATGATCGTCACCATGGCGGTGGTGGCGGCGTTCGATGTCGTGCTGGATGCGCTGCGCGTCCATTTTTCCTTCACGCAAAGTTACCTGATCCCGTTGGCCACGGTGGGCCTGCTCGCCGGCTTGATGACGTTCATCGCCATGCAGGTGTACCGGGTCATGGCGGAGAAGACGGTGGAGGAGGTCAACGAGCGGTTGCGGGTGAGCGGCGAGTTGACCAACGAGCGGTTGTTGATGCGCGCCCTGCTCGAAAACACGCCCGATCACATTTACTTCAAGGATGAACAGGGGCGTTACCTGCGCATCAACCATGCCATGTCGAAGGATCTTGGGCTGAAGGATCCCTCGGAGGCGGTGGGCCGGAGCGATGCCGACTTCTTCGCCCCGGCGATCGCGTCGGCGCTGGCCGAGGAGGAGCGCCTGGTGCGCCTCACCGGTCATCCGGTGCTGGCCAAGCAGGAGCATGTCATCTGGCCGGACGGGCGCGATGTCTGGTTGTCCTCGACCCGGCTGCCCCTGCGCAACCGGCAGGGCCAGGTCATCGGCACCTTCGGCATTTCCCGGGACATCACGGCCTGGAAGAAAACCGAGCTGCAGATCCGGCAATTGTCCCAGGCGGTGGAGCAAAGCCCCAGCCTGGTGCTGATCACCGACGTCGAGGGCCGCATCACCTACGTCAATCCCAAGTTCACCGTGGTCACCGGCTACACCGCCGAGGAAGTCATCGGAGAGAATCCCCGCATCCTCAAGGGCGGCACGGTCTCCCCGGATGTCTATCACGAGATGTGGTCGACCATTTCCAGCGGCGGGGAGTGGACGGGCGAAATCCTCAACCGGAAGAAGAATGGCGAAACCTATTGGGGGCTGACGTCGATCTCGCCGATCCGCAATGCCGAAGGGGCGACGACGCACTATTTGAGCGTGACCGAGGACATCACGCCGCGCAAGCTGGCCGAGCAGGCCCTGCGCCGGCAATTCGCCTTCCAGCGTCAGTTGATCGACGCCATGCCGATCCCGATTTTCCACAAGGACACCCTGGGTTATTACCAGGAGTGCAACGAGGCCTTCGCCTTGTTCCTGGGCCACGCGCGCGAGGACATCATCGGCCACACCGTTTTCGAACTCGCCCCGCCGGACCTCGCCGAGCGGTATCACCAGAAGGATATGGAGTTGATCAAGAGCGGGGGGCCGCAGCGGTATGAAAGTTCGGTGCTGCATGCCGACGGCACCCGGCACGAAGTCATGTTCAGCAAGGCGCTGGTGCACGACGACCGCGGCGAGGTGGCCGGACTGGTCGGGGCGATCGTCGATCTGACCGATCTGCGCCACGCCGAGGCGGCGCTGCAGGCGGAATACGCGCGGCGCGAGGAACTGGAAAAGATCATCAGCAACAGTCCGACCATGGTCTTCCTCTGGCGGGCCGAACCGGGCTGGCCGGTCGAGTATGTCTCCAACAGCGTGCGCCAGCTCGGGTATGCCCCCGAGGATTTCGTGGCCGGCGGCATGCCGTTCTCGCAGATCGTGCATCCCGAGGATCTGGCCATGATCGCGGAACAGGTGGAGGATTACACCCGGCGCCAGATCGGCGAATTCACCCAGGAATACCGGGTGTTCTCCAAGCGCGGGGAAGTGCGCTGGCTCGACGACCGGACCTGGGTGCGCCGCGATGCCGGGGGCCGGGTGACGCATTACCAGGGCATCCTGATGGATATCACCGAGCGCAAGATGTCGGAGGAACGCCAGGCCGCCACCACGGCCGGTTTGCGGGCCATTCTCGAAATGACGGACGAATTGCTGGCGGCCGGGAGCACCGACGAATTGTACCGGCGGGCGGTGGAGCGGACCCGGGACAAATTGAAGTTGGAACGCACCGCCATCATGATTGTCGGGCCGGACCGCATCAACGGCACCTATGGCACCAATCTCAAGGGGCAGACGGTCAGCGAGGTGGAGCATGTGATTCATCTCGACGATGTGTGGCGGGAGCGGTTGCGCCCGCGCAAGCCGGGCGAGAAGCCGTGGGTGATCGTCACCGAGCCGTACTACGAGTGGGACGGGCAGAGCATGCTCGGCTTCGGCCGCGGCTGGGTGGCGATCACCCCGATCGTGTCGCACGAGCATGAGGCCATCGGGTTCTTCTGCAACGACGCCGCGATCAGCGGCGCCCCGGTCAACGAGGTCAGCCAGGAAATCCTCGCCGTGTTCTGCGCGATGATCGGCAACATCATCGCCCGCAAAAAGGCGGAGGAGGAGCAACGGCACATCCAGGAGCAGCACCGCGATTTCATGGAGCGCACCGACCGGCTCAATTCGCTGGGCATGCTGGCCGCCGGCATGGCCCACGAGATCAACAACCCGCTGCAAGGCATGCTTAGCCACCTGCACGCGGTCCACAAGTCCATCAAGAACGACGAGGCCGCGCGCAAGAGCCTGATCATGGTCGAACGAGGCATCGACACCATCGCCACGCTGGTCCGCAAACTGCTGATTTTCGGGCGCTCGGGCGATCAGGAGGGCGAATCGGTGGAGTGCCGCGAGGCGCTGGATTTCGTCACCCAATTGCTGGCCAGCCAGTTCAAGCGTTCGAAGGTGACGATCGAGACCGACATGCGCCAGCCTTCGATGGTGCTGGCGATGCCGCGGCGGTATCTGATCCAGGTGCTGCTCAACCTGCTCATCAACGCCCGGGACGCGATGTCCGCCGGCGGCGCCATCCGCATCACCGCCGACCTCGAGGGCGACATGGCGGCCATCCGGATCAGCGACACCGGGTGCGGCATCCCGCCGGATGAGATCAGCGAGATCTTCAAGCCGTTTCACACCACCAAGGGCGCCAAAGGCTCCGGCCTCGGGCTTAGTGTCGCCGACTCCCTCGTCCGCTCCAGCCACGGGGCCATCCGCGTGGACAGCCGGCCCGGTCAAACGACGTTTACATTGACGATTCCGTTAGCGAGAAGCAAACCATGAACGAAAACATCCTGGTGGTGGACGACGACGAGCTGGTGCGCAGCGGCCTGGCCATGAACCTCGAACGCGCCGGCTTCACGGTGCGCGAGGCGGCGTGCAGCGAGGACGTCAACCGCGCGCTGGGCGAGCAGCCAGCCGACCTGGTCCTGTGCGACCTGGTGCTGGGCGACGAGAACGGCATGGATATCCTGCGGTCGTTGCAGGCCCGCCACCCCGACATCTCGGTGGTGATCCTCACCGGCCACGGCTCGGTGCGCAACGCGCTGGAGGCGCTGAAAAGCGGGGCCAGCGATTACATCCAGAAGCCGGCCGATCCGGAGGAAGTCATCCACCGCATCCGCATGGTGCTGGATTCGGTGACATTGAAGCGTTCCCTGCTGGACGAACGCCAGCGCACCGAGGAACGCAAGAAGGTGATGCACGAACAACTGATCCGGGCCGAACGCATGTCCTCGCTCGGCATGCTGGCCGGCGGCGCGGCCAGCGACCTCAAGGAAATCCTGTCCCCGGTGGAGCGCATCTACGAGGAGTTGCAGGAGAGGATGTCGGGCCAGCAGGACGTGACCACGCGGCTGGAGGAAATGGCCGATGCCTTGCGCAAGGCGTCTTCGGTGATCCGCGATCTGGAGATCATCGGCAAAAGCAATTCGCTGGAGAAAGCCAACGTGCAGTTGAACGAGGTGATCAACGAGTACCTGCGGAGCGCAGAATTGCGGCAGTTGGCGGCGGTGCATGCCAAGGTCAAGTTCGTTCCCGAACTCGATCCGGAGCTGCTGGCCGTGCTGGGTTCGCCGGCCCACCTGCGGCAAGTGGTGGCCAATTTGATCGGCAATGCGTTGGAATCGATGGCCGGCAGCGGCTTGTTGCGGATTCGCACGCGGCTGGTGACGTTGGAGGGCGGGGTGGGGCGGCTCGGCGCGATGAAATCCGGCGAATTCGCCTTGTTGCAGCTCGAAGATACCGCCGCGCGTTTGTCCGACGAGGACATCGAACGCATGTTCGAACCGTTTTACATCCGGTCGCGCCTGGGCCGCCGCCTGCTTAGCGGTTTGGGCCTGACCCTGGTGTACCGGGTCGTCGAGGACCATGGCGGCTTTCTCGACATCCGCAGCGACGGGCCGGTTGGCAACGTGATTTCCGTTTACCTCCCGGTCAGCACGGAGAGCGACTCGGCCATTCTGGAATTGCGGCCGGACTACACCGGCGGGGAGAAGATCCTGCTGGTCGATGACAGCGAGATCCAGCGCCAGCAAGCGTCGGACATGATGCAGGAGATGGGCTACCGGGTGACGACCGCCGCCAACGGTTTCGAGGCGCTGGAGATTCTCCAGCAGCATGCGCACGAGGCGGGCGGCAAGCCCCCGTTCGATCTGATGGTGATCGATCTCGTGCTGGGTGATGCGTTCGACGGGGTGGAGACGTTCAAGAAGGTGGTGGAGATGGCGCCCGGGCAGAAGGCGATCCTGGCCAGCGGCTTCGCCGACATCACCCGCATTGTCGAGGCCCGCAAACTCGGCATCAGCCAGTGCTTCCAGAAACCGTACACGCCGGAGAATCTCGGCAAACACATCCGCCTCGCCCTCGACGAGGGATAAGCGGGCGCCCACGGCATGGCTTCCACCTACTCCCATGACATGATCCGGTTCATGGCTTCGCATGTCCGGATGTTTCTGCCCGGCATCACCTACGCCCTGCTGCGGTGCGTGGTCATCGCCCCGTGCCCGTGGATTTTTCAGCGGATCATCGACCAACAGATTCCGGCCGGCGACTACCGGGGCATCGCGCTGGATGCCGCGTTATGCCTCGGTCTGCTTGCCGCGCATTACGTGCTGGCCGTGCGGGGCGCGATGAAAATCGCCGAAAACATGGCGAAGTTGATGCTGCGGTTGCGCGCCGATATTTTCAACAAGCTGCATTACCTCAATTTCAGCTACCTCGACCGCCAGAAGACCGGCCGGCTGCTTTCGAAGTACGCCTTCGACACGCAGAAAGTCGAGGGAACGATGACGCAATTGATGAACCAGTTTCTGCCGAACGTGCTGTACAGCGTCACCGTGACCGGTCTGCTGGTCTATCTCAACCACCAGTTGGCGGTGATGCTGCTGCTGATGATCCCGCTGTTCGCGGTGATCCGTTACGTGTTCCACCGGCCGCTCAAGGCGCACCACGAGGCGACGCGGCTGTCGCAGGAAAAACTGACTGGAACCGCGAGCGAGGTGATTTCGGCGTTGCGGCTGGTGCGCAGCCTTGGCGAGGAGCGGCAGGTCACCGACCAGTTGGACCAGCACAGCGGGGAATTCGCCCGCACCCGGCTGGAGCTCAACGAGGTGTCGTTCCGTTTCGGTACCGTCATGTACCTATCGTCCCAGTTCTTCATGCTGCTCACGGTGGCGGGGGGGGCGGCGCTGGTGATCCACGGCGGCATGACCATGGGCACGATGATGGCGTTCATGGCCGGCCTGCCGATCATCATGATGCCGATCCACCTGTTCGCCAGCATGGGCGAACAGTATTTCATGGGCCGCGAAAGTTATCAGAGCATCGGCGAGTTGCTGAACTCCACGTATCTCGAGGAATGGCCGGGACAGCGGCGTGTCGAGCGCTTGCGCGGTGCGGTGGAGTTCGACCGGGTGCAATTCGGATACGAAGGCGCGGCGCGACCGGTGTTCGAGGATTTCAGCCTGCGCATCGAGCCGGGGCAGCATGTCGCGCTGGTCGGGCCGTCGGGCTCCGGTAAAAGCACCCTGACCGCCTTGTTGCTGGGGTTGTACAAGCCGACCGGCGGTTGTATTCGCATCGATGGACGGCCGCAGGACGAATGGGACATGCGTTGGCTGCGCAAACAGACGGCCATCGTGCTGCAGGACAGCCTGATTCTGTCCGGTTCGATCGCCGACAACATCCGGTTCGCCAACCCTGACGCGACCGATGAAGAAGTGCGGGAGGCGGCCCGGCTGGCCTATGCCGATGAATTCATTCTCCAGTTGCCCGAACAGTACGCAACACGGGTGGGGGAGCGCGGGGTGATGTTGTCGGGCGGCCAGCGCCAACGGCTGGCCATTGCCCGGGCCATTTTGCGCAACCCGCGCATCCTGGTGCTCGACGAGGCGACGTCGGCGTTGGATTACGCCAGCGAGCAGTATATCCAGAAGGCGATGAGGCAACTGGCTGCCGATCGCACGATGATCACCATCGCCCACCGTTTGAGCACCATCCGTGACGCCGACCGGATCGTGGTGATGCGGGACGGCCGCATGGTCGAGTCCGGGCGCTACGAGGAATTGGTCGCGGCCAACGGCTACTTCGCCAGCCTGCTGCAATCCTCCAACGTGGTCGACCACAGCTCGCCGGCAGGGTAAGCCGGACGAGCGGGTACGGGATTCGGGATTCGGGATACGGGATTCGGGATGCAGGATGCTGGATCATCGCCACGAAATCGCTGCCGAAGAATTTTAACAGAAGGAAACGAAGGAACCGAAGTCGTGGGCGGGAGCTGGGTACTGGGTGCTGGGTTCTGGCAACTGGGAACTGACAACTGGCCTCCCGGAGGGCCGGGCTCCGTCCCGGCCGCCAGCCGGCCAATCGCTATCAAGCCGACGCAATTGAACCGCGGATATCGCGGATGGCGCGGATGGGAACAGGCAACTGGTAACAGGATGCTGGATTCTGGATAAAGCCCTCATTCCCATCCCCATCTCCATTCCCCCTCTTTGCGCTCTCTGCGTCTTTGCGTTGAAATCCCTGTCGCCGTCGCTTTCATTATCGATCGGACGACAAAGCTTACGACAACGTTCGCGTCAAAGAATGGATCGTTCTGGTAGGGCGAGGAGTCCCTTCCGAGCCGCGAGAATGAATCGACAACGATCCGACTTCAACCATGCCGCTGGAAATCGCATCCATGCTCGCATCCATCATCCCGGCGTCGAAGGGACTCGCCGCCCCACCAGAGAAGAAAATCCCCGTCTTTCGCCGTCGGTATCGCAATCGGTATCGGTATCGGTATCGAATCCGACGAATATGAACAGAAGGAAACGAAGGAACCGAAGTCGTGGGCGGGAGCTGGCAACTGGGAACTGGGAGCTGGGTGCTGGGTACTGGGAACTGACAACTGGCCTCCTGGAGGGCCGAGCTCCGTCCCGGCCGCCGGCCCGCCAAACGCGATCGAGCCAAGGTGATTGAACCGCAGAGAGCGCAGAGAACGCAGATAAGATGTTGAACCGCGGATTACGCGGAGAACGCGGATGGGGAACTGGTAACTGGCAACTCGGAACTGGGATGCTGGATAAGGAATTCCAATTTCTGGTCGCT
>ERZ761603.1507-NODE-1507-length-17308-cov-16.815221_pt1 | contig 17308 bp, 10 predicted proteins | sample MGYA00511879_ERZ761603 | MGnify/ENA primary metagenome ERZ761603 (study PRJEB28899, sample SAMN02850040) | bioreactor sludge metagenome | biome: EBPR Sludge; feature: EBPR Bioreactor; material: flocular biomat | place: Australia: Thorneside Wastwater Treatment... | reverse complement strand
CCGGCGAGGCCATCAGCGTCAGCCCGCTGACGTGGAGCCACGCGACCTTTGTCATGGTCGTCATGGAGTACGCCAACAAACTGCGGTCGATGCGCGACCGTCGGCGGGCCTGACGCCGCGGCTTCCGCGTCGCCTGCTCACTGATCGTGGCCGGCCTGTGAGGGCATGTCGTGCCCGGCATCGCGGAGGGTTTTCTCGCGTTTGGCGATGTCGAGGTCGTGCTCGACCATCATGCGGGCGAGGTCCTCGACGCTGGTGGTGGGGATCCAGCCGAGTTTCTCCTTGGCTTTCGTCGGATCGCCGAGGAGGAGGTCCACCTCGGCGGGGCGGAGGTAGCGCTGGTCGAACTCGACATGGTTCGTGAAGTCGAGGCCGACGCAGCGGAAGGCCATCTCCGCGAACTCGCGCACGGTGATCGTGCGTCCGGTGGCGATGACGTAATCGTCGGGCTTGTCCTGCTGCAGCATCAGCCACATCATCTTGACGTAATCGCCGGCGAAGCCCCAGTCGCGCTTGCTGTCGAGGTTGCCGAGGAAGACCTTGTCCTGCAGCCCCATCTTGATGCGGCCCACAGCGCGGGTGATCTTGCGCGTCACGAACGTCTCGCCGCGGCGGGGGCTTTCGTGGTTGAAGAGGATGCCGCAACTCGCGTGCAGCCCGTAGGACTCGCGGTAGTTGACGGTGGCCCAGTGGGCCATGACCTTCGCGCAGGCGTAGGGGGAGCGGGGGTAGAAGGGGGTGGTCTCGCGCTGTGGGACTTCCATGACCTTGCCGTACTGCTCGGAACTGCTGGCCTGGTAGTAGCGGACCTGCCGGCCGCTCTGCTGCTGGTAGTCGCGGACGGCCTCGAGCAGACGCAGGGCGCCCATGGCGACGGTGTCGGCGGTGTAGATAGGCAGGTCGAAGGAGACGCGGACGTGCGACTGCGCCCCCAAGTTGTAGACCTCGTGCGGCTCGACCTCGCGCATGAGTTTGGCGAGGCTGTTGGCGTCGCACAGGTCGCCGTAGTGGAGTTTCAGTTTCCCCGCCTTGATGTGGGGATCGAGGTAGATGTGGTCGATGCGGCCCGTGTTGAAGGACGAAGAGCGGCGGATGATGCCGTGGACCTCGTACCCCTTGCCGATCAGGTACTCGGCGAGGTAGGAACCGTCTTGGCCGGTGATGCCGGTAATGAGTGCGCGTCGGTTGGTGGTGGTCATGGGATCGGTTTCGGGGTACGGTCGGGACATCCTCCCCGTCACGGGCGGCTGCGGCCCGGGCGGGGGCAAAGGATAGAAGTGTGTCGGCAGGTTCGCGGCGAAGAATCAGCGGCGAGGGGCGGATCGCCGCGCCCGGGTCAATCCGCGCTCCGGGCCGCGAGCCATTGTTCGTGGTGCGAACGCATGAGCGCGATGACCTCATCGGCCGAACCGAGGCACACAGGGATGTCGATGTCCGGCGGGCCGGCCAGTTCGAGTCGTGGATCGAGCATGCTCTCTCGCGCCCACTCCACCAGGCCCTTCCACATCCTGCCCACCAGGATGAGGGGGACGTTCTTCACATGCCCCACCTGGAGGAGTTGCCACACCACGAAGGTCTCGAGCACGGTGCCGATCCCCCCGGGCACGACAACAAAGGCGTCGGCCGCGAGAACGAAGTGATGCAGCCTAGTGAAGAAGGTTTTGTGGACGAAGGCCTCGCCGACGAAGGGATTGGCATCCTGCTCGAAGGGAAGGTCAATCCGGATGCCGGTGGAGCGGTCGGCGTGCCCCGCGCTCGCGGCGCCCTCGTTGGCCGCCTGCATCAACCCCGGCCCGCCGCCGGTGATGATGTCGCAGTTCATGGCGGACATCGCCCCCGCCAGTCGCTTCACTTCGTCGTAGACGAACGTGCCCGGTTGCGCCCGGGCGGATCCGAAAATGGCGATGCGGTACCGCTCACGGCGTGTGGGCCGCAACCGTGTGAGGGTGTTGGCGACATCCCACAGGCCGAGAATCGCCTGTCCGAGCACACGCCGGACTGCCGGTTCGTCGGAAAGTTGCACGGGGGAGTGGGCGTCGGGGGTGTGTTGAGTCACGTGATGTTCCGTGTCGGGGTGCGTTATTCGTCAGCGGTGCTCTGTTCGTTGATGCCCAATGGTAGAGAAGTTCACACGGACCCACCCGTTATGCCGTGGATAAACGTGAACCCGGCTGTGTGGTTGCTCAGGGAGTAAACAGATCAGGAAGGCCGTCGTCATTCGGGTTGTTCGATTTGATCGTCTTGTAGATGCGGTCGGACAGCAGATTCAAGGAGCAAGAGGTGCTTCAGCAGCCATTCATGCTGCTCATTCCATTCCGATTCGTTCGACGGATCGGTGTCCCGTTTGAAGAGGTTCACGTTCGTCCAAGTCTCTCCCGCATCCTCAGCCCAGAGCAACGACGCTCCAAGGGCGGCCTCGATCTCGGTTGATTTCTGCCGAAGACGGCGGAACTCATCCCTGCAAGACTTGCCGGTGGTGGAGAAGCTAACGGCGATCCACTTCTGCTTCCGATTCAGCCACGTGTAGTAGTTGAAGTTCTTCTTGCGCACACCGAACCCGAGCCAGTCCCAGCCTCGCACTTTGGCCATCTTCAGCGAACCGTGCTTGCCCGCCCATGCCTCTGCGGCGACGGTCCAGTAGCGCTGACACAGTTCCTTCTTGGAAAGCTCAGCCGCCTGACTGTCCGTGACTGAAGGTGCGACGTACTGCGGGCCACCGGCGGGGCGTGGCCAGATCTTGACGACCGCATCACAGAGACGAGCGGTACGAGCGGTGATTGCCTCGGCATTCCATGTTGGCTGGTTGGCGAAGTAGTCGTTCAGTCCGATCTTGCTCTCAGCGAGGATCTCTTTCTTGCGCTCAAATGGGTGCTTGGACAGGTTTCCGTTGTACGCCGAGAGCGTCAAGTTGCCCAGCGTGTGAAGCAGTTGCTGATGCGTTGTAGACCAGTTGGCCCCGAGCATTTGTTGCCAAGAGCGGCCCGCGGCATCCTCGTTGATCGTCTGCGGCAGGACGTGTTCAATGGTGGCCTTTGCGAGCGAAGCCTGTTCCTTGTGACCCTTGGCAACCTCAATCGTCTCCAGAAGCAGCCTCGCCTTGACCTTCTCTCGTCGGTAGATGGGGAACGACTCCAAGCTCTTTCGCAGCGACGAGTCGTCGGGCCAACCCTTGGACAACCAGAACTGTTGCAGCTCGGCCCTCGGCGCAGCCTTGATCTCCTTGATTGCTGCAACGAACCAGCGGCTGTACGGACGGGTCGTTTCTCCGCAAAGCGACCGCCGAAGGACAAAGCTCTGGAGGTCGGTCAGGCAGCCGAGAAGATCCGCAGGAGTGAGTCTTCCGTCTGCGTGCAAGCCAAAGAGGACCATGACGAGCGGGTGTGCGGTCGAAATGTCCAATGCCTCGATGGCGGCGAGCGGCTGTCGAAGCTCGCCAAGCGGGCAGGTGCCGGGGCGACGAAGAAACTGCTCGAACGCTGCGAACTTCTTCAAGTCGGCGACGAGCGCTGAAGTGGCCTTCTGTCCAGCCTTCGCATGCGCCTTGAAGTCAACAAAAATCTCGTGACGTTTGGAATAGTTCCCAGTGAGCATGACGTAGTTGCGGTAAAAGGGCGTCTGCGGCAGCGGCGGAAAGGTGCAGTCTGCCTCAAACATCCGTTCGAAGGCCTGCCAATGCTCTTGGTTGAACTCGTCCTGATCCGCCAAGGGGATCTGCATGAAGAGGAAGTTGCGAATCAGGTCCGACTGCTCAAGCGGGAGACCCGTCGAGTTGAGGCTCTCGAAGATCTCGTAGGGATTCTCTCCGGTGATCGTGATGACGACGAGTGAGAGACGGTCGGTCACCGTGGTCAGCAGTCCCCTGATAGATCGCTCGGACGCACCAACGTTCGCCACTCTCGCCTCAACGCGCTTCCGGAACAGGGTCCACGCTTGAACAATGCCATCTCGGCGAAAGGCCTTGTCCACCTGTCCAGAAATCACTGCTTGAAGGACTTCCCGGTCGCCGGTTCGAGGAATCAGTTTGAATCGCTGGAGGCCCTTTCTTCGCTTGTGGACCAGAAAGTCCTCCACGATCTCGTCAGCGAGTTCGCTCAGTCCAAGACGCCGAGCAGCTTCTGCAAGCGCAGCGAGAAACACGCTGAGGGTCGTCAATCTCTGTTGCCCGTCGATGAGTTGATACGGCGTGACTTCACCCGGGACGTGTTCTGTCGGGGTGCAGACCAGGGGGCCAAGAAAATGCTGAGACTTGGCGTTGTCATCCTCAACCAGGGCGATGATGTCAGCCCAAAGACGGTCCCAGTTCTTTCGTCGCCAGGAGTAATGGCGTTGGAAAAAGGGCACCAGATACTGGTCGCCGGAATGGAGAATCTCTTTGACTGTCTTTGCCCTTGCGTCCATGTGTTTATACCCAGCGATCTGTCGTCGAAGCGGCGATTGGTCACCGGCAGGATATCAGAGTTTGAGTGTGTATTTTTCCTTTGTGGCATGTGAAGGGTCACGCGTTGAATGCAGCGAGCCGAGTTGTGTGTACTCCGGCACCGGGCAGGTGTCGTTGAAGTGATCGAGGATCCAGCCCAGCCCGCCCCTGCGGTAGAGGTTCGTAAAGAGCGCAACCGCCTGGGCACAATATTTGGTCCCGCTGAGAGTGGCGAGTTCGTCGATCGCGCGTTCCGCCGCGTCCGGGCCGATCTCGGCGCGGTAGGGGCGCACGCTGGTGAGGGCATCGAAGGAGTCGATGACGGAAAAGAACCGCGGGCCGATGGGTATGTTGTCTCCGCGGAGGCGGTCGGGGTAGCCTGTCCCGTCCCATCGCTCGTGGTGGTGACGAACCAGGGAGAGCAGGAGTGGATCATCTTCACCCATGGCGAGGAGGCGCTCGTGGCCGCGGATCGTGTGCGTCTGCATCACCTCGAACTCGCCGGGTGTGAGCGGGCCGGGCTTCTGGAGGATCTCGTCGGGGACGTCGATCTTGCCCACATCGTGCAACGCCGCGGCGTAGGTGAGGCGATGGATCAGGGCGTCATCGAGGCCGGCGGCCTCGGCGAGGGCGCGGGTGTAGAGAACAACCCGCCAGGTGTGCGCGGCGGTGGAAAAGTCCTTGGCTTCGAGCACGCCGACCATCGCTTGGACGATCTCGGGGTCCATGGTTCAAGCTCGTGATCGCAGCTCGGCCCGCTCGGCCCCGATATCGCTGAGAACATCGGCCTGGTGATCGGCGTGGTAACTGCTCCGCACCAGCGGCCCGCTCTCGACGACCTTGAAGCCGCGCCGGAGGCCCTCGGTCTTGAACATGGCGAACTGCTCGGGCGTCACCCAACGGTCGATGGGGAGGTGGTTGCGGGTGGGTTGGAGGTACTGGCCGATCGTGAGGATGTCGCAGGCGTCAGCGCGGGCGGTCTGTGGGGCGTGCGGCATCGAACCGTCGGCACCGGGGCGTGCGCCCGATCCGTTCGTGCTGTCTGACGGCGGACGCACGGCGGTGCGCTGCACCACGTCGTCCATCAGCGCGAGGACCTCCTCATCACGCTCGCCGATGCCGACCATGATCCCGGTTTTGGCGACCAGCCCTTGCTCTTTCACGCGTCGGAGGAGTTCCGCCGATCGGTCGAACTTCGCGCTGGGGCGCACCGCCGGGTACATGCGGCGGACGGTCTCGAGGTTGTGGTTGATGATGTGGGGCCGGGCGTCGATGACCATCTGGAGCGCGCCCCAGTTGCCCTCGAAATCGGGGATGAGGACTTCGATGGAGAGGCCTGGGCAGGCCTCGCGGGCGCGGACGATGGTTTCGGCCCACGCGCCGGCCCCGCCGTCGGCGAGTTCATCGCGGTTGACGCTGGTGATGACGATGTGCTTGAGGCCGGCTCCCTCCTGCATGAGACGCAGACTTTCGGCCACCCGGCGCGGCTCATCGCGGTCGAGCGCGTTGGGGCGGCCGGTCTTGACGTTGCAGAAGCCGCAGGCCCGGGTGCAGGTGTCACCGAGGATCATGATGGTGGCCACGCCCCGCGACCAGCACTCACCCATGTTCGGGCAGCCCGCTTCTTCGCAGACCGTGTGAAGACGGTGCGATTGCAGCAGGGTGCGCAGTTTGGTGTATTCGGGCCCGCCGGGGACCTTGGCCCGGAGCCACGGGGGCTTGCGCTTGACGGTCATGTGATCCACAGCGCCGCCGGCGTTGTTGAGCACCGACAGGCTCACCAGCGGACGGTCCACCACGCGCAACGGATCACCCCCGAGCGGGCGAGGGTGCCGCGCCACGGTGCGGGTGAGCGGCGGAGCATCTGGCTGGGTCGGTGTCATTGAACAACAGTTTAGGGGTTGGTCGAGCCTTGTAGGTCGCAAGGAAGCGGCAAACCTGAGCGGGGGATTTCTCGTATACACCCGTGTGGTGGAGGAAAGTTCGTGTCGCGCGGGGTCTCACGTGCTGCGCGGGTTTCTCAAAGTTGAACCCCCTTTCGGGGGTGAAGAGGTGTGGTAAAATCGCACAGCGGGTTCAATAGGACCGGCCCGCCCGGTCGATTCTGACCGTCCGGGAAGTGTCTCGCCGTGAAGGAACTTCCTACGATCGCCGTCGGAAATTGGAAGTATTTTGATAGGTAATGTGAACGTGGGATGTCTCGTTCGGTCCCTTTTCGACCGTTGTGAGTTATCGGAAAGCAGCCCGGAGGATCGTGGGGCAGGCGAGTTCGAGGTCTGAGTTCAGCGGGCGTGGATCAGGAATTGAAGTGTGGTTGTCGGAGTGTGAAGGAGCTGTTCGTGCCACAGTCAGTGTCAGGCAGAATAAACCGTCCGCACCCTACGCGACTCAGAGCATTGAGGTCGCGTGCCGGAGGATCCGGGCAAGCATGGTCCGTCTGCGGGAGCGTGATGCTGCTTATGGGGATGGGCGGGTGCCAGGACTCGTTCATGGACCCGAGCGTCGCGGGCCGTTGGGAGGCGACCCCGACCGTGGTCCCGGTGCTGGATCGGATCGCTTCGATCGAGGAAGATGAACCGATCACGGCGAACGCGACCTCGCCCGTGCCGGAAGATTTGCTCCCGCAGCCGTCCAGTTATCGCGTGACACCGGGCGATGCGATGCGTGTGACGCTGTACGACCTGATCATCACGGATCGGCCCGACACGTACGAAGTGGTGGTCGATGATCGTGGCATGATCGACCTGCCGCAGCTGGGACGGATCCAGGTCGGCGGGAGAACGCTCGAACAGGCACGGGCGGACATCGAGCGGGCCATGGCGCGCTTCGTGTCCGATCCCTTGGCCCAGATCGTGATGCTCAACAGCCGGGGCAGCACCTACAGCATCGTGGGCAACGTGGAACGCAGCGGGCAGTACCTTGTTCCCAACGCGAACTTTCGCTTGCTCGAAGCCCTGACGGCCGGAGGCCGCTTTGATGAATCGGTAAAAGACATCTATGTGATCCGGCGTGTGGAACTCAGCGATGCGGCCCTGGGCGCGCCCCAGCCCGATGGTGCATCGCCGCCCTTGTCCCTGCCCGATACGCCGGCAGGCCCGACGACCCCGCCCGTCACGGGCGAGGACCTCATCAGGGTCATCGACGACATCACCAAGCCCGAAGGCACCCCCAAACAGCCGTCACCGGGGATGATGCCCGCGGCCCCCGGCGTGCGCTACCTGCCGCGAAGGCAGCCCGATGTGACCGCCGTCCCGGATGGCAACTCGCCTCCTCCCGCTTTGGACCTTGTAGATCAACCCGTGGCCAAGTCCACACCCTCGGCCAAAGGTGCTGACTCGACTTCCTGGGTATTCCTGAACGGTAAATGGGTTCAACTGAATGCGGCGAAGGCCGCGGCCGCATCGCCCGCCGGCGGCCCGCTCAAGGCGGCTGATCTGGTGACGACCAGGGTGATCCGCATCCGCTTGGAGGACCTTCTCAACGGAGATCCCGCGGCGAACATCGTCATCCGCAACGGTGATGTCGTCCGTGTGCCGACTTCACCGGTCGGATTCGTCTACATGGCGGGTCAGATCAACCGACCAGGCCCCATCCAGTTGCCTCCCACCGGCGGCCTGACCCTGCTGCGGGCGATCGATTCCGCGGGCGGCATGGGCACGCTGGCTATTCCTGAGCGGGTCGATCTGACCCGGATGCTCTCCGGTGACCGCCAGGCCACCATCAGGCTCGATGTCCGGGCGATCAGCGAACAGACACAGCCCGATGTGTATCTGAAGCCCAACGACCGTGTGAATATCGGAACCAACTTCTGGGCGCTTCCGCTCGCGGTGATCCGCAACGGATTCCGCGTGAACTACGGGTTCAGCATCACGGCCGATCGCAACTTCGGCAACGATATCTTCGGCCCTCCGCCGTACGACGGCCCGGATTGAGGACGGGCATGATGCGAACCCTGGCCGCACGTACGAACCCGCCGCGGGGGTGGTGCAGTAAGGAAGCACAGCACTCCCCGGATTCCGCATGAGCACAGCGACGCCGCAACGATCCACCATGGTCTCACCGGGTTCACCCGCCACGGTGGCGGTGCGCGCATCGGCACGAAGAGCACACGAGGTATCCGCCTCGACCTGGGCCGCTGTCGGGCTGCTCGCGGCGGCGTTCATCGGCCTCTTCTTCCGCTGGTTCTGGAAACAGCACGAGCACAGTTCGATCAAGATGGAGGACTGGGGCCACGCGTATGTGATCCCGTTTATCAGCGGCTACCTGGTGTGGCAGGTTCGGGAGAAACTGCTGGCGGAGCCCGCGCGCGTCTTCTGGCCCGCGCTGGCGCCGATGCTGCTGGGGATCGCGTGCTACCTGTTCTTCGTGGTGGGAGTCCCGAACCACATGCTCCAGGGCGCATCGGTCATCCTGACGCTGGGGGGGCTGACGCTGCTGCTGGCCGGGACGCGGATGTTCCGTTACTTGTTCCTGCCCATCGCGTACCTGGTCTTCATGATCACGCTCTCCGAGCAGATCATGATCAAGGTGACGTTCCAGTTGCAACTCATCGCCAGCAAGGGGGCGTTCGTTTTTCTGACGATTCTCGGCGCGATCTTCGGATTCGGCGTTGATCTCTCCGGGAACACGCTGTCGGTGGCCGGGAACAAGATGAACGTGGCGGAAGCCTGTTCGGGGATGCGGATGGTGGTGGCGTTCTACGCGTTGGCGGGCGCTGTGGCCCTGCTGTCGTGCAAGCACTGGTGGCAGCGGATCGCGCTCATGCTGCTGGCGGGGCCTGTGGCGATCTTCATGAACGTCATCCGCGTGACGGTGCTGGGATTGTTGTCGCTCAACAACGTGAACTTCACCAGCGGCGATGCCCACATGCTCATCGGCACGCTGCTCCTGGTCCCCAGCCTGGGCCTTTTCCTCGGCGTGGTCTGGGCGCTCAACAGGATCATCGACGAACCCGACGGGGCCGGAGGGGTTGCGGCATGAGCGGCCCCGTCGCCAATCCCCGTCCTCTCTTTGTCCGTCCGGCCTACATCGCGGCGATCGTGATTTTGTCGGTCAGCGCCGTGGCCATGAGCGCCGCCATCTCGTCGTTCAAACTCTATCTGCGCAAAGAGAAAATCTATGCCCCCGATGGCCGGATGGTCTCGGCGATACCCAGCGAGAGCGCTTCGTTCGTGCGGCTGGGATCCGATCAGCGCATGCCCCCGGAGATCGAGGAGGTGCTGGGCACCCCCAACTACGTCTCCCGTGTGTATCTCGAGAAAGAGCCGCGCCCGGGCAAGGAGCGGCGGGCCTTGCAGTTCCACGCGGCGTATTACACCGGCATGATCGACACCGTGCCGCACGTGCCCGACCGGTGCATGGTGGGCGCGGGGATGCAACTCAAGGGCGTTGTGGGCGATATCCCGATGCCGGTACGAACCGAGGACTGGCTCGAGAACGAGGACGTTCCCGAGGCGATGCGGGGGCGCATCTTCCGGGCCAAGACCCAGGACAAGCACACGGATCTGCCCAACACACGCATCAACCTGCCGCGCGATGCGAAGGACCTGAAACTGCGTGTGACGCACTTCGAGGACGAGTCGGGGCGTGCGATCTACGCGGGGTATTTCTTCATCGCCAACGGCGGCATCGTCTCCCGTGCCGAGGGTGTGCGGCTGCTCGCCTTCGACCTGCGTTCGACGTATTCCTATTACCTGAAAGTCGAGTTTCAGTCGCACCTGGTGGAGACCGCGGAGGAACTGGCGGAACTGGCCGCGGCGTGGCTCGACGAGAACTTCGCCGAGGTGATGCGCTGCGTCCCCGACTGGGTGAAGGTGGAATCGGGCGAGTATCCACCCCGAACGGGCGGCGCCGATAACACCACCGCCGCCGGGTCGGGCAAATCGAACGCCCCGGGAGCGGGCGGGACGAACCAATGAGAACGAACACGCCGGAGCGCCCTGAGCGACGGTTCATGAGGAGTCTGTGATGGCCGGTCGAGTGAATACGAGGTTTGTCGCGTCCCTGTCTGTCGGCTTGCTGCTGGCGTTCGGCGTGGTGGCCGTGTCGGCCTACTACCTGCTCGTGAACTCGGCCACGGACCTGGCCAAGGCGGGCGACCGTCTGGCGGCCAAGGGCGAGTACGCCAAGGCGATCGAGTTCTACTCGAAAGCGGTGAACAAGGAGCAGACCAACACCGTCAACCTGAACAAGTGGAGGGACGCGCTGCGGCAACTGGCTCCGGAACTGCAGGTGACGTACCAGGACTACTTCCGTCAGTACATGCTGGCGACGCGCCAGCTGGCCCGCGTGCAGCGAGAGAACATCGAACTTCAGAAGGAGAACCTGGAGATCCAGCGTGAGATGCTGCCGGTGAACTTCTCCCGTTCGGAGCACGACCGCTTCGTCTCCGAGTGCGACGCGATGATCGCGCCGCACGCCGGGGAGGGCGGGAAGGCCGATGCGCTGCGACGCTACCGGGGCGAGGCGAAGTACGAACTCTACCGCTTCGTGCCCGATGCGAAGAACGAACTCGCGCTCGAGGCCGAGGCGGACCTGATCGCCGCGATCGCGGCCGATCCGTCGGATGTCGACGCGGCCCAGAGCCTCCAGAACCTGTACCTCATCATGGCCCTGCGCGCCGAGGGCCGAGCGGCCACCGAAGAGGCCCAGGCCCTGCGCGACAAGGCCGACGCGGCCCTGTCGTCGTTTATCGAGAAGAACCCCGATGACCCCTACATGATGCTGGTGTCGATGCAGCGGGATCTGGGCAAGTTCCAGCAGGCGATCGCCCAGGACGTGCAGCGGGGCAAGGTCGATGTCAACGAGCGGGTCGGCACGATGCAGGCGGACATGATGCCCCGTCTGGACGCGGCGGCAAGGGCGATGGCGACCAGCGACCCGGCGAGGATCAAGCCGCGCACGATCGACACGATGCGCTACATGGAGTCGCTGCTGGATCCGCAGGGCCGCTCGAAGCGGGCGGAGGCGGCGTGCCTGCGTGCGCTCGAGCAGCGGCCGGGGGATGCCCTGATGCTCGCGACCTACTCGGACATTTTCGCCTCGCGCGACGACTACCTCGGCGCCAACGCGCAACTCCAGAAACTCGTTGATCTCAAGATTCCCCCCACGAGCCTCGAGGGCGTCCGCCTCTTCGGGATGAGGACCAACGCCCAGTTTCTGCAGGCGCTCTTCCAGGCCAAGGCCTGGCACTACGTCAAAGATGAAGACAAGCCCAAGGTGCTCGCGGCGGCCCGCGAGTACCGGGCCAAACTCGGCGCGGTGATGGCCCCCGACATGCCGCAGTTGATGTTCGTCGATGCGCAGCTCGCCTTCGCCGAGGGCGATCTCTCGCGTGCGAACCGGCTGCTCGACCAGTACCTCAAGGCCGTGGGCAACCGTCCCAACGCCGAGGCGTTGATGCTGGCGGCCCAGGTGGCCGACCGGATCAACCAGCCCGGCCTGGCCAAGCAGCGCCTCGAGCAACTCCTGGCGCTGAATCCCGGCAGGCCCCAGACGCTCGTCATGCTGGCGGAGATCGAGACCAAACTCCAGAATCTGACACGCGCACGGGAAATCTACGACCAACTCCTCGCCGTCGCGCCCGACAACATGGAACTCAAGAACCGGCGCGACCTGATCGGCGTGGTGGAGGGGTCCAAGCCCACCGGCGGCGTGGTGGATCCCGTCGTCGCGGACCTGGTCACCGCGCAGGAGATGCTCGTGCCGCCGCCGGGGAAGCCCGCTCGTCCCGAGGAACTCATCCCGTACCTCGAGAAGGCGGTGGTCAGGCACAACTACGATTGGCGACTGGTGCAGCCGCTGGGCAACGCCTACCGCCGCGCCAACCAGCCGGAGAAAGCCGTGGCCCTGGCCAACAAGGCCGTTGAACTCCACCCCGATGTGAAGCAGGCCCGTCAGTACCAGATCGCCGTTACGCGGCCCGACAGCGCCGAGAGCCAGATCGCGATCATCGAACTCGACACCGAAGCGCCCGAGATCGAACGCAAACTCGGCGCGTACCAGATCTACCGCCGGTACAACATGCCCAAGGAGGCCGCCGAATCGCTGGCCCAGGCCGCGGCGATCAACGCCGACGACCAGCGCGTGGTGGAGTTTCAGTTCCTCGACGCGATCGATGCGAAGAACCTGCCCGCGGCCAAAGCGCTGGCCGAACGGGCGGCGAAGGCGAACATGGACGAGGCCGACGGCCTGACGTTCCGCGCCCGCGTGCTCGCGGCGGAGGGGAACTTCAAGGACGCCGTGTCGGCGATGGAGCAGGCGGTGGCCAAGGGTGGTGCCCTCCCTGAGGCGTGGCGTCTCAAGGGACGGATGGAGATGCTCGTGGGGCGCAGCGCCGAGGCGGTCGAGTCGTTCCGCCGGGCCGTGGCCCTGCGGCCCAACGACGTCGCCTCGATCAACGATGTGCTCAGCGCCCTCATCGGGATGGGGCGGCAGGAGGAGGCGCTGACCTTCGCGCGGGCGAGCGAGAAGTTCGGGCGTGATGATCCCTCCTTCATCGCCTCGTGGCTTGGTCTTGAGGCCGCGGTGGGGAACAAGTCCGTCGCCCGGGAGCGCCGCGAGACGATGTCGAAGAACTCGCCCAACGATCGGACCAACCTGGTCGCGCTCGCGGCGATCTACATCGGCGAGCGAGACTGGGCCAAGGCCAGGCCCATGATCGACCGCGCCCGTTCCCTGGGGGAGGGGTACGACATCCTGGCGCTCGACGCCGCCTGGAACTGGGAACAGGGGGAGCGTCAGAAGGCCAGGGACATCTTCGAGAAACACATCGCGGGCATCGAACCCGCGAAGATGTCGATCACCCCTCACATCGCGTACGCCCAGTTTCTCGTCCAGCGGCAGGATTTCGAGGGCGCGCTGGCCGAACTGGAAAAAGCCCGCGCCTACCAGAGTTCGCAGAACGCCGAGGCCGACAAGGTCATCGCCGATGTCCTGATGAGGGTGATGTCCTACGACAAAGCGACGGAGGTGTGCCGCCGCATCGTCAACGCAGGGGCCGACACGCAGGATCACCTGTACCGAAAGCGTCTGGCCGAGTGCCTGATGAAACTCGATAACTTCGCCGACGCGAAGAAGGAGATCGACGAGATCGTCAAGAAGGGAGACCCCGACGCCGTCACGCTCCTGCTGCTGGCCGATTGCAGCGGCGGCCTGAAGGACACGCGGGCCCAGCGCGAGATTCTCGATCGCGCTGTGGCGAGGTTCCCCGGCGAGGCGATGGTCTTCCTGAAACGCGGGCAGACCATGATGAGCGATCCGAAGACGGCCCGCGACGCCATCAGCGATTTCGGAAGGGCCTTGTCCATCCGCCCGGACATGTGGCAGGCGATGCGCATGCGCGCCTTCGCGTACATCACCCTCGGACAAATCGACGAGGCGGTCAAGGACCTGGGCGGGGCCGTCAAGATCGCGCCGTACAACGATGAACTCCTGTACGGACTGGTCGCCGACCTGCTGCGCATGGGTCGGACGGGCGACGCCCTCGACATCGCCTCACGGGCCATCGCGTCCCGACCGCGCGACCTCGAGGCGATGAACACACTCGGGCGGCTCTTCGCACGGGCCGATGCCCACCAGCAGGCCAGCCGGTTCTTCAGGGACGCCTTCGAGATCGACGGCAACGACCGCAACACGCAGTTCTATCTCGATTCGCTCCTGGCCATCAACCCGCCGGACCTGCTCGAGGCCAAGCGCGTCCTCAACAAGGTCGGTTCGCAGCGCATCTCCGCCAACCCCGGTCTGCTCATGGCACTCTCCAAGGTCTTCATGAAAGAGGCCAAGGTGCCCCAGGCCGAGGCCGCCGCCCGTGATGCCCTCAAACTCCTCCAGGTCGATCAGCCCGCGATCATGCTCGCGTGGTTCAACGACCTGCGCAAACTCATCAACGACAAAAATCAGACGCTGCGGTATCTCGAGGATACCGGGCGGGTGGCCCAGGCCGCGGCGGCGCAGGAGTGGATCGAGTACTTCCGCACCGCCCTGAACCTCGAGGACGCGTCCACCCGCAACGCCACCATCGCCCCCGCCCGCGACTTCCTGGGTCGGGTGAAGGACCCCTCGATCCGTCAGTTGACGTTCCGGGGCCTTGGGTCGGCGCTTGTCGAGGCCGGCGAACACGGCGACGCGGCGAAGCTGTACCGCGACGGCCTGGGGCAGTTCCCCGACGATGTCGAGATGAACAACAACCTGGCCTACATCCTCGCGGTCTACCTCGACCAACCCGCCGAAGCACTCCCGATGGCGCAGAAAGCGGTGGAACTCCAACCCGCCGTGGCGGACCTGCAGGACACCCTTGGCGCGGTGCTGTACAGGACAAAGGACTGCGCCGGGGCCGTCGCCGCATTCCGTCGAGCGGTGCTTCTCTCGAGCTCGCCGGAGCAGGCGGTGCGGTACAACGCCCACCTCGCCGAGGCGCTGCTCTGCGCGGGCCAGCGGGAAGAAGCCCGGTTGGCGCTGGTGGAGGCACGCAAGACCATCGAGGCCAACCCCTCCGCCGTGTCCGACAAGGCCAAGACCGAACTCGAGTCCATCCGCAAAACCATCGAAGGCTCCTGAAGCCGCGCATTGAACTGCTCCACAGATTTCTTTCTCCGCGAAGCACCATCATGACCACGCTCCCCACATCCCCCGCCGTTCCCCTCGCACCGCCGCGCCCGGCGGTGGCTCCGCCGGTCGCCGCGGGCGCCGCGATCGATCCCATCAAGTTGCTCAAAAGGCACAAGTGGCTGCTGCTCGGGGCCGCCGCGGCCGGGGCGCTGATCGGCGCGGCGGCGAACTTCGCGCTGGAACAGGTGTACCCGTTGTGGAAACCCATCGCGGTCTTCCGCTGCAACGCGCCGATCGAGCAGGTGGGCCAGACGGGCGCGATGATGAACGCGGAGGAAATGAACCGCTTCATGCAGACGCAGATCAAGGTCATGACCTCCGACCGCGTTCTCGGGGCGGTGGTGGACGATCCCCGCCTGCGCGACCAGGCGAAGCGCTGGTGCGATCGGTTCAGGCGCAAGGACCCCGGCACGGGCGAGTTGATCTTCAACAACGCCCGGGCCCTTCGGATCCTTTCCGACGATGTGGTCTCCCGCCCGTACCCCAACACCTCGCTGCTCGAACTCTCGTACAGCCACCGCCACAAGGAGGACGCGACGATCATCGTCGGACTGGTGCGGGAGAAATACATGGCCGAACTGGCCCGGCAGGGGCAGGCCCAACTCGACGAACGCACCCGCTCCATCCGCGAGGCCCTGGCCCGCGTCGACCGCGAGGTCTCGGACCTTCAGAACAAGCGCAAGACCATGATCGAGAACGAGCGGATCGAGTCCATCGATGAGAAGGTCGGGGCCGCGCAGAACCGGCTCCAGCAACTCGAGCAGCGCCGGGTCGAGATCGTTCAGGACCTGACCGGGGCCATTTCTCAGCGGGCCGCCATGACCGGCGCGCTGAGCAACCCCCGGGACTTTCCCTTCGACGACGACGTGAAGCAGGAGGCCGACCGCGACCCCGTGGTCATGGACATGCGCAACCGCATCTCCAACATGAAGGCCGAGTTGAGCGCCATGCGCGACAAGGGCCAGACCCAGGAACACCGCGAGTACAAGGCCATGGTCGCGCGCATCGCGGGGGCCGAGGGCAACCTGCAGGAGATCACCATCGAGGCCCAGCAGCGCATCTTCAACTCGCAGCTGGAGCGGCTCAACAAGGCCATCGGTTCGCTCACCGCCCAGGAGGCGAAACTCACCGTCGAGGCCAACGAGGCCCGTCAACGGCTCATCGCCCTCAACCGTCTCTCCGCCGAACTCGCCGACATCGCCCGCCAGATCGACAACCTCCTCAAGACCAAGGCCGACCAGAACGCACGTCTGCAGGACATCATCAGCGTCTCGCAGTTGGCCAGTTTCAACCGTGTCGAGGTCTATCAACCCGAAACCATCCCCACCGAACTCTCCTTCCCCAAACTCAAGTTCATGATCCCGCTGGGGATCCTGCTCAGCGTGGGCCTGGTGGGCGCGTTCGTCGTCGTGCGAGAGATCGCCGACCAGCGCATCAAGGGGCCCGCCGATATCAACCTCGTCTCCCGCGCCCGCCTGCTGGGCTGGGTGCCCGATGCCGAGGATGATCCCGAGGGCAAAGGTGCTCCGGAAACGGCCTTCCGCGACCGGCCAAGGGGTCTGGTCGCCGAGAGTTACCGCCAACTCCGCACCGCCTTCCTCAAGCGCATCGAGCCGGGCGGGCACAAGGTCATCCTGGTGCTCTCCGGCACCCCGGGCGCGGGATCCACATCGGTGGTCGCCAACCTCGCACTCGCCCTCGCGGCGGCCGATCGCCGGGTCCTGGTCATCGACAGCAACCTCCGCCGTCCGACGATGCACCGCGTCTTCGGCCTGCAGGAATCCCCCGGCCTGGCCGATGTGCTGACCGAGGGCAAACCCTTCGAGACCGCCGTGCAGAAGACCAGCACGCCGGGCGTTGATTTCCTCAGCGCCGGCACCAAGGAACTGCGCATCGTCGAGCGACTCGCGGCGCGGGCCAAGGGCGACATCATCGCCGGCGCCAAGGAGGCCTACGACGTGGTGCTGATCGATGTGGCGCCCGCCGTCGTCGCCGGCGACGGCCTGACTCTCGCCCAGCGGGCCGACGCGACCATGCTTGTGGTTCGCGCCATGGCCGACAAGCGGGGTATGGTCGGGCGAATCGCCTCGGAACTCTCCAACATCCGCAGCGAGTTCCTCGGCGTCATCGTCAATGGTGTGCGGGCCTCCTCGGGCGGCTACCTGCGGGGCAACATCCGCGCCGCGGCGGAATACGCCAAGGCCGAGTGACCGGCGCGACCCATGCCCGACCACGTTCCCTCACAGGGCCATTCGCCCCGCCGCTGCCTGGTCAGCGGCGGGG
>ERZ761603.1505-NODE-1505-length-17313-cov-42.022424_pt1 | contig 17313 bp, 12 predicted proteins | sample MGYA00511879_ERZ761603 | MGnify/ENA primary metagenome ERZ761603 (study PRJEB28899, sample SAMN02850040) | bioreactor sludge metagenome | biome: EBPR Sludge; feature: EBPR Bioreactor; material: flocular biomat | place: Australia: Thorneside Wastwater Treatment... | reverse complement strand
CGCGCGCCCGAGCGGGCCGCTTCGGTCAGCCGCGCGACGTCGTCACGCCGATTGGCGATATCCGCGGCGGCGGCAGCGACGGAAGCTTCCGCCGCGCGGACCGCCGCCTCCAACGGGGGCAGATCTTCGACTCTGGGAAGGCTCTTCCAGCGATCAAGCTGTGCTCGCTTGACCACCGGGCCGGCCTCGGCGCGCAGGAGTTTCGCCCGCAACTCGCGGTCGTCCAGCCGGATCAGCACGTCGCCCTGCTTGACGGTTTCCCCGACGTTGGCGAGCACCTCGACCACCAGCCCGGGCACTGGGGGCGCAATCTCGATCGTGCGCGAGGCGGGCTCGACCACGCCCAACGCCGCCACGCCCCGAGGGAACGGGTTTACGCTGGGCTGACGCTCCGGGGGGATGTCCGGCGGCGTGGGGAACGTTGGAGTGACCGCGGCAATCGCCAGCGCAAAGCCCGCCGCGGCCAGAAGAATGCTCGCCCATCGGATCATCGGACACACTCCTTCACGACGAGAACACCCTCGCGGGCGACACGGTGATCACGCGACGCAGACTGAAGGCGCTGGCCAGCAGCACGCACAGCAGCATCGCCCCGCCGCTGCCCGCGAGCAGTTGCCAGGGCACGACCGGATTCAGTTCGCTGGAGGGATTGGTGGCGATGCTCAGGCTGAAGATCGCTGTCACGCCGATCCCGATCCCGTACCCGATCAGGGCGGCCACGAAGGCCTGCAGGAGAACCATCGCCACGAGGGTTCTGCTCCGGGCTCCCAAGGCCTTGAGCACCGCAAAGTACTTGAGGTTCTCGTTGGTGAACTGGTAGAAAATCGCCCCCGACAGAGCCACGCCCACCACGAACCCCAGCACGATCGTGATGCCGAAGTTGATCCCGATTCCCGTCTCCGCCAGCACCCACAGGATCGTTCGCTGGACGAATTCCTCGCTCGTGAGTGCCTTGAGGCCGCCCATCGCGTTGATCGTTTCCCGGATCTCACCGACTCGGGAAGGGTCCTGCGCCTTGACCAGCACATAGCTGATCCGCTCGCGCCCGGTGGGGGTGTATTGCACGGCGTTATCAAACGTCGTGTACAGCACCGCGTTGGACTCAAAGCCCTTCTTCGCCCGGCAGAACCCGACGATCACCGCACGCCGATCGTTCAGCTTGAGCGTGTCGCCGATCTTCGGGTTGTTGAGCTTCGCCCTCGCCGATTCCTCGATCACGACCGCGTCGGGGCTGCGCAGGTCGTCGAGGCTGCCCTCGACCATCTCCGGCGGACGCCCGATCAGGCTCGACCGCGGAAGCCCGATCAACTGGCACCTCTGGAAGCTCCCGTCGGGCATCTCGATGTTGCCGAAACTGTTGAAGAACGGCTCGGCCCACCGCACGCCCGGCACGCTCCGCACCCGATCCAGGGCACGATCCTCCAGCGGGCGATACTCGGCCGACCACTTCGTGTACGGGTCCAGCACCCACAGGTCGGGCTGCCCGACGTTCTGCAGCGGGCCCGTCGCCCGCACCAGCAGCCCAAGGAAGAACGACGCCTGTTGATTGATGAGCAGCGTCGCGAAGGCCAACCCGAGCACCAGGGTCAGGTACTTCGCCCGATCCCCGAACAGCATCTTGATCGCCACGTGCAGCACATCGCACAATAGCCGCCGCTCGATCGGCTCGTCCGAGTCCTTACCGCATGAGGGTGTACGAAATGATGCACCGCAACGCAGAGACGCCGTCCGACCACCGGATCTTCTTTCCCTCGGCGTAGGTCCGCCCGGCGTAGGTGACGCCGACCTCAAAGATCCGCAGCGGGCGATCCGAGCCACCCTCCTCAAGCCGCATCCGGGAGAGCTTCGCGACGATCTCGGGCTCGATCCCGAACCGCTCTTCCTCGAGCGTCAGTTGGGTCGCGACCGGTCGGCTCCAGGCTTTGAAGCAGCACTCGATGTCCGACAAGTTCAGATTGGTCAGCATGTTGCAGAACGTCGTAATCACCCGGTTTGCCACGTAGTGCCAGTAGTACAACACCCGGTGGGCCGCCCCGAGAAAACGCGACCCGATGACCGCGTCCGCCCGCCCATCGAGAATCGGCGTGAGCACGGCGGCGTGGTCCGCCGGGTCGTACTCCAGATCGGCGTCGTGAATCAGGAAGACCGCGATCGGTTCGCCCTCCGCGGACCGCCACGCCAGCGCGGCCTCATGTGCCGATCGGATCGCCGCGCCCTTCCCCTTGTTCTGCGCGTGCTTGATCACAACCAAGCCCGGACGCGTGCCCAACTGGTCGGCGATCTCGGTCGTGCCGTCCGTCGAGCCGTCGTCCACCACAAAGAGCACGCGATCGAGCGGACGTCCGGCCGGATCACCCGGATCTGGTGGAGGCGGGACCGCCAGCAGTCGATCAACCGCCCGCTCCAAAAGGGAGCGTTCGTTGTACACCGGCATCAGGACCGCGAGGACCACGGCCAAGAATATCGGCAACCGGCATGAGCGACGAGCGACGCTTCCAGTTCCGCTATCTCTTCTCCAGGCTCGACTACGCCGCGTATGTCCGCCACACCATGATCGAAGGCTCGCACGTCGCCAGCGTGCGTCGCAATTCCCGCCGGCAACGGGGCATCGCCCTGGTGGGCGTGTGCGCCCTGGGCACCATGTCCGCGCTGATGTTGTTCGCCCGGGAGTACGGAACGATGATCGCGACGGGGCTGCCGGCCTTGCTCCTCATCGTGTGGATGGTCCTCGACCCCGTCGGGAAGTGGACCCGATCGATGCAGGTCTGGGCGAGGAAGCTCTCCGAATCGGGGGCGGGCGGTTACCACGAAGGCGAGCACACGCTGGTGGTCACGGCGCGGGGGATCGTGCTGGAGGAGCCGCACCACCGGACGCACCAGCGCTGGTCGGGTGTCGTTGCGGTGGAGGAGTCGGCCGATCACATCTTTCTGGTTCGCCATGATTCCTCGGCGATCACGATCCCAGCGTCGGTGTTCTCGGCCGCTTCAAGGGCGGAATTCGTGTCGGCCTGCCGAGAGTGGATCAGGTTGGGCGGAGGTTCGGCGGTCACCCGCCACCTCGCCTCGCATGACGCCGCGTGCCCATCGTGCTCGTACAACCTGCGCGGCGTCCGGGCGGGCGCCTGCCCTGAGTGCGGCACGCCCATCAGCCACCGCGCACTGAAGATCCGTGCCGACGAGGTGAAGGGCTGAACGCCGCTTCGATGATCCGCCGCTGGGGGTTGGCCAGCGCAAGGCCCGCCACATCCGCGGGGGAGATCCAGGATCGGTCCTTTCCGGCGGCAGCCGCCCGGGCACATCGGGCGTGCCACACTACGAACAGAACATCGCGGTGTGTCGTGGCGTGCGAGAACGTCGTTGGCGGTGAAGACTCGAGGCTCGCAAAGCCCAGACCCAGCAAGGACAACAGATCCGCGGGCGGGTGCTGGAACAGCGGCGCCTCGTCCGAGGCGTCGCGCGGCACCTCGAGCGTCGGCGTCTGCCACATCCCCGCCCAGAGCCCCTTGGCGGGTCGGCGCTCGACCAGCACCTTGCCCCCCGGGCTGAGAACCACCACGCTGTGCGCGGTGAGCCCTTTGCGAGCCGCAGGCGGCTTGGGCGCCGGGATTCGGTCCGTCAGCCCGCGGGCGAAGGCCTCGCACCCATCGGCGAGGGGGCATTGGCCGCAGGAGGGAGTTCGGGGGGTGCAGACAAGCGCACCAAGCTCCATCAGCCCCTCGTTGAACACACCCACGTGCTTCCCGGCAGCCAGTGCGAGGGCCGTAGCCTCTTCCCAGCACCAGTCGGCGGCATCGGCGGGGGACTGCTCGAGCCCGCGAAGGCGCAGCAGCACACGAGATACGTTGCCATCCACAATCGGCTCGCCCAAGCCGAACACGATCGACGCGACCGCCCCGGCGGTGTACCGGCCCACGCCCGGGAGAGACCGCAGATCGTCCGGATTCTCGGGCACCGCGCCTCCGAAGCGTTCGACGATCGACTTGGCCGCGGCGTGCAGCAGTCGAGCGCGCCGGTAATAGCCTAGCCCCGACCAGGCGGCCAGCACGTCGTGCTCGTCCGCCCGGGCGAGATGCGTCGGCGTAGGGAAGCGGGCCATGAACTCTGGGAATTTCTCCAGCACCCGGGCGACCTGCGTCTGCTGGAGCATCAGCTCGCTGACCAGGCTCGCCCACGGATCGCGTCGGCCCGGCATGGGTTCGCGCCGCCACGGCAGATCGCGGGCGCTGCGGGCGAACCAGCGCGTCAGGGATCGCACGATCTCGCGACGCCGGCGCTGGTCTGCCTCGTCCTGAGCGGCGGCCGCGCAGGCGGTGCGCGGCCGATCGGGCTTCACGGGCACTCCTTCAGCGCGCGGCTGATCGCGGGCTTGAGAGAGGTCCAGCGCGTCTCGGGAGACTTGCCCACCGTCACCCACGTGTCGAGAAACAGGAGGTTCGTCACGCCGGGCAGCGAGAAAAGAGCGGCCGCCGCCGCGTCGTCGCCCACCTCGGCCTTGGAGCGGTACGAGCGTGGCTCGGGCGCGATGGGCCGGTCCAGCACGCATTTGAGCGCGTTGGGATTGGGGGTCTGCTGAAACTCAACGACCTCGTAGGGCATCGCGGATTGTTGCAGGCGGACGCCGCGGCGGCACGATGTTCCTTGCCGAAGACGGTACACTTCGTGTTGGCCGGTCATTCGCCGGCCGGAGACCTTGCGTGGAGCTTCTGCCCCGGATCAATGAGCTGCTGACGCGTCTGACGTCCTACTCGCCGTGGGAGGTCGCCTTCGAGCTCGCGCTCATTTGGATCGTGGTCTACGGGATCGTCCGGTTCGTTCAGGGCACCCGAGCCGCCGGTGCGCTCAAGGGGCTGCTCATCCTGATCGTGCTGGTCAGTGTTGCCTCCCGCGTGGCGGCGGCCGGGGAACGATTCGAACGCCTTAGCTACCTCTTCGACAAGTTCCTCGCCCTTGTCGCCGTCGGGCTGGTGATCATCTTTCAGCCCGAACTTCGTCGGGTGCTTGTCCGACTGGGCGAGACGCCTTTCTTCCGGGGAACACCGACCGAGATCGCCTTCCTGGTCGAGCAGATTTCCGAGGCCTGCCGCTACCTCGCCCGGGCGAAATTCGGGGCCCTGATCGTCATCGAGCGGCAGGTCGGGCTGGCCGGGTTGGTCGAGGGGGGAACGCCCCTCAAGGCCGAACTCTCCGCCCAGTTGCTGCAGACCGTCTTCTTCCCCGGGTCGGCGTTGCACGATCTGGCGGTGATCGTCAAGGGCCGGACGGTCGCCGCCGCCGGCGTGCAGTTGCCCCTCGCCGAGGCCGCCGACATGCCCGATCCGACGCTGGGATCCCGCCACCGGGCGGCATTGGGATTGTCCAAGGAGTGCGACGCCCTGGTGATCGTGGTCAGCGAGGAGACGGGCAGGATCCGCCTCGCGGAACGCGGGCGGCTCTCCAACCCCCTGACCGCCGCCGAATTGCCCGATGAGCTTCGCCGTCGGCTCGGCCGAGGAGCCTCGCCCTCGGACGCCTCGGCCGGCGATCTGGCCCACGGGGACGACGAAGGGGAGCGAGCGGCATGATCGTCAAGCATGCTCAGACGCTGATCATCGCCACGCTGCTGACGGCGGTCGTGTGGCTGTTCGCCGAGGCCGAGAGCGTGCGGAGCAAGGACCTCACGTTAACCGTCGAGTTCTCGCCCGAGCCGGTCGGGGGGCTGGTGCTCGAGCCGCTGGACCGTCAGGCGTGGCGCGATCGAGTCGAAGTCTCGGTCAGCGGGTCGAGCGCGGCGTTGGCCGGGTTGGAGGCCGGCTCGATCAAGCCGATCCGCTTGGCGCCCGGCATGCCCGGGCTGGTGGCCGAGCCGGGAGAATCAATCCTCGATCTGCGAGAAGTACTCCGTCTGCTGCCTCAGTTCGCCGAGCGGGGTGTGTCCATCAATCGGACCAACCCGCCGACGGTACGGGTCTGGGCCGATCGCCTCACGACGCGCACGGTGAAGGTGGTTGTGGATGCCGGCCGGGCCGACCTTGATGGACCCGCGAGCGTGACCCCAGCGTCGATCAGGCTCAGCGCACCCGAATCGGTGATGAAGCGGCTGTCGGACACGGCGACGGCCCTGGTTCGGCTGACGCCCGAATCGCTCACCGGGCTGGTGCCCGGCAGGGCCGAAACGGTGCGCTCGGCCGTGGTGCTTCCGCCGACGGAACTGGCGGGGATCGACCACGTGATCGTGGAGCCCGCGCGGGCGGACGTGACGCTGACCATCCGCAGCCGAACCTCCACGGCGACGGTGCCCAACGTCCCGGTGCAGATCATGATGCCCGCGCTCGTGGGGCCGCAGTGGGATGTGAAGGCCGAGCCCACGTTCCTCAACGACGTCCAGGCGTCAGGACCCTCCGACCTTGTTGAGCAACTTAAACGGGGGGAGATCAAGGTCTTCGCGGTGGTGGTGCTGTCGGCGGACGATCTGGAAAAGGGCGTGAACTCGAAGGATGTGATCTTTCAGAGCACGCCGCCGACGGTGCTGAGCTTCAAGGTCGACAACCCGATCGTGCGGCTGACGGTGGACCGACGGGCGCCGGTGAAGCCATCGCCGTGAGCGAGTAAACGCGAACGAAGTACGAACAAGAAGGTCCGGAAGAGGACAATCGGCGGGGAGAGACCTACCCTAGTGACCCCCTGGCGTGCGTCCCGGTGTTCCGTGGTGGGTCGCGGAGCCGGGTCGGCGCGAGACGGACCAGCACCCCAAAGGGAGCCACCAGTGAAGATCAAGACCGACGAGATCGCGAGCGTGATTCGCCAGGAGATCGAGCAGTACACCCAGGAGCTTGAGGTTTCTGAGGTTGGTCGCGTGGTCGAGGTCGGCGACGGCATCGCGCGGGTGTACGGGCTGTCGAAGGCGATGGCGGGCGAGCTGCTCGAGTTCCAGACGGCGGAAGGCGCCGTGATGGGTCAGGTCTTCAACCTCGAGCTCGACACGGTCGGCGCGGTCATCTACGGCGATTATCTGGCGGTGAAGGAAGGCGACATGGTCAAGTCGACCGGGCGCCTGCTCGAAGTGCCGGTCGGCGAGGGGCTGCTGGGCCGCGTGGTGGATCCGCTGGGTCGCCCGCTGGACGACGCGGGCCCGATCAACGCCGCCGAATACCGCAAGGTGGACATCATCGCGCCGGGGATCGCCGAGCGTCAGCCGGTGCACGAGCCGATGCAGACGGGCATCAAGGCGGTTGACGCGATGATCCCGATCGGGCGCGGGCAGCGCGAGCTGATCATCGGCGACCGCAAGACGGGCAAGACGGCCGTCGCGCTCGACACGATCATCAACCAGAAGCAGTATTGGGGCACGAAGGACGCGGTGGTCTGCATCTACGTCGCGGTCGGCCAGAAGGAGTCGACGGTGGCGGGCGTCGTCGAGACGCTTCGCAAGTACGGCGCGCTCGAGTACACGATCGTCGTCAACGCGGCGAGCAGCGACCCGGCCCCGATGCAGTACGTCGCCCCCTACTCGGGCACGGCGATGGCCGAGTACTTCATGTGGAACGGCATGAAGGGCAAGACCCCCAAGCACGCCCTGTGCATCTACGACGACTTGTCCAAGCAGGCCGTCGCGTACCGCCAGCTTTCGCTGCTGCTCCGCCGTCCTCCGGGCCGCGAGGCGTATCCGGGCGACGTCTTCTACCTCCACAGCCGCCTGCTCGAGCGTGCGACGAAGCTGTCGGACGAGAACGGCGCGGGCTCGATCACGAGCCTCCCGATCATCGAGACTCAGGAAGGCGACGTGTCGGCGTACATCCCGACCAACGTGATCTCGATCACCGACGGTCAGATCTACCTCGAGCCCGAGCTGTTCCACTCCGGCATCCGCCCCGCCATCAACGTCGGTATCTCGGTGAGCCGAGTGGGCGGCAACGCCCAGGTGAAGGGCATGAAGAAGATCTCTGGCTCGCTGCGTCTGGACCTGGCGTCCGCCCGCGAGCTCGAGGCGTTCGCGCAGCTCGGCACGGAGCTTGATCCGGCGACGCAGCGCCAGCTCGACCGCGGCCGCCGCATGGTGGAGCTGCTCAAGCAGGGCCAGTACACCCCGTTCGTCGTGACCGACCAGATCATCTCGATCTACGCGGGCACGAAGGGCTACCTCGACGACGTTCCGGTCCCGCAGGTCCGCGCGTTCGAGACAGGCCTGCTCGACCACTTCAAGACCGTCGCCAAGGCAACCCGCGACGAGCTTGACCTCAAGAAGGCCCTCGATGGCGAGCTCGAGAAGAAGCTCGAGGCCGGGATCAAGGAGTTCAAGGCGAACTTCGTGGCGAGCATGAAGAAGTAAGTCGTTTCAACAGCAACCCCAAGGCCCCGGTCGCTCGGCCGGGGCCTTGTTGTTTTTGAACTTCACTTGACGATGCACGCTCCCGAAGTAGACTGCGGCCGTCGGCCAAAAATCGAGGAGAGAACGCACCATGGACTCACGTCGTTCGCGCGGTCGGTGGATCGGTCTGTCGGTGTTGTCTGCTGTTGCCGCGGCCCCCGGGGCCATGGGGCAGGTTCTGCTCTACGAAGACAGCTTCGGGAGCGGCACCGACGGCTGGTCTTCGCAGGAGTACGACGCGTTCTGCCCGATCGGCGGATTTGTCCGCGATGTAACGGATCTCTCGGTGGTCGGTTCGGGCGGCATGACCGGGCAGTTCCTGCGGGTTGTCGAGCCCGCGATCGGCGGGTCGGCGTATCTCCGTGCCCCGCAGTCGCTGGTGCAGAACTTGATCAACGCCCACGGCGGTTGGCTGACGTTCGAACGCCGCGTCGAACGGGTGACCGGCACCTTCTTCACCGGCCTGCAGGACGAAGTGACGATCGTGACGAGCGGGGGGGAGCGTCTGGTCGCGATCGCCCGGGTGCTCGGTCCCGGTGCGTGGCGCTCGCGGTCTGTGCCGTTGGTGCACACGGCATGGCGAGTCGGATCGTGCAGCGGCCCGATCGCGGCCCGCGTGCAGTTTGAGGCGGCGCTCCAGTCCGCAGCGGACGTCTTCCTCACGAGCGAAGAGGTCAACGGGATCGAGATCAACGATCTTGACAGTGTTCGGCTGTGGAGCGCCCCGCCCTCGTCCTGCGGCGAGGGGTGGAGGTGGGTCGACAATGCCGAGCCGACCGCTCGCTGGGGGCATGCCGTCGCGCTCGATACCGCCCGCAATGTGATTGTCCTGTACGGCGGACTTGGCGGCGAGACGGACACGTGGGAATACACCCCCCGTCCCGACGGCACGGGAACCTGGCGGCGGACGGCGACGCAGGGCCCGGGGCCGAAGGCCAACGCGGCGATGGTCTACGACGCCGCCCGCGGGTGCACGGTGCTCATGGGCGGCTTCTACGCCCCCATCGCCGGCTTTCCCGAGTATCTGACCAGCAATGAAGTGTGGGAGTACCGCTCGGACGGCGTGACCGGCGTGTGGTCGCGATCGTCCGGCTCGCTGCCTCAGCCCCGAGAGAGCCTGCAAGCGGTCTACGACGTGTCACGGTCGACCATCGTGGCGTACGGCGGGCTGTCGTCGGGCAATGGATCGACCGATGTGCTCGAGCGGGCACCGGGCTCGGATCAGTGGACCGTCGTGACGCCACAAACCAGCCCGGGTCCCCAGCGCGGGCACGCGATGGCGTACGACTCGGTGCGCAACGCGACGTACCTTGTCGCGGGAGGTTCGGGCACAGTCCAGGTCTGGGTCTGGAGCCCGAACGCGACCCCTCCGGCGTGGACGCTGGTTAATGCCGCGAACCCGCCCGGCTCGCGGTTCCGTATGGGCCTGGCGTTTGATCCTCGGCCGAACCGGGCGGTGCTGGTCATGGCCGGCGGGGAGAACGGCGACACGGATTTCAATGGAACGTTCGAGTTCAACGTCGCGGCGGCGGGCGGCCCTGCGTGGGTGCAGCGTGGTTCGATCCGATTGGTGCCCGGCGGTGATGTCCAGCTCCGCACGCGCCACGCGATGTCATGGAACCCGATCGGGAATCATGTGTTGCTCTTTGGCGGCATGGCCGGCGAGGTGAGCCCCCAGCGTCAAGTTCTTTCGTTCGATGGCGCGACGAACATCTGGCAAGCCCGGTGGAACACGTTCGCGATCCCGCCTCGTGACTTCGCGGGCGTCGCGTACGACGAGGCGGGAGGGCGGGTCATCATTGCCGGCGGCGGGCTTATCACGCGCCCCGGCGCGAGCCCGGCTCGACAGCTTGGTGGGGGCGCATTTGCCTGGAACGGATCGTCGTGGTCGGGCTTGCCCGGGCTGGCCGCGGGGCAGGAGTTCTGGAAGGCTCCGATGGTGTACGTGCCCACGACCAACCCGCCTTGCATGCTCGTGTACGGCGGCGAGGTGGGCGGTGTGGGCAACGCGCGTGTTTCGGCGCAGGTCTACAAGCTGAGCTTGGGGGCCAATCCGGCGTGGTCGGTCGTGACGGCGTCGGCGCCGCCCGGCCGGCGAGCGAACATGGCCGCCTCGTTCGACCGCTCGATCGGGAAGGCGGTCTTCTTCGGTGGGCGCGACGAGACGGGCGCTTTCCGAAATGACACGTGGCTCTACGACCCGCTGGCCGATCAGTGGACCGCCGTGCAGCCGCCCATCAGCCCGCCGGCCCGCAACGGGCCCAGGATGGCTTTCGACGAGCGGCGTGGTGTCACGGTGATGTTCGGCGGTCGGCTCGCGTCGGGGGAGTTCGACGCGTCCACCTGGGAGTTCAACGGCACGACGTGGAGCAACGTCACGCCGACGGACGGCGGTCCCACGCCGCGCGGGGCGGGCGGGCTTGTGTATGTGCCGGACCGGGGCACCGTGGTGCTCGCCGGCGGCGAGGTGACCGATGCCGTGAACTCCACCGGCGAGAACGATCTGTGGGAGTACGACGGGGTTGCGTGGCGTCAGCTCTTTCCCACCGAGACCGAGGCAGTGGTCGGTCGAATCTACTCATCGATCGCCTACGACCGCGCAAACCGGCGGCTCGTGCGGTTCGGCGGTTCCTCCATCGCTTTCGCGCAGGCGGGAACGGACTATGCCTGGTTCATCTCCGGGCAGACATGGACGCTGGATATCCCCCGGGTGCCGGTGCTGACCCGCCAGCCGTCGTCGACGTTCATCTGCCCGGGCTCGGCGGCCCAGCTCGCCGTCGAATCGTCACGCCCCGAGACCGATCAGTATCGCTGGCGTCGCGACGGGATCGAGATCGATCCCAACACGAATCCCTCCGCGGTCACTCCAGTGCTGACGCTCGCGCACAGCGATCCGTCGGCGGCCGGGCTGTACGACTGCCTGGTGCGATCGGATTGCGGCACGACGATCAGCGCGACGGCCTTGGTCACGGTGCTGGGCTGCTGCAGCCCGGCCGACTTCAACGCCGACGGGTTCATCGACTTCTTCGACTACAACGACTTCGTCGACTGCTTCGAGCTGGGCCTCTGCCCGCAGGGCGCCTCGGCCGATTTCGATGGCGACGGCTTCACCGACTTCTTCGACTTCGCCGCGTTCGTCGAGGAGTTCGAGCAGGGGTGCTGAGTCGATCAGGAAGGGCAGTTGGTTCTCGGGCCTTGGAACGAGTCGGTTGGCCCGGGTAGCTCACGGTGCAACCGCGTGTTGCGTCGCGGCGCATGCGAGTGCAAGATGCCTCTTGCTCTTTGGTCGATGGTGGGGCATGCTGTCGGCGTCGTCCTCGCGTTGATGGAGTAGCTATGCGCGCACATACGTCCGAGAACCCGCAGTTCCTGGTTGGCGAGCCCCGCGGCGGACGGCGAAGGGCCGCGGCGATGGCGCTCGCGGCGGGCATCGCGGCCGGTGTTGGGCTGAGTCTCTTCGGGGGGACGGCGTGGGCGGGCGGGGTCGGCGAGAACTCGGTGCTGATCATCAACCCCAACGACGCCAACAGCATCTGGCTCGGGAACTACTACAAGAACGCGCGACAGATCCCGGATTCGAACATCATCTATCTCACTCCGGGCGCGACCAACTACCAGCAGTTCGCGCAGGTCAACATCCCGGCGGTGCTCGGAGAGATCGAGTCGCGCGGGCTGACTTCGATGGTGCATTTCGTGCTCATCGCGCCGACGGATCAGTTCTTTGTTTCCGCGCCGGACCTCGTGAGTGACGGGTGCTTCCCGGTGAGGCGGTTCTCGCTGACGGGCGCGTACACCTCGGCGTTCATCACCAGCGAGATCCTGGCGGGCGCGTCCTTCTCCTCGCTGCCCAATCGCTTCTATGGCACGTCGAACTCCGCGGTGGCCTTTGACAGCCAGACCGCGTGGTTCGGCGGGAGCGCAAGCAGCGATTCAACCGCGCGGCGGTACATGCTGGGCGGGCAGATCGGCTTCACGGGGTACCAGGGCAACACGCCCCAGCAGATCATCGACATGATCGATCGGGGCGTCGCCGCGGAGGGAACGCGTCCCGCCGGCACCTTCTACTACATGAGCAACACCAGCGATGCCGCCCGCAACGTGCGATCGGGTCAGTACAGCTCAGCGTCGAGCACGATCGCCAACTCCATCGGGTACGGTGCGCAGGTGCTGACGGGCCTTCTGCCCACCGGTCGGCAGGACGTGCTGGGGGTGATGGGCGGGTTCGCCAACGCCGACATTCTCAACGCGAACATGACGATTCTGCCCGGCGCGTTCTGCGATCATCTGACCAGCTATGCGCTGACGTTCGACGAGAACGGCCAGACCAAGGGCACCGATTGGATTCGCAAGGGAGCCTCGGGCACTTCCGGCGCGGTCGAAGAGCCTTGCAACTACACCGGCAAGTTCAACCACGCCCGGTTCCACGTGTATTACGCGCAGGGCGCGACGATCGGCGAGGCGTACCTGCGCTCGATCTCCTTCTTTCCCTTCCAGAACATGCTGCTGGGCGACGTGCTCGCGAGGCCTTTCGCGTGGGTGCCTTCGGTGTCGGTGCCCGATGCGCCGACGGGTCCGGTGTCGGGCTCGATCACGATCACGCCCGCGGCGAGCACGGCACGCCCTCGCTACGCCGTCGCATCCCTGGATGTTCTGATCGATGGTCGGCGTGTGGGATCGGGCGCGCCCGGGCAGCCCTTCACGATCGACACGACGAACCTCAGCGACGGATGGCACGACGTTCGCGTGATCGCGTACGACAACTCGCCCAACAAAACGGCCGGCCGCTGGCACGGGACGATCGTGGTGAACAATCGCGGGCGGAGCGCGAGCATCGCCGCCGACGTGACGTCGGGGCCCATGGCGACGCCGGTGACGTTCACGGTCGGCGCCTCGGGCGGCGCGGTGCAGGAGATCCAGCTTGTTCAGAACGGGCGTGTCATCGCGGCTCGGCAAGGCCCGAGCACGATCCACGTCTTCGGCCGAACGCTCGGCGGCGGGCCTTCGACGGTGCGCACGCGGGCGGTTTATGCCGACGGCAGCACGGCCGACAGCGCACCGCTCGGCGTGGACATGAACTGGGTCGGAGGACCTTCCGCGGGCATTCCCCAGGCCTTCTCATACCGCAAGGTCGCTGCGCCGGACGTTCCGGTGATCGTCGAGCTGCCCGCCACATATGTGCAGGAGCCCAACCAGGTCACGTACACCATCATCCAGGCACCCACCCAGGCCACGATTCTCGGCGGCACAGGCTCGACGCGGGTGCTCCGCCCCAACGCCAACGCGACGGGCGAGGACACCCTCCGCTTTACCGTGACCAACGCCGACGGCACCAGCACGCCCGGCGTCGTGACGCTGGTCTACGGCTCTCAGTGCCCGGCGGACTTCGACGGCGACGGGTTCGCAGACTTCTTTGACTTCGACGCCTTCGCCAACTGCTTCGAGACCGGCACCTGCCCCGCCGGCAGGTCGGCGGACTTTGACGGGGACGGCTTCATCGACTTCTTCGACTTCGACGCATTCGTCGCCGCCTTTGAGGCCGGCTGTTAAGTCCCCCATTCCGCGCCCACGGGTTCTCGGGCCCATCCTGCGCGATACAGACCGCACACCAGAGGCTGTATCGGGTTGCACGGGCTCATCTGAATGGTGTTGCGGCTTTGGCGTGGCAGTCTTGAGCAGGACGGGAACCCACCGCCCTGGAGAACTCAAGAATGGACTCTGCCGCGCGTCTGTCGTCCGCCTTGGTCTTTCTGCTCGCCGGTGCCGCTGCCGCTCAGCCCGGGAGTCTCTCGTACGACCCCGCGCTCGGCACGCTCCCCTCGGCACAAGGCTTCACACTCGCCTCGGTGGGTGAACAGCCCGAGGCCCGCGTCTCGGGCGGCCTGCTCTTGCAGGGGCCGACGGCGTACAGCGGCGTGCAGTGCTGGCTCGCCGACCGTCAGAACGACTTCGACGTGGGCATGACCATCGAGGCCGAGATGTACGTGGTCGACTGCACCTACATGATCAACGGGTGCAACGCCGGCCAGCGCTCGGGCTACTACCTCGGGGCGGTCGATCGCTTCGGACGGATCATGTACGTCGGCTTTGCGAACAACGCGGTGTACCTGATGAACAACACGCTGGCCTACCAGGGCGTGAACGCCCCCTCGGCCGCGATCCCCATGGCCGGTCGTTGGCGCAAGCTCAGGCTCGAGATCGCGCCCTCGGGCGCCACGCTGTTCGTTGACGGCGTCAAGACCCTCACCGCGCCGATCGGGCAGGCGGGGCAGAGCCCGACGCACAACCGTGTGCTCTTCGGCGACGGGACCGCGTGCGGCGCGTCGTGGACCAAGCTCCGCTCGGCGAACTTCGTCGTTCACGCGCCCTGCCCGGCGGACTTCAACAACGACGGCTTTGTCGATCTCTTTGACTTCGACGACTTCTTCACCTGCTTCGACGGCGGCGCGTGCCCCCCGGGGCGCTCGGCCGACTTCAACGAGGATGGATTTGTCGACTTCTTCGACCTCGATGACTTCATCCTGGCCTTCGAGCAGGGGTGCGGAGGCGGAGAAACCGGCGGCGGGGGCTCCGGAGAGGGCTCCGGCGAGGGGAGCGGAGGGGGTTCGGGCGGCGAAGGGGGCGGAAATGGCGGGGGGACGGCCGGCTGAGGTGCCGATAACGCAGACCGCTCCATCCCAGGGATGCGCGCTGTCTGCGAAGGAATCTCGAAATTCCATTGACAGACCCGTAAAGACGTGGTAGTTTGGAAAGAGCGAAGTGTGTTCATCGCCTCGGAGCGCCTTCAGGGGGCGGTTCGAGGCAAGAAAGTGTGAGTCGAGTCGTTTGGTGTGAGAGAAAAGGTGGCCCGGCAGTGTGCCGGGCGAATTCCAGAGGAGGTTTGTTCATGAAGTGTTCCACGATTGCTCTCGTTGCCGGTTTGGCGCTCTGTGGCGCCGCGTTCGCCAACCCCAAGGTTCCCCAGCGGCACACGGGCACGGCCAACAAGGTTGAGCCCGTGCGCGTCGCCAAGATCCAGCGCAACGCCGATGGCACGATCCGGTTCCTCACGAACTGGATCGATTACTCCGACCTGAACCGCTCCGAGCGTGGCGCGGCGACGCCCCGCTTCGATGCGTTCGGCCTCACGCAGGGCGCGACGCTCGACACGACGGACGGCGACGACGCCCCCGTCGGCAACACGCTGTGCGACGGCTCGGTGCCCTTCGGCAGCCGTTGGTGGTTCGGTGCGGCCGCCCACAACCCCAACTCGGCCGACGACATGAAGCTCGACGACGGCAACGCCACCGACGGCGGCACGCTCGAGCGTTGGGACATGGCCTGGGCCTGGACCAACGGCACGGGCGCCGAAGAGTGCCTCATGGTGATTTTCCCCTCGAACGTCGCTCAGACCGACGCCGACCTCGGCTGTGACGATCCGACGACCGACGTGGGCGCCGGCATCGTGATCAGCTTCGGCGTGCTCGCCAGCGGCGCGGGCTATTACTACGCCAACGTCGACGGCCTCTCGGGCCTCGGCACCACGATGCCCGCCAACGGCGGTTACATCCAGATCATCGCCTCCGTCGTTGACGAGACGGGCATCACGCTCGCCACCGGCCCCACCCAGCCCATGCTCTGGGGCACGAGCGAGGACTACGGCGAGGCCGGCCGCAACACCGGCGTCGCCGGCATCGCCCGCGTGGACGATGACAACCCGCTCGACGGCATCCTCGACGTCACGGCCGAGTGCTACGGCTACGACTTCGGCGTGTGCCCCGACCCGCTCCAGGCCGCCAACGCGTTCTGGATCACCGGCGGCGGCAGCGGCTGCGCGGCCGACTTCGACGGTGACGGCTTCGTCGACTTCTTCGACTTCGACGCGTACGTCGCCTGCTTCGAGGACGCCCTCGCTTGCCCGCCCGGCAAGACGGCCGACTTCGACGGTGACGGCTTCATCGACTTCTTCGACTTCGATGCTTACGTCGCTGCCTTCGAGCAGGGCTGCTAAGCCAGTTCACTTCATGCAAACCGCATGACTCGCACCGCCGGGCTCGCAAGGCCCGGCGGTGTTGTTTTTCCCCCTGTCCCGCGAGCGTTTCGCCTCCCTCGACTGGGAAGCGTCGCCCGCCTCACGAGATGTTCAGCGTCGGACGGGCCGTGCCCCCGCGGAGCGTGGTCAGGGCGATCTGCGACGTCAGCGAGCCGACCATCGCCTCGAGGCTCCGCGCCAGACGCTGGTCCGACGCCGACGTGCCCGTGAAGTTCGCGCTGGGGTTGCCGCTGTCGCTGTTGATGCGCAGCGACATGGTGATGGGCACATCGCCCAGGAAGGGCACCCCGAGTCGCTGCGCCATCATCTGCGCGCCGCCCTTCCCGAACAGGTCGTATTCCTTCCCGTCGTCGGCGATGAAGGAGGACATGTTCTCGACCACGCCCAGCACCGAGATGCCGAGCTGCTGGAACATCCGGGCCGCCCGCACCGCGTCGTCCTGCGCGACCTTCTGTGGCGTGCAGACGACCACCGCGCCGGTGAGCTGAAGCTGCTGCGCCATCGTCAGGGCGATGTCGCCCGTGCCCGGGGGAAGATCGATGATCAGGTAATCCAGCGTGCCCCAGTGTGTCTGGTCGAGCAACTGCTTGAATGCACCGTGCGCCATCGGCCCACGCCAGATCAGCGGCCGCTCCGCGTCCACGAGCTTGCCGATCGTCACCGCCTTGATCCCGTGCACCGCGAAGGGCACCAGGTGCCCCTCGTGCACCGCCTGCTCAAGAGGTGCAAGGCCCAGCATGGTCGGCAGCGAAGGCCCGTAGATGTCCGCATCGAGCAGCCCGACGGCGTACCCCTTGCGTGCCAGCCCGACCGCGAGGTTAACCGCCACGGTGGACTTGCCGACGCCGCCCTTGCCCGCCCCGACGGCGATCGCATGTCGAACCCCCGGCAGCGAAGGTGCGGCCCCCAGATCGGAAGAGCACACGTCTGAACTCCAGTC
>ERZ761603.1503-NODE-1503-length-17315-cov-44.260081_pt1 | contig 17315 bp, 9 predicted proteins | sample MGYA00511879_ERZ761603 | MGnify/ENA primary metagenome ERZ761603 (study PRJEB28899, sample SAMN02850040) | bioreactor sludge metagenome | biome: EBPR Sludge; feature: EBPR Bioreactor; material: flocular biomat | place: Australia: Thorneside Wastwater Treatment... | reverse complement strand
ATATGTCAGGCACGCCGCTTCTCTCTCTTGCCATCTGGGTTCCGATTCTCGCCGGCTTGGTTGTCTTGGCGACGGGCTCCGATCGCAACACACCGCTGGCACGGATGCTCTCGCTGATCGGTGCCGTCGCCGGCTTGGTGGTGACGATTCCGCTGTATACCGGTTTCGACCTGCACACGCCGGCCATGCAGTTCGTCGAACTGAAGCCCTGGATTCAGCGCTTCAATGTCAACTACCATCTGGGTGTCGATGGCATCTCGATGCTGTTCGTCATTCTCAACAGTTTCATCACGGTCACCGTCATTCTGGCTGGCTGGCAGGTGATCGACAACAAGGTCGCGCAGTACAACGCCGGTTTCCTGATCATGTCCGGTCTGCTGAACGGGATCTTCTCGGCGCTCGACGGTGTCCTGTTCTACGTCTTCTTCGAGGCATCGCTGATTCCGCTCTATCTGATCATTGGTATCTGGGGTGGGCCGAACCGCGTTTACGCGGCATTCAAATTCTTTCTCTTCACACTGTTCGGCTCGCTGCTCTTCCTGATCGCCTTGCTCTACCTTTTCATCAACTCGGGCGGCAGCTTCTCGATTCTCGACTGGCATCGGATGCCCATCCCGATGAACGCGCAAACCTGGCTGTTCCTTGCCTTCTTGGTGGCCTTTGCCGTCAAGGTGCCGATGTGGCCGGTACATACCTGGTTGCCTGACGCGCACGTCGAAGCTCCAACCGGCGGATCGATCGTGCTGGCGGCCATCGCTCTGAAGCTCGGAGCCTATGGCTTCCTGCGATTCTCGCTGCCGATAACGCCCGACGCCTCACACGAACTCGCTGGCCTGGTAATTGCGCTGTCGCTGATCGCCATCATCTATATCGGATTTGTTGCGCTGGTGCAGGACGACATGAAGAAGCTGGTGGCTTATTCGTCGATCGCCCACATGGGTTTCGTGACCCTCGGCTTCTTCATTTTCAGCGCCATGGGGGTGGAAGGTGCGCTGGTGCAGATGATCTCGCACGGCTTCGTATCCGGCGCCATGTTCTTCTCGATCGGCGTCATGTATGACCGGGCACACTCGCGGCAGATTGCCGACTATGGCGGCGTGGTGAACAAGATGCCCAAGTTCGCCGCCTTCTTCATGCTCTTCGCGATGGCCAATGCCGGCCTGCCGGCTACCTCGGGCTTCGTTGGCGAGTTCATGGTCATCCTGGCTGCTGTCGATTACAGTTTCTGGGTCGCCTTTGCTGCTGCGTCGACGATGATCGTCGGGGCTGCCTATACCCTGTGGATGTACAAGCGGGTGGTCTTTGGCGCCGTGGCCAACCACCACGTGGCTGAACTTGCCGACATCGATTCCCGCGAGTTCCTGATTTTCGTTCTGTTCGCCATTGGTGCGCTGGGCATGGGCCTCTATCCTCAGCCGTTTACCGAAGTCATGCACAGCTCGGTCAATGAGCTGCTGCGTCACGTCGCCCTCAGCAAGATCCAATAACTGGTAGCCGCTATGACTCTTGCCGAACTGCAGTTCCAAATCCCGGACCTCCGCCTTGCCAGCGCGGAGATCTTCATGTTGCTGATGGCTTGCCTGATTCTGATGCTTGATTTGCTGGTGAAGGACAGGAAGCGGACGCTGACCTTCGTTGCAACGCAGCTGACCTTAGTGGGAGCGGCGGTCGTCACCTTTGCAACGAGTTCGGGCGAGGTGGCCTACACGTTCAGCAACATGTATGTTGGCGATCTGATGGCGGATCTGCTGAAACTGCTGCTTTATCTCACGGTGATTGTCGTCCTCTTCTATTCGCGCGGCTATATCGTCGAACGCGAACAGATGGCGAGGGGTGAGTACTACTCGCTGGCGCTCTTCGCCACCCTCGGCATGATGGTCATGATCTCGGCAAACCATCTGGTGACGGTGTACATCGGTCTCGAACTGCTGTCGCTTTCGCTCTACGCGATGGTCGCAATGAACCGTGATTCGGTCCCGGCCACCGAGGCGGCAATGAAGTATTTCGTGCTCGGTGCTCTCGCTTCGGGGCTGCTGCTCTATGGCATGTCGATGATCTATGGAGCGGCCGGAACGCTGGAGATCACGGCGATCGCCGAGCGCCTTTACTTGGGTCAGGTCGACCGGGGGATTCTTGTCTTCGGTCTCGTTTTCCTGGTCTCCGGCCTGGCTTTCAAGCTGGGTGTGGTTCCCTTCCACATGTGGATACCGGACGTCTATCATGGCGCACCGACGGCTGTCACCCTGTTCATCGCCACTGCCCCCAAGCTGGCCGCATTTGCCATGGTCATTCGTCTCCTGGTCAACGGGCTGATCGTGGTTTCGCAGGACTGGCAGACGATGTTGATCATGCTCTCGGTGCTGTCGATGGCCATCGGCAATATTGCCGCCATCGCGCAGACCAACCTGAAGCGCATGCTGGCTTACTCGGCGATCTCGCACATGGGCTTCATGTTGCTCGGTATGGTCACCGGAGTGGTTGGCGGAGACGCGCGTTTTGCGCTTAATGCCTACAGTTCGTCGATGTTCTACGTCATTACCTATGTGCTGACCAGCGCGGGCACCTTCGGCATGATCCTGTTGCTCGCCCGCAATGGCTTCGAATCCGAGGAAATCGACGACTTCAAGGGGCTCAACAAGCGCAGCCCATGGTTCGCCGCCGTGATGATGATGATGATGTTTTCGATGGCCGGGGTACCCTTCTTCGTCGGCTTCTTTGCCAAGTTCTCAGTGTTGCAGGCGGTTGTCGCCGCCGGCTACCTTTGGTTGGCCATCGTCGCAGTCGCTTTTTCGCTGATCGGTTGTTTCTACTACCTGCGCGTGGTAAAGATCATGTACTTCGATCAACCGGCCAGCATGACGCCGATCGCTGCCCCGCTGGACATGAAGATTCTCATGTCGGCGAACGGCTTGGCGGTTGCGCTGCTGGGCATCTTCCCGCAAGCATTGATGTCGCTCTGTGCCTTCTCGTTGCTGCGCTCGCTCTGAAGTCGCGGCCGTTTGGGACCTGAACGCCCCGCCGGTCGGGGCGTCGTCTTTTGGGAGTCGAACAATGGACGACAATTACCCACATCTGGCCGAGCAGGAACTGGAGAGCATTCAGGTTTTCGGCGGGAAATTGCTCGATGTGCGTCGCGATCGTGTGCGCCTGCCGGACGGCCGGGAGTGCTTGCGCGAGTACATTCGTCACCAGGGCGCGGTGGTGGTCATTGCCGAGCTCGACGAGCAGCGACTCCTCTTCGTACGGCAGTACCGCTATCCGCTGCGCCGTTCCTTCCTCGAACTGCCGGCGGGCAAGATCGATCCCGGCGAGGACATCCTGGCTACGGCCCGGCGCGAACTGATCGAGGAAACCGGCTATCATGCGGCAGAATGGCGTCACTTGGGCGTGATGCATCCCTGTGTCGGCTATTCGGATGAACGGATCGAGATCTATCTGGCGCACGGCTTGCACCGCGAAACCGATCCCACACCCGACAGCAACGAGTTCCTGGATGTGCTCAGCCTGTCGTTGCATGAGGCGGTGGCCGCGGTGCAGGCCGGGACCATCACCGACGCAAAGACGATCGCCGCGCTCTTCTGGGCCGAAAGAGTCATCCAGGCCAACTGGTGAGCCGGCGTGCACCGCAAGTGGGTAGACGCATCGCCTGTCAGCGGGGCGCCGGCGGCGTGCGCCGATAGATCTCTTCCGGGAGATCACCGAGGATCCGCGTCTGGCCAGAGCTGCTCCGCTGCATCGGGGATGCCTTGGAGATCCTGAATGCCTACCTTCAACGACTGACGGTGTCCCGGCGCATGCTGGGTCTTGCCGCAGTGGCCATCGTTGCCGTACTTGCCATGGGTTTGTCGATCTTTCCGCAGCTGCGCACCCTTGCCGAGATCAACCGGAGCTTCTACCATTATACTAACGATACGCTATTGACGGTCAAGGATATGAAGTACGAGTTGCTGGCGATGCAACTTGTGCTGCATAATCTGATCAGCGAGCGAAATCCGGAAAAGCGCCAGCGCTTTGCTGATGAGCTGCTTCATTGCGACGCCAGGTTCGTTGCTGGAGTGCATCGTCTGCATGCCTCATACGACGGCGATCCGGGCGATCTTGCACAGACAGAAAGATTATATCTGGCGCTGGTCGCCGAGCGCTCCGCGATTCTGGAGCAGGTGAACTCCGCGGCAGGCCGTGCTCACTGGTCGAGCGTGATGGATTCTGCACCAGGCTCGGTCGCCGCCGAGCTGGCCACACGACTCGAACAGATCGGCCAGGTTGCCGCCGTCAGCACGCTGGCCATGCATCAGCGGGCGACCCGGATTTACCAGCAGGAGCGTCGGCAGGCCATCTACTTCATTCTCGGCAGTCTTGGTCTGCTGCTCTTCACGGCGGTCATTTTCGCCCGCTCGATCACTCTTCCCCTGCGCCGCCTGCGCGACAGCATCGTCGCATTATCCCAGGGGCGACTTGGCCAGGCCATTCCCGAGCAGGGACAGGAAAACGAGATTGGCGAAATTGGCCGCGGGGTGGCCGTCCTGCAGAACGTCCATCAGGCGATGGCGGCCCAACGCTGGATCAGAGCGACCATTGCGGCAATCTCGGCTGAACTGCAACAGGCGGTGACCTTCACGGAGCTGGCGCACAAGCTCCTGTCCAACCTGGGACCGGTACTTGGCGTGTCGCAGGGTGCTTTTTTCATCGTTACCGAAGACGGACAGACACTGAAGAGCATTGGTCGCTACGGTCACGCCGCCGGGCAAGCCCGGGAAGTGGTGGGCGCTGACGATGGTCCCGTCGGCGAGTGTGCGACGCTCGGCAAGCCCCTGGTCATCACACAGCCAGCAGCGCAAGACCTGGTTGCTCTTCCTGAGGTGCGTTCTGGTGCGGCCGTCGTGATGCAGCTGGTACCGGTCGTCCGTTTCGGGAAGACGCTAGCGGTGATCGAACTGCACGGTTCCCGGGTCTTCAGTGAGGACGAACGAGCCGTACTGGACGGCCTGCTGCCCCTGCTCGCGCTCACGCTGGAGATCATCGAGCGCAATACGCGAACTCGCCGACTGCTCGAAGCAACGCAGCAGCAGGCCGCGCAACTGGAAAATCAGGCTGCCGAGCTGGCTGCGCTCGAAGAACACAGCCGGCTGATCCTCGGTGCGGTGAGTGACGGGATCGTTGGTCTCGACAACATCGGACGCATGATCTTCGCCAATCCGGCGGTCTTCGCGCTGCTCGGCTATGACAGCGATGAACTGCTCGGCAAGCAGTTCCATGCCATGGTGCACTACGCTTACCCGGACGGGAGCGACTTGCCGGGCGAAAGCTGCGCCATGCAGCGAACCGCGCAGGATGGACAGGTGCGCAAGGTAGCCAATGAAGTCTTGTGGTGCAAAAACGGTACGCCGCTTGCCGTCGAGTACGTTACCACACCATTCTACAAGGCCGGGCAACTGGTTGGTTCGGTCATCGTTTTGCGCGACATCACCGAGCGGCAGGCGGCCGAAGAACGCTTGCGGCAAGCCCATGAAGAACAGATGGCAATTTTTGAAACCGCCAGCCTTGGCATTGCCTTCGTCCGGGACGGTGTGCTGGTCAACGCCAACCGCCGGGTGCAGGAACTGTTCGGCTACGCTGTCGAGGAATTGCTCGGCCAGGCGCCCGGACTATACTTGCCGGCCGATGCAGACGAGGCGCTGGCCCGCGAACTGAATGCCGATCCGGGGGGGGGCCAGATCGTCCAGCGGGTGATGGAGCTGTGGCGCAAGGACGGCTCGCGTTTCTGGTGCCGAATCAGCGGCCGTGCGGTCGACCCCGGCAGGCTGTCGCAGGGAACGGTGTGGATGTTCGAGAACGTCACCAGTGAGCGTGCCGCGGCCGACTCGCTGCGCGAGGCGAAGGAACTGGCCGAGGAGACGGCCCGGATGAAGAGCGGTTTTCTCGCCAACATGAGTCACGAGATTCGCACCCCGATGAATGCCATCATCGGCATGACACATCTCGCGCTGCAGACCAGGCTCAGCCCGCGTCAGCGCGACTATGTAACGAAGATCCAGGATTCGGGTCAGCATCTCCTGGCAATCGTCAATGATGTGCTCGATTTCTCGAAGGTCGAAGCGGGCAAGCTGACGCTGGAGCAGACCGAATTCGCCCTCGAGGAGGTGCTTGACAACGTGGCCAACCTGACGATCGGCAAGGCCAGCGCCAAGGGTCTTGAACTGGTGTTCGATGTGCACCCGGCGGTGCCCCGGCTGTTGATTGGCGACCCCTTACGTCTCGGGCAGGTGCTGATCAATTATTGTAACAACGCCGTCAAGTTTACCGAGCACGGGGAGGTCGCCGTTTGCGTCAGCGTGCGTGCAGTGGAGGGCGACAGCCTGTTGCTCCATTTCGCTGTCAGGGATACCGGAATCGGTCTGACCGAGGAGCAAATGGGTTGCCTGTTTCAAAGCTTTTCCCAGGCCGACACTTCGACCACGCGCCGGTTCGGCGGTACGGGTCTGGGCCTGGCAATTGCTAGAAAGCTGGTCGAGCTGATGGGCGGAGAAGTCGGAGCGCAGAGCGAATACGGCAAGGGTTCAAGCTTCTGGTTTACCGCTCGTCTGGGCCGACCTGGGCGGGCGGTGAGTAGCCGCCTGCCCAGTCCCGACCTGCGCGGCAGACGCGTGCTGGTGGTTGACGACAACGACAGCGCGCGCAACGTCCTCCGCGAACTGTTGCAAGCGATAACCTTTGTGGTCAGCGATCAGCCGTCGGGCAAGGCGGCGGTCGAAGAACTCGCAGAGGCGTCCGTGCAGCCCTACGACGTCGTCTTTGTCGACTGGCTGATGCCCGACCTGGATGGGGTCGAGACGGCCCGCCAGATTCTGGCCCTCGGTCTCTCACCCGCGCCACGCCTGGTGATCATCACGGCGGACAGTTCCGAGGCACTGCTCGAGAAAGCTGGCGCCGCAGGGATCAAGGATGTGCTCCTCAAACCGGTCAACGCCTCGCTGCTTTTCGATTGCGTCATTCGCCTGCTGGGCGATGCGCCGGGCGACATACCCGGTGCCTCGCCGCCACTGCCCGAGATCGAACAGCAACTGGCGAGCATCAGGGGTGCGCACGTGCTGCTGGTCGAAGACAATGAACTCAATCAGGAAGTGGCAAGCGAGTTGCTGGTCGGCGCCGGGCTCGTGGTCGACCTGGCGGGGGACGGTGCGGAAGCGGTGCGCAAGGTGCGCGCTGTAGCCTACGATATCGTGCTGATGGACATGCATCTGCCGCTGTTGGACGGTGTCAGCGCCACCCTCGCCATCAGGCAGATGGCCGAGCGCGCAGACTTGCCGATCGTTGCCATGACAGCCAATGCCATGCCGGCCGACCGGCGTAAGTGCCTGGCGTCCGGCATGGTCGATTTCGTCGCTAAACCAATCGAGCCGAGCGAACTCTGGCGGGTGCTGCTCAAATGGATCCCTCCGCAGCAGTCGCTACCCCAGCCGGGAGCGCGGTCTGCGGGGCGTCTCGAGCCTGGTCCGTCGTCTGAAGCCATGATCGATATTCCGGGTCTCGATACGGCCGAGGGGTTGCGGCGGGTGCTCGGCAGGACACAGCTCTACTGGTCGATGCTACGCAAGTTTGTCGCCGGTCAGCAGCATGTTGCCAGCGAGATTGGTGCTGCTCTGGAGCGCGGCGCGGGAGGCACCGCTGAACGCCTGGCGCATACCCTGAAGGGACTGGCGGGTAATATTGGCGCTCGCCAACTGCAACGGCAGGCAGAACGACTCGAAGCGGCGATCGGCGGTGGGTTTGAGCGACAACCCATTGCGGTCTTGCTCGAATCTACGGATAGAATGCTGGGCGCACTGGTCAGCGAGTTGCTGCCCAGATTGCCGCCGGAGTCGCCTGGCGAGATGGCGGCAAACTTTGATCCGCTGCGCCTGCAGCAGGTATGCCGCAAACTGGCTGGCCTGCTGGCCGAAAGCGATTCCGAAGCCGGTGATCTGCTCGATGCCGAGGCCGGGTTGTTGAGCGCCGCTTTTGGCAGCAGCTATCGAGATATCGAGACGGCTGTCCGTAGCTTCGATTATGAAGCCGGCCTGGGGGCTTTGCTGGCGAGTGCCGCCGTGGTCGGAATTGCAGTTTGACGAGGAGTGATGATTGCCATGGACGTGAATGAAAACAACAAGGCAACCATTCTGGTGGTCGATGACACCCCGGGCAACCTTGCCCTGATGTCGGCGTTGCTCAAGGAGCGTTACAAGGTCAAGGTGGCCAACCACGGCGACAAGGGACTGCGGATCGCCACTTCCAGGACGCCCCCCGACCTCATTCTGCTCGACGTGATGATGCCGGACATCGATGGTTATGAGGTGTGCCGGCGTCTGAAGGCCGATGCGCAGACACGCTACATTCCGATCATCTTCCTGACCGCCAAGTCGGAGATCGAGGACGAGCAGAAGGGCTTGGCGCTGGGTGCCGCAGACTACATCACCAAGCCGATCAGCCCGCCGATCCTGATGGCGCGTGTCGCTACCCAGCTTACGCTGAAGGCAAGCACCGACTTCCTGCGCAGCAAGAATGACTTCCTTGAAGCAGAGGTGGCCAGGCGAACCAGTGAACTCGAAGCGGTTCAGGATGTAACCATAATGGCCATGGCGTCGTTGGCCGAAACCCGGGATACCGAAACCGGTCAACACCTTCGGCGCACGCAGCTCTACGTCAGGATTCTCGCCGAGACCTTGCGGCCGCATCCGCGTTTCGCGGATTTCCTTACCGACCAGAATATCAAGGTGTTGTGCAAGTCGGCTCCCCTGCATGATATCGGCAAGGTCGGCATTCCCGATCGTATACTGCTCAAGCCAGGGCGCTACGAGCCGCATGAAATGGAGATCATGAAAAGGCATCCGCTGTTTGGCCGGGATGCCATCCAGTCGGCCGAGGACTGGCTTGGCAGGCAGGTCGAGTTCCTGACCATTGCCAAGGAAATCGCGCTCTGTCATCAGGAGCGATGGGACGGCAGCGGCTATCCGGAAGCGCTTTCCGGTGAGAGCATCCCGGCATCGGCGAGGCTGATGGCGGTTGCCGATGTCTACGATGCGCTGATCAGCCGCCGGGTCTACAAGCCGCCGATGACGCATGAACAGGCGGTGCAGGTGATCGTCCAAAGTCGCGGCGTGCATTTCGATCCCGATGTGGTCGACGCCTTCCTGCAGGCGGAGGAAGAGTTTCGCTCGATCGCCCAGCGCTATCCCGATTCCGAGGACGATCTGCGGAAAAAGATCGAGTATCTGTCGCAGGCAGTCGCCGTCGATCCCTGAAGCGGCAGCGCCCCGCCTCGCCTGGCCGCTTCCCGGCGTCAGACCGTGTCAACCCGCTGCCCCCGGCGGCCCGTCGCCAGGGTCAGCGGTTCAGTCGGGCTGGCTGGTCTGCCTCGGCCAGATCGGGAGCCGTGCTGCGCCCGGCGGTCAGTGTCGCGAACAGTGCCCGGAGTTCGGCCACCGCGTCTTCCAGTCGACTTACCCGTGCCACCAGTTCGGCCTGCTGGTCGACGCTCGTGGCGGCAAGCTCTGCTGTGGGATCGAGCGACGGCTCTGCTGCACCGCACAGCAGGTGCGCCCAACGATGTTCACGCGCACCGATCTGCCTGGGCAGGCGGACGACGAGCGGGCCGGCGTTGCGCGTGGTCAGCTCCTGCAGATAGGCGTCAACCGATGAGCTGTCATCAAAGTGGTACAGTCGCTCGCTGTTGGCGCGCAATTCGCTGACCGTCTGCGCACCGCGCAGCATCAGGGTGGCGAGCAGGGCGACGCTGGCCGCCGGTACACTGTACACCTTGCCGAAGTTCTGGGCGTAGCGCAGGACGCGACCCGATGCGCCATAGGTTTCGAGCACCAGAACGCGGCTGCGCAGTTCTTCGAGTGCCGCCTGGACCTCGCTTTCCGCAACATTGAGCACCGGATCGCGCGCCGATTTCTGGTTGCAGCCCGCAGTCAGGCTGTTCAAGGTCAGCGGATAGGTGTCGGGGGTGGTCTTTTCCTTCTCGATCAGCACACCCAGAATGCGTGCCTGGAGAACGCTCAGGGTCGGTGGGTTGGCGGCAGGCTGTGGCATGGTCGTTTCCTCTTGGCTTCTGGCAAGATTCCGGGTTCGGGTCCCGCGAGTGCCAGCGGACTTACGGTGGTGGCGTGTGGCCGGGCCAGCAACGTTGCGCTTGCTGGCCAACGCAAGGCCGGGTCAGGCGAATAACTGCCCATGCTCACGCGAGTCGTGGAAACCGACCTGGGTCCATTTCTCGCTCGTCACCTCCAGGTTGTAGCGCGTGCTCGCCAGATAGACGGGATTGCCGTCCACATCCTTGGCCATGCGGTGGAGCTGCTCTCGCTCGAAGGCGCGGCGCGTGCTGTCGTCGGGGAAAGTCAGCCAGCGCGCGGTGTAGATGTCGGCCGATTCGAAGATGGCATCGACCTTGTACTCGGTCTGCAGGCGCTGCGCGACGACTTCGAACTGCAGGTTGCCGACCGCGCCGAGCAGCAGCGCGCCGCTCGCCAGGTTTTCGAAGACCTGGATGGCGCCTTCTTCACCGAGTTCCTGCAGCCCCTTGAGCAGTTGCTTGCTCTTCAGCGGGTCACGCAAGCGCGCTGCGCGAAAGAGTTCCGGCGAAAAGTAGGGGATGCCCTTGAAGCCCAGGGTCTCGCCTTCGCTCAGGCAGTCGCCGATATGCAGGTTGCCGTGGTTGTGGATACCGATGATGTCGCCGGCCACCGCATCTTCCATCAGCAGGCGCTCGTTGGCCATGAAGGTCAGCACGTTGGCCAGTTTCATCTCGCGATTCAGGCGAATATGTCGCACCTTCATGCCGGGCGTGTAGCGGCCGGAGCAGACGCGGAAGAAGGCAATGCGGTCGCGGTGCTTGGGGTCCATGTTGGCCTGTATCTTGAACACGAAACCACTGAACGCCGCTTCGCCAGGTTGCACCATGCGCGTCCCTGCGTCGCGTTCCTGGGGCGGTGGCGCCCAGTCGAGCAGCGCCTGCAGGATTTCCTGTACACCGAAGTTGTTGATGGCCGAGCCGAAAAAGACCGGTGATTGACGCCCGGCGAGAAAACCGACCAGATCGAAAGGGCTGCTGGCGCTCTGGATCAGGTCGACGTCCTCGCGCAGTTTGCCGACTTCACCCGGAAACTGGGCGTCGAGGATCGGGTTGTCGAGACCGTCGAGCCGCTCCGATTCACTGCGCCGCTCCTCTCCGGCCGCAAAGTGCAGCAGCCGGCCGTTGAGCAGGTGATAAACCCCGCGAAAGGTCTTGCCCATGCCGATCGGCCAAGTGATCGGCGCGCACTCGATGCCGAGTACCGATTCGATTTCCTCCAGCAGTTCGAAAGGCTCGCGAACCTCACGGTCCAGCTTATTAACGAAGGTAATGATCGGCGTATTGCGCATGCGGCAGACGTTGAGCAACTTGATGGTCTGCGCCTCGACGCCCTTGGCGGCATCAATAACCATCACCGCCGCGTCGACCGCGGTCAGCACGCGGTAGGTGTCTTCCGAAAAATCCTCGTGGCCCGGCGTGTCGAGCAGATTGATGGTGTGCTGCCGGTATTCGAACTGCATTACCGAGCTGGTCACCGAGATGCCACGCTGCTTCTCCACCTCCATCCAGTCCGAAGTGGCGTGGCGGGCACTCTTGCGCCCCTTGACCGTGCCGGCGAGCTGGATGGCACCCCCGAAAAGCAGCAACTTCTCGGTCAAAGTGGTCTTGCCGGCGTCAGGGTGCGAAATGATGGCAAAGGTTCGACGCTTTTCGACCTCGCGCAGGATTTCGGGCGGGAACCGGCTATCGTTCCGGGAATCGCTGGGGGGGGTACTCATGAGGGGCTTTCATGCGGCAACAAAGCAAAAGCCGCCGGTCGGGACGGCGAAGGCTGGCCCGCTGGCGGTGCGCAGCCCGCACTATAGCAAGACTCGGGGACGGCTGGAACTGCGCTGCCGAACGCAGGGATCATGGCGCGTCAGGGGGACGCAATGACGAATCTGTTGCCGGGCGGCGGCTGCGGCAAGTCGGCCGGCGGGTCACGAGCCAACAAAGCGGTAGCCAACGCCCGCTTCCGTAAGAATGTGCTTCGGTCGAGCCGGGTCGTCCTCGATCTTCTTGCGCAGATAGCCCATGTATACGCGGACGTAGTGGCTGTCTTCAACATGCGCCGGACCCCAGACGTTTTTCAGGAGCTGGCGATGGGTCAGCACGCAGTCCGGATTGGTGATCAGGTAGGTCAACAAGCGATATTCGATCGGCGTCAAATGGATCGGACTGCCGTCCCTTTCAGTGGTCCGACGGGCGAGGTCGACGCGAATTCGCCCGAATTGAGCGACTGCCAGACCTTCCTCTGTGCGGCCATGGCGGCGCAATAGTGCGCGCACCCGGGCGAGTAATTCGGCGGCACCAAAGGGTTTGCTCAGATAGTCGTCGGCCCCGGCATCGAGTGCTGCGACCTTGTCCGGTTCGGCGTTGCGAGCCGACAGCACGATCACCGGCACTTGCGACCAGTTCCTCAGGTCACGAATGAAGTCGATCCCGTCGCCGTCCGGCAGGCCGAGATCCAGCACCACCAGATCCGGGCGGCGGGTGCCGGCTTCGATCAGACCGCGTTGCAAGCTGCCTGCCTCGCAGACCCGGAATCCATCGTTCTCGAGGGCAAGCCTGATGAAGCGTCGTATGTTGGCTTCGTCCTCGATAACGAGGATGCCGGGCGTTGAACTGCTCATGCGGTACCGAGCTCCTCGCAAAGCGTTGGCGGCATGCCGCGAGGCAGCGAAAAGATGAAGCGTGCCCCGCCAGTTGGCCGGTTCTTGGCACCGATCTTCCCGCCGTGCGCCTCGATGATCGCACGGCAGATGGCCAGACCGAGGCCGACGCCGGGGGTGACGTTCGCTCCTGCGCCACGTTCGAATTTATCGAAGATCGCTTCCTCGCGTCCTTTGGGCAAGCCTGGTCCGTCGTCCTCCACCCACACTTCGATCTCGCCTTCGCGCGCCGCTGCGCCGATGCTTACGCAACTGCCGGCCGGGGTGTATTTGCCAGCGTTTTCGAGCAGGTTGCAGAATACACGCTCGATCAGCACCGAGTCGATCTCGACCAATGGCAGGTCTTCTGGCAGCGCAGCTTGCACCGAATGGCCGGTCAGAGGCCCTTCGCTGGCCTGCAGGGCGCTGCCGACCACTTCCTCCAGGGGTTGCCACTGACGGTTAAGCTGAACCTTTCCGGCTTGCAGGCGGGCCATGTCGAGAAGCTTGTTGACCTTGCCGCTCATGCGCAGGGCTTCCTCCTTCAGGGTCTCGGCAATTCTTGCCTGAGCATCGCTTGGCGGGGGCTGGGTTAACCCGATTGACTCGGCGAGGCTGACCAGCACACTCAGCGGCGTCCGCAGATCGTGCGAGATGGCGGAGAGGAGCGAATTGCGCAAGCCCTCCGATTCCATTTGCAGCAGGCTCTTCTGAGCCACTTCGACATAATGCATCCGCTCGACGGCGATCGCGATCAGACTGGCAAGGGTTTCGAGCTGGCGGCGTGCCTCCGGACCCTGTACGCGCAGTGGGTCGTTCGGCGCAATGGCGAGCACGCCGCGGGTACGCATCGGCGCCTTGAGCGGCAGATAGAGCAGTGGGCTGCCGGGCAGGGTGTCGGTGGAAAGCCCGGCCGGTTCTCCGTGATCGAAGGCCCAGCGGGCGACACCCTCGTCAACCACCGAAGGGACGCTGGCATTGTCTGCAGGATTGCCGATCGGTGCTTGCAGGTGGTCGTTGGCATCGCTCAGTATGAGCGATGCCTGAGCAGCAAACTCAAGCGACAGAAAGCGGTTGCAGGCCTCGGCAATCTGTACCGGCAGGAGGGCAGCCGAGAGGGATCGTGCCATCTCGTAGAGGTCACGGGCGAGCGCTTCGCGGCGCGTGGCGACTTCGGCCTGCAGCTTGTAGCGCGCGGTTAACTGGCCGGTGAGGAGTGCCACGATGAGCATGACGGCAAAGGTGATCAGGTATTGGGCATCGCTGACCGCGAATGAAAAACGCGGTGTTACGAAGAAGAAGTCAAAGGCGGCGACGGTGAGAAAGGCGCTGGCGACTGCCGGACCACGGCCGAGCGTGACGGCAACCATCATCACGGCGAGCAACAGCAACATGGCAATGTTGGTCAGCTCGATCAAGTCCGCCAGTGGCGTTGTCAGAATGGTGGCAGCCGCGCAGATGGCCGTCGCCTTGAGGTAGTCGCGCCAGGAACCATCAGCCTGGCGTGTGGCCGATGGCGCTACGGTAGCGCGCCTGGCCTCGCTGCGCGCCACCTGAACCACATCCAGGTCTGGCGCGGCCTGGCCGATACGGTCGGCCATCGAGCGATACCATGGTTGCCAGGGGCGCGGGTGATCTCGCCCGACCAGCACGCGCGAGAGATTGTGCGTGCGCGCATAATCGACCAGCGCAGCAACCGCATCGTCAGCCGAAAGAGTGGCGGTTTCGGCACCGAGTGAGGCTGACAGTTCGAGTGCCCGCACAGTGCGCTGCCGTTGCACCTCGGGCTCCGCTCCGCTGCGGGGCGAGTGAACGTGAATGGCGTGCCAGGGGGCCTCAAGTCGACCTGCCAGGCGGGCACCGGTACGCACCAGTCGCTCGCTTCCCGCACCCGAACCGATACCCACCAGCAGCGCATCGCGTGTCTGCCAGACCGTGGCCACCGAGGTCTGCCGGCGGTATGCCAGCATCTCGCCGTCCACACGGTCGGCGGTGCGGCGCAACGCCAGTTCACGCAGGGCGATCAGATTGCCCTTGCGAAAGAAGTGGCGGACAGCCCGCTCCGCCTGGTCCGGCAGGTAGACCTTGCCTTCGCGCAAGCGCTGCAACAGTTCGTCAGGTGGCAGATCGACCAGTATCACTTCGTCCGCCTCGTCAAACACCCGGTCGGGCACCGTTTCCCGGACACGGATGCCGGCGATCCCGTTAACCACATCGTTGAGGGTTTCGAGATGCTGCACGTTGACCGTGCTGTAGACGTTGATCCCTGCCTCGAGCAACTCATGAATGTCTTGCCAGCGCTTGGGATGACGTGAACCGGCAACGTTGGAATGGGCCAGTTCGTCCATCAGTATCAACGCCGGGCGGCGCGCCAGCGCGGCGTCGAGATCGAACTCCTGCAGTACCTTGTCCCGATGGGGGATCGCCCGCAGCGGCAGCCGTTCGAGACCGGTGACCAGTGCGTCGGTTTCCTTGCGGCCGTGAGTTTCGACGACCCCTATGAGCACATCGGTTCCCGCTTCTGCTTGCTGCCGTGCGGTGCCGAGCATGGCGTAAGTTTTGCCCACGCCGGCTGTCGCACCGAAAAAGATCTTCAACTTGCCGCGCGTCGCCCGTGCCTCTTCTTCCTGCACGCGTGCCAGGAGTCGATCAGGATCGGGGCGGCCATCGGTGGTCATGACCGGCCCCTGCACTGGAAGCGGAAGTGCAGAACCGCCGTCGCGCAGGTGATGATCGTCAGCCCCGTGGGAGAGTCGTACCCCCGCTGCAGCAATTCCGGCATCGATTCGAGATGCCGCTTCCGAGATGCGCGCGCGAGTCGTGACCTGAATTTCCACGACATCGGCAAGCTTCCTGTCTTTGCGGCAGGCAACGCAATTGACGGCATGACCTCGGCTCCGTGGAAAGAATGCATTTTCCCCGTTTTCTCTGCAGTTCGAGCCATTGCTTCGCGTCGCCGGAATGAGTTCACCGGGTTGTCGCGTCGAGTGCGAGGTTGAGTTTGAGCACATGCACGCGCGGCTCACCGAAGAGACCGAGATCGCGGCCTTCGCTGTGCCGAGCAATGAGCTGACGCACGGTTTGCGGATCAAGTTGGCGTGCGCGGGCGACGCGTTCCGTCTGATAGTCGGCGGCAGCCGGGCTGATGTGCGGGTCGAGACCGCTGGCCGAGGCGGTCACGAGATCGATCGGCACCGCTCGCTGGTTGGTCGGATCAGCCGCGCGCAATGCCTCGATCCGGGCTTTGATGGCATCCACCAGGGCCGGGTTGGTCGGCCCCAGATTCGAGCCGGATGAGGCTGCGGCATTGTAGGGTTGGGGCGTGGTCGCCGATGGCCGACCCCAGAAGTACTTCGGATCAGTGAAATTCTGGCCGATCAGCACCGAGCCGATCGGTCTGCCATCCCTGATGATCAGGCTACCCTGGGCAGCAAACGGGAAAGCCAGTCGGGCCATGCCGGTGACCAGCAACGGATAGGCGACGCCACAAAGCAGCGAGAGCAGGACGAACAATGAAACGGCGGGGCGAAGCAGGGTTTTCATGAGTATTCCCTCAGGCAAGGCCAGCGGCCGCCAGTGCCAGATCGATCAGCTTGATGCCGACGAAAGGCGCGACGAGTCCGCCGAGTCCGTAGATGGCCAAGTTGCGGCGCAGCAAGCTGGCGGCACCGACGGCCCGATATCGGATGCCCCTCAGGGCCAGTGGAATGAGCGCGATGATGATCAGGGCATTGAAAATCACCGCCGAGAGAATCGCCGATGCAGGGCTGGTCAGCCCCATCACGTTGAGCGCCGAGAGCGCCGGGTAGGTGCTGACGAAGGCGGCAGGAACGATCGCGAAATACTTGGCCACGTCGTTGGCGACGCTGAAGGTGGTCAGTGCGCCACGGGTCATCAGCATCTGTTTGCCGGTCTCGACCACTTCGATCAGTTTGGTCGGATTGGAGTCGAGGTCGACCATGTTGCCGGCTTCCTTGGCGGCCTGGGTGCCGGTGTTCATGGCCACGGCAACATCGGCCTGGGCGAGGGCCGGGGCGTCGTTGGTGCCGTCGCCGGTCATCGCCACCAGGCGGCCTTCGGCCTGATACTGGCGGATCAGCGCCAGCTTGGCTTCCGGCGTCGCTTCGGCAAGAAAATCATCGACGCCCGCTTCCGCAGCAATCGCCGCGGCGGTCAGGTGGTTGTCGCCGGTGATCATCACCGTCTTGATACCCATCTGACGCAGTTCGGCGAAGCGTTCCTTGATGCCTCCCTTGACGACGTCCTTCAACTCGACCACGCCGAGCACCCGTGTCTGATCGGATACGACGAGTGGCGTGCTGCCGCGGCGGGAAGCTGCCTCGACGGCGTTGAGTACCGATTGCGGCATGGCCGAGCCGAGAGCCTCGACCTGCCTGCGGATGGCATCGGCGGCCCCCTTGCGAATCTGACGACCAGGGACATCGACCCCGCTCATCCGGGTCTGCGCCGAGAAATGCAGGAACTGCGCCTCCAGCGCGTGCACATCGCGTTCACGCAAGTTGAAGCGCTGCTTGGCGAGAACGACGATGCTGCGCCCCTCCGGAGTTTCGTCG
>ERZ761603.1502-NODE-1502-length-17319-cov-17.283654_pt1 | contig 17319 bp, 10 predicted proteins | sample MGYA00511879_ERZ761603 | MGnify/ENA primary metagenome ERZ761603 (study PRJEB28899, sample SAMN02850040) | bioreactor sludge metagenome | biome: EBPR Sludge; feature: EBPR Bioreactor; material: flocular biomat | place: Australia: Thorneside Wastwater Treatment... | reverse complement strand
GTTGCGGCTCAGTCAGATCGTCGATCTGGTGATCGAAGTATGCGCCGATGCGGCGGATGGCGCGCGAATAGGCTTCGATGGTCTTGGGTTGCAGGCCCTTGAGCTTGAGGTGCTTCAGGTGGGTCTGGTACTGCCGCTCAAAGTCGGCGTTGGATGGATTTGTCATGCTGGCGTTTCCTCACGATTGGTTGCAAAATCACTCCAGCATCCCCGCCGGAGTGTTCGTGAAGATTACGTCGTGCTGCCCACCGTTTCCAATTTCTGCCGCGTAGCGGCTTCGTCCAACACGCTGGGCGCGTGGTGGGCGGGAAAGGTGCTCGCTGCGAAGCCTGGCTTGACCGAGTCGGCATCGAGCGAAGACGATCTGCGCGCGGCCTGCGCGGTCGGCGATGTCGAGTGGACTTACCTGCGCTTCGTACGTGAGGAAGGAAAACCGTGGCGTCCCGCTGCGGGGACGTTCGACGGCTGGCCCAAGGCGGCCAAGGACATCACGCTGCTCGACCCTTGTATGGGCAGCGGGCATTTCCTGGTGTTCGCGCTCTGCCGATGCTCGCCGCGATGCGGGCCGCCGAAGAGCAGCTATCGGCAGAGGTCGCCATCCAAGCCGTGCTGCGCGACAACCTGTTCGGGCTCGAGATCGACCCGCGCTGTACGCAAATCGCGGCGTTCAACCTCGCGCTGGCCGCTTGGAGGCGGATCGGTTACCGGCAACCTCCTTCCCTTCACCTCGCCTGTTCGGGGCTTTCGCTCGGGGTGTCCAAGGCCGAGTGGTTGAAGCTCGCCGAGCGCGCCGCGCAGGCGCTGCCGGTGCCGCCGAAGATCGACCTTTTCGGCACCGAGGACAACCTGTTCTCGGACGCCATGAAGCGCGGCTTCGAGCGGCTCTACAATCTTTTCGCCCGTGCACCTTGGCTTGGCAGCCTGATCGACCCGCGCGCTGCCGGTGGCGATCTGATCGAGCATGGCTTCGCCGACCTCGAACCGCTGCTCGCTCAGGTGATGGCCAAGGCTGAGACCGTGGAGCTCGCGGAGATGGCGGTCGCGGCGCAGGGGCTGGCGAAGGCGGCCGAGATTCTCGCTGGTCGCTTCACGCTGGTGGCGACCAACGTGCCCTATCTCGGCCGCGGCAAGCAGGACGACGTGCTCAAAGACTACTGCGAGCGACAGCACGCAGATGCCAAGGCCGATCTCGCGACCTGCTTCGTCGAGCGTTGTCTCGACTTCTGCCCCGAAGGCGGAAGCACCGCGCTGGTCACGCCGCAGAACTGGCTTTTCCTCGGGAGCTACAAGAAGCTGCGCCAGCGGCTGCTGGAAGAAGCGCAGTGGGAGGTGGTGGCGCGGCTGGGTGAGCACGGCTTCGACAGCCCGCAGGCAGCGGGGGCGTTCACCGCCATGCTCGCGCTGTCGCGCCGCGGGCCAGCTGAGGGGCATCGCTTCGCGGGGTGGGATGCGAGTGCGCGGGCCACCCCTGCGGAGAAGGATACAGCGTTGCTGAGCGACGCGGCGCGCGTCGTGGGGCAGGCCGAGCAGATTCGCAATCCGGATGCACGGGTGACACTGGAAGAGCACAGCGTTGACCTTGACCTGCTGAGCACATCCACTGAGTGCTACCAGGGCGCTAGAACCGGTGATCGAGACCGATTTGTGGTCTCCTTTTGGGAGGTTGCGGACTTCGCCAACACTTGGGAACCGTATCGCAACACATCGACATCGCCGAGTCCCTTCGACGGTATGACTGAAGCGATTCGATGGGAAAGAGGTATCGGGACGCTCCATAAGTACGCACAGCAAACCCGCGACAAACTTCATGATATGCACGAAAGCGGTCAGCGAGCCTGGGGGCGCCTTGGTGTTGCGATAAACCAGATGCGCAGTCTCAGAGCGTACCTCCTGTACCTCGGCGAAAAGTTCGACGGTAATGTCAACGTAATCTTTCCCAATGATCTCCACCACCTCCCCGCCGTATGGGCGTTCTGCTCATCACTCGACTACGAACGGGCGGTGCGCAGAATCGACCAGAAGCTCGCAGTCACCAACGCCACCTTGGTCAAGGTCCCCTTCGACCTCGCTCACTGGCAGAAGGTCGTCGCCGAGAAATACCCGAACGGCCTGCCCAAACCGCATTCCGATGACCCGACACAGTGGCTGTTCGACGGCCATCCGAAGGGCTCGGACGCACCGCTGCAAGTGGCCGTGGCGCGCCTCGCCGCCTACCGCTGGCCGCGCCAGACCGGCTCGAGCTTCTCCGACTGCCCGGCGCTCGGCCCCGACGGGCTGGAAAAGCACGCCGACCGCGACGGCATCGTCACGCTGAATCCGGTCAAGGGCGAGCAGCCGGCCGCTGCCCGGGTGCTTGTGCTGCTCGCCGACGCCTTCGGCGGCGAATGGTCCGCTGCGAAGCTCGACAGTCTGCTCGCGCAAGCAGGCTTCGCCGGCAAGACACTCGACGACTGGCTGCGCGACGGCTTCTTCGAGCAACACTGCGCGCTGTTCCATCAACGGCCCTTTGTCTGGCACATCTGTGACGGCCGCAGCGACGGCTTCCATGCACTGGTGAACTACCACCGCCTCGCCGCTGCGGACGGCGAAGGACGGCGCACACTGGAGAAGCTGCTGTACTCGTACCTCGGCGACTGGATCGACCGCCAGCGCGCCGACCAGAGAGCCGGCGTGGAAGGGGCGGACGCACGGCTCGCGGCGGCGGAGCATCTGAAGACCGAGTTGACGAACATCCTCGCCGGCGAGCCGCCCTACGACCTCTTCGTGCGCTGGAAGCCGTTGCATGGGCAGCCGATCGGCTGGGAGCCGGATATCAACGACGGCGTGCGGATCAACATCCGCCCCTTCATGACCGCGAAGCCGCTCGCTGCGCGCGCCAAGGGCGCCTGCATCCTGCGCACGACGCCCAAGATCAAGTGGGACAAGGACCGCGGCAAGGAGCCGCAGCGCCCGCGCGAGGACTTCCCCTGGTTCTGGGGATGGGATGAACAGACCCGCGATTTCGTCGGCGACAGGACCTTCGACGGCAATCGCTGGAACGACCTGCACTACACGCGCGCCTTCAAGGAGGTGGCGCGGGCGCGACGCAAAGGAGATTCGAGATGACGAAAACGCCGCTGCATTGGCCGTATCCCGGTGCCCGCTGGTGGAAGTTCGACTTTCACACACATACGCCTGCGTCGTCGGACTACGGCAAGGGGCCTGGTCAGGCGAGCTTGCGGCAGATCTCGCCAGAGGACTGGCTGCTCGCATTCATGCGTGCCGAGGTCGATTGTGTGGCTGTCACCGATCACAACAGCGGTGAATGGATCGATCGTCTATCCGAAGCGCTCGCAAACCTGCAGTCGGGCAACCATTCTGACTTCCGGCGGCTCCAGTTGTTTCCCGGTGTCGAGATCACGGCAAACGGTGGCGTTCACGTGCTCGCGATTCTCGATCCTTCGAAGACTGGTTCGGATGTGAGTCAGCTACTCGGGGCGGTACGGTATCGCGGTGTCCGGGGGGCAAGCGACGTGGCCGCCGACGCTTCCGCCAAAGAAGTGGTCGAGGCAATCGCTCAAGCCGGGGGAATACCCATCCTTGCGCACGTGGATGGTCCTGCCGGTGCCTTCACGGTGCCAAACGGAAGCACGCTTGGGCCACTTCTTGAATCAGCACATCTGTTCGCGATCGAGGTGCGCGATCCCGCCAAGCCCAGGCACGAACTCTACCGGCAGCGCAAGCTGGCATGGGCGGAGGTGCTCGGGTCTGACACCCACCACACTGCCGGCGTGGTTGGGCAGCGCGGCCCAGGTTCGCACTTCACCTGGGTGAAAATGAGCTCGCCGTCCCTGGAGGGGCTGCGCCTCGCTCTACTCGACGGTAACGACGTTTCCATTCGCCGCAGCGATGACACCTCTTCAGCTTTCTCGCCCTTTTCGACACCCGACCACTTCATTGAGCGAATCGAGATCGCGGATGCGCGATTCATGGGCCGGGAGGCGCCTGAACGCTTGGAATTCTCGCCTTGGTTCAATGCCTTGGTCGGCGGGCGTGGAACCGGCAAATCAACGGTCGTGCACTTCCTGCGGCTGGCCTATCGGCGCGAAGGCGAGCTTGCGAGGCTGGGCGATTACGAGTCGGTGGCGAGGACGTTCGGGCGTTTCAATCACGCGCCCAAGAGTCGCGACGACTACGGCGGCTTGAGCCGCGACAACGCTACGACCGTGCAACTGGTGGTGATGCGCGACGGCAAGCGGTACAAGCTGCACTGGCGGCAAGATGGCGCTTTTCCAGCTGTCGAAGAGCAGGGCGGTGCAGGCTGGATGCCGTCGTCAAGCCAAACGATCACCGCCGAACGCTTTCCGCTGCGTCTCTTCAGCCAAGGGCAGATTGCGGCGCTTTCGACGGAAGGCAACCATGCGCTGCTCGATCTGATCGATCAGACCGTAAGCGCAATTCAGGAGAAGGCCGCGATCGAAGACGAGGAACGTCGCTTCCTGGCACTTCGGGCCAACATCCGGGAACTCGCGGGCAAGGTTGCGAGCCGTGAGGCGCTAAACGTTCAGCTCGAAGATGTCCGTCGTAAGCTGGACCGGTTCGAGCAGGCGCACCACGCCGAAGTGCTCAGGGCGTACCAACTGCGAACCCGCCAGGAAAGGGAAGTCAGACGTCAGTTTGATGCGGCGGCCGACCTTGCGAAGCGGATCGAAAGCCTGGCGGGCGAACTCACTTCGGACGATATCCCCGAGGGCCTTTTTGATAAGAACAATGCGGCGGATCGCTCGGCTACCGAGTTCCTGAGTCGGCTGAGAGATCAAGTTCTGCGGGCGGCCGAGGCAGTTCGGGCTGCCAGCAAAGCCTTGGCCGATGGGATCACCAGCGAGCGCGCGGCGCTGCCATCGACTCCATGGAGCGGCGAGCTGCAGAAGACTAGGCAGGCCTACGGCGAGTTGATCACTGCTCTCAAGTCTCAAGGCGTTGCGGATCCGAGTGAGTACGGGAAGCTGGTGCAGGAGCGGCAACGCCTCGAAGGTGATCTGGCCATACTCGACTCTCTGGAAAAGCAGCGGCAGCAGGTATTGACGCAGGCAGAAGACGCCCTCAAGAGGTTGGGCGTGGCGCGCCGCACGCTAAGTGACAAGCGCTCTGAATTCTTGCGGCAGACTCTTGCGGACAATCCGTTCGTGCGTATCGTGCTCGAGCCGTATGGGCGTGACCCGCGCGCCATCGAGCGTTCATTGCGTGAAGTCCTCGGGGCACAGGACGACCGGTTCAGCGATGACCTCCTGGTTGTTGACGCAAAAGGGCCGAAGTCGGGTGCAGTCGCTGATTTGATAGATAAGCTTCCGGACGACTGCGAAGCTGCCCGGGCAGAACTCGAGAACCGGCTTCAAGCGCTGAAGGCAAGCCTCAAGGAAGGCTGCGACGGCCTAGGGAAGCTCAACTTCGGCGGTCACTTCGGCAACTACCTCGAGCGCCAGTTCAAGCAGCGGCCGGAATTCCTGGACCGGATTCTTTCCTGGTATCCGCAGGACTCGCTGAAGGTGGAGTACAGCCCCAAGGGGGACGGCAGCGGTTTCAGGCCCATCGGACAAGCCTCTGCAGGTCAACGCGCTGCCGCGATGCTGGCGTTCCTGCTGGCGCACGGCGGCGAACCAATCGTTCTCGATCAGCCCGAGGACGATCTCGACAACCATCTGATCTACGACCTGGTCGTCAAGCAGATCCGATCCGGCAAGCAGCGCCGGCAGATCATCGCCATCACGCACAACCCGAATGTTGTTGTAAATGGCGACGCCGAGATGATTCATGCACTGGACTTTCGTGGTGGACAGTGTCGCATCGCCGAACGCGGGTGCCTGCAGGACAAGCCTATGCGTGAGGAGATTTGTCGCGTGATGGAAGGCGGACGGGAGGCCTTTGAGCGACGTTATCGTCGGCTGGGGAGGGAGTGACCATGTTCGATAGCCCCAAGGAGTTACTGGACAAGATTCGACTCGGTGAGGATTCGTTGCTCGAACTGAAGGAAGTGCGCTTCGCCGGTGCACGTGTGAGCGGCCCACATCGGGACTCGATGGCCGACGAACTGGCGGCGTTTGCCAACGGCCGCGGCGGCATTTGTGTTCTTGGTATTGAGGACGGGACGAGGGAAATCATCGGCATTCCTCTCGCCAGGCTCGACCTTGTGGAGGACTTCGTCCGTGAGGTGTGCACCCAGTCCGTCGAGCCCGCCCTGACGCCCTCGATTGAACGGCTGTGGCTTCCGGCGAGTACGGGGGAGGAGATAGCGGTTATCAAGGTCGAGGTGCAGCGCAGCTTGTTCGTGCACAAGAGCCCTGGCGGGTATCTGCATCGGGTCGGTAGCGCCAAACGTGTGATGTCTTCCGAGTTTCTCTCACGGCTTTTTCAGCAACGCAGTCAGGCCCGGATCATCCGCTTCGATGAGCAGATCGTCCCGGGCGCGACGCTCGACGACCTTGCACCGCGCCTCTGGGAACGCTTCAGGACGGGACGATCGAGCCCCGCGCGCGAGGACTTGCTGGTGAAGCTCGGGATGGCGCGGCCCGACGACGGCAGATTGTGTCCCACCGTCGCCGGCGTCCTGATGGCGACGCAGGACCCGCGAACCTGGATACCCAATGCCTTCATCCAAGCGGTCGCGTATCGCGGTACCAGCGGCGTTCCTTCCGAACCCGGCGAGGTTTATCAGCTCGATGCATCGGACATCACCGGGCCAGTGGATCAGCAGATCGTCGACGCATGTCGCTTCGTCATGAAGAACATGAGCATAGCGGCGACGAAGGCGATCGGACGCCGCGACGTACCGCAATTCGACATGACGGCGGTGTTCGAAGCCGTCGTGAACGCGGTGGCGCACCGCGATTACTCCATACACGGTTCGAAAACGCGGCTGCGACTGTTCGCAGACCGACTGGAGCTTTACTCACCCGGGGCAATCGCCAACACGATGACGGTGGACAGCCTCGCCTACCGCCAGTCGGCGCGGAACGAGGCGATCACCAGCCTGCTTGCACGTTGTCCAATTCCGGACAGCGCGCCGTTCAAGACGAATCGTGTGACCCTGATGGACAAGCGTGGCGAAGGTGTGCGGATCATCCTGGAAAACAGCGCCATGCTTTCCGGCAGAGCACCTGAGTACCGGCTGCTGGACGAGGCCGAACTGCTTCTGACCATTTATGCGGCGCAGCCATGAGAGGAAAGGCCCATGAGGCCCTATACCGATGCCGAGCTCGAAGCGATGCTCGCGGACCTGGAATCGGATCGCGTCGAGCGCAAGGAGTCGTTCAAAGCGGATCAGCCGACGAAGGTCCGCGAAGCGGTCTGTGCGTTCGCCAACGACCTTCCTGGCCACGGCGAAGCGGGCGTGGTGTTCATCGGCGCGCAGGACGATGGCGCGCCCATCGCGGATTTCGACGTGTCCGACGCGTTGCTCCGCCAGCTTGCCGACATCAAGACCGACGGGAACATCGTCCCCCCACCGACCCTGCTCGTCGAGAAGCGACATCTGCGCGGCCACGACCTGGCGGTCGTGACGGTCTGGCCGTGCGATTCGCCCCCCGTGCGCTTCAAGCAGCGCATCCATGTGCGCTGGGGACCGCGCCGCGGGCTGGCGAGCGCGCAGGACGAGCGCACCCTGAACGAACGGCGGCGGTATCGGGACCGCCCCTTCGACGTGCAGCCTGTCGCCGATGCAACGCTCGATGAACTGGATCGCCTGCGCTTCGAGCAGGAATACCTGCCCTCGGCGGTCGCGCGGGACGTGCTGGCCGCCAATGAGCGCGGCTACGAGCAGAGGCTCGCGGCGACCAAGCTCGTGCTGAGCGATGCTGAGCCGCGGCCGACTGGCTGCCTGGGGCATACACGCAGTTCCTCAGACTCGCTGGCGATGACCTTACGGCGCCGGTGGGGGACGAGGAGTCGATTCACGGCACCATCGCCGACCAGATCCGCCGGTTGGAAGAGAAGCTCGAAGCCCACAACCTGCGCAGCGTTCGCTTCACCGGCACCGCACAGGAGTCGCGCAGCGAAGCGTTTCCGATGGTCGCGCTCCGGCAGCTCGTGCGCAATGCCTTCATGCACCGCAGCTACGAAGCCACCAACGCCCCGGTGCGCGTGTACTGGTTCGACGACCGGATCGAGATCCACAACCCGGGCGGGCCTTTCGGCAGCGTGACGCCGGAAAACTTCGGCCAGCCGGGCGTTACCGACTATCGCAACCCGAATCTTGCGGAAGCGCTGCGTGCGCTGGGCTATGTGCAGCGCTTTGGCGCCGGCATCGCGATCGCCCGCAAGGAACTGGGCGAGCGGCTGCGCTTCGAGGTGCAACCGGGCTTTGTCGCCGCCATCGTCATGGCCGAGCAGGGAGGGGGTCGATGATCAGTATCGCGTACTTCAACAACAAGGGCGGGGTCGGCAAGACCTCGCTCGTGTATCACACCGCCTGGATGTTCGCCGAACTCGGCTACCGGGTGCTCGCGGTGGACCTCGATCCGCAGTCGAACCTCTCGATCATGGCGCTGGACGAAGATCGGCTCGAAGCACTGTGGCCGGACGACGATCATCCGCAGACGCTGCATGGCGCGGTGGCGCCGCTCTTCGGTGGCACCGGCGACGTTCGTTCGGCGCACGTCGAGCCGCTGGCAGGTGGCCTCGGCTTGCTCGTCGGCGATCTGGCACTGTCGCGAATCGAGGATGATCTGTCGACGGATTGGCCGCGCTGCCTCGAAGGGCGCGAGCGCGCGTTCCGCGTGACGACTGCCTTCTGGCGTGTGATACGGCGTGCGGCGCAGCAGCACGAGGCGGACCTCGTGCTGATTGACGTGGGGCCAAACCTCGGTGCCATCAACCGTGCCGCGCTGGTGGCTTCCAGTCACGTGGTGGTTCCCGTCGCACCCGACCTCTTCTCCCTTCAGGGCCTGAAGAACCTGGGACCGACCTTACGTCAGTGGCGGGACACTTGGCAGCAAGCCTTGGCCAAGGCTCCGGCCGCGCTCGGTGAAATGCCGCAGGGTCAGATGGAACCAGTCGGCTATGTGCTGATGCAGCACGTGGAGCGCCTGGGTCGGCCGACCATGGCTTACGCCAAATGGCAGGCGCGGCTGCCGGGTGGCTATCGGGAAAGCGTGCTCAATCAGATGGGAAAAAGCAGCACGCCGGACACGAACCAGATTCAACGCATCAAGCACTACCGCAGCCTGATGCCGATGGCCATGGAGGCGCGCAAGCCCATGTTTGACCTGACCAGTGCCGATGGCGCGATCGGTGCGCACCAGACCAATGTACGGCAATGCCGCGATGATTTCGAGACGTTGTGCCGCGAAATCGCGCGTCGCGTGGAGTGCGCGAAGTGAACTCGCTGGGCGACGCGTTGCTTGCCTCGCTCGCGGCAGCGACGCGCTCGCCCGAGGGCGTCGCCGACCCCGTTGCGCTGCTATGGACTGACGCGGACGGACAATGGCGGCCGCTCTTTCCGGCGCTGCAGAAGGCCTGCGCCCACCTGTATGTCTTGGGTGACTACGCGCCTGCGCAGCGCACCGGGCCGGCGATCTGGCTGAAGTGTGTCGTCGATCGCACGCTGCCGCAGGTCGCTCCGCCGGCGGGAACGGTGCCGATTCTCTACCTGCCTGGGGTCAGCCGCCAGGAACTGCGCGCCGGCGGCGATTGCCCGGCGCGACTCCAGCCGCTGATCGAGCTGCAGTACCGCGGTGCCGTCTGGCACCAGAAGAACGGGCGGGACTGGACGTTGGAGGCATTTCTGACTTCCGATTCGGCGCTTGGCCTCGACATGGCACTCGACGCGCGCACGCGAGAAGCGTTGCTGCGCGCGCTTCCCGCGCTGGCCAGCGAACCGCTGGCGCCGCTGCGCGGGCGACGCCTCGACGCGGACGACTTCGATCGCCTGACCGTCGGCGACCCGATTCGCGATCTCTTGAGCTGGATGAGTGCGCCGCAGCCGTTTCAGGATCGCTGCGAGCCCGGCCGCTGGCAGACGTTTCGGAGCATCTGCAGGCGCGACTTCGGCTGCGATCCGGAACGGGAAGGGCCAGCCGCCGCGGCCAACGGCCTGCTCAACGGTGGCGGCAGGTGGGAAGACGTCTGGCGGCGTTTTCGCGATTCGCCGCGCGCCTATGCGGGCATTACGGAACTGCTCCGCACGGTCCAGCCGCGGGACCTGCTCAGCGACCTCTCGCGGCAACCGAAAGTCAACGATTCGGCGGAAGGCGAGCTGCGCTACGCCCTGGAGAGCGTAACGGCGCTCCCGCACGAGGAAGCATGTCGCCACGTGCGCGAGCTGGAGACGCGCCATGGCGAGCGGCGCAAATGGGTGTGGGCGGACATGGGAGCGAGCCCGCTGGCGCGAGCGCTGGCGCCACTCGCACGCCTGGCCGAGTTGGCGCAGTCGCCTCTTGGCGGCGTGTCGGCCGAGGCGATCGCGAGGGATTACGCAACGAACGGTTGGCGCTGCGACCGCGCCGCGATGGACTCGCTGGCGGAACCGCGATCCGCGGCCGACGGTGTCCTTGTCTCGAAAGTCGTCGCGGCGCTCTATGCGCCGTGGCTCGACAGATCGGCGCGCCAGTTTCAGGAGGTTGTCGCCAAGGACGAGAAGGGCTATCGCGATTTGATTCGCGGCGTCGCATCCACAGCGGACACCTGCGTGCTGTTTGCTGACGGACTGCGTTTCGACATCGCCGGCATGCTGCAGGAGGCGCTCGAGGCACGCGGACTGCGCGGCGTCCTGAGCCACCGAGTGGCGCCGCTGCCGACCGTGACGGCGACTGCAAAGCCCGTGGCGTCGCCGGCGCACGCGGCCTTCGAGGCGGGCACGTCGGCCGAGGACTTCGCTCCGGTGCTGGCTTCGAGCAAGCAAGCTCTGAATGCCTCGCGCCTGCGCGACGAGATGGCGCGGCAGGGCGTAGAGATCCTCGAGCCCGACGAAACGAGCCACGCTGCCAAGACTGAAAGCGGCGGATGGACCGAGATCGGGCGCCTGGATGAACTCGGTCACTCGCTCGGCGCATCGCTTGTCCGTCAGATCGACACCGAGGTCGAAGCGATTGCGGAGCGGGTTGCCGCGCTGCTCGCTTCCGGCTGGGCGCGGGTACGCGTCGTGACCGACCATGGCTGGCTGCTGTTGCCTGGCGGGCTGCCGAAGGTCGACCTCCCACATTACCTGGTCGCGACGCGCTGGGCGCGTTGCGCGGCTGTGAAAGGCGAGTCGGGAACGACGGTGACCGTGTACTCGTGGCACTGGAACCCGCCCGCGCGCATTGCCTCGCCGCCCGGAATCGGCGCCTTCAAGGCGGGAGTCGAGTACGCGCATGGCGGCGTGAGTGTTCAGGAGTGTGTCGTGCCCGAGTTGCTGGTGGAACGGGGCGAGGCGGCGATCAAGGCGCAGATCACCGACATCCGTTGGCGTGGCATGCGCTGCCGGCTGACGGTCCAGACCCCTACCGCGGGGTTGCGCGTCGAACTGCGCCGCAGCTGGAAGCAGCCGGATCCGGAGAACCAGCGCATCGCCGCAGCGAAGGAACTCGGGGATATCAAAGGCCATGCGGGACACGCGAGCCTGGCGGTTGCAGACGACCAGTACGAGGGCCAAGCGGCGGTGGCCGTCGTTCTCGGGCCGGACGGCCGCGTGCTCGACTACCGCGCCACAACCATCGGGGAAGCGTGATGACCATCACCCTGGACAAGCTGGACACGCTGGCGGCGTCGAGTTTCGACGGCTATCTGGTGCGCAAAGACCTCGTCAGGAAGTACTCGCGGCAATACCCGGTGCCGACGTACGTCGTCGAGTTCCTGCTGGGACGTTACTGCGCCAGCGTCGACGAGGCGGAGATCAACGAAGGGCTGCAGATCGTCGAGAAACAGTTGCGCGATCGCACGGTGAGGACCGGAGAGGAGGAACTGTTCAAGGCCCGCGCCCGCGAGTCGGGATCGGTGAAGCTCATCGACATCGTCCGCGCGCGGCTGGACGCGAGGAACGACTGCTACCTCGCCGAGCTGCCCAGTCTGGCGCTGCGCGACGTGCGCATCGGCGACCCGATGGTGCGCGACAACGAGCGCCTGCTCACCGACGGTTTCTACGCCGAAGTGACACTGTCCTACGACGGAGTCATCGCCCAGCAGCAGGGCGGGCGCCCGTTCAAGGTGGACGGATTGCGCCCGATCCAGATGTCGAAGCCCCATGTCCTCGACGTGCTGGCCAAGGGACGTCACGCCTTCACGCTCGGCGAGTGGATCGACTTCCTGCTCCGCTCGATCGGACTGGAGCCGGCCGCGCTCAGCGACCGCGCGCAGGCGGTGGCGCTGCTGCGCATGGTGCCGTTCGTCGAGCGCAACTACAACCTGGTCGAGCTCGGGCCTCGAGGCACCGGCAAGAGCCACCTGTTCCAGCAGATCTCGCCTTACGCGCACCTCATTTCGGGCGGCAAGGCGACGGTGGCCAAGATGTTCGTCAACAACGCGACCGGGCAGCGCGGCCTCGTCTGCCAGTACGACGTGGTCTGCTTCGACGAGGTCGCCGGCGTTTCCTTCGACCAAAAAGACGGTGTCAACATCATGAAGGGCTACATGGCGTCCGGTCAGTTCAGCCGGGGAAAGGAGAACATCCGTGCCGATGGCAGCATCGTCATGGTCGGCAATCTGGACCTTGATGTCGAGCAGCAGCAGAAGATCGGCCACCTGCTGGCACCGCTGCCACCGGAGATGCGGGCAGACACGGCGTTCATGGACCGGCTCCACGCCTACGTTCCCGGTTGGGAGTTTCCGAAGTTGAACCCCACCGAGCACGTCACCGACCACTTCGGCCTGGTCAGCGATTTCCTCAGTGAGAGCTGGAGCCGGCTCCGCTCTGGCAACCGGGTTTCGGTGATGCAGGGGCGCATCCACCTGGGCGGCGCGCTGAGCGGGCGCGACATCGAGGCGGTGAACAAGACGGTGAGCGGTCTGACCAAGCTGCTTTTTCCCGATCCCGAGATGCCGGTGTCGGACGAGAACCTCGAATGGATGACACGTCTGGCGCTGGAATCGCGCCGTCGAGTGAAGGAGCAGCAGAAGCGCGTGTTCAAGAGCGAGTTCCGCAATACGCACTTCAGCTACATCCTCGGCCCGGACGGCGTCGAGCAGTTCGTGTCGACGCGCGAATTACACACCGACGAAGCGATCGAGACCGATCCGTTGCCGCCCGGCCAGGTTTGGGGCGTGAGTCCTGGCGTCTCGGAGACCGGGTCGGGTCTATATCGGATCGAAGTGACCTGTGGACCGGGTAGCGGCGTCAAGGTCCTCAACCAGCCGGTGCCGCCTGCCTTCCGCGAAAGCGTGCGCCTCGCCGAGCAGAACCTCTATACCCGGGCGCAGGAACTCGTCGGCGACCGCAATCCGCGCGAAGAGGAGTTTTCCGTCCAGATGCGCGCCATGGACAGCGACAAATCGGGATCGGGTCTGGGTTTGCCCGTGCTCATCGCTTTGTGCGGATCGCTCCTGGCGCGGAATACGCGCGGGGGAACCCTCGTCGTTGGCGCGTTGAATCTGGGTGGTTCCGTCGAACTGATCCCCAATGCCATCCGAATCGCAGAACTGGCGATTGACAAGCAGGCGCAGACGTTGTTGATGCCCGTGGCTGCACGCCGCCAGCTCAACGACCTGCCCGACGAGTTGTGGACGCGAATCAGTATCGAGTTCTACCGAGACGCGGCAGACGCCGTGTTCAAGGCGCTGGTGGAGTGAGGTGCTCAATGGCTGAAGATGGATCGGAGACCACGGGTGCCTCGGGTTAGAATCACCCCTGCGACGGTCCCTTGTGGTGTACCCGGGAGTTAGGCTTGAATTTCGGTCAGACCATGCTCCTCACAACGCATTGCCTCTGCGTTTGAATCCTCTTGAATAGAATTGACGTGTCTTTCGTGGCTTCCGCGCGCATGCAGATCACCCTCACCCGCCCCGACGACTGGCACGTGCACCTGCGTGACGGCGCGCTGTTGGCGGCCGTGCTGCCGCACACGGCGCGCCAGTTTGCGCGGGCGATCGTCATGCCCAATCTGCGGCCACCGGTGACTACCGTCGCCGCTGCCGAGGCGTACCGCGAGCGCATCCTGGCTGCCTTGCCGCCGGCCATGTCGTTTGAGCCCCTGATGACGCTCTATCTGACCGACAACACTAACCGGAACGAGGTGCGACGCGCGGCCGAGTCGCCGTACGTGCACGCGGTCAAGCTTTACCCGGCTGGCGCGACGACCAACTCGGACTTCGGTGTCAGCGATCTTGCGCGATGTGCTGCCGCGCTTGACGAGATGGAAAGACGGGGCCTGCCGCTGCTCGTGCATGGCGAGGTGACGAATCCGGAAGTCGACGTCTTCGATCGCGAGCAGGTCTTCATCGAGCGCGTACTGCAACCCTTGCTGCAACGCCATCCGGGGCTGAAGATCGTTTTCGAGCACATCACGACCGCCGATGCCGCGGCTTTCGTCGCGGCGGCGCCGGCGAACGTGGCGGCGACGATCACCGCTCATCATCTGCTCTACAACCGCAACGCCCTTTTCAACGGCGGCGTGCGGCCACACTATTACTGTCTGCCCGTGCTCAAGCGGGAAAAACACCGCTGGGCACTGCTGCAGGCGGCAACCTCGGGGAACGGGCGCTTCTTCCTCGGTACCGACTCGGCGCCGCATACGCGTAGCAGTAAGGAAAACGCCTGTGGCTGCGCCGGCTGCTATACGGCGCACGCGGCGCTCGAACTCTACGCCGAGGCGTTTGCGTCGGTCGACAAGCTCGACCAACTCGAGGCCTTCGCCAGCTTCAACGGCCCGGACTTCTACGGCTTGCCGCGCAACACCGGTCAGCTGACGTTGCGGCAGAGCGCATGGCGGGTCCCCGACGCCTACCCGCAGCCCGACGGCGATCCCCTGATTCCTTTGCGCGCCGGTGAAGTACTCGGCTGGCAAAGGGTCACTTGAGGCTAGGCATGCATACAGCGGCGAGGAGACCAACGATGTCGCGGACAAGACTGTTCTCGTGCTTGCTCCTGCCCTTGCTGGCGGCCTGCTCCGATCAGCGCGCTGCTCTCGAGTTCGGCTCGCCGCAGCACTCGCTGACGCTGATTCGCGTGCAGCGGCTGCCGTGGGAGAAGACGGCACGCTACGCCATCGTCGCTGCCCGCATGCCCGAGTGCCAGCGCCGACACGACCTCGGATCGGCCGCAGCGGACAGCAAATTCGAAGTCTATGCGCCCGGCAACGACGCCTGGATCCTGCAGCAGGGGAAGCGCATGTTCGTCGTCGAAACCCGGACTTGCGAGGGATTCGCCAAGCTCGAAGCGGCGCCTGAGGAGGGCATGGGTCCGCTGCGCGGAACGTTTCAGCTGCGCAACGGTACGCTGACCGCGGTTGCCGCGCCATCAGACGAGGGGTCCGCCGGAACCGTTGCGCCAGCAACGAAGTGAGTCGACAGCGCGAGGCGCTGCCCGGCGTCCTGTTTGCCCCGTTGTCGCCGTTGCTGGAACAGATCCCCCTTGCTCCCGACCCGGCGGCGCTCGATTTTCTGCTCGCCGGGCGTGATCTGCGTACGGCGAGCGGCCGGCGCGTATCCTTCGCGCCACCGGCGGACGATGGTCTCGATTATGAAACCCGCATCTGGCGCAGCGGTGTCGTCGCCACTCGCCCCGGCAACTGGCACGATTTCTTCAATGCCCTGGTCTGGCTGACGTTTCCGCGCAGCAAGGCAGCGCTCAACGCCGGCCACGTTGCCGGCTTGGCGCAGTCACGCCGAATCGGGCGGCGCGGCTCTTTGCGTGACGCGATCACGCATTTCGACGAATGCGGCGCCCTCGTGGTGGCCAGCGATCCGTCGCTGCTCGCTTTGCTGCGCGCATTTCAATGGCGCGAGCTGTTCTGGGACCGCCGACTCGATTTCCTGTGCAAGGCGCGCTGTTTTGTCTTCGGTCATGCAACTTACGAACAATTGCTGCAACCGTTTCGTGGCTTGACTGCGAAGGCTGTGCTTTACGAAGTCGGCGCCGACTGGCTCGAGAAACCCTTGGTCGAGCAGTTGGCGGCACTCGACGAGCGCCTGTCCGGCAATCTGGCAGCCGGTGCCTGCCAGGAAGCGAAGCATTTCCAACCTTTGCCCCTGCTCGGGCTGCCGGGCGTCACGCCGGCGAACGCGTGCGCGGACTATTACGACGACCGCTGGCAGTTCCGGCCGGGGCGCCGGGCAGCCGGCGTATAATCGCCACGGGAAGTCGGTCAGGCAGCCGCTGGGCAAGAGGTGCACACCTCGCGCCGAGAGGAAAGTCCGGGCTCCACAGAGCAGGATGCCGGCTAACGGCCGGGCACCGCGAGGTGACGGAAAGTGCAACAGAAAGCAAACCGCCGATGCCTTGGGCGTCACGACGACCGGGCAGGCAAGGGTGAAACGGCGAGGTAAGAGCTCACCGCGGACGTGGTAACACGGACGGCACGGTAAACCCCATCCGGAGCAAGGCCAAATAGGGAAGCATCGGCGTGGCTCGCGCTGCTTCCGGGTAGGCTGCTTGAGCGTGCTGGAGACAGCTCGCCTAGACGAATGGCTGCCCACGACAGAACCCGGCTTATCGGCCGGCTTCCCATCCCTCCTCGAGCGCGGTCGCCAGGACGTCCGTAAGCTCTGGATCAAATACTCCATCGCCAGCGCACGACACAGTGCGCGCATTGTTTACATACGCTTGGCGCACATTCATCATGTTTTGATTGAATGAAGACTTCTGTTGCCTTGTTTTGTATGGGTAACATTCTTCAAGTGCTGGCCGCGGCGGCTTGATAAGTGATTGTCGGTATTGGGAAAGGGGGCCGATTCCCTCTTGCTTTGAGGGAATCTTTGTCTTAAAGTGGGGGCAAGTGGTAGAAAGTGGGGGCATTTGCCTTCCTGGGCAAGCACACAAAGGACCGTTTGGCGCAATGTTTCAGGGTGCAGCGGCGTTAAGTCTGGATGTCAAAGGCAGGATCGCCATTCCGGCGCGGCACCGGGAGGCGCTTGTTTCGGCTGCTGACGGGCGACTGATCCTGACCGCGCACCTGCATCGGTGTCTGCTGCTGTATCCGGAAAATGCCTGGAAGCCGATACGAGACAAGGTGTTGGCGGCTTCGAGCTTCAACCTCCAGTCGGCGACGATCAAACGTCTGCTGATCGGTCACGCTCGCGAGGAAGAGATGGATGCTGCCGGACGCCTCTTGATCGCCCCCGAACTGCGGCAGTTCGCACGTCTCGAGAAGCAGATCTGGCTCGTCGGCCAGGGTAGTCACTTCGAAATCTGGTCCGATGCCGGCTGGCAGCAGCAGC
>ERZ761603.1496-NODE-1496-length-17360-cov-297.514707_pt1 | contig 17360 bp, 19 predicted proteins | sample MGYA00511879_ERZ761603 | MGnify/ENA primary metagenome ERZ761603 (study PRJEB28899, sample SAMN02850040) | bioreactor sludge metagenome | biome: EBPR Sludge; feature: EBPR Bioreactor; material: flocular biomat | place: Australia: Thorneside Wastwater Treatment... | reverse complement strand
GGCACCGGGTGCACCTGATCAATCCACGGGATGTGGTTCCCGAGTCCAACATGCCCGCCTTCGCCTTCCTCGAGAAGGCGCCGGCCGACGCCAGCACCATCGAGGGGAAGATGCGCGCGCTGCGCCGGGTCGGCGTTCCCTATACCGACGAGGAGATCGCCGGCGCGAAGAAGCAACTCGAAGGCAAGAGCGAGCTCGACGCACTCATCGCCTACCTGCAGGGGATGGGCCTCGAAATGAAGAACGTCAGGTAAGCGCATGGACATCAACGATCTGCGATCCATCGTCACCGTCGTTTCCCTGCTGACCTTCCTCGGGATCGTCTGGTGGGCCTACGGCGTCAAGGGCAACAAGAAGCGCTTCGAAGAAGCAGCGATGCTGCCATTCACCGATGAGGAAGCGGATCGGGCCGAACTTGGCCAGGATCGCAACGGACAAAGGAAAGCATCATGAACGATTTCGTGAATCAGTTTTGGAACTGGTATGTCATTCTGCTGGTGCTGGTGAGCATCATCGCCTGCGGTGTGGTGCTCTGGACGCAGAGCCTGCCGCCGCCAGCCAAGCTCGACACCACCGGCCACGTCTGGGACGAGACCCTCGAGGAGTACAACAACCCGCTGCCGAAGTGGTGGATGTGGCTGTTCTACATCACGGTGATCTTCTCGCTGGTGTACAGCTTCCTCTACCCGACTCTCGGCAGCTTCCAGGGAATTCTCGGCTGGTCGTCAAGTGGCCAGTGGGCCAAGGAAGTGGCGAGGTTCGACGAGCAGACCAAGCCGCTCTACACCAAGTACCTGCAGACCGACCTCAAGGCGCTGGCGGCCGACAACGTCGGCATGGAGACCGGCAAGCGCCTGTACCTGACCTATTGCGTCCAGTGTCACGGTGCCGACGCCAAGGGCTCGAAGGGCTTCCCGAACCTGGCGGACAACGACTGGCTGTGGGGCGGCGAGCCGGCACAGATCGTCGAGACGATCGCCGCGGGGCGCAACGGCGTCATGCCGCCACACGCGCAACTCGGCGCCGAGACGATCAAGGATCTGGCGAACTATGTCCGCTCGCTGTCGGGCCTTCCGGCTGATTCGCTGCGCGCCAGCAAGGGGCAGGAGGCTTTCAACAGCGCTGGCTGCTCCGGTTGCCACGGGCCGGACGGCAAGGGGATGCAGGCGCTCGGAGCACCCAACCTGACCGACAAGATCTGGCTCTACGGCAGTTCCGAGGCGACGATCAGCGAGACCATCACCAAGGGCCGCAACAACCAGATGCCGGCGTGGAAGGAGTTCCTCGGCGACGAGAAGGTGCATCTGCTGGCAGCCTATGTCCTCAGCCTGGGCCAGGCCGCAGGCGGCAAGTAGATCGTGACGGCTGAAGAACGGAGCGCATCGTCGCTCCGTTCTTGCATTTCCGGGCCACGACGCCGCAGGCCCTCTGGTTCGCCCCCCGCCGGTGCTGTGCCAGCGACCGGTTTTCTCGGCCAGTTGCTCGCTGCCGTTGCCGATGCGGCCGTGACTGATTCAGATCAAGTTCGCTCTCAAACCACAAGCTAATATTAGAGTTTGGTGTAATTCGGAAGTGGATCGGAGCTGAAATCATGGACCAGGCGGCAGCGAGCAAGGCCAAGGGAATTCCCATCAACGTTGACGGGCTGTACGAGAAGCATCGCACCGTTTATGCACGCAGCACCACGGGGACTTTCAACTCTTGGCGCTGGGCGATGGTCTGCTTCACGCAGGCGCTCTTCTACGGCCTCTGCTGGCTTGAATGGGGCGGCCGGCAGGCGGTTCTCTTTCACATCGAGGAGCGCCGGTTCTATGTTTTCGGCATGGTCTTCTGGCCACAGGACGTGATCTACCTGGCGATCCTGCTCGTCATCTCCGCTTACGCCCTGTTTCTGGTCACCGCCGTCGGTGGCCGTCTGTTCTGCGGCTACGCCTGCCCGCAGACGGTGTATACCGAGATCCTGATGTGGATCGAGCGCAAGATCGAGGGCGAGCGGCCAGCGCGAATGAAGCTTGACGCTCAGCCAATGAATCCGCGCAAGTTTCGTCTCAAGTTCATCAAGCACGCTCTGTGGCTGCTGATCGCGCTGTGGACCGGCATCACCTTCGTCGGCTACTTCACACCGATCAGGGAGCTGTTGCCCGCGATCGCCGGATTTGCCCTCGGACCTTGGGAGACCTTCTGGATTCTGTTCTACGCCGCTTTCCTGTACATGATGGCGGGATTCCTGCGCGAGCAGGTGTGCAAATACATGTGTCCCTATGCACGCTTCCAGGGCGTGATGTTCGACCCCGACACGCTGATCATCAGCTATGACACCGAGCGCGGCGAGCCGCGCGGTGCGCGCCGGAAGGCGGGAGCGGCGAAGTCGGCACCTCTCGGCGACTGCGTGGACTGCAGCATCTGCGTGCAGGTCTGTCCGACGGGGATCGACATCCGCAATGGCCTGCAGCTCGAGTGCATCGCCTGCGCCGCGTGCATCGACGCCTGCGACCAGGTGATGGACAAGGTCGGCTCAGCGCGCGGCCTGATTCGTTACTCGACCGAGAACGCCATGGCGCAGCATTACACGGCGCGGCAGATGGCGGGGCACCTGTTGCGGCCGCGAACACTGCTGTACGCGAGCGTCCTGGTGGCGATCATCGTCGCGACGACCTGGAGCCTGTTGCATCGTGTGCCGCTGAAGGTCGATGTGCTGCGTGACCGTTCGACCCTCTCGCGCGAGGCCGACGACGGACGCACGGAAAACGTGTTCAGCCTGCACATTTCGAATACCGATGAAGCCGCTCACCGTTACGCGGTCGGCGTCAGCGGGCTGGAGGGAATCGAGATTGCCGGCGAGCAGAGCGTCGAGGTGCCGGCGGCGGCGTCGAAGACCTTTCTGCTGTCGGTACGCGCCGAGCCGGGCGTCGGCAAGAAGGGGTCGAACGTCGTTTACTTCGAGGTTCGCGCCGACGATGATCCGCAGATCGCCGTGCGCGAGAAGACGAGTTTCTTCCAGCCATGAGCAAGCCAGTCAACTCCCCGGTAACGCCGTGGTACCGGCAACCGTGGCCATGGCTGCTGATGCTCGGGCCGTTGGTGGTCGTCGTAGCCGGTCTGGCGACTGCCTATCTGGCGGTGGTCAGCGACGACGGGCTGGTCGTCGATGACTACTACAAGGAGGGGCTCGGGATCAATCAGCGTACGGCTCGTGACCAGCGAGCCGCCGATCTGGGGATCGCAGCCGAGCTGGTGCTCAGCTCCAGCGGCGAGCGCATTCGCGTGCTGCTGCAGGCCGGCGAGGACGTCCGCATGCCGGATAGGCTGAGCTTGCGCATCGCCCACCCGACGCGTCCGGGCCTGGATCAGAATCTGTTGCTGCGGGGCGAGGGCGGCCGCGTCTATGGCGCTCCCCTGCGGCGCGTGCAGGAGGGGCGCTGGCATGTCGTCCTGGAGGACGAGCGGCAGGAGTGGCGCCTGGCTGGTGACTGGGCCGCCAGGCCGGAGACGGTCATGCAGTTGCAGGCTGCGCGCCCGGCAACGGCCCCGGCGCGGGTCAATTGAGAGAGGAGCTTGGAGATGGCTTGGGAGCTGCTGTTTTCGACCGATTATGGTCTGTTGAGCGTGTTCGTGATCGCCTTCGTGATCGGCATGTCGTTCTGGTTTGCCCGCTTCTTCAGCAGGAAGATTCGCGAGGATCAGGCAAAGGCTGGAAGGTAGGCGCGCAGGCAGCGTCCTGACGCTGGCTGGCGGGGGCGGCTGCCGTTGCGTGTCGCCGTGCAACGAGAGTTCATGGCCGACGCCGCGCATCGGCGGCTGCTGTGCGCGCTGCTGGCGTCGCTGCTCGCACACGCGGCTGCGCTGGTAGCGGAGTTTCGTGTGCTGCGCCGGCCGTCCGCGATGGCGGTGCAGCCGCTGGTCGCCATGATCGTGGACCGGGATCCTGTGCCCGCGCAGTTTGGCGCCGCGACACAAGCTGCCGCGGCGCCACCTGATTCGCGTCGCAGAGCCGGCGGCGAGCGAGCGGCAACGGTCGCTTCGCAGCGCTCGGCGGCACCCGAACGCCTCGCTCCGAAGCCATCGCTGCTGTCTGCTGCGGACGCTTCCCGAGCGACGCAAGCCCGACCGTCACCCGCACCGCTGCCCGCGCCGCCGGCGATGGGCACTGCAACGGCCTCAGGCGTGGGTTCGGCAGCGCCGGCAGCTTCTGCGAGGGACTCGAGTGCGCGTGCACCGGCGCCGCTTGCAGGAATCAGCGCCGACGATCTGCGACAGTACCGAATCGACCTGGCGAGCGCTTCGCGGCGCTTCAAGCTCTATCCGGCTCTGGCGCGCGAGCGCGGCTGGGAGGGACGGGTCGAGGTCGCCGTCAGTGTCAGCGCCTGGCAGCCGCGTCCGCAATTCTCGCTCGCTCGCTCGAGCGGGCATGCAACGCTGGATCGGCAGGCCGTCGCGATGCTCGAGCAGGCTTCGGCTGATACCACCCTGCCGGCGGGGCTCAGGGGGCGGGACTTTCGCATCCTGCTGCCGGTTGAGTTCACGCTCGACGATGCGCGCTAGGTTGCTCGTGGCGACGCAGGATCGCGTCTTCGTGCAGGCGGAATCTGCCCTGCCGGCGATCGGCAAAGTAGGCCTGCAGGCACAGGGTGACGCTCTGGAAGGCGAGTGACTGCCAGGGAAGTTCTTCTTCGCGAAAGAGCGCGGCTTCGAGCGTCTCGAGGCCGGCGGCAAAGCCGGTGTCGAGCAGGCGGGCGCGATAGAAGAGGTGTACCTGGTTGATGTGCGGCACGTTCACGAGCGAGAAGAGCTGCTCGATCTCGACGCGGGCACAGGCTTCTTCGAACGTTTCGCGAGTCGCCGCCTGGGCGGTCGACTCGCCGTTCTCCATGAACCCTGCGGGCAGGGTCCACAAGCCGTAGCGTGGCTCGATCGAACGTCGGCAGAGCAGGATCCGATCCTGCCATTCGGCGATGCAGCCGACCACCAGCTTCGGGTTCTGGTAATGGATCGTGCCGCATCGCGGGCAGACGTGCCGCAGCAGGCTGTCACCTGCCGGGATCGCCAGTTCGACCATTGCGCCACATTCGCTGCAATACTTCATTCTCTGCCTGCCTCGGATCCCCCCTGCGCACGCCCTCAGTTTAAACGATTTGTTCGCCGGACGGCGGGGGGCGCTTCTGCCTGCTGCGGCGTGGCGAGCGCGGGCCGGCACCCGGACGGCGGCCGTCGAGTCCCAATTTAAGGACCTTTGGCCGATGCCGATGCGGTGCAATGTGGCTACAATGCGCGACTATGGTCGGGTTCGAGCAGCCGGGCCGGCGAGACGCGCCATGACAAGGGGGGGCGGATGTTTCTGATTGTTGGCTATGTGGTCATTCTGGCTGCAGCACTGGGGACCTACGCGGTCCACGGTAGCCTGGCAGCACTCTGGGTGCCGCTCGAGTATGTGGCGATCGTCGGCCTGACGATTGGCGGCTTCGTCGCTTCGAACGACATCAAGATCATCAAGGTGACGATCGGCGCACTGCCGAGCCTGTTCAAGGGGTCGAAGTACACGCGAACACTCTACATCGATCTGCTGGCGATGCTCTTCGAGGTTCTGGCGAAGGTCCGCAAGGAGGGTTTGATGTCGATCGAGAACGATGTCGAGAATCCGAAGGAGAGCCCGATCTTCAGCAAGTACCCGGCGCTGGCCGGTGACCACCACGTGATTGAGTTCATCACCGATTATCTGCGGATGATGGTCGGCGGCAACCTGAATGCCATCGAGATCGAGAGCCTGATGGACATCGAGATCGAAACGCACCACCACGAGGTCGAGACGCCCGGTCATGTGGTTGCGAAGGTGGGTGATGCGGTCCCCGCCTTTGGTATCGTCGTCGCCGTGATGGGGGTGGTCAACGTCATGGGATCGGTGGGCGAACCACCGGCGGTACTCGGCAAGATGATCGGTGGCGCGCTGGTCGGCACCTTCCTCGGCATCCTGATCGCCTACGGTTTCGTGGCGCCGGTGGCCAGCCTGCTCGAGCAGAAGGCTCACGAGGGGTCGAAGATCTACCAGGTGATCAAGGTCGTCCTGCTGGCGTCGATGTCGGGTTATGCGCCGCAGGTGGCCGTCGAGTTTGGCAGGAAGGCGCTGGCGACGGATGTCCGTCCGAGTTTCCGCGAGCTGGAAGAGGAACTCAAGAATCGCAAGGGCAAGTAGGCGCAGCGGCGGCGACCGATTGGGGAGAATGAATGAGCGATGATCTGCGCCCGATAGTCGTCAAACGGGTCAAGAAGGTTGCCGGTGGCCATCATGGCGGTGCCTGGAAGATTGCCTATGCCGACTTCGTGACGGCCATGATGGCGTTTTTCCTGCTGATGTGGCTGCTCGGATCGACGGCCAGCGGCGATCTCAAAGGAATTGCGGACTACTTCCAGAACCCGCTCAAGATCGCCTCGCAAGGGGGCGCGGGAACGGGCGACAGTTCGAGCGTGCTCAAGGGGGGCGGCAAGGACCTGACGCGTACGGCGGGCCAGGTCAAGAGCGGCGACATCGATGCCAAGAGCAAGACGGTCAACCTGAAGGAGACCAACGCCGAGCAGGCGCGGCGGGAATTCGAGGAGATCGAGAAGGTCAAGCTCGGCGAGCTGAAGCAGAGCATCGAGAAGCTGATCGAAAGCAATCCCGCGCTCAGACAGTTCAAGAACCAGTTGCTGGTGGACGTGACCAGCGAGGGCTTGCGCATCCAGATCGTCGACGAGCAGAACCGGCCGATGTTCGACACCAGCAGCGCCGAGCTGAAGCCCTATACGCGGGTGATCCTGCGCGAGATCGGCAAGGCGCTGAACGCGGTGCCGAACAAGCTGAGCCTCTCCGGCCACACCGACGCGGCGCAGTTTGGCGGTGGCGACAAGGGTTTCTCGAACTGGGAGCTGTCCGCGAACCGGGCGAACGCGTCGCGGCGCGAACTGATCGCCGGCGGCATGGACGAGCACAAGGTCCTGCGGGTCGTCGGTCTGGCGTCGACGGTCCTCTTCGATCGCAACGACCCGCTGAGTTCGATCAACCGCCGCATCAGCATCGTCGTGCTGAACCGGAAGTCGGAGGAGGCGTTGCTGCAGGAAGACGGCAAGGTGGACGCCGTCGAGGTCGGCGCACAGGGACTGGATCCGACGGCCGTCGCCGGGCCGGCGGCGCCGGGGAAATGAGCCTCGCCCAGAACGACACCCACCAGCTGAGGAGTGCGGCCTCGCGCCGACGATCGCCGCCGGCTTTCTGAGCGATCGCTGACTGACTTCCGAAACGACTTGCCGAGGCAGGCAAGACGTCCCGCTCTCGCCGTGCGGGAGAATCAGCCCTGCGGAACGGTTTCGCTGAACGCCGGACGCAGCATCAGCTTCTCATACAGGCGGGCGAGATTGGGGTGCTTGCCACGCCAGTCGATCTCCGGAAAGCGGAAGACCAGGTAGCCGAGCGCACAGCCGCTGGCGACGTCGGCGAGCGAGAAGTGTGTGCCCATGCACCAGTTGCCGTCGCCGAGTTCGCTGGACATGTATTCGAGACTGTTGATGATCTTGGCCTGCTGGCGAGCGATCCAGTCCTGGCTCTGCTGTGTTGCGGGGCGCTTCTTCTCGAGGAAGACCAGTGCAGCGGCGTCACACAACCCGTCGGCGAGCGCCTCCCAGCGCTTCACTTCGGAACGCTCGCGGTTTGGCGCGGGCATCAGCTTGTTGTTGGGCGCGGAGTTGTCGAGGTACTCGACGATGACTCGCGAATCGAACAGGGCGGTGTTGTCGTCGAGGACGAGCACCGGGATCTTGCCCAGCGGATTGACGTTGGTCACCTGGTTTTCCGGCGTCCATGGCGAGTCGATCTCGAAGTCGTAATCGATCTTCTTCTCGGCCAGGACGACCCGCGTCTTGCGGACGTACGGACTGGTTAGTGATCCGATGAGCTTCATCTGATTCCCGATGGTAAAAAACTGCGCACGATTATAGCATCGCGCCCGCATCGCGGTTACGGCTGGCCGCCCGGGGCGGGTAGAATACGGGGCTGTGCCATCGACCGTTCAAGGACCACCCTGCATGCTGCTTTCACCGCTCACTTCGCTCTCTCCTCTCGATGGCCGCTACGCCGGCAAGCTGGATCCGCTGCGCCCGCAGTTTTCCGAATGCGGCCTGATCAGGCGCCGCCTGCAGGTCGAGGTGGCGTGGCTGCAGGCGCTCGCTGCCGATCCGCATCTGGGCGAGGTGCCGCCCTTCTCGGCCGCCACGCTGGGTCAGCTCGATGCCCTGGTGGCCGACTTCGGTCCCGCTGAGGCGGCTGAGGTGAAGGAGATCGAGGCGGTCACCAATCACGATGTCAAGGCACTCGAGTACTGGATCCGCAAGCGACTGGCGGACAACGTCGAGGTCATGCGCGTCGCCGAGTTCATCCATTTTGCCTGCACGTCGGAAGACATCAACAACCTGGCGCATGCGCTGATGCTGCAGGCTGCACGCGGCGAGACGATGTTGCCGACGCTGGACCGGATCGTCGAGCGCCTGCGCGAACTGGCGCACGAGTTCGCCGACCTGCCGATGATGTCGCGCACGCATGGTCAGCCGGCGACGCCGACGACGCTGGGCAAGGAAATGGCGAACGTCGCCTTCCGGCTGCGGCGCGCGCGCTCGGCGATCGCCGGTGTCCGCCTGCTCGGCAAGATCAACGGTGCCGTTGGCAACTACAACGCGCATCTGGCCGCATACCCGGAGCATGACTGGGAGGGCTTCGCGCGTCGTTTCGTCGAGTCGCTCGGGCTGGAGTTCAATCCCTACACGATCCAGATCGAGCCGCATGACTCGATGGCGGAGCTGTTCGATGCCTTCGCGCGTGCGAACCTGATCCTGATCGATGTCAACCGCGACATCTGGGGCTACATCTCGCTCGGATTCTTCCGCCAGAAGCTCAAGGCCGGGGAGATCGGTTCGTCGACGATGCCGCACAAGGTGAATCCGATCGACTTCGAGAACTCGGAGGGCAACCTCGGCCTGGCGAATGCGCTCTTGCGCCATCTCGCCGACAAGTTGCCGATCTCGCGCTGGCAACGCGATCTCAGTGATTCGACGGTGCTGCGCAACATGGGCGTTGCGCTCGGTTACACACTGCTCGCCTACGACTCGATGCTGCGCGGCCTCGACAAGCTGGAAGCCGATGCCGGGCGCCTGCACGCCGACCTCGATGCGAACTGGGAGCTGTTGGCCGAACCGGTGCAGACCGTCATGCGCCGGCATGGCGTCGCCAATCCCTACGAAAGACTCAAGGAGCTGACGCGTGGCAAGCGCGTTTCGCCGGCGGAGATGCGCGCCTTCGTCGCATCGCTGGGGCTGCCCGAGGCAGCAACGGCTGAACTGATGCGCCTGAGCCCCTCGACCTATACCGGCATGGCGGCTGAGTTGGCGAGGAGAATCTGATGCGTGCCAATGAGCATTCACCGGTCGGCATCGGTGCGGATGGCGAGCCGCTGCCGGCAATGGTCGCCTGCCCGAGTTGCGAGCGACTGGTGCCGGCAGGCTCGGCGTATTGCCCGCACTGCTGCGGTGAGGATGGGCGCCGTGGCGCGCTGGTGCGTGGTGGCATGCTCGGCTGGATCTTTGGCTTTCTGACCGGCGGGCTGGCCAGCGCCGCCTGGTCATCCTTCGTCGGGCCGGAACAGACGACGTGGACACCGGTGCTGCTGACGACCTTTGGTTGTGCGGCAGCGGGGATCGTCATCGGCATGGCCGTGAACTGGCGACGCTGAGCCGTGTCGGTCTTTGCCGGGAATCTGCGCAAGCTGCCGGGGATATCGCACCTGCAGGCGATCCGCCTGCTGGATGCGACGGGAGAAGTCGTCGACAGCATCGAGAACCGTGCCGGCAGCCAGGGGGCGCTCGCGATCTACAATCACCTCGCGCAGACCTATGGCGCGATCACGCCCGAGGCGGCGGCGAAGGGGCTCGAACTGTTTGCCGAACACGTCGATGAGGCGCGCGCCAACCCCGGCCGGCATCCCAACATCGACCGCCTGCTGCTGCTCGTCGGCGAGCAGCGCACCTTGCGCGCGAAGCACGTTTTTGCGCTATGAACCACTACCTCAACCACAACGGAGAGAAGCCATGAAGAAAGTCGTTGCAGCCCTGTTGCTGACCACCTGCGCCGGGGCCGTGTACGCCCAGCAGGCCCTGAAGCCGGAGGAGATGATCAAGTATCGCAAGGCCGGTTACAGCTTCATGGCGTGGAACATGGGCAAGATCAAGGCCAACCTCGAAGGTACCTACAACAAGGAGCAGGTGATCGCCGCCGCCAACGTCGTCGCAGCGACCGCCAATTCCGGCATGGGCGCCTTGTTTGGTGCGGGTACCGACAAGGACGTCGGCGGCGAGAAGACGCGTGTCAAGCCGGAGTTCTTCAAGGAACAGGACAAGGTCAAGGAACTGGCGATGGCCTACATCAAGGAAGCCAACGAGTTGCAGAAGGTGGCTGCCACGGGCGACGCGGCCGCGGTGAAGGTGCAGTTCGGCAAGACCGGCGAAAGCTGCAAGGCCTGCCACGACAAGTTCCGCAAGGACTGATCCTTGCACGCACGCGTCGCTGTCGGTCGACCTGCGGTCGACAGCGACGCCGCTCGCTCGTCACAGCCGATCGCCGTGGCTACCAGGCGGGGGCGGAGACCGGTACTGCCGCTGGTGCTGGCAGCCACGCGCCGCTGCCGGCGTAAACCGCGGCGATGGCAAACGCCAGTGCGACGCTGAAGGCCAGCGGGCCGCCCCCGGTTGCTGGCGGGCCCTGCTCCGGGTCGACCTCCTTCCAGCCGGTCAGCATTGGCTTGAGCAGATTGTCGCCCTTCGCATGCGCGTAGAAGCCGATCGCCAGCAGGTGCAGGATGACCAGCAGCAGCAGCAGGTTGACCGACAGCTTGTGCCAGCCGGTGAGGCGCTCGCTGAGTCCGCTGCTGACCAGGGCTTGCAACGGGCCGCGGAAGGCGATGTCGTCATTGGCGAAGAGACCGCTGCCGACCTGGAAGGCAAGCAGCCCGAGCAGCCCGAAAACCGAGAGCGCGCCGAGCGGATTGTGGCCGAGTCCGCGCCACTGGCCGCGCAGGTAGGCGACGACCGCGGCGGGGGCCGGCAGGAAAGTGAGAAAACGGGCGTAGGTCGAGCCGATCACTCCCCACAGCAACCGAAAGCTCAACAGGCCGAGGATGGCGAGACCGAAGCGGCCGTGCCAGACCATCGCGTTGCCGCCGATCTTGCCGCTGACGAAGGAGGCAACTACGAGCAGCACCAGAGCCCAGTGGAAGACCCGGGTGGGCAGATCCCAGAGGCGGATGCGCTGCGTGCTCATGTCTAGTCCTCGTGCCGTACCAGAAGCGGTTCCGGATATGCCTGTCAGACGACTGCACCTTCCTCGTTGGCGCCTTCGATCTGCCGTTTTGGCTTGACGAACTGTTCGCGCGACACCCCAAGCCACATCACCAGCGGGCTGGCGACGAGGACGGACGAGTAGATGCCGAAGCAGATGCCGATGGTCAGGGCCAGCGAGAAATAGTAGAGCGTCTCGCCACCGAAGATGAGCATCGACAGGACCATCATCTGCGTCGAACCATGCGTGATGATGGTGCGCGAAATCGTGCTGGTGATCGCGTGGTCGAGCACCTGCGGTGTCGTCAGGCCGCGCGTCTTCTTGAAGGTCTCGCGCACGCGGTCGAAGACGACCACCGACTCGTTGACCGAATAGCCGAGGACGGCCAGCACCGCGGCCAGGACCGAGAGCGAGAACTCCCACTGGAAGAAGGCGAAGAAGCCAAGGATGATGATCACATCGTGCAGGTTGGCGATGATCGCCGAGACCGAGAAACGCCACTCGAAGCGGAAGGCGAGATAGAGCACGATGCCGACGATCACCAGCAGCAGCGCCAGCGCACCGTTTTCCGCCAGTTCCCTGCCCACCTGCGGGCCAACGAACTCGACCCGCCGCAGGCTGGCACCAGGGGCGTCGGCAGTCAGGGCCTGCATCACCGATTCGCCGATCCGGGCGGTGTTCTGCTCCGCCTTGAGTGGCAGACGGATCAGCACATCGCGGCTGGAGCCGAAATTCTGTACCGAAAAGTCACTGTGGCCGGCCTTGGCGAGTCCCTCGCGGACCTTTTCGAGATCGGCCGCCTGCTCGTAGTTGATCTCGATCAGGGTGCCGCCGGTGAACTCGACCGAGAGGTGCAGGCCACGACTGACGAGGAAGAAGACCGACAGCAGAAAGGTGAGCAGCGAGATGACGTTGAACGTCACCGCATGGCGCATGAACGGGATGTCTTTTCTGATACGGAAGAATTCCATCTGTCCGTTTCCTATCTGGCAGTCGTGGTGCTGCCGTCGGTCGGCTTCCAGACCTGGCCGATGGCAAGGGATTCGAGCTTGCGGCGACGACCGTAGATCAGGTTGATCATCGCACGCGAGACGACGACGGCGGAAAACAGCGAGGTCAGGATGCCGAGGCAATGCACGACGGCGAAGCCGCGAACCGGGCCGGAACCGAAGATCAGCAGCGCGACGCCGGCGATCAGGGTGGTGATGTTGGAGTCGAGGATGGTGCCGAAGGCACGCTCGTAACCGGTGTGGATCGCCGCCTGGGGTGTCGAGCCATTGCGCAGTTCCTCGCGGATGCGCTCGTTGATCAGCACGTTGGCGTCGATCGCCATGCCCAGCGTCAGCGCGATGGCGGCGATTCCCGGCAGCGTCAGGGTTGCCTGCAGCAGCGAGAGCAGGGCGACGAGAAAGAGCAGGTTGGCCGCCAGAGCGAGGACCGAAACCAGTCCGAAGAGCCTGTAGTAGGCGATCATGAAAACGGCGATGGCGGCGAAGCCCCACATCGTCGAATGGAATCCCTTGCTGATGTTTTCAGCGCCCAGGCTTGGGCCGATGGTCCGTTCCTCGATGATCTCCATCGGCGCGGCGAGTGAGCCGGAGCGCAGGAGCAGGGCGGTGTCGTTGGCCTCTACGGTACTCATGCGTCCCGATATCTGGACGCGCCCGCCCGCGATCTCGGCCCGGATGACCGGCGCCGTGATGACCTCGCCCTTGCCTTTCTCGATCAGCACGATCGCCATTCGCTTGCCGACGTTGTCGCGCGTCACGTCCTTGAAGATGCGAGCACCCGCGGAATCGAGCGTCAGGTGCACTGCCGGTTCCGTGGTCTGGCTGTCGAAGCCGGGCTGCGCGTCGGTCAGCCGCTCACCGGTCAGCACCACCTGTTTCTTCACCAGCAGCGGCATGCCGCCACGTTCGACGTAGAGTTCCGTCCCGAATGGCACCTGTCCCGCAAGGGCGGCATCGATGGCCCCCGGCGTTTCCTCGACCATGCGGATTTCCAGCGTTGCCGTGCGGCCGAGGATGTCCTTTGCCTTGGCGGTGTCCTGGACGCCCGGCAGCTGGACGACGATACGGTCAGCCCCCTGCTGCGCGATCACCGGCTCGGCGACGCCGAGTTCGTTGATCCGGTTGTGCAGCGTCGTCATGTTCTGCTTGATCGCGAATTCCTGGATTCGCTTGATTGCCTCCGGCCTGAGCGTGCCGACGAGCCGCAGATCGTCGCCGTCCCCCTGATCGGCAAGGAGCAGTTCCGACTGGTTGTCCTCGAGTACGATGCGCGCCTTGTTGCGCGTCTCGCCGTCGCGGAAGCGGATCACGATCCGCTCGCCCTCGCGGCTGATGCCGGCATGGCGGATGTTCCTGTCGCGCAGCAGGCTGCGCAGGTCGCCGCCGAGGGCATCGAGCCGCTTGGTCACGGCGCCTTTCATATCCACCTGCAGGAGGAAGTGAACACCGCCGCGCAGGTCGAGACCGAGGTACATCGGCAGTGCGTGCAGGCTGGTCAGCCAGCGCGGCGAACTCGACAGCAGGTTGAGCGCGACGACGTACTGCGGGTCACCAGGGTCCGGATTGAATTGCTTCTCCAGCACATCCTTCGCCTGCAACTGCTGGTCGGTCGTTGCCAGCCGGACCTTGACGCCGTTGCTGTCGAGGAAGATGCCGCTGTCGGCGATGGCGGCAGACTGCAAGGCGCTGGCGACACGCTCGCGGACCCGGTCATCGATCTTGATCGTCGCCTTGGCGCTGGAGACCTGCACGGCCGGCGACTCGCCGAAGAAGTTGGGCAGCGTGTAAATCAGGCCGAAGACCAGTGCGAGGCCGACGATGACGTATTTCCAGAGCGGATAACGATTCATGGATGCTTGCCGTCAGTGGTGTGCGCGAGTTGCCCGTGGGCTGGGCAACGAGCGGGCTGGTCAGAGCGCTTTCAGCGAGCCCTTGGGCAGCACCAGCTGCACGGCCGGCTTCTGCACCTGAATCTCGATGCCCTCGGCGACTTCGAGACTGATGAACTGCTCGCCGACCTTGGTGATGCGGCCGGCGATGCCGCCGCCGGTGACGACTTCGTCGCCCCTGGCGAGCGCTTCGACCATCGCCTTGTGTTCCTTGGCTCGTTTCATCTGCGGCCGGATCATCAGGAAGTAGAGGACGACGAACATCAGGATGATCGGCAGCAACTGCATGAAGCCGCCGGTCGGGTCGGAAGAGGCTGCCTGTTGGGCGTGGGCGGTGCTGATCAGCACATCATTCTCCTGAGAAAACATTGGTGTTGAAATCGAGCCGGCGATTGTACCACTAGCCTTCGCCGTGCTGGCAACGCGCCAGGTGGAAAGACGCCACCGTCGCCGGCAGCGTGCCGGAGCTGATCGCCTGGCGCAGGTCGCGCATCAAATCCTGGTAGTAGTGGAGGTTGTGCAGCGTCGCGAGTTGCGCGCCGAGGATCTCGCCGGTGCGGTTGAGGTGATGCAGATAGGCGCGCGAGAAATTCCGGCAGGTGTAGCAGGAGCAACTCGCGTCGAGCGGACGCCGGTCGCTGCGGTGGCGGGCGTTGCGGATGCGGATGTCGCCGTGGCGGGTGAACAGGTGGCCGTTGCGCGCGTTCCTTGTCGGCAGGACGCAGTCGAACATGTCGATGCCGGCGGCGACGGCGCCGACCAGGTCCTCCGGCGTGCCGACGCCCATCAGATAGCGCGGCCTCTGCGGTGGCAGCCGCGGCGCCGTATGCGCCAGGATGCGCCGCATGTCGTCCTTCGGTTCGCCGACCGAGAGACCGCCGATGGCGAAACCGTCGAAACCGATCTCGAGCAGGCCGGCGAGCGATTCGTCGCGCAGATCCTCGTGCATGCCGCCCTGGACGATGCCGAACAGGGCGTTGCCGTTCTCCAGGCGGTCATGCGCCACGCGCGAGCGGCGGGCCCAGCGCAGGGACAGCCGCAGCGAAGCCGCCGCCGCGGCGTGGCTGGCGGGGTAGGGGGTGCATTCGTCGAGGATCATGGCGATGTCCGAGTCGAGAACCTGCTGGATGCGCATCGACTCCTCGGGTGTCAGGAGGAGGCGGTCGCCGTTGACCGGCGACTGGAAGCGCACGCCTTCCTCGCTGATGCGGCGCAGGGCGCCGAGCGAAAACACCTGGAAGCCGCCGGAGTCGGTGAGGATCGGCCGCTCCCAGGACATGAAGCGGTGCAGCCCGGAATGCGCCGCGATCACCTCGAGGCCCGGGCGCAGCCAGAGGTGGAAGGTGTTGCCGAGACAGATCTGGCTGCCTGTGGCGAGCAGCTCACGCGGGCTCATCGCCTTCACCGTGCCATAGGTGCCGACGGGCATGAAAGCGGGCGTGTCGACGGTGCCGTGGCGGAGGTGCAGCAGACCGCGACGGGCTGCGCCATCACTGGCGAGGAGCTCGAATTTCATCGCTGTTCGGGTCGATCGGAGCAGGACTGCCGGCCATCAGCGTGGTGGCAGAAAGGAAACGCCCGGCCGGCGGTTGCCGGGCGGGCGGAGGAGAGGACCTGCCGACCGGCAAAGCGGCCAGCAGGGCAGGCAGTGCCGCCTCAGGCGGGATTGTCGATCGCTGCCTGGGCGGCTGCCAGACGCGCGATCGGCACGCGGAACGGCGAGCAGCTGACGTAGTCGAGACCGGCACGATGGAAGAAATCGACCGAAGCCGGATCGCCGCCGTGCTCGCCACAGACGCCGAGCTTGATCCCCGGGCGTACCGAACGGCCCTTCTCGACCGCCATCCGGACCAGCAGGCCGACGCCCTTCTGGTCGATCGACTGGAAGGGATCGCTCTCGTACATGCCATCCTTGAGGTAGCTCGGCAGGAACTTGCCGGCATCGTCGCGCGAGAAGCCCATGGTCATCTGCGTCAGGTCGTTGGTACCGAAGGAGAAGAACTCCGCCTGCTGGCCGATGCTGTCGGCGATCAGCGCGGCACGCGGCGTCTCGATCATGGTGCCCAGCATGTAGTCGAGCTTCTCGCCACGCTCGGCGAAGACCGCTGCCGCCGTTGCCCGGATCACCTTCGCCTGCGCGTTGAATTCACGCACGGTGCCGACCAGCGGAATCATGATTTCCGCCTTGACCTCGATTCCCTTGGCCTTCATGTTGAGGCCGGCTTCGAGGATGGCGCGCGTCTGCATCTCGGTGATTTCCGGGTAGGTGATGCCGAGACGACAGCCGCGATGGCCCATCATCGGGTTGAACTCGTGCAGATCGTCGACGCGCATCTTGATCACCGCCAGCGGCACGTTCATCTCGTGCGCCATCACGCGCTGGTTCTCCTCGTCGTGCGGAACGAACTCGTGCAACGGCGGATCGAGCAGGCGGATGGTGACCGCGAGACCGTTCATCTCGCGGAACAGGCCCTCGAAGTCGCCGCGCTGCATCGGCAGCAGTTTCGCCAGAGCCTTGCGGCGACCCGTCTCATCTTCGGCAAGGATCATCTCGCGCACCGCCTTGATGCGGTCGCCCTCGAAGAACATGTGTTCCGTCCGGCACAGCCCGATGCCCTTGGCACCGAAGTTGCGTGCCACCTTGGCATCTTCCGGCGTATCGGCATTGGCACGCACGCCAAGCTTCCGATAGCGGTCGGCCAGCTCCATCAGGGTGCCGAAGTCACCGGTCAGCTCGGCTTCCTTGGTCGGCACCTGGCCGAGGAAGACGTCGCCGGTCGAACCGTCGAGTGACAGCCACTCGCCTTCCTTCCAGGTCTCGCCGCCGATCGACATGGTGCGCGCATGGTAGTCGACGTGCACCGCGCCGGCGCCGGAAACACAGCACTTGCCCATGCCGCGTGCGACCACCGCCGCGTGCGAGGTCATGCCGCCGCGGGCGGTGAGGATGCCCTTGGCGACGCTCATGCCGCGCAGGTCTTCCGGTGAGGTCTCCTGGCGCACGAGGATGACGGTCTTGCCCTTGCGCACCCATTCTTCCGCCTCATCGGCAAAGAAGACGATCTGTCCGGTCGCCGCACCGGGCGAAGCCGGCAGGCCATGCGCGATGAC
>ERZ761603.1495-NODE-1495-length-17373-cov-434.610810_pt1 | contig 17373 bp, 17 predicted proteins | sample MGYA00511879_ERZ761603 | MGnify/ENA primary metagenome ERZ761603 (study PRJEB28899, sample SAMN02850040) | bioreactor sludge metagenome | biome: EBPR Sludge; feature: EBPR Bioreactor; material: flocular biomat | place: Australia: Thorneside Wastwater Treatment... | reverse complement strand
GGCGACTGGTCGCTGGAAGCGCTGCTGCAGACCGGCGAGCGCATCTGGAACCTCGAGCGCGAGTTCAACCTGGCGGCCGGCATCACCGGCAAGGACGACACGCTGCCGCCGCGGCTGCTCAACGAACCCTGCAAGACCGGTGCTTCGCAAGGCATGGTGGCGGAACTCGGCAAGATGCTGCCGGAGTACTACAGCCTGCGCGGCTGGACCACCGACGGCGTTCCGACGGTCGACACCCGCGCGCGGCTGGGTCTCTGAGGTGCCGAGGCATGTGATCATCGGCAACGGCCCGGCGGGGGTCGTTGCCGCAGAGACCTTGCGCCATGCCGATGCGCAAGCCGACATCACATTGATCGGCGACGAGCCGGAGCCACCGTATTCGCGGATGGCGATTCCGTACCTGCTGATGGCGCGGATCGACTAAGCCGGTACCTACCTGCGCAAGGACGCCCGCCACTTCGAGGACCTGCGGATCCGTTTGCAGCTCGGCCGCGCCGAAGCCATCGACAGTGTCGGGCGCGAAGTCCACCGGGCCGACGGCAGCCGGCTGCCGTACGACCAACTGCTCATTGCCACCGGCTCGCAGCCGCTGCAGCCGCCGATTCTGGGAATCGGGTCGGCCGGGGTTCTGAGCTGCTGGACGCTGGCCGACGCTCGTGCCATCGCTGCCCGGGTCGCTACCGGAACCCGCGTGCTGCAGATGGGCGCCGGCTTCATTGGCTGCATCATCATCGAGGCTCTGGCTGAACGGGGGGCGAAGCTGACCGTCGTCGAGATGGGCAACAGGATGGTGCCACGCATGATGGACGAGGTGGCTGGCGAAACGATCCGCCGCTGGTGTCTGGACCAGGGGGTCGATTCAGGGACGGGTCCGTCTCGGCGAATGGAAGGGGCGGCTGCTTGCCAACCCGATGCTCCTCAGCGAAGCCTATCTGGCCCGCAGCCTCGCCGTTGCGCGCTGATGCAGATCACTTTCAAGCTCTTCGCCTCGCTGTCGGACTGCCTGCCACCCGCTGCCCGTAGCCGCAACGCTCTGGCGCTCGACGTTGCCGACGGCTCGACGGTCGCTGAAGTCATTGATGCGTGGACGCTGCCGCCGCGCCTCGTCCACTTGGTTCTGGTCAACGGCGAGTTCGTACCGCCAGAGTCCCGTTCTGCGCGACGGCTCAAGCCGGGCGACGCGCTGGCGATCTGGCCGCCGATTGCTGGCGGTTGAACGGGTGCCGCGTTTTGTCATGGGCCTCAGCCCTGCCGAGTTCGAGCGCCAGTTGCAGCCGCTGCTGGCCGGCTGGATCGTCGATCGGCTGCCGGCGGGCTGGCGGCTCGTCCGTCCGGGGCAGGCAGTGAATCTTTCCTGCCTGGGCCTGCCGAGCGTTCGCGCCGGTCTGCTCGAACTGCCCCGCAGTGAAGTCACGATCTCCTTCGCCGATGAGCAGCGCGGACGGGAGGCCGCGTTTCTTGCCGACTTCCTGCGTCATTTCGGGCGTGGTGGTGGTTGATGTGATAGCATTTGCTCCGGCGGGTCTCCCCGCATCGCAGGATGGTGAACCTGGTCAGGTCCGGAAGGAAGCAGCCACAGCCGTCTTATGTGAGTGCCGGGGGTAAGGCTCGCCATTTCCATTTCTGCGGGGAAGCTCGCTGCACGCCGCCGGTCTGCCCCGCAGGACGATCCCGAGCGGGCGCTGCGCGACCGGCCGCGAGCAAACTCTGACGGGGCGAGTGGCGCCATCTGCTAGAATCCGCGCATGAGTTACCAGGTCCTGGCGCGCAAGTGGCGCCCGCGCACGTTCGCCAGCCTTGTCGGGCAGGAGCACGTCGTGCGTGCACTGGAGCACGCGCTGACGGCGCAACGCCTGCATCACGCCTACCTGTTCACCGGTACCCGTGGTGTCGGCAAGACGACGCTGGCGCGCATCCTGGCGAAGGCACTGAACTGCGAAACCGGCGTCAGCGCGACGCCCTGCGGCGTCTGCTCTGCCTGCCAGGAAATCGACGCCGGGCGCTTCGTCGACCTGCTCGAGGTCGATGCGGCGACCAATACCCGCGTCGACGAGATGCGACAGCTGCTCGAGAACTCGGTCTATGCGCCGACACGAGGCCGCTTCAAGGTCTACGTGATCGACGAAGTACACATGCTCTCCAACTCCGCCTTCAACGCCATGCTGAAGACCCTCGAGGAGCCGCCTGAGCACGTGAAATTCATTCTTGCCACGACCGATCCGCAGAAGATCCCGGTTACTGTGCTCTCGCGCTGCCTGCAGTTCAATCTCAAGCAGATGACGCAGCCGCTGATTGCCAACCACCTGCGGCAGATTCTCGAAGTCGAGGCGATCAGCGCCGAGCCGGCGGCGCTGCAGCTGTTGGCGCGCTCGGCGGCTGGCAGCATGCGCGATGCTCTGTCTCTCCTCGACCAGGCGATCGCCCATGGTTCGGGCAGGGTCGAGGAGGCGCTGGTGCGGGAGATGCTCGGCGCGGTCGATCTGGATCACCTGTTCTCGATTCTCGATGCCTTGCTCGCTGCAGACGCCGCAGCCATGCTGCAGGTGGTCGACGACATGGCGGCACGCAGCCTGTCGTTCGACGCCGCCCTGCAGGAACTGGCCGCCTTGTTCACGCGTGTGCAGATCGCCCAGCTCGCACCGCAGGCGATCGCCGATGATTTCCCCGAGCGGGTGCAACTGCTCGACATCGCTGCCCGACTCGACCCCGAGTACGTGCAGCTGGCGTACCAGATTGCCGTGCATGGTCGCCACGAGCTGCCGCTGGCACCAGACGAGCAGGCCGGCTTCGTGATGGCCCTGCTGCGGCTGCATGCCTTCCGTCCGGAGTCCGGTGAGAGCCCGGGGGGGCGGTCGCTGGCCGCCGCGAGCAGCGTCGGCAGGCCATCCACGAAGTCGCTGCCGCTCGCCGGCGCGGTGCGGCAACTGCCCGCGGCGCGTGGCGAACCGGCACGCCAGGCATCGCCGGCCGTCGCAGCACCGCCGGCACGGAAGCAGGCGACGGTGGCGACGGTGGCGACGGTGGCGACGAGCGAGGGGCCGGCGTTGCCAGCCAGCGACTGGCACGAACTGCTCGGCGTCCTCAGGCTTAGCGGCATGGCGCGCGAGTTGGGGCAGCACTGCGAGCTGCGTCAGCTGACGGCCGGGCGCGTTCTCCTGCGGCTGGCGCCGCGGCATCGCCATCTGCTGATGAAGGCGGCGCAGGACAAGTTGCAGCAAACCCTGGCCGAGCATTTCGCGATGCCGATGCAGTTGAGCATCGAGGTCGAGGAAGGTTCGGGGGATACCCCGGCGGCGGCGGCACAGCGTGACCGCCAAGAGCGCATGGACCGCGCGATCGCATCGGTCGAGCAGGATGGTTTCGTGCGCGAGATAATCGAGATGTTCGACGCAACCCTGATCGAATCGTCAATCAAACCCGTTTAAGTTCCGATCGAGGCAAGAGAAATGATGAAAGGTGGAATCGCCGGCCTGATGAAACAGGCCCAGCAGATGCAGGAAAACATGAAGAAGGCCCAGGAGCAGTTGGCGCAGCTCGAAGTCGAAGGGCAGTCGGGCGCCGGCATGGTCAAGGTGCTGATGACCTGCGCGCACAGTGTGCGCCGGGTGACGATCGACCCATCGGTGATGGACGACCGGGAAATGCTCGAGGATCTCGTCGCGGCGGCGCTGAACGACGCGATGCGGCGTGCCGAGCAGGCTTCCCAGGAACGGATGGCCGGCTTTTCGGCGGGACTCAACCTGCCGCCCGGGTTCAAGATGCCGTTCTGATGACGACGCCGTCGAGCCTCGACTCGCTGATCGAGGCTTTGCGCTGTCTGCCCGGCGTTGGCCCGAAGTCGGCACAGCGCATGGCGTACCACCTGATGCAGCACGACCGGGCAGGCGCGCACCGTCTGGCCGGGTCGCTGCAACTGGCGCTGACGGCGCTGCGCCATTGTCAGCGCTGCAATACCTTCACCGAGTCGGACATCTGTTCGCGCTGCCTTTCCACCAAGCGTGACCCGAGCCTGCTGTGCGTCGTCGAGACGCCGGTTGACATGAACATGCTCGAGCAGACGCACGCCTACTCCGGCCTCTACTATGTCCTGATGGGGCGTGTGTCACCGCTGGACGGTATCGGACCGGCCGAACTGCACCTCGAGCGCCTGCTGGCGCGAGCGTGTGACGGCCTGGTGCGCGAAGTGATCATCGCCACCAACTACACCAACGAGGGGGAAGCGACGGCACACTACCTCTGCGAGATGTTGCGCAGTCGCGGCGTCAGCGTGTCGCGAATCGCACGCGGCGTGCCGGTTGGTGGCGAACTCGAATACGTCGATGCCGGGACGCTGGCGCAGGCCCTGCGCGAACGCCGACCGCTTGCCGGATAAGGACTTGCGGCCGCCTCCGGATTCAAAACCGTATGCAGATTGGCGTATAATGTTGCGGTTTGGTATGAAGCAACTTTTCACTACGTCCTAGGGATCAGCGCTATGAGCAATGAGTGCAAGGTGGACGGCGGAAGGCGGCGACTGATCGTCGCCACCGCTGCGGTTGGCGGGGTGGGGGCGATCGCTGCGCTCGTACCTTTCGTCTCCAGCATGCTGCCGTCCGAGCGGGCCAGGGCGGCCGGCGCACCGGTTGAAGTCGATATCGGCAGTCTTGAGGCCGGTCAGATGATCACCGTCGAGTGGCGGGGCCGACCGGTCTGGATCATCAACCGTACGACGCACATGCTCGAATCGCTGCCCAAGCTCGACAGCGAAATGGCCGACCCGAAGTCCGAGAGGAACATGCAGCCGGAGTACTGCAGGAACGAAACGCGTTCGATCAAGCCCGAGATCATGGTTGTCGTCGGTATCTGTACGCACCTCGGGTGCTCGCCATCGGCGAAGTTCAAGAGCGGCACCGAAGAGGGAATGGACGGTGGCTGGCTGGGCGGCTTCCTCTGCCCGTGCCATGGCTCGACCTTCGACTTCGCCGGGCGTGTCTTCAAGAGCAAGCCCGCACCGGACAACCTCGAGGTGCCCAAGCACATGTACCTGTCCGATAAGCGGATCCTTATCGGTGAAGACAAGAAGGGGGCTTAAGCCATGGCGTCGAACACCAATTTCGAGAAGTACAAGTCTGATGGTTCGCTGCAGGGCAACCTGCTCGAGTGGTTCGATGCCCGCTTCCCGGCGACCTCGATGTGGCGCGGACACCTCTCCGAATACTACGCACCAAAGAACTTCAACTTCTGGTACTTTTTCGGTTCGCTGGCGATGTTGGTGCTGGTCATCCAGATCGTCACCGGCATCTTCCTGGTCATGCACTACAAGCCGGACGCGTCGCTCAACGAGAACGGTATCCCGGTCGCCTTTGCCAGCGTCGAATACATCATGCGCGACGTCAATTGGGGCTGGCTGATCCGCTACATGCATTCGACGGGTGCCTCGGCGTTTTTCGTCGTTGTTTACCTGCACATGTTCCGTGGCATGCTTTACGGCTCCTATCGGCAGCCGCGCGAACTGATCTGGGTGTTCGGCACGCTGATCTTTCTCTGCCTGATGGCGGAAGCGTTCATGGGCTATCTCTTGCCCTGGGGACAGATGTCCTTCTGGGGGGCGCAGGTCATCGTCAACCTCTTCTCGGCCATTCCGCTGATCGGTGAGCCCCTGTCGCTCTGGATTCGCGGTGACTTCGTCGTCGGCGACGCGACGCTCAACCGCTTCTTCTCCTTCCACGTCATCGCCGTTCCGCTCGTGCTGCTCGGCCTCATCGCGGCGCACATCCTGGCACTGCACGAAGTCGGCTCGAACAACCCCGATGGAGTCGAGATCAAGAAGCGCAAGGACGTCCATGGCAATCCGCTCGATGGCATCCCCTTCCACCCGTACTACACGGTGAAGGACATCGTCGGCGTCGTCGTCTTCCTGATGGTCTTCTCGATCATCGTCTTCTTCGCGCCCGAGGGCGGTGGCTACTTCCTCGAGTACAACAACTTCCTTCCCGCGGATCCGCTGAAGACCCCGGCACACATCGCTCCGGTCTGGTACTTCACGCCCTACTATTCGCTGCTGCGGGCGATGGTCTGGCCGCTCTTCGGCATCGACGCCAAGTTCTGGGGGGTTGTGCTGATGGGTGCCGGTGTAGTGATCCTCGCGTTTCTGCCGTGGCTCGACCGTAGCCCGGTGAAGTCGATTCGCTATCGCGGCCCGATCTTCAAGACGCTTCTGACCCTGTTCGTCATTTCCTTCGTCCTGCTCGGATTCCTGGGAACGAAACCACCTTCGTATGCCTTCTTCGGCGTTATCCCTGGTGCCCCGGTTGCGCAGTTTCTCACCGCTTACTACTTCCTTTTCTTCCTGACCATGCCGTGGTGGTCGAAGATAGACAAGTACAAGCCGGAACCTGATCGCGTGACGATGTAAAGGAATGGACAAAATGAAAAAACTGCTTGCCGCGCTGCTCTTCGCCCCGGCCCTTGCCCTGGCTGCCGGCGCTGCCATCCATCTCGACAAGGCACCCAACGTTCAAGGCGACAATGCTGCCTTGCAGAGCGGAGCCCGCACATTCGTCAATTACTGCCTGAATTGCCATGGCGCCAGTTTCGCTCGTTATTCGCGCCTCACCGAGCTTGGTCTGACCGAGCAGCAGGTACGGGACAACCTGATGTTCACCGCCGAGAAGATCGGTGAGACGATGCGCGTTGCCGCTCGTCCCGAGGAGCAGAAGAAGTGGTTCGGCGCCGCGCCGCCGGACCTCACGCTGATCGCTCGCGCCCGGTCGTCGGCAGACGGCAGTGGTGCCGACTGGCTGTACACCTACCTGCGATCCTTCTACGTCGATGAGAAGCGGCCGACCGGCTGGAACAACGTCGTCTTCGAGAACGTCGGCATGCCGCACGTACTCGGGCAGCTACAGGGCGTGCAGGTACTGAACAAGGATCACAAGCTCGAGCTGTTGGCTCCCGGCAGCCTGTCTGCGGCCGATTACGACAAGCTCATCGGGGATCTGGTGGGTTTCATGGTCTGGCTTGCCGAACCGCATGCGGGTTTCCGCAAGAACCTGGGTTTTGGCGTCCTCGCCTTTCTCGTGGTGTTCTTCGGTTTTGCCTACGCATTGAAGAAAGCTTACTGGAAAGACGTCAAGTAAGCCAAGAAGAAGAGCCGGGTCATCGGGCCGCGGCATCGCCGGCGAGGGCGCAAGAGACGCCCGCCGCCGCTGCGATGCCGATTCGTTTTTGAGGTATTGATCATGATGAATCTTTATTCCGGGACCACCTGCCCGTTCAGCCATCGTTGCCGCATCGTTCTCTACGAAAAGGGGATGGATTTCCAGGTGATCGATGTCGACCTTTTCGCCAAGCCCGAGGACATCGCGGTCATCAATCCCTACGGGCGCGTTCCCGTTCTGGTCGAACGGGACCTCGTCCTGTATGAGCCCAATATCATCAACGAGTATATTGACGAGCGCTTCCCGCACCCGCAGTTGATGCCGGCCGATCCGATCATGCGCGCGCGTGCGCGTCAGTTGCTGATCACCATGGAACGTGAGGTGTTCTCCTACATCGAAGCGCTGGAGAAGAACAGCAAGGCAGCCGACCGCTCCCGTACCCAGATTCGCGATCGACTCACCGAAATGGCGCCGGTCTTCGTCAAGCAGAAGCACATGCTTGGCGAGGAGTTCTCGATGCTCGACGTCGCCATTGCGCCGCTCCTTTGGCGGCTCGACCATTACGGGATCGAGCTCTCGAAAGTGGCAGCACCGCTGATGAAGTATGGTGAGCGCATCTTCAGCCGACAGGGCTTCATCGACGCGCTGACACCATCGGAGAAGGCGATGCGCCGCTAGCGGTGCAAGCGCCTGTCGTGCCGATACGCGCCGGGTTTCTGCCCGCGCTGATGACTGAGATCCCCGGGAAATGAACGCCAACCTGCCGTCGACCAAACCCTACCTCGTGCGCGCCATTCATCAGTGGTGCTGCGACAACGGCTTCACGCCGTATATCGCCGTTCTCGTCGACTCTCGCACGCGCGTCCCGCGTGAACATGTTCGCGATGGCCAGATCGTACTCAACGTCGGCTACGACGCGACGGGCCAGCTCGATATCGCCAACGACGGCATCAGTTTCCAGGCGCGGTTCGCTGGCGTTGCACGCGACATATGGGTTCCGATGGGCAATGTGTCGGCGATCTACGCTCGCGAGAACGGCGCCGGCATGGCGTTCGAACCAGAGAGCACGACCACGGACACGACGGAGCTGGAGGCCGGGTCGGATCGACCGCCGGAGCCGCCACCTTCAGGCGGACGCGCGCGACTGCAACGGATCAAGTGAGGGCCGCGGCGCGAACCCAACTGCTGGCCGTCCTCGCGGCACGGGCGGGTTTTTCGGCAAGGCGCCGTGCCGCCGCCCGCAGTGGCGGTGGCCCTTGCCGGCACAAACCGGCGGGCGCCTGACAAACTCTGCCTGCCGCGCTTTTCAACAGGGGTTCTGGCCGCTGTGCTCTCGCTTCAACGGGGTCGGTGGCTGCGTCCGCCTGCCGGCGCACGGTGCCGAGCGAGCTGCAGCGGTGCGATCTGGACAATGATGATGCAGGCGAGAATCAGCGCGCAGCCAGCGATGCCGCCTGCATGCAGCCGATCGCCCATCAGAAGATAGCCAAAGAGGGCAGCAAAAACGGTTTCGGCGGAGAGGATGATCGCCGCATCGGCAGGCTGCGCATAGCGTTGTCCGATCACCTGTGCGGTGAAGCCGATGGCTACCGAGATGATCCCGGCGTAGCCGATCGGCAGCATGGCCTGGCGGATCCCGGCCAGGGTGATCGTCTCGCTCAAGGTGCCCCAGATCAGGCTGCTCATCCCGCAGACCAGGAACTGACCGCAGGCGACGAGGAACGGCGCTGCGATGCGTTCGGCGACACGACCGACGAAGAGAACGTGCAACGCCCAGAAAAGACTGCTGGCGATGACCCACAGATCGCCGCCAGAGAGGGTTCCCGGCCCGCCGCCGGCGAGCAGCCAGGTTCCCCAGAGGCAGCCGAGTGAGGTCGGCCAGACCGACCAGTGCGGGCGGGTGCGCAGAAGAAGCCAGGCGAGCAGCGGCACCAGCGGCACGTAGAGCGCGGTGAGGAAGCCGGCGTTGGTCACACTCGTGTCGGTAATGCCGATCTGCTGCAGCGCCGCACCAAGCATCAGCAGGACGCCGAGGGCGCCGATGCCGAGAACGTCCCCAACTCCGGCGCGCCTGCAGCTTGCCGAGCGCAGCTGCCATTCGCGCCAAGCCAGCGGTAGAACGATCGCCGCTCCGAGCAGGAAGCGGATGCCGGTGAAGGTCAGGGGCCCCACCCCTGCCATTCCCTCCGCCTGGGCAATGAAGGCCGAGCCCCAGATCAGGGCCACGGCGAGCAAGGTGAGGTTGGCCTGCGTGCGAGTCAAGTTGAGCTGTTCCCAATAGAAAGGCGGCTCCCCGCGCCCGGTCAGTGTTTGCGCGTGCGGCCTGCGGGAGTCCGCACCGACAAGGCCCGGCAGTTCGGCATTCGTTTCCGGGCTAGAGTCCGAGTGTTGTCGAACTCAATGGATCTCCCCCTTCGGCAACGACGTCGGCGAAACGCTGGACGTAAGGGGCGCACTCGCCGCTGTCGTCGATGATCAGTCGGGCGCGTGCATGATCGCGATGAAAGCGGACGAGCGCGTGCCTGTCGTCGGCGATCATCAGGCAATCGCCAAGCTTGTCGAGATGAGGCGGCGAGTGGATGATCGAGATGAGCGGTGCGTAAAGCGTCAGCAGGTTCATCAGGTGCGGGCTGCACTGGCAGACGAAATCACGCCTCCGGACGACGATCCGCAACTGCCTGCTGTGGCTGGCCGCGGTGAGCACGGAGCGCAGCGCGGCGATCCGATCTGCGCCTTCGAGCCGGAGCGACGAGAGGTCTTCATCGAAGATGTCGAGTCGCGTTGGCGAGAGGTCGAGGATCTCCTGCACCGCGCTGTCGTACTCGCTCCAGGTCGTCATCAGCTTGCTGCTCATCAGTCGCGCCCGTTCCTTGCCCGCGGTTTGGATACGCAAGGCTGTAACAAAAAAACCGGGCAGTCAAGCGAAAACCCCGGCGCACCCACGCTGCCGGCTGTCCGGTGGTGGCAGTCGTTCGGCCAGCGCCCGCCGACGGCACTCGAAGCGCGCGCGGAACGTCGCAGCCGGGCTGTTCGCGATAGAATCGCAGACCCTTTTCTGCGGAATTCTCGGATGCCAACCGGAATCATCGAATCGCTGGACCATGAGGCGCGCGGCGTGACGCGACTCGAGGGCAAGACGGTCTTCGTCGAGGGCGCCCTGCCGGGCGAACTGGTCGAGTACGCGAGCTATCGCCGGAAGCCCGGCTACGAGCTGGCGCGCGTCGTGCAGGTGCTGCACGCGTCGGCGAATCGTGTGCCGCCGCGCTGCCCGCACTTCGGTGTCTGTGGCGGCTGCAGCATGCAGCATTTCGACCCGGCGGCACAGGTGGCGGCGAAGCAGCGCCTGCTCGAAGACAACCTGTGGCACATTGGCAGGCTCAAGGCGGAAGAGCTGTATGCACCCATCCACGGCGAGTCCTGGGGGTATCGCTATCGTGCCCGCTTGTCGGTGCGCTTCGTTGCCAAGAAGGGCGGCGTCCTGGTCGGGTTTCACGAGCGGCGAAGCAGCTACGTTGCCGACATGCGGCAATGCGAGATCCTGCCACCGCGTCTGTCGGCGCTCCTGCTGCCATTGCGCGAGCTGGTTGGCAGCCTGTCGATCCGCGAGCGTCTGCCGCAGATCGAGGTCGCGGTGGGAGAGCGGATCACCGCGCTGGTTCTTCGCGTCCTCGATCCGCCGACGCCTGCGGACGAAGTCCGCCTGCGTGAATTCGCCGACCTTTGGCGGGTGGTCTTCTACCTGCAGCCGCAGGGACCGGCGACGGCTCACCGCTTTCACCCGCTCGTCGGCGAGCCATTGTCATACGTCCTGCCTGATTTCGCGGTCGAGCATCCGTTCTCGCCAACCGAGTTTACCCAGGTCAATCACGCAATCAACCGCGCGCTCGTGCGTCGTGCGCTGGCCCTCCTCGCGCCGCGACCGGGCGAGCGCATCGCCGACCTGTTCTGTGGTCTGGGCAACTTCAGCCTGCCGATCGCACGTTCCGGCGCGCATGTCGTCGGCGTCGAAGGGAGTCAGGAGCTGGTGCGCCGGGCCACCGAGAACGCTGCGGTGAACGGTCTCGCCGGTCTGGCCGAGTACCGCGTTGCCAATCTGTTCGAAACCACGCCGGAGTCTCTCGCGGCACTCGGGCGTTTCGACCGGATGCTGATCGATCCGCCACGCGAGGGGGCGGTCGAACTGGTCAAGGCGCTTGCTGCCGATGCTCCGCAGCGCATCGTCTACGTCTCGTGCAGCCCGGCGACGCTGGCTCGCGACGCCGCGATCCTGGTCACGCAGAAGGCTTACCGCCTGCGCGGGGCTGGCGTGGTCAACATGTTCCCGCACACGTCGCACGTCGAATCGATCGCCCTCTTCGAGCGCAATCGGGCAGCCCGGGCCCTCGCCTGACACGGCCGCCCCGGGCGGCACTACCAGGAGCGCACGCGACCGGTATCGACGTGCACGAAATCCGAACCGGCGTAGTAGCCGACCCCGCCACGATTCCGTGAAATCGCCGCGTCGCGCAGGTCGCTCAGCGGCACGCCGGCGAGGCGTATGTCGATCGCCTTGCCGTCCATGTGCAGGCTTTGCCTGGCGACCCCGCTGCTGCGGCCCTTGCGCAACCTGCTGTTGGTCGCCGGGCAGCGGTAGCCGGAGATCACCTGGAAGACCTGCCCACTGTCGACTTCCTGTCTGATGGCGTAGAGCAGGTCGAACAACTGCGGGTCGATGTTGCCCACCTCACCCGAGTAATGGTCCCGCAGGAAGAGGTTCAGGCGCCTGAGCGACTCCGGGATGTACTGGTCGCCAAGTGAAAACACGACCGAGAGCCGTTCGCCGGTATGGGTGTGCTCGAAAGCGAGCTGGCGTGCATTCGGCAGGGATGCCAGAGCGGGTCTGGCCAGCGGTAGAACGACACCTGCCGCGAGCAGCTGTGCTGCGTGGCCGAGAAAGCGCCGCCGGGAGTTGTGCAACTTCGACATCTCTTCTCCATCTCAACGCGAAGCTCGCGATTCTGCAGGATTTTCCTTGGTCTGGGAAGCCTGCAGCGTCTGCGAGCGCTGTTGCAGCGCATCTTCGAGGGGTGCGTCGAGACCGTAGATGTCCGGCAGGAAATGCACGCGGCCGTCACGGACGACCGCCGTACTGTAGGCGATGATCACCGGTAGCGGCTCGTCGAGGCGGAGCGTCGCCGACTTGCCCCGGCGCATCGCCTGCTCGATGCGTGTCTCGGTCCATTCCGGCGCACCGGTGAGAACGAACTTCGCCAGTTCCAGTGGCTTCTCGACGCGAATGCAGCCGTGGCTGTAATCGCGCCGCAGTCGCTTGAAGAGTTGCGGTGTCGGTGTGTGGTGGAGGTAGATGTTGTCCCTGTTGGGGAAGACGAGCTTGATGCTGCCCAAGGCGTTGCCCGCCCCCGGTCGCTGCCGGATGCGCATCTGACCCGCCTGGACGGCATCGATCCCGGCCTCCGAGAGACTGCCGACGACGCGGCCGTCGCTGCCGACCAGTTCGAATCCCTGGCGGTCGAAATAACCCGGATCGCGACGCAGCCTGGGCAGGGTCTCGCCGCGGGCGATCGACGGCGGAACGTTCCAGTAGGGGCTGAACTCGATGAAGCGCATCTCGGCATCGAAGACCGGTGTTGGCGTCTTGCGAGCAGTGCCGACGATGACCTTCATGGCGACTCGCGTGTCGACGATGCCGGCGCCCATGTCGTAGCCGTGCAGCATGAACTCCGGAACGTTGACGACGATCGCGCGCGCTCCCTGCGGCGGTGGCATCCACCGCAGCCGCTCCATTGCCAGCCCGATCTGGCGGACCCTGGCGGCCGGGGTGATGTTGAGTTGCTCGAAGCTCTCCCTGCCGATGACACCGTCCGGCGCGATCGCGTGTCGCGCCTGAAACGCCTTGACGGCATCGACCAAGGCGCCCTGGTAACGTTCTGGAAGCTTGCTGTCGGCGGTTGCCAGGTCACCGAGCAACAGCAGCCGCTGCTGCAGCAGCGCAAGAGCGCCGTACGGTTGCCCGGGGCTGAGCTTGCCGCCGGGAAGCGGTGGCAGGTTCTTCTGCCACGCTGGATCGTCCACCAGTTGCCGGTAGCGTGCAAGCACCCGCCGCAGCGCATGGTATTCCGGCCACGCCGGGGCGGCGCTGCGCACGGCCTCCGTGAGGCGCTCGTCGGCGAGCGCCGAACGCAGCAGCGAGTCGGCATCGAAACCGCTGCGCTGATCCGCGTCGTAGCGCATGCCGAACTGCTGTGGGTCGACTCGTCCCGCATGCAGTTCGCTCAGATAACGGCGCATCGCGAGGCTCAGGCGGCGGCCGACAGAACTCCAAGCCTCGGGGTCTGCTGCCGACGCGCTGCCGGCGAGCGCCTGCCACAGCCCGTGCGCCTCATAGTCCCGAGGATCGAGCCCTTCGCCAGCGGCCTGCGTCAGGAGATCGACCGCCTCGCGGGCGGCCGGTGTCGGACCGGCGTCGGAAAACCAGGCCGATTCTTCCGCTGCCGCGCCGCCGCCGGCAAAGACCAGCGCGAGGCCGAGGCAGAGCGCCAAGCCGTGTCGGCGGATGTCGCCGACACGGTGCCTGTGGTCGATTCGCTGCCTCAGCGCGAACATCGGTACCGGAGCGCGCGCCGAATCATTGGCGCCGCAACGCGTCTGCCAGCGGGAAGTCTCCTTCGTGCAGAAAACCGTCGAATTCTGCAGCGTGCAGCGGTCGGCTGAAGAGGTGACCCTGCATGTCGTCACCACCGAGCTCGCTCAGCAGCCGCCGCTGTGCCTCGGTTTCGACCCCATCGGCGACGATGCGCAGGCCGAAGCTGCGCGCGACGCAGGTGAGCGCGTGGATGATCGTCGTCGTGTTGTGATTCTGTGGGCTCAGGTCACGCACGAAGGACTGGTCGATCTTGATGCTGTCGACCGGCAAGCGGCGCAGGTGGTTTAGTGACGAGTAACGGGTGCCGAAATCATCGATGGAGACGCCGCAACCAAGATTGCGCAACTGCTTCACCAGGTCGATATGCCGCTCTGCGTCATGCAGCAGCAGCGTCTCGCTGATGTCGAGATCGACCAGATCGGGGACGATGGCCTGCGCTGCGAGCTCCCGGCTGAGTCGCTGGGGCAGGTCGTGATCCTCGAATTCCTTCGGCGACAGGTTGATCGCCAGCCGCAGGCTGTTCAGGCCGCGCTGGCGCCACTCGGCCAGCTGCCGCAGGGCCTCGCCACGCACCCATTCGCCCAGTGCGGTGATCATGCCGCTTTCCTCTGCCAGCGGTACGAACGAGTCCGGCGTCATCAGCCCGAGTCGCGGATGGTGCCAGCGGATCAGGGCCTCGACGGCGATCGTCCGTCGCTCGCTGAACCTGATCCGGGGCTGGTAATGGAGTTCGAACTGATCGCCCTGTTCGAGTGCCGCGCGCAGATCGCACTCCAGCGTCAGCCGTCGGCTGTGGCCGTCATGCATGCTCGGGTTGTACTGCAGATAGCCGTTCTTGCCCTGCCCCTTGATCTGGTACATGGCGATGTCCGCGTTGCGCAGCAGAATCTCCGGCGTTTCGCCGTTGTCCGGGTAGAGCGCGATGCCGATACTGACGGTTGCCAGAAAGTCGATCCCGGCGATCTTGAATGGCCGCCTGAGCTCGGACAGCATCTTGGCGGCAATCACGACGGCGTCCTCGCCGCAGCCCAGTTCGGGCAGCATGACAGTGAACTCGTCGCCACCCTGGCGCGCCAGGGTGTCTCCCGAGCGCAGACAACTGGCAGCGCGCTGCGCGAAGGACTTCAGCAGTTCGTCTCCTTCCTGATGACCGTAGGTGTCGTTGACCAGCTTGAAGCGATCGATGTCGAGGAACATGACGCCCACCCGCCGGTTCCTTCTGCGTGCCTGCTTCAGCGCCACACCGAGGCGGTCCTTGAACAGGCTGCGGTTGGGCAGCCCGGTCAGGATGTCGTGAAAGGCCTGGAAGGCGATCGTCTCCTCGGCCTTCTTGCGCTCGGTGATGTCGCGTGCAACGCCTGAGGTGCCCATGAAGTGGAGGTTCGCCGGACCGTCGCTGGCGGCGTAGAGGCCCTGCGAGCTGAGGATGGCGACAATCGTCCGGTTCTCGAAATGGCGAACCCCTTGCGTCCTGCTCTGCAGGCGGATCTCGACATTGGTGCTGGCGCGATCGCCGATGCGGCGTTCGTTGAAGGCAAAGCGGGCATGCTCCAGATCATCCGGGTGAACGATCAGCGAGTAATGCTGGCCAAGGAGCTCCTCTCGGGAATAGCCGAGCAGAGCCTCGACGCGGCCATTGACGAAGATGAAGCAGCCATTCCTGTCGAGCGTGTAGATGAAGTCCGGCGAGTGGTCGACGAGGAATCGGTGCAAACGTTCGGAATGCTCGAGTCGCACCGTCATCAACGCGTGCTCCCGTTCGATCCGTCGCCGGCGCAGGACCCGGTCGACCGTGTCGATCAGCTCCTGCGGGTCACCGAGCTTGCGGATGAACTCACACGCGCCGTGGCGCAGCGCACGAATCGCCGAGTCGATCGACTCGTCGCCGCTGAAGACCACGACCGCCGTCGGCACATGCTGCTGCACCATCCATTGCATGATTTCGAGGCCACTGATGTCGGGCAGATTGAGATCGAGGATCAGGACATCGACGTCGCGTCGTTCGAGACGGCGTTGCGCCTCGACAGCGGTGCCGCAATCCTCGATGGTGCGTCCCTCGGCGGCCAGCAGGTGGCGGTAGGCAGCGCGGATCCGGTCCTCGTCGTCGACGATCAGAATGCGGCTGCTGCTTTCCCCCAGCTCGGGAACCTGTGGCGAGAAATCGACATTGGGTGTGGCTCTCATCCTTACTCCTGGCGCCTGTCGGGCGAGGCGTGCTTCTCCTGATGTGCCTTGCTCTCCTGGCCGGGCACAGTATCGGACCCAGTCTCCTTTGGCAACAGGAAGGAAATCACTGTTCCGCTGTCCGGCTGGCTGCGGCAGGTGACGGGAATAGCCTGTCGCCGTGCCAGTGCGCCGACGATCGACAGGCCGACGCCGCGCGGTTCACCAAGGCGCGTCTCGACCGGGCGATAGATCGCGTCGATGACCGCTTCGCTCATTCCTGGCCCGTTGTCCTCGATGCGCAGTTCGACGTAGCGGCGTCCCTGATGGAGGACGTTGCCGGTCAGCGACATCCTGATCCGCTGCCCGCTCGCGAGGGCTTCCGCTGCATTTTTCCAGAGGTTGAGCATGATCTGCTTGACACTGTCCCGATCGCAGGCAACGCTCAGGGTCTGCGCCGGCAGAAGCGTCTGCACGGCGATGCCGCGTGCATCGAACAGCGGCTGCCGGTAGAGCAGCAACAGCTCGCGCAGCAGATCGCCGATGTCGAACGCTGCGTCGCCGGTCGGCGCAGCGGGAAGCTCGCTCATGCGCCGCACGATGCTCGAGACGCGCTCGATCTCCTCGGCCAGAACGTTCAGTTCACGGTGTACCTCGGCCTCTGGCGGCAGCTTGCCGTCAAGGATCCGGAGATATCCCTTGATGATTGTCAGCGGGTTGCCCGCTTCATGGACCAGTCGTCGTGTCTGCCGAAGGAAGCGCGCGGCCGCGTCCTCTTCGGTCCGCACGCGAACCTGCTGCGCCCGCCGCCAGTTTTCGAGACTGCTGCCGGCGATCCGTCCGAAGTTGAGCAGGCAGGGCAGGCGGCGCGACAGCGCGGCGTACTGGTCGCGGCCCAGGCCGGCGAGAATCACTCCCGTCGTCGTGCCGTGCACCGTCATCGGGATGCACAACAGCCCATTGCTGCCCAGCGCGCGGGCGAACTGCACGTCGAGCAGCGACGCTGGTGCCAGCGACCGGTCGGCGTGTGAACACTGCACCTGATTGCTGACGACGGCAGCAGCGGCGAGGCTGCGGTGCGCTTCGCAGAGGAGCCTTGCCTGGCTGAAGATCGCCGCCTGTCCGCCGACGTTCTGGCCGCTCAGCCGGTCTTCGGCAGTGTCGTGGAGCAGGAACGCGAGTTGGCTGAGGTCGAACAGGATGCGCGCCGCTTCACGCAGGGCGAGAAACACTTCGGCATCGGTGTCGAGTGCCAGCAGATCATCCTGCAGGGGTTGCAGCAGTGCCTTGTTGCCGATCAGGCTGACGATCTCGGTCTGGGCATCGCTCCCGGCGCGGGCCCGCCTGCCGAGCACTCGCGGCAGGCCGCGGGCGGGGCCGCGAGATCGGAAGAGCACACGTCTGAACTCCAGTCACCTTGTAATCTCG
>ERZ761603.1491-NODE-1491-length-17408-cov-15.224053_pt1 | contig 17408 bp, 15 predicted proteins | sample MGYA00511879_ERZ761603 | MGnify/ENA primary metagenome ERZ761603 (study PRJEB28899, sample SAMN02850040) | bioreactor sludge metagenome | biome: EBPR Sludge; feature: EBPR Bioreactor; material: flocular biomat | place: Australia: Thorneside Wastwater Treatment... | reverse complement strand
ATCATTCGTGCCAATAGCCGCTTAAGTTCTAAACAGAATGCAGCACTACACTAGGCGAGCCACTTCGCGAAGCGTCCATCGCTCGGGGCCACCGCCAACTCCTGCAAGAGCCGGGGCAGGCGGACATACAGGACAGACGCCCCTTGCTGGCAGGTCTGGTTGGCCAACGCGCAAGACAGCAAGGTCTTGCCCTCGCCCGTGGGGCCGGTCAGCCGCACGTTCTGGTGGCGACGGACCCCGTCTCCGGCCAGCGAGGCCTGGACCCTCGACCGATCCAGGCACCGGGCGCCGACATTGGCAATGCGCGCCTGCTCGGCCCAGGTGTGCGCCATGCCAAACCGGTGCAGCGGGTGCAGTTTGTCGGTGGTCGGGTGGTTGAGCCTGTCATCTCCTGTCAGTGGTAGTACGCAGAGCCGCGCCCATTGGCGTGCGCCAGGGGGAGCGCCGCTTGCGGCGGCGGTTCGGGTTGCCGGTCCAGGCCGTGCTTCCGGATCGAAGCGACCGATTGGCAGGTCGTGGCAGCCCGGCGGCAGCGGATGGGCACGGACGAAGCGAAGGCCATCGACAAGAAGCGGACGGGAATTAGTCGAATCAACCGTCAATAGCGGGCAAGTCGATGCCAAAACATACTGTCCCCCAGCACAGCGGTCAAACTGCCTTCGCCTGGCTATCCGGCCACGCGGGCCAAAAATTCACAAACGCCGAACTGATCGACAGCCTGCACGGGCACCCACATCGACTCGCGTTCCAATACCGAGCCGGCAGCGGGCGGATGGCTTTATTTATTCGGCCGACGGCCAGCGTTGCGCGGCATGCAGGACGCGAAGAATCGTGATCGTTTCCCCCTGAATGCGGTACACCATCAGGTAGTTGGGATGCGCGCTGCCTCACGGGTGCCAGGAACGCGGTCTGACCGGCAGAGTTAAGGGTTGACCTCAATACGGTCGGCGTGGGTCTCGAAGGTCTCGTCTGGTGCAAGTTCTGCCGAGCGTCTGTCACGGACGATCTGCGGCGTTGCGTGCTCCCGCCGGACCACGGGCCTGCAGACGCGAACCTTGAGCGAGTTTTCAGCGATCGCCTGATCAAAATCCCGAGTTGCCGCGAGGAAATCGGTGATCGGGCCGCTTACCCGAGGTCGACAGGGTGCACGCCAATTATGATGCGCGTGTGCCTACGAGCCTGCCCCGATGAAAGCACTCGCGCTCCTGCTGATTGGCTTTTCCCTGTTCAGCGCGGTCGTCCTTGCGTTGACCCATTTTCGTCGCCGCCACTACGCTGACCAGCCGGCGGCAAGGGTCATGGGCTTGACGCTGCTGGCGGCGCTGGCCGGAATCCAGGTCGCGCATTTCGCCTGGCTGTATTTCGATCGACCCTGGATCGCGACGCTGCCGTACCGCATGCTGCTGTTCGCCGTCGCACCGGCGTTCCATTTTTTCAGCCGGCCGCTGATTGTCGGCTTCTCGGGGGCCGCGAAGCGCTCGGAATGGGTAGCGCACGCCCTGCCAATCGTGGGGTCGCTCGTCCTTCCGCCCGCTGTCGCCTTGCCCGTCGCCTTCATGATCGGCGCCGGCTATCTCGCCTGGCTTGGTCGCTGCATCTACCTCCTGCGCGGCGAAAGGGCGCATTTCCGGCTCGAGATACGGTGGTTGAGCGGTGTCTTCGCCATCGCCCTGGGCGCGTCGGCGCTCGGCATCGTCGGCGTCGGCTTGCCGGACAAGGCTTTCTTCGTCTGCTACGCGATCGCCATCGGCAGCGCCTTCGTCCTCGTGCAGATCACCCTGGGGTTGCGCCCGGCGTTGTCGACGGAGGTGACGCAGGCGGCGCAGGAGGCGTACGCGACCTCGACCCTCGGCAACGTCGATTGCGACGCGGCGCTCGCCCGACTGACCGCGCTGATGATCGTCCAAGGCGTCTACAAGGATCCGGACCTGAGCCTCGCCAGCCTGGCGGGGCGGATCGGGATCAGTTCCCATCAGCTGTCGGAACTGATCAATACCCGCGTCGGCGTGAGCTACTCGCGCTATCTACGGGAGAAGCGGGTCGCGGCGGCGAAGGCGATGTTGCTCGCCGAGCCGTCGGCATCGGTCCTCTCGGTTGGTCTCAGCGTCGGCTTCACGTCGCAGTCCAACTTCTACGAGGCGTTTCGGGAGCTCGAGGGAATGACTCCCGGCCGGTACCGGAAGCTGCAAACCGTCGCCAGGGCAGCCGCCGGCTGACCGGCGGGCGCTTGCTTGCTCCGGAATGATCATTCCGGAAGCGGAAGTTGTTCCGATTCGATCAAAGCGGAAGCCAAAGCCCCAGCGGCGACCCAGACTGGGGGCTCCAACCAACCACCAGGAGCCGTCCATGAACGTCCTGCTCACCGGCGCGACCGGCTTCATCGGTCGCAATGTTGCGGCCGCGCTCGCCGCCGCCGGCCACCGGATGCTTCCTCTATCCCGGCGCGACGGCGTCGACTTCGCGACCCGGCTGGCTCCAGACGACTGGCTTCCCCATCTGGACGGCGTCGATGCCGTGATCAACAGCGTCGGCATCCTCGCGGAAACCTCAGGACAGTCGTTCAAGGTCGTCCATACCCTGGCACCGGCCGCTCTCTTTCGGGCCTGCGCTGAAAAAGGAGTGCCTCGCGTCGTGCAGATTTCGGCCTTGGGCGCCGACGGCCAGGCCTTTTCCGCCTACCACCGAAGCAAGCGCGCCGCCGACGACGAGCTGCGCAGCCTCGATCTCGACTGGTTCGTGCTGCGCCCGTCGTTGATCTACGGTCGCGGCGGCAATAGCGCGGCGCTGTTCATGGGGGTCTCGGCGCTGCCGGTCATCCCGGTGGTCGGAGACGGCCGACAACGGTTGCAACCCGTCCACATCGGCGACGTCGTCGCAACCGTCATGCACTGTCTTGGTTGCGCCGAAACACGACTAACTCTGGACCTCGTCGGACCGGAAAGCGTGACCGTCGCGGACTGGCTGCAACGGATGCGCTGTGCGCAGGGCTTGTCGCCGGCGCCGTGGTTGCAGATTCCGTACGCGGTGGCGATGGCGATCACCTTCGCCGGTCGCGGCGTGCATCCGATTCTGCAGCCGGACAACCTGCGCATGCTGCAATTCGGCTATGCGGCGGACACGGCGCCGTTGGCCGCTTTCCTTGGTCGGGCGCCGTTGGCCGCACGGCGATCGCTGTTCTTCGCCGACGCGGCGGGTAGCGGAGCGCTGCCATGACTTACACGACGATCAAGACCGTGCACCTTCTCAGTATGGTCCTGCTGTTCGGTACCGGCCTGGGGAGCGCTTTCTACAAATGGATGGCCGACCGAACCGGCGATGTGGTATTGATTGCCGGAACCAACCGTCATGTCGTCCTCGCGGATTGGCTGTTCACGACGCCGACGGTGATCTTGCAACCGATCAGCGGCCTGGCCCTGGCCGGCATGCTCGGCTTGCCGATCACCACTCCCTGGATCGCCGCCAGTCTCAGTCTGTACTTGCTGGCCGGTGCTTGCTGGTTGCCGGTTGTGTGGCTGCAGATCCGAATGCGGCGGCTTGCCGCTGCTGCCGCCGCCGAGCGCTCGCCGCTGCCTGACGCGTACTGGCGTTTGGCGCGATGGTGGTTCTGGCTGGGGGTACTCGCCTTCAGTGCCATGGTGCTGGTCGTCACCTTGATGGTGGCCAAGCATCTCCCGGGGGCTGGGTGATGACCAGCCTGAGCGCCGGTAAAAGTTTTCCGCCGGACCCATCGCCGGCAGAGCATAGGCTAATGTAATTGGTGGCGGGATGCTGCGACGGGAGCAGGACGGATGCGCAAGACGCGGGCCCGAGTGCGGTTGCCCAACCGAGGGCAGATTGCGCCAGAGATTCTGCTGGCGCTGTGGTGATACGCCATGCTTGATGGCTGCACTGCCGCCGCCCGAAACTCTGGCGTGTCATTCGGATTCACTCGCTTCATGCCAATCCTCCACAAGGTCAATTGACCATGCCTCGTGGCGTCCGTTTTTCGGGTAGCAGATCGCTGAGCCTGGCCCGGCATTACGCCGCAGTCGTGCGCTCCAGAAACGCCGCCAACTGCGCCGTGCGATCTTCGCGCGAGGCGGCCGCAATCGCCGCATCCGCGGCGGTCGTGCCGTCGAGGTCTTGGAAGACGAAGCGCAGCAGGATGGCCTCGATCGCCTCGCGCTGATCGAGGGGCGCGATCGAGCGAATGCCGGCGGCGAAGAGCGCCCCTGCGGTGTCTCCGATGGGGTCGGTCAGGGCGACGATCGGCCTGCGAGCGCGCAGATACTCATAGATCTTCGCCGGGATCTGGTCGTTGCAACCGCTCGCCTGCATGACCAGCAGTCCGTCCGCTCGCAGCATCTCGGCCAGTGCCGCGCGATAGGGGATCGCCGGCACGATCTCGGTGATGTCTGCCACACCATGGTTTGCCGCCAGTTGCCGCAACAGGTCTTCATGGACCGCTGCCCGGAAGCGCACCTTGAGCCGGCCCTTGGGCAGACGGCCGCTGGCCGACAGTTTGCCGAGGGCTGCGAACAGGGGTGTCGGGTCGCGTTCCTTCGGATAGACGATGCCGCTATGCACGAGCGTCAGGCAGCCTGGATTCAGCGGCTCGCGATGCGGCAGGGTGCGGTCCGCGTCGACGAAAGCGTCTTCGTCGAAGCCGTTTTCCAATACGTCGATGCGAGGGGCGGCGAACGGATAACGATCCCTGTACATGCGCGCGGCGCCGGGGGTCGTAAACAGATTGAGCCGGGCGTCGTGCATCGCGTACTCTTCAATACGCTTGAACGACTGCCAGACCTTGGGGTCGGCCGGGTAGCCGTCTTGCGCCATCGGGTCGCGGAAGTCGGCGATCCAGGGCAGCCCGGTTCGCTGCGCGAGTGCGTGCCCGATCAAGTGCGCCGTCGCGATCGGGTAGGTACTCCAGATGGCGGCGGGCCGGTACTGCTTGACCAATTTCAGGCCCTGGCGAACGGCGTCGAACTGCCAGGTCATCCAGCGATCGGGACAGGCCATCGAGCCAAGGTAGCGGCCACCGAGCGAGAGGTGACGTGCGGTGTCGAGCGCAAAGGCGCGCTTGACTACGAGGTTCGGCGGCACGTCGGCGAGGAGGTCGTTGCTGGTCTTTTCGTAGGTACGTGGATGGCTGGTGAGGACGATCGGTTCCCAACCGGACTTCGGTAGGTACTGGACGAAGCGGAGCGTCCGCTGAATGCCGCTGCTTCCGGCGAGCGGCGGGAAGTGGTAGGCAACGAGGAGCAGGCGTTTGGCGGTCATGCGGTCTCGCTTCCGCTGGCGAGTGTGCCCACAGTGGCCGGCTGGGCTTCGGCGGTCTGCCGGTATCTGCGTCTGGCGTGCAGTCGGCCCAGCAGCGCCCAGCGATAGACGGTCACATGGTAGAGGGCGCGCGCCTGGTCGGTCCAGCGGGTATGCCATTCCATGACCTTGCCGTAAAACTCGATCCGCTTCAGCTTCTGGTCTGCGAAGAGCAGCCGGAACTCGTCCTGGCGCATCAGCGTCGATGGTGATACGACCTTGTAGGACTCGTCGTACGCCGTTTTGAGGATCACTAGGCGGTCTCCGGATTCGATGCAGAGATCCATCGCCACCGGCGTGTCGTTGAATCGATAACGATAGATGCGGCCGCGGCCGGCGGCACAAAAATTCTCCAGCATCCGGCGGTAGAAGCGGCCCTGTGGGTTCTCCGGATGCACGGCCGTTCCATCCTTGCCCTTCCAGCCCGCCGATTCCAGCGCGCCGTAGTCTTCGATCGCACCAGCGACTCGAGAAGCGTCGGTGATGCATTCAAGGTGGGTCGCAACCGCCTCTGCTGCGAGTTTGGTCCTTTGCTTGCGGGTGTTGGTGCGCAGGTTTTTGCCGCGTTCTCCCCAATAGGTGTCGAAAGGGCGATCGAGGTCGACCCACGCGGTCTGGATGTAGTCGAGCGTCCGGACGGCCGGTGTGTCTTCCGGGCGCGGCTTGAGGAGGGAGTCCTGTTGTGTGATGTTGAGCCCGACACTGAAACCGGGCAGCGTACGCATCAGGTTGGCGTAGTGCGCGGCCTCGTCGCTGCCGAGGGCGGAGATCCAGGCCCCGAGCGGCAACTGCGAGGGCTGAAAGGTCTCCCAGACACCGGTGCGCGAGCGGGTCAGGATGGCAGCGGCGCACCAGCACCCCTGCCGGCGTGCGATCGCCAGCACCTCGCATCCAGTACCGAACTCGTCGAGCAGCGGGCGCAGGAACAAGCTTTCGAGGAAAGGTACGCGAGTGGTCGCGGCCTGCAGCCGGTCCCAGTCGGCGGTGAGGTCCGCGAAGCGTGCGATCGGTTCGATCTGCCAACTGACCGTCTGCGGTGCGTCGGGGTCGTGTCGCGCAAAGGTTTGGGTCATCTTGCGTAGGGTACGGCCGACCACTTCTGCTGCGAGCAGAGAGGCGCCGACAAAAGAGCGTGGATTGTAGGCAACGATCCCCCAGCGTTCGCGCCGGTGGTCCATCCAGTTTCGCTTGTGTGCCTCGTCGCCAATCAGGTAGTCCACCTCGCGCACGCCGTCGACATCCATGACATGCTGCATGAGGTGGGCCGTCAACAGCGTGCCGCTGCCGCTGTCGGCATGAGCTTCATCGTACGCAAGCTTGAAGATGCTGGCCTTGCCGTGACCCACGATCCAGATCTGCGCAGCGATCGGCAGCTCGCCCAGGTAGGCGATGCCAAGCCGCAGTTTACCTGCACCGGCCAGCGCGCGGATCAGTCCCGGCACGAAGTCCGGATGAGGCTCAGGCCGCTTCCAGCTGCGTGCATAAACTTCATTGTAGGCGCGGATCGCCGGCTCGACGGCGCCGAAATCGGTGACGATTTCCAGCCTGCCGCCTTGCGCCGCAAACCGCCGTGCCTTGCGTTTGAGAGTGCTGCGTAGAATTCCTTCGCGCTGACTCCGATACTCAAACCAATTGCGGTCGACCATGAGATGCCAGTTTCCGAAGCAATAGAAGCGGAATGGAATCCAGTCGATGCTGCGCAAGGCGGCCAGGAGATCGGCGTAGCCGGCTGACTCCGGGTCCATCGGCTCGAAGCGCATGACGTGGGCCTCGCCGCGCTCGCGCTGTGCTCTTGCCAGGAGGAAGCCCAGGTTGAGGGGACCGGCATAGGGTGCGAGTGCGGGACCGAACAGCGAGGTGTAGAAATTACCCAGGGCGTCGATGCTATGCACCAGCCCTCTGCGCAGGTGTCGTACGGGCAGGACGGCCATCGCCCGGCCGGCAAAGCGTGCGACGTAATAACGTACACCGGTGTCCAGTGGAAAAACGGTGGCCTGCAGGTTAGCGAACCATTCCGGGGACGATTCGGCATTAGTCGGATTCGCTTTCTGGAGCAGTTCCACGGCATCGGCGGCAAGTTGACTGATCTGCGGGCTCGACTCGACCGTCGCCGAGTGGATCATGCAGCCCGGCGCGGGGTGTGGGTCCCTTGTCACGCAAGCAATCCCCGGCCGGCGGGCAAGCAGACTGTGGGCACCCGCGAAAAGATCGTTGCGATAGATCTGCTGGTGTGCGGTCGGATGCTGACGTGTTGCCCACTCCGCTTGGTTGCGACTCGCGTTCGTGCACCACTCGACGACTTCGGCCCCCTGCGCGGACGCGAGTTCGCGCAGGACGGCGAAAAGCAGTTGCGCATCAGGCGCCGCGGCCGACAATGACTCATCGTACCGGGTCTTGAGCAGAATCCATCGTCTTTCATGTCGGATCATCGGCTGCGAGGCGGCCAGCGTGTCGTCGCTGTACAGCTCGGCGACCTGCGCCTGGCCGGTGATCGCGAAACGTCGCACGATCTCGCCGTCGAACCCTTCCGGGTCGTCGTCGACGCCGGTCGCTGTCTGATCAGCATCTTTCGCTGCGCTGGGCTTCAGCTGGGCGTAGCGTGCGAGCGCGCTGGCCATGGAACCGGCGCCCGTAACCATGGCCAGCCGGAGGCCCGGGTCCCCGGGGTCGGCGCCGGTGCGCTCGCGTGCGAGATCCTTGAGCAGTTGCACGGGTCGCGCCTGCCAGTAGCTGTCGAACCCCGAAGGGAACGCGACCGACATCCTGGTTTCGTGCGTGATGGTCCGCCGGGGGCTTCGGAATCCTGACCAGTCGGGACCGAAATCCGGGTCGACGGCCAACAGGTCGATCGACCAGGTGTATCCGGGCAGTGCGAAAAACAGGTTTTCCAGCGGCCGCGCGTTGCCGATGAGGAGCGGACAGAGCGGTGCTTGCACTGGTAAAAACGAGGCCCACTGGCCCCAAGCGGCGGGCTTCAGGATCAGCGCACCATCGATGCTGAGACCGTTGTCGTGAAGGCAGAGCCGCTCGTCGCCACTGCCGAAGTGGGTCAGCAGGGCGCCGACGAAGCGGCTGTCAAGCAGCGGATGGCCGCCGTGGAGTCGGGCGTTCAACCGATCCCAGTCGGCTGCGCTCGCGTGGAAAGAGGACACGGCAGGGAGAACCTTCCAGGTCATTTCGCCAAGGCTCCATTTTGGTTGGCAATTACCTTGCGGACGGCTTCGCTCATCCAGACCATGTCGGCGTCTGCGATCGACTGGTGGCACGGCAGGTGCAACAGATGCAGCCGATAGCGAGTCGCGGTCGGACAGGACGAAGCGACGATGCTGTCCCAGCGCCAGATCGGCATGCCCAGTCGTTTCAGCCAGTAAAAGTGGGGCTGCGGTCGTTCGATCAGCAGGGGGAACATGTAGGGAATACAATCCTCTGGCAGCAGCGGGTAGAGCGGTCGACAACCCGGAAGGCCGGCCAGAGCCGCGGACCATTGCTGGTATCGCTCCCGGCGGCGGCGCGCAATGCAGTCAGGGTCCGCGAACCGGTGCAGCAGCCGCGCACAGCGCGATGATGCGCGCCCTTCCTCTTGCGAGCGGTACTCGCCGGAAACCCCCGCTTGCTGGCGGACTTCGTGTCCCGGGTGGACCTCGGTGCGAGTGATGGGGGCAAGTTCAGTGTCCAGCGGCGGATAGGTCTGGTGCCGTCGTTGCCGGATCGATGTCAGGGTCCAGGCGACAGCCCGAAGCTCATCCAGTTGCGAGCGAGCGTGCGGTTTCAGGGTGCTGAGCGCAGCTTCGTCTTGGGCGTAAAGCAGGCCGCCATCGGGTGAAGCAATGAACTTGTAAGGGCTGCTGACGACAAACCGACCGTCGTTGCCCATGCCGTGCGGCTGATGGTTCCGGTAGAACAGGGCGTGTGAGCAATCCTCGATCAGCACGATGTCGCGCTCCGCACACCACTTGGCGAGATCTCTCAGCGCCTGCGGAATGCCAAAGAAATGGGTGGCCAGCAGTGCCTTGACCGGTTTTGCAGACTGGCGGTGCAACTGGTCGATGGCTGGCAGCACCGGCGCCAGGACTTCCGACAGCGGATACAGGAGGACCTCCGCGTTCAAGGCGAGGGCGGGGTCGATCATCGTCCGGCAGTGATAGGCGGGAGCAAGCAGGGTCGAGCGCGAATCGACGCCCGCAAGACGGTAGGCCTCGCGCAACGCGTAGCGTCCGCGGCTGAAGTCGCGAAACGTGCCCACGGGGGATTCTTGTCGCCTGGACGATGCGCGAATCGACAAACAGACGTGTCCGTCGGGCAGGGGCGGGACCCGCGGTCGCGGGAATCCGCAGGGCGTTGGATCGAATACGATCGTGTCGAGCGTCATGGCGCGCCTGGAGATGCGGACTGGCCAGTCTTCCACGGCACCTCCGCTTGCCTGTCAGTCACACCGCGCACACCACCGCAAGCGGCAAGGTTGCGCTTTTCGATCAGCATGTTCCGTCCGTGAAGCCGGCGCCACTGCAAGGCATACGGTCTCTTGTCTCCGGCATGACGGAGCAAAGTTGACGCTGGGGAGAGCTTGGGCATCGTATCCAAAGGTCATGGGTTTGCTACCACTGCGCAAGAACGACAGAGCGCTCTTGTCGTGTGCCACGTTCCACGCGAAGTCCGCCCTTGGACTGATGCAGCGCTACCGATGTCATCGGGCGGCGCAAAGCGTTGCGGTGACTCAGCGCGGATTTTAGCGCAGCGCTTGATTCAGTCCGTGACCTTGTTCCGAGCCGACCCGGGATTTTGTTGGCGAGTTGCCAGTAACGCCTACGCTGAAGCGGTTTGCAAGGGGCGTGGCAGATCTGCTGGGGGATGGACGAGCGGGCTCAGCAACGCAGGGGTGGCGGCAGATGCCGCGCAAACCAGCGCACCGCCTCAGCGGCGATGAGCGAGGTGGCGTCTTCGTTGTTGAGCAGTGCTGCCGGGTGCTCCGGGTCGTGTGCCCCGACTGTTGCCGGCAGCACCTTCAGGTCCTGAACACAAGAAACCTGCGCTAATGCTCGCCGATTGCTGGTCTCGATGCAGGCTCCTTCATCAACCAGGACCAGCAGTGGCGCGGCGAGGGTCCGCAGGTAAACGAGGCCGGCGAGGTCGATCAGGCCACCGTGGCAGACGAGGGCAAAGATGTCATCGTCGCGCAAGGCAGCAACGCGGAGGACGACCGGCGAGCAGTCGCCGGCGCCGAAGAGGCCAATCGGGAGCGCCGGCAGCTCGCCGAGCAGCATCCGTTGCTTGAGCAGTGCCAAGCCTTCGAGCAACCGCCGGGAGAGCAGCGAGACGTCGTGGTGGAGGTCGGCGAAGCGCTCTTCGCGACTGGTCAGCAGGTCGAGCGTGAGCGTGCCCAGTTGGCTGTGGTGAAGCGCGGCGGCGAGGGCGTCGTGGCGCGCGTCAGGAGCCGGACTGCAATGCGCCAACAGCACCAGCGCCGAAGGTTGCTCTGGAAGCGCCAGCGTGCCGTGCAGCCTGCCGTGCGCGGTGGCGATGGCAATCGGTGCGCTACCCGGAAGGGAAACTCCCGTGCTCAACGGCGCAGCAATCTGACCGGGACCCGGCGCGGTCCGAAAGGCTTGCCGAAGCGGGCGAAATGCCCGGCGATCTGGGTCCCGCAATGCGGGCAGCGTCCGTCGGCGGGCAGGTCGTAGTGACGAATCCGGTACCAGTCGCGCTCGATCAGTGCTGCCTGGCAGGCAGGGCAGAAGGTGGTGCCGCCTTCACTGTCGTGGACGTTGCCGGTATAGACGTAATGCAGGCCGGCGTCGAGGGCGATCCGGCGGGCCTGGGTCAGCGTGGCCGGCCGGGTTGGCGGCAGGTCGTCCATTTTCCAGTCGGGGTGGAAAGCCGTGAAGTGCAGCGGTACGTCAACTCCCAGCTCGCGCGCCACCCATTCGGAAAGCGCTTTGACCTCGGCGGGCGAGTCATTTTTACCGGGAATCAGGAGCGTCGTGATTTCGAGCCAGCACGACGTTTCGTGGTGGATGTAGGCGAGCACGTCGAGCACCGGCCGCAGATGGCCACCGCAGAGCTTGAAGTAGAAGTCGTCGGTAAAGGCCTTCAAATCGACGTTGGCGGCGTCCATCACGGCGTAAAACTCGCGCGCCGGCTGGGGATGAATGTATCCGGCGGTGACCGCTACCGTCCGCACGCCGCGTTCGCGGCAGGCGAGCGCAGTATCGATCGCGTACTCGGCGAAGATCACCGGATCGTTGTAGGTGAAGGCGACCGACTGGGCGCCATAGGCACTCGCTGCGGCGGCGATGCCGTCCGGACTGGCGGCGTCGAGCAGGCGGTCCATGTCCCTGGACTTCGAGATGTCCCAGTTCTGGCAGAACTTGCATGCCAGGTTGCAGCCGGCGGTACCAAACGAGAGGATCGCCGAGCCGGGATAGAAGTGGTTGAGCGGTTTCTTCTCGATCGGGTCGATGCAGAAGCCGGAAGAACGGCCGTAAGTCGTGAGCACCATTTGCCCGCCGACGTTGCGGCGGACGAAGCAGGCGCCGCGTTGACCTGCGTGCAGTTTGCAGTCGCGCGGACACAGGTCGCACTGGATGCGTTCGTCGTCGATCGCGTGCCACCAGCGACCTGGGTGCGCGGACTCGGGGACTTTCGGCAGGTCGGTCAGTTCTCTTTCCATTTGCGTACTCCGTAGCGCGCCAGGGCCATCTCTGGGTGCCAGAAATCGGCCGGCAGTCCAGCCTTGATCTTGAGTTGCGCCAGGAATTGTCGCGGGGTAGAGAGCGATTCCCAGACTTGCGGCAGGAAGGTGGCGCGCCGCCGGCCGTAGCGCAGGATCAAGCCGTCACGTCCTGGTTGCAGGCGGGCCAGTGCCTCCTCTTCGTCGGCAACCGGAAACGGTTCGGCTGGTGTCAGCAGTGAGACTTCGACTCGTGTTGCGGCAAATTCGTTTGCCGGCAGGGGCGGAAAACGGTGGTCGTGGAAGGCCGCGGCCACCGCATTTTCGGCCACGTCGACGGCCAGTGGCCGCTGCGCCTCGAGGCTGCCGATGCAACCGCGCAGCCGCCGCTCCTGGGTCAGCGTGACGAAGGTCGCGCCCGGCGCGGCGAGTTCGGGCAGGGCAGGGACGACCGCGGGCGGCAGCCCGAAACGCTCGCCAATGGCGTTACGCGCGCTGACGAGCAGAGCATGGCCGAGGATCTCGTCAGTCATGGGCCGGTTCGCGGGTGAAAGCAAAAGCGCCGTAGCCGACGACACGCGAGCGGTCGCCGGCGGTATCGCCTGAATTGCGCAGGTCGATCAGCGCCGCGCGCAGGCCATGCCGGCGTGCGGCGAGCAGCAGACCATTAACCGGCGTCGCGCCGCATGCCTGCTGATGATCGAGTCGTGCATCGAGAGCGACGATGCAGCGTGCGGTGTCGGCATCGACGTCGCGAGCGACCGCGTAGGGCAGGTAGTGCGAGAGATCGGAGCTGATCACGAACAAGGTCTCGTCCCCACCCCACAGACATTCGAGCACTTCGGCGACTTGCGCCGGGGAAGCGCGACCGACTGCCAGCGGTAGCAGCGAAAAATCGGCGAGCACCGTTTGCAGGAACGGAAGCTGCACTTCCAGCGAGTGTTCGGCGGCGTGCGCCGCATCGCTGACAACGACCTGCGGCAGGTGTTGGATCGCGGCTCGCGCCGCGCCGTCGACGCTAACCCTGCCCAGTGGCGTCGCGAAGGCAGTGGTCGACGGAATGGCGAGCCCATTGACGGCGACGCGATGCGTCGGCCCGAGGAGTACGACGCGACGGATTTCGTCGCGCCAAGTGGCCAGCGGCGCATAGACGCTGGCGGCGATCGGGCCCGAGTAAATGTAGCCGGCGTGCGGCACGATGATCGCTTTCGGCCGTGCAGCAGTGGAATGCTCGCTGTCGGCGAGGAGCTGGCGCAGGTCGCGGGCGAGAGCGGCCGCTGATCCGGGATAAAACATGCCGGCGACAGCCGCCGGTCTGACGGAGGGCTGCATGTCGCGCATTGGCTTGCTCCCTGGGAAGTGGCTTGTCTTAAAATTAGCCTATGGTGAGTCACTACGCAATCGTTCCGGCGGCCGGAACCGGATCACGCTTCGGCGGCGGCAGACCGAAGCAATACCAGTGGCTCGCCGGGCGGCCGCTGCTCTACCACAGTCTGGCCGCGCTTTGTCGCTGCCGGCACATTGCTCGCGTTTGGGTCGTCCTTGCCGCCGACGACTGCTGGTGGGGTCGGTACGACTGGAGTGCTCTCGGCCACAAGCTGGAGACGGTGTATTGCGGTGGCGCGACGCGAGCGGAAAGCGTGCGCAACGGCTTGCGCGCCGCTGCGGTGGCCGACGAAGAGGACTGGATGGTAGTGCACGACGCGGCGCGACCGTGCCTCTCTCAGGCCTTGCTGGCGACCTTGTGCGACACCCTCGCCGATGACCCGGTTGGCGGCCTGCTGGCCGTTCCCGTTGCCGACACGCTGAAACGCGCTGACGAGGAGCCGCGCGTGGTCCGCACCGAGTTGCGCGACGGCTTGTGGCAGGCGCAGACACCACAGATGTTCCGCTACGGCCTGCTGACGCGCGCGCTCGCGGCACACCCCGGCGGCACCGACGAAGCGTCGGCGGTCGAAGCCGCAGGCTATCGGCCGCGCTTGGTGCCCTCCGATGGCGGCAACCTCAAGGTCACTTATCCGGCTGATCTGCTGCTGGCGGAAATGATCCTGCGCATCCGGGGGCGCGACGAGCGATGATCCGCGTCGGACAAGGGAGTGACACTCACGCACTCGTTCCCGGTCGCAGGCTGATCCTCGGCGGCGTCGACGTTCCCCATCACCGTGGCCTGTTGGGTCATTCCGACGCCGACGCGTTGCTGCACGCAGTCACTGACGCGTTGCTAGGGGCCGCCGCCCTTGGCGACATCGGCAGCCATTTCCCCGATTACGATCCACGCTACCGTGGCGCGGACAGCCGAGTCCTGCTGCGGGCGGCGCGCGATCTGCTCCAGGCTGCGGGCTGGCAGGTTGGCAACGTCGACGCCACGATCACCGCCCAACAGCCGAAGCTGGCGCCTTATCTGCCGCAGATGGTGGCGAACATTGCCGCCGACCTGCAGGTTCCGGTCAGCTCGGTCAGCGTCAAGGCGAAGACCGCCGAGCACCTGGGTTGTCTTGGTCGTGGCGAAGGGATCGCGGCGGCGGCGGTTGTTCTGATCACACGCCACTCGTGAGCGTCAGCCAGCGGCAGCGTCAGCGTTTGCGCGCGGGTCGCCGTCGAATACCGGCTCGCAACGCACGTCGGTCTTCACCGAGTTGGCAATGAAGCATTCCTGGTGTGCCTGCTCGTGCATGGCCAGCACTTCGTCGCAGTTCGGCTGGCAGTTCCCGGCAAAGATCACTTCCGGGCGGAGCGTGACCACGGTCATCGCCAGTCGGCCCTCGTTGTTCCTCGCCATGACGCCGAGCGGGTGGTCGCGGTAGCGGTCGACGACAAAACCGCGGCGGGCCGCGATCGAGAGAAACCACAGGAGATGGCAACTGGCGAGCGAGGCGACGAAAGCCTCTTCGGGGTCGACCGCCGCCGTGTCGGATAGTGGTACGGGTACGACATGCGGCGACGAAGACGCCCAGATCTCAGCGCCCCCGTCAAAACGCAGCAGGTGCCGGCGCTGGTAACGTTGGTCGAGAAACGCTTGTTCGCCGCGGAGCCAGAGCAGTTGTGCGCCGTATTCAGCCATTCGCAGCTCCCTGATCAATCAGCGGTGGTTGTAATGAACAGATTCCAATCTTGAACGCGCGCTGGCCAGCGTTCATAATACATCGCTGTTCACGGCGTGCACGGGGAGGTGAAAGATGAACGCGCAGGGCGCCCAGATACTCCTCGACCGGGTCGTGCGGGCACTGCGCGGGCTGGGGTTGACGGTGACCCTGGATGACCAGGCGCCAACGGCCGAATCCGGCCCGCCGGTGACCTGGATCAGCGTCAGCCGGGAGCGTTGCCGGCTGACCTACTCGGTAGCGGTCAAGCGACGGGTCACCTATGCCACGGTCGGCGCGGTACTGACTCAGCTCCGGCCACCACGCGACGCCGGTCAGCCACGGCCGCTGCTGATCACCGACCATGTCGCGCCACCTGTCGCCGAGTCCTTGCGCAGGCACGAGCAACACTTTGCCGACGCCGCGGGCAACGCGTACCTTGAGGGCGATACCTGCCTGGTTTCGGTGAGTGGGCGCAAGCTGCGGGAGAAGCAGGCCGCCGTTCGCAGCAGCCGCGAGTTCACCGTTACCCGGCTGAAGGTCTTGTTCGCGCTGATCTGTGATCCCGAGTTGGCGGCCTCGCCCTACCGGACGATTGCCGCCGCTGCCGCCGTGGCTCTCGGGGCGATGCCGACCGTGATTGCAGACCTGCAGCAAGAGGGTTTGCTGCACGTCGTCGCTCGCCAGCGGCGTCTTGCCGCCAGCAGACGCCTGCTGGACGACTGGGCACACGCGTACGCGCTGGGCCTGCGCGGAAAAACACTGATCGGCCGCTATCGCGCGCAGAACTTCGCCGACTGGCGCGACTGGCCGCTCGTCGCCGCACCGCTGCGTTGGGGGGGTGAGCCGGCGGCTGCCCGGTGTGGCTGCGACCTTGTTCCCGGAACGCTTACGCTGTACGGCGACAAGCTGCCGGCGCGACTGATCGACGCTGAGCAGATCTCGGTTGCCGGCCCGCTCGACTATGAGCGCCTCGTCGAATTGCGCAAGCCGTTCTGGGGACAGTCTCTGCGTGTTGCCGAGCCCTCCGAGGTCGTCCCGGCGGCGCTGGTCTATGCCGATCTGCTGGCCACTGGCAGTGCTCGCTGCATTGCGGCCGCGCAGGCCATCTACGGTGGCGAGCTCGCTCGCAGCTTCCCGGTGGCCTGAGTTCGCCGGGCGCCGGACGCGCTGGCGAGGTCGCTGCCCTCGTGATCTGAGTATCTGAGCCAACGCCAGGATCAACTCGACGCTCGGGCAGCGGTCTCCCGTGACTTGCCGATCGGCCCGAGAGAAATCGAGAGCGCTCACCGAGCGCTCGTACTGCAGCGCCTGAAACGCCCTGGCGCGTGAGAGTGGGTCGAGCACGCCGAGTACAGGCTCGCGCTCCGCCTCAATCGCGCCCATCAACAGGGGCAAGCATACGGGGCGGGAAAATCACAGCAAACGGCGTGAATAGGCGAACCCATCCGTTTGCATCGCATCTGCTGCGACGGATAAGCTGACGCAGGCTCCAGTGAGGACATCAAGCGGTTACGGCGCGAGTGGTGGTATCTCTCGAGGCAGGCATGGTTGCGTGTGTTGACGCGCCGCGCGAACCATTCGGTGGTCAGGCGGCGCGAGATCTTCGGGCTTTTCGCAGTCGCTCTGCTCCATTCATGGCTACCGTTGCTGACACAAGCGCTGAGCAGGGTGGCGAAAAGCAGCAACGGGGCAACCGGCGCCACCCTCGAGGCGAGGGACTCACTCACCCAGAACCACGCCTTCACGCCGCGGATCGGCGCCGCCGACATAACCGCGACGTGTCTTGCTGATCGCCTGCACGCCACTGGTCATGGCGATCTCCTTGACTTCGTGCCCCGCTGCCTTGAGCGCCTCCACAAAGCGGGGCGGGAAGCGTCCTTCCTCGAGCAGCGTTGGCCCGTTGAGCGAGCCGAAGTTCGGCAGATCGATCGCCTGCTGCGGCGTCAGCCCCCAGTTAAGTGTTGCGTAGAGCAGTTTGGCGGTGTAGTGGATGATCAGTGCGCCGCCGGGCGAGCCACCGCTCAAGACGAGTTCGCCGCTCGCGTCGTCGAAGACGAGTGTCGGGCTCATCGACGAACGCGGGCGCTTGCCAGGCTGCACGCGGTTGGCAACCGGAGCGCCGCTGGCGTCGGTCGGCGCAAAGGAGAAATCGGTCAGCTCGTTGTTGAGCAGGAAACCGTTGACCATCTGTCGACTGCCGAAAGCGTCTTCAATCGTGCTCGTCATCGCTAAGGCGTTGCCGTAGCCGTCGACGACGCTGAGGTGCGAGGTGCCGCGTTCGGGTTGCTCGGGCATCGGCGCCAGCGACCGCGGCAGCGGCGCCGGTGATCCCGGCTTAGATCGGGAAGAGCACACGT
>ERZ761603.1485-NODE-1485-length-17472-cov-82.486536_pt1 | contig 17472 bp, 15 predicted proteins | sample MGYA00511879_ERZ761603 | MGnify/ENA primary metagenome ERZ761603 (study PRJEB28899, sample SAMN02850040) | bioreactor sludge metagenome | biome: EBPR Sludge; feature: EBPR Bioreactor; material: flocular biomat | place: Australia: Thorneside Wastwater Treatment... | reverse complement strand
GCTTTCTCTACAGCGTCGGCATGCCACCGCCGGTCGCCGCCGCTTCGCTGGCGGCACTGCGCTGCCTGCAACGCGAGCCACAGCGCGTACGAACCCTGCAGGCGCGCGGCCAGCTCTTCCTGCGACTCGCGCAGGCGGCCGGCGTCGACACCGGCACCAGCGCCGGCCTGGCGGTGATTCCGGCGATCACCGGCGGGTCGGCCAGAGCCGCCCGTCTGGCCGCCGCGCTCTTCGCCCGCGGCATCCACGTGCAGCCAATCGTTTACCCTGCCGTCCCCGAGAAAGCGGCCCGCCTGCGCTTCTTCGTCTCCTGCGAGCACAGTGAGGAAGAGGTTCGCGAGACCGTCAGCGCGCTGGCGGAAGAACTCCAGAACGCGTGAGCAAGTCCGCTCTTGTCATCCATTCGGCTCGCGAACCCCGACTCGCGCAACAGAAGACCGGCGAGCTGCTCCATGCTGACCGGGCCGCGCCCCCCTTCTCCCGGCTCGGCACCCGTGCGCCACCGCAGACAGTCGGTTTGCCCGCCGGCGACGCCCCCCCGCCGAGAGGAGGATCGAGGATTCGAGCGCAGCGTGTGGAGCGAGGCACGGACCCACCAGTGTGAAGGCGAAAGCGAACCCAGAGGACGCCGGCGAGAAGAGAGGGAATCGTGGGCTGCAGTGGGGTGCCTACAACAGCGCGCAGCGCCTCAGTTCAACTTCCGTTGGGCCTGGAACAACACTTCGGCATACAATTGGCCTTCCCGCTGGTGGATGAAGCACATGCCCTGGGTGCGTGCTGGGTCAAACGGCAAAAGGAATCCGCGACCACTTTGGCGTATCCAGCAAGGACGTTGACATCTGGAATCCCGCGGTTGAAGACAATTCTGCTCGTCCACGGTTTTTCCTGTCGGCGAGGCATACGGAGCAGCAGATGGACCTTAGGTTGAAAGCCTTGAAGCGAAGTGTGGTTTCATGGAGGGCAATTTGAAAGCCCCGGGATGATCAATTCAATATCCATGAAAGAGATGAATTATTCGACAACTGCTCTGCTTCTGGTGCTGTCACTTTCAGGGTGCGCGACAATGCCCGATTGGTTCTCCGCTGCCGGCCCAAGCAGGGAACAAGTTCAGGAGAAACGTGACACCGGCCGCATCGAAGGTATCCACCTGGTCGATGTCAACGATGCCGTGGCCAGAACGCTTGCCCAGAGCAAGAAGCTCGGTCAATTTGTTGACGTCTTTCCGACCAACGGGACCAATAACTACCTGATCGGTCCGGGAGACATCATCGAAGTTTCGGTCTGGGAAGCGCCGCCCGCCATGTTGTTTGGTCCCGTGGTGCTCGAGCCAAAGGCCGGGCCGACCACAACGCGCGCTGTGACCTTCCCGGAGCAGATGGTCACCGCGGATGGCAAGATCACCATGCCGTTTGCCGGCCTCGTGCCTGTCAGAGGGCGAACGACCCAGGAAATCGAGGCGGACGTGGTCAAGCGACTGACCGGTAAGGCGAATCAGCCCCAAGTACTCGTCAGGGTAATCAAGAACAACACATCGAATGTCACCGTGGTTGGCGACGTCAGCAACAGCACGCTGATGCCGCTCACCCCCAAGGGCGAACGCCTGCTTGACGCGCTGGCGGCAAGTGGCGGTGTCAAGCAGCCGGTAAACCGCATGGCCGTGCAATTGTCGCGAGACAAGGTGACGGCGACGATGCCGCTCGATTCGGTCATTCGCGATCCCCGACAGAACATCCTGCTCAAGCCCGGCGATGTCGTCACGGCCCTGTTCCAGTCGCAGAGTTTCTCCGTGCTTGGAGCGACCGGCAAGAACGAAGAAATTGCTTTCGAAGCTCAGGGGATTTCGTTGGCGCAAGCCCTGGCGCGATCCGGTGGCTTGAACGACAATCGTGCGGATGCGCGCGGGGTGTTTGTTTTTCGTTTCGAAGATGCAAGACTCATCGCTGCCACAGAGACACTGATCATGACAGCCGATGGCAAGGTGCCGGTTGTCTATCAGGTTGATTTACGCGATCCGGCGTCGCTGTTCGTCACGCAGAACTTTCCGGTACAAAACCGCGACGTGATCTATGTCGCCAATTCGCCCGAGGCAGAGTTCCAAAAGTTCCTGAGGCTAGTGGTGTCGATCGCAGCGCCCGGCGTCACGATCAACCAGGCAGTCAACAATTGATACGCAATCCGCTATCCGTTTCATTTTCTGTTTGGCGGGCGATCTTCCTGCGCGAGGCGCTCGATCGGCTGTTTGACATGCGGGGAGCCTGGTTCTGGCTGTTGGCCGAACCGGTTTTGCATATCGGGTTCATGGCCTTTGTCTTCAGCATCATGCGCGTTCGCACGGTTGGCAACGTCGATGTTTTCGTCTGGATCATGGTCGGCATGCTGGCATTTTTTCTGTTTCGCAGAATTGCCGTCCAGGTGAGCTATGCGGTGGATTGCAATCGGCCCTTATTTACCTATCGCCAAGTCAAACCTTTTGATCCGGCCATCGCCAGGGCCGTACTGGAAGCCTTTCTGATGGCGATCATTTCGACCTTCATTCTGGGTACGGCAGCACTGCTGGGCCATGACACCTTTCCCGGCGACTCTCTGCTGGTCATGCAAGCCGTTTTCGGGCTCTGGCTGTTCGGCTTCGGCTATGGGCTGGTGGCATCGGTATTGATGGAGCTCGTTGCCGAGATGGAGCACGTCCTCAAGATCCTTATGCTGCCGCTCTATCTGATTTCCGGAGTCATCTGGCCCCTGTCCGCCGTGCCGCATCCTTACCGCGACATCCTGATGATCAACCCGATTGCGCATGGTCTCGAGTTGGTTCGATTGGGCTTCTTCCCTGATTACCACACGGTTTCAGGTCTCAGCATGCAGTATCTCTATGCATGGGCTGTCATCAGCGTCTTTCTCGGCTTGCTGCTGTATCGTCGCTTTGCTCTGCAGTTGGTGATGCGATGATCATCGTCGAGGACTTGCACAAGCGGTACAAGACCGAGCATGGTCCCGGCAAATGGGTGTTGCAGGGTGTCAACCTGACGATCCCGCGCAACGTCAATGTCGGGCTGATCGGCGCCAACGGCGCGGGCAAGTCCACCCTTTTGAGCATCATTGGTGGCATCGATCACCCCAACAAGGGGCGAGTGGAACGTCGTTGCCGTCTCTCGTGGCCAATGGGACAAGGCGGACTGGAACCGACCCTCACCGGGCGCCAGAACGCGAAATTCGTCTGCCGGGTGCACGGACACCAGGAAGATCTCGCAGATCGGCTGGCGTTCGTGCTGGACTTCTCGGAATTGGGCGAAGCCTTCGACGAACCGGTTAACACCTATTCTTCCGGGATGCGCTCCCGCCTGCAGTTCGCGCTGTCGCTCGCCTTCGATTTCGATACTTATATTTCGGACGAAGTGACTGCGGCGGGTGATGCGGCATTTCGCAAGAAGGCTGCCGCAGCCTTCCAAGCAATGACCAACCGTGCTGGGCTAATCATGGTCGCGCATGACGAAGGCGCACTCAAGCAATTTTGCCAGGCCGGCATTTTTCTTTACCAAGCCAAGGCGCTTTGGTTCGACGACATCGGCGAAGCATTCAAAGCCTACAAGGACACGATGCCAACATGACGGAATCGCAAGAAAGCAAGAGCGCCCAGCGTCTCGAAAAATTCAAGGCGTATATCCAGCGCGCCCGGCAAGATTGGCTATCGATCCAGCTCTTTTCCCGCCTGACACGACTCCTCCTGATAATGGCGGTTTTGGCGACGGTCTACTGGCTACTGATCGCTTCCGATCGTTATGTGTCCGAAGCCAGCGTCATCATTCGCAAGACGGATTCGGTCGCCGCACCAAGTTTCGACATATCCATGCTGATTGCCGGCGTTACCGGGGTCAATCGCAGCGATCAACTCCTGCTCCGCGAATACCTTCTGTCCGTAGACATGCTCAGAAAGCTCGATGCCGAACTCGACCTGCGGGCCCATTACAGTGATGCGGGTCGTGACATAATCTCGCGGATGTGGCTCAAGGATATGGAATGGTTCCATCGCCATTATCTCTCGCGTACCGCCATTGAATACGATGACTATGCCGGCGTCTTGCGTATCAAGGTACAGGCCTATGACCCACAGACTGCACAGGCGATATCGAATCTTCTGGTGCGCGAAGGCGAACGCTACATGAACGAGATCGGCCACGAAATGGCGGAAACGCAGGTCAGCTTCCTGACCACCCAAGCGAATCTGGCGCAACTGGCCTTTCAGGAGAGCAGCCAAAGGCTGTTGGCCTTTCAAAACAGGAAGGGGCTGATTTCGCCGCAAGCCACAGCCGAAAGCTTCGCGGTTCTCATCGCCCGACTGGAGGAGCAACGGGCACAACTGCAAACCCAACTGGCGTCGCTACCCAAGTCACTTGATCGGAACCATCCCAACGTCGCGATGCTCAAGCAATCTCTGGCAGCCATTGATCGTCAAATCGATGAGGAAAAAGCGAAGCTCGCCAACCCGACGGGTAAGACCCTGAACATCACCTTGGAAGAGTTCCAGCGTCTGCAAATGGAAGTCACGTTCACCCGGGATCTCTACAACGCTACCCTGACCGCGCTGGAAAAAGGCAGGATCGACGCCACGCGTATGCTGGAGAAGGTCTCCGTGCTGCAGGCGCCGACGCTTCCCGAATATCCGATGGAGCCACGCCGGCTCTACAACACCGTCGTGACACTACTATTTGCAGGGATGCTCGCGGGTGTATTGAAACTGATCGAGAGCATCGTGCTCGACCACGCGGATTGAACATCCTGAGAGACCCAATGAACGCCATCACTAGGATTAGGGAAGCATCCAGTCAGGACGATGCTAAAACCAGGTATCGGGAACTTGAGGAAGAGAACGAACTCCTCCTGCGGCAACTTCATCAGGTCCAGGAAGAGCTGGAACGCTATTTCCTCAAGAACCAGACGCTCGAAAAGGGCCAGAACTCAGGGGCGCAGCCACGCCAATGGGTCGATGATAGTTTGCCCGATGCTATTGCTGAAGTGCAGCATCTTCGCACCGTGCTGGACGTGCAGACCAAAGTGGCGGCTCTGGTCTCGCAAAACGCATTGAGTGTCCAGCTTGGGGAAATCCTGATCCATGGAGTCGACACACCGGGGGCTTTGCTGGGGGTCCCCGGTAAGCTACTGAAAGTATGGCGTCAGTCCAGCCAGAAAGCGCTACCGACGGCGTTGGGCAAGGATTTCGAGAGAGTCACTGCAGCGCATGCCGAAGGTGGTTTCGATGCCGTGGGAAAGCTGCTGTCTTCGGTGGGCTTATTCCCGGTGACGAAGGCGAATGCGTACAGCGCTTTGGCCCGTTATTTGACGAAACGTGATGTGAAACAGGCAGCCATTGCTGCCCGAAAGGCATACGAGAACGACCCGCGGCCTTACCGGTTGAAATGGCTGGCGTACCGGCTTCATGAAGCGGGTGAGGTCATCGAAGCAGAGGCGATGCTGGATGTCTTGCCCCAGGACATGCTGTTCAGTGATTCGGAAGCACGCCAGGCGGTTCAAATCCGCCATGAAGCTAAACGGGTTCGTTTGCGCGAGGCACGACAGCAAACCCAGTATGCCGAGCGACGGGCGGAAAATGAGCGCACCCTGAAGGAGCTTGCGCAGTCTCGCGACGAACAAACCCGTTTGGCGGAGGAGCGCAGTCGTGAGATCAGAATACTCGATGAAGAGCAGACGCGCCTGAAGCAAGCCTTGAGAGACCTTGAGAGAGAAAGATCGGCTCTGACGGGACTGTACGAAGAGCAGCTGAAACTCGTGCAGGAGGGGCAGGTGCAGATCGAACGGTTGGTGGAGGCGAAAGCGGCGGTGGAGTCGGAGCGGGGCCGGGAGATCGCAGCACTGCAGCAAGTACAGTCGCGATGCGAGCAACAGATCGCAGTGTTGACGCAGGCAAGGGAACGCCAAGAACAGCTCGCGGTCAAGCGGCAAGCGGCGAACGAAGCGTTGATACGAGAGAAAGCCGAACTGGCGCAAGCCAAGGCGCAGCTTGAACAAGAAAATGGAGCTCTGACGGGACGGCAGGAAGAGGCGGCGAAACTCGCGCAGGAGAGGCAGGCGCAGATTGAACAGTTGCTGCAAGCAATAGCGGCGGGGGAGTCGGAGCGGGACCGGGAGATCGAAGGGCTGAAGCGAGTGCAATTGCGATGCGAACAAGAGATTGCACTATTGGCGCGGGCACGGGAGCAACAGGCGCAACTCGCCGTCGAGCGGCAAGCGGCGAACGAAGCGCTGGTACGAGAAAGAGCCGAACTGGCGCAAGCCAAGGCGCAGCTCCAGCAAGAAAATTCGCTCTTGGCGGATCATCAGGAAGAGGCGGCGCAACTGGCGCAGGAGCGGCAGGCGCAGATTGAACAGTTGGTGCAGGCGCGAGCCGCGGTGGAGTCGGAGCGGGGCCGGGAGATCGAAACTCTGAAACAAGTGCAGTCGCAACTCGAGCAAGAGATTGTGCGGTTGACGCAGGCACTGGAGCAACAAGCACAACTCGCCGTCGAGCGGCAGGCGGCGAACGAAACGCTGGGACGAGAAAAAGCCGAACTGGCGCAAGCCAACGGACAGCTGGAACAAGAAAGGTCGGTGCTGGCGGATCAGCAGGAAGAGGCTGCGAAACTGGCGCAGGAGCGGCAGGCGCAGATTGAACAGTTGCTGCAGGCGAGAGCGGCGGCCGACTGGGAGCGGGGCCGGGAGGTCGAAGCATTGAGGCAAATGCAAGCGCAATGCGAGCAGGAGATGGTGCGGTTGACGCAGGCACGCGAGCAACAAGCGCAACTCGCCGTCGAGCGGCAAGCGGAGAACGAAGCCCTGGTGCGAGAGAAAGCCGAACTGGCGCAAGCCAAGACGCAGCTGGAACAAGAAAAGTCGGCGCTGGCGGGCCGACACGACGAGCAGCTGAAGCTGGCGGCGGAACGTCTCAAGCAGATCAACGAGCTGCAGCAGCAGATTCAAAGCCGCCAAACGGCAGAAGCAGAACTGGCATCGCGCCAGCAACTCATGCACGAAGAAATGGTACGTGCCGAGGCTCAGCTTGACTTGATCAAGGACATGTTGCTGCGCGAGCCGAGGCTATGACAGAATGAAACCCGCCGTGGACAATATTTGGAAGATCTCCCGATTGCCCGTTCCGGCCGACTTCCTCAAACGCGGGCAAAATAGCTTCGGCGCGCAAGATGCAGTAGTGCGAGTGGGGGCCCGAGCGGGGCCCGAGCGGGGCCAGATCCGGCCAGATCCCGATTCAGTTACTGGAGGTTAAAACCATGCTGGCCGAACGAGTCGTCGAATGGACTGAACAATGCAAACAGCATGGCCGGCAATAGGGCAAGCCCGAAGACGAAGCCGCCGTGCTGAAACGTCTGCTTTGCCAACCCTTCGGCGCGTTGACGACAGAAGCGAGCACGCGTCTGCATGGCGCCACGCTGGAACAGCTCGAAAGCTGGGCAAAGGAAAGGCTGCGCGCACTGAACAGCCATGCCGTGCAGTTTCGCTACGAAGGATGCCCCGCGGAAAATGTTTCATCGAGTGAATGCCATGTACTCACCTCCAGCCTCGAAAAATGAACCGAAGAAACACTGCGGTCACTATGAAGCCCCCCATCATCTACCGCTTCCGTGCGTTGCAGCTTAAATGAGCACCCAGCCAAACCCCCACCCCAAGGCGGGCGCTGGCGAGACGGCAAGCAACCCCGCCCCCCGCCGCCGCGCGGCGCCGGCCAAACAATCCGCCGTTGTGCTTGAAGCCCGGCCCGAGCAAGCCGTCGTTCCGTACGACGAAAGCCTGCTGGAACGCGCCCGCACACAATGGCAGTTTGGAGACTGGCGAAGTCTTGCCCAGCTGACCCGCGACACCCTGCAACACCACCCCGACCGCGCCAAGCTCACCCTCCTCGCCGCCGCCGGTCGGCTGCAAATCGGGCAGGAAGCCGAAGCCAAGCAATTCCTCCGCCTCGCCCAGGATTGGGGCGTCAGCAAGAGACTCATCAGCCAGTTCCTCATCGCCGGGGTGCACAACAGCCTGGGCCGCGCCGCCGCGATCGGCAACCGGCAACCCCGCGCTCTGCAGCACTTCGAAAACGCCATTGCGGTTGGCACGCCGGGCGGTGACCTTCGCCTTCTCGCCCAGGCGCGCATTGGTGAGCAAATGCAGCAACTCAAGTTGCTCAGCCAGCAAGCGCAATTTCTCCAGCGGCCGGCAATGCCTGACGAGGCGCGCGCGAACAAGGACGAACAATTAGGCTACCCCGTTCGTGTCAATCTCCTTCTCGACGATTCTGCTACTACTCGGATCGAATTGAATTCGACCAAGAGCGCATGGCTCAAGGTTTTCCCTGAAGCCGTCGAGTACCAGACAGACAAGGGCTCCCCGCTCTACCTCGTCAGCAATGAAAGCGGAGATTTTGAAAAGCCGCCGGGCGAAACACAGCTACCCTTAAGGGCAGATACCCCCTACCTGATTTCAGGAAAGATCGGCCACGCTGGTGACAACAGACCGATCATCTGGATCTTCCAATACGCAGGCGGCAAGAAGATCGATGCCCAATCGATCAGTGCCGAGGCAGGGCGCTTTGAACATAGATTCACGACGAAATCCACCATGGATTCCTTCGCCATTGGCATACGCCTCTCGGGCCATGGCCGCCTGCTCCTTCCCGATACGCTGATAAATCTGAAGGAGCAGACCAAGGAGGCTCTGTTCGCGCAATTCGAGGAGAAGATAGAGAAACTGAAGCAGGCACAAAAAAGCGAAGTGGAGAGCTCGATGAAGCAGATCGAGGCTTGTATCCGCTTGCAGCACTACCTAGGGCCTGACACGGTTCTGCCTGACATGCACAACTGGTTCATCAGTCCGGATTTCGCGGTCCTGCTGATCAACATAGTGGAACAGAACGAATACGATGCAGTCATCGAGTTTGGCTCGGGCACATCCACCATCATCTTGGCCAAGGCGCTGGGACGGGTGGGGCAGCGTGATGGTCGAGAACCATCCCCATTGCTGAGTTTCGATCATTTGCAGGAGTATAGTGAAAAGACACAGAAACTACTGAAACAAGCGAGGGTGGCCAGCCATACGCAAGTCGTGCTTGCCCCGCTTGTTGCGTGGCAAGACCATCACGGAACCTCATTCAACTACTACGCTTGCGATGAGGCGCTGGTCGAATTGAGGCGGCGCCTGCCGGATTCGGCAACCCGGATACTCGTTCTTGTCGATGGTCCTCCTGCGGCAACGGGTAGGCATGCCCGTTATCCCGCCTTGCCAAAGCTTCTCGACGTGTTTCCTCCCGATGAGTACGTCAGCGATTTCTTGCTGGACGACTATCTACGCACTGACGAACAGGAAATTGCCACACGCTGGCTGCAGGAGATGAGCGAACGAAAATTGCATTGTCGCCGAACGGAATTCAACAATCTCGAGAAGAAGGCCTTTCTGATCGAGGTTTCACGGGGTCAGACGGGGGATGTCCGATGAGAGTCCTCACCGCTTTCGGCACCCGCCCCGAAGCCATCAAGATGGCCCTGGTGGTGAAGTCACTCGCCTCCGACCTCGGCTTCGAAGCCAAAGTCTGCGTTACTGCTCAGCATCGGGAGATGCTCGATCGGGTACTAGCTATCTTTGCCATTCGACCGGATTTCGACCTCAACGTCATGAAGCGCGGCCAGGACTTGAGCGACATCACCAGCAGCGTCCTGCCTGGCATGCGCGACGTCTTCAAAAAATGGCTGCCCGATATCCTTCTCGTCCACGGCGATACCACCACCACGCTCGCTGCCAGCCTTTCCGCTTACTACGCCAGAGTCAAGGTCGGCCATGTGGAGCCCGGTCTGCGCACCCACGACAAATACTCACCGTGGCCGGAGGAAATGCGCTCACCCATACGTCATCGCCGCGCAAGCCAACAGTCTGCTCCATGACCCTGCAGTGTACAAAGCCATCGCCCGCGCTCGTAAAGGCTATGGCGACCGCCATGCCGACATCCGGCCATGCGTATCCGCGCTATTCTGAAAGCCATCAACTGTTGAGAAAGCCAAGATGTTCAACACCCCCTCCATGATTGGCCTCGATTATATGCGCCTGCGCACGGCCACACTGTCGGGTTCGCGAGAGAAGCTCCTTGGCCGATACGCCAAGCAGTACGCCGCCACCGCCGGCTACCTGCGCGTCCTCAAAGATCGCCAGCCCACCGAAAACGTTCCCACCGCCATGCCTAGGCCCTTTACCAATGGCCATGAGCTTGACTTCGCCCACATCCAGGCCACCGGCAAATCCATAGCGCCAGTGTTGGCCAACCGAAACCTCGTCATCGCCGAATCCACTTTACCAATCCCAACGACACCAGAGTTCGCCGACTGGCCCCCCCAAGCCCGGCCGCGGGTGAGCCTCCCCGAACAAACCGCCGAAAGCGCCGACATCCACAAAGCCTATTTCCCCGAGCGACTGCTGCCAAGTAGCAGCGTTCACGAGCTGGCCGCTAACGACCTCGTCATCTGCAGCATGACGCGCACCGCCACCTACATGGCCACCCCTCTTGCCAAGACCGTTGTCGAACGCGACCTAGTGCCCACCAACGCGCCTACCGCAGAAATGCGCAAGCGCGCCGAAACCCGCTTCCGCGACGTCAAGATTGGCTCGGCGAACGAGCTTTCCATCATCTGCGACAAAATGGACATCAACGTCTGGGAACATAGGGGGGAATGATGCAGCAGAGATCTTTGGTGCGCCGCGCCGCCGATGAGTACGCAAAAGGCAATTATCAGGTAGCGCTTGACTTCTACAGGATGTTGTCCAATCAACTGGGGGAGAAGAACTTTGAGGTCAATATCTGGCTTTGCCAGAAGAGGTTGAGACGCGAAGGTCGACGGAGTGCGGACCAGTTTCCGCTCAAGGCCGTCAAAGTCGCGTGCGTGATGGATGAATTCACATTCCATTGCTATGAACCAGAGTGCGATCTGTTGCCGCTGACACCCGACAATGTGCTAGACGAGCTCGACAATTTCAATCCCGATCTGCTTTTCGTCGAATCTGCCTGGCGGGGCAAAGACGAACTCTGGAACCGCAAGATCGCTACCCTTAGCAAAGAACTGAGAGTTGCCTTGCAATGGTGCAAGGAACGTCAGATACCAACAGTTTTCTGGAACAAGGAAGACCCAGTTCACTTCGAGACCTTCCTGACAGCCGTACAGCAGTTTGATCATGTCTTTACGACGGACATCGACTGTATTGCCCGTTACAAGGTGGCACTGGGTCATGAGCGCGTTTATCTGCTGCCCTTTGCGTGCCAGCCAAGAATACACAACCCTATCCAGGTGATTCCTCGCAAGGATGCCTTTTGCTTTGCCGGCGCCTATTACGTGCGCTATCCCGAGCGAACACACGACCTCGAAAACTATGTGGCCGTGTTTCCGAAGTACAAACCATTGGATATCTTCGACCGGAACTTCGGCAAGGATGACGTCAATTACAAGTTTCCACCCCAGTATGACCCATATATTGTCGGCACGCTCCCGTTCAACGAGATCCACAAGGCCTACAAGGGATACCGATACTCGATAAACCTCAATTCGATCAAGCAGTCGCAGACCATGTTCGCGAGGCGGGTGTACGAACTACTGGGCTCCAACACGATTACCGTTAGCAACTTCTCTCGTGGAGTTCGGCTGCTATTTGGCGATCTGGTCCTTTCCAGCGACAGCGGCGATGAGATCCTTACACGTCTGCGCCGGATGGACAGTGAAATTGAACAGAAGCATCAGCTGGCTGGCCTGAGGAAGGTCATGCTCGAACACACATACGAACATCGTTTGGCGTATGTGGTGCGCAAGGCGCTGGGGTGGTCCTGGGACAGTGCGCTGCCCGTGATAGTCGTCGTCACTTTGGTTGGCTCGCAAGACGAATACCGTCGGGTAGTCGAGAGCTACCAGGCACAGCGCCACGCTCGTAAGCGCCTCCTGATTATTTTGAAACACCCCTTAGCCGATGCGCAACTGGCTTCGCCTGATGATCAGACCATCAGCATTGTAGATTCGCTCAAGGTTGCCGAATCCCACCTTCGCAACGACCTGAATCGAGACGATTGGCTTGCCGTGATGATGGCGGACGACTACCACGGGCCGAACTACTTGCTGGATCTCGCTATCGCCACTCGCTACAGCGACGCTCAGGTCATAGGCAAGGCGATGCGCTTTCAGTGCACCGCTGAAGGTATTCGCTTGCTCCACCCGGGCAACGCCTACCGGGAAATGGGCCGCTTACCGGTACGTTCCAGCGCCATTCGTGCGGACGCCCTCCCGCGTGAGCAAATACTGCTGCCTTGGTTGGCACGCGCACAGAACGAGGAATGGAAACTACCTGGATTGGCAATTGATCCGTTCAACTACTGCCTAGACGGCCAGAATTCGCAAGATGCAGCGTCGATCCGTGCGCGCGTCGACGACCTTAAACTCGATGCCGGGCTGCCGCTCGATCAAATTACGCGAGCGGCGGAAGATATTCCCCCGGCCCAGCTTGACGAATCGACTGTGCCCAAGTGGAACGCCACCCGGCTCATGCAGGTCTTTGGCCAAGTCATTCATTCTCAAATAAGCGTGGAAGTTAAGCCGGGGGGACTCTCCATCGACTCGAACCTACCGGAAGGTAAGCATGAATATCTCTACGCCAAGCAAGAGTTGCCCGTGGGCATGTTGCCGACTACGCGGATCATGGACACCCAACTGGAGCTTACACCAGGGCTCGATGTTCAGTATGTATTTCGCTTTCTGAACAACAACAAGCAGAGAATAAACCACGTCATTCACACCGCCAATCGCAACCACACTGCCACAATACCTCCCGGCACAGCGTTCGTGCAGATGGGCTGGCGCGTTTGTGGAAGCGGTACGGCCACCATCAAATCATTGCTTTGGGGCCATCGCAAGCTGGAACCAGCGCGGTTGCTCGGCCGCAGTGACACGTTGCTAGTGACCAACCACTATCCCCGTTACGACGATCTCTACCGCAATGCCTTCGTGCATAGCCGTGTCAAGGGCTACCTTCAGCGCGGCGTGGATGTGGATGTTTTCCTCCTGCGGCCGAATGTAGTGACAAGCTATCATGAGTTCGAGAACGTCGATGTGCTCACCGGCGGGCCGCAAGCGCTGTGCAACCTGCTGGACAACGGGCACTACAAGACCGTGTTGGTGCACTTCCTGTCGCGGGAAATGTGGGAAGCGCTTGAGCGGTATCCAGGATTGAAGCTGATCATCTGGGTTCATGGTGCCGAAATCCATGCCTGGCATCGCCGGAAGTTCAACTACCAGGACGAAGAAGAACGCGCCAAAGCCATTCGCGAAAGCGAGTCGCGAATGGCGTTCTGGCGCGGCATTCTCAACCCCATTACATCCAACCTCAAGTTGGTGTTCGTGTCGCGCCACTTCGCCGAAGAGGTTTTCGAGGATCTAGGGTTCCGCCTGCCCGACGAGGCCTATACCATTATCCACAACCCGATCGATACGCAGCTCTTTGCCTATCAAGTGAAGCCACTTGAGCAACGCAAGCGCGTGCTGTCGATCAGACCGTATGCATCACGCCTGTATGCGAATGACCTCAGCGTCAGCGCGATTCTGCGGCTCTCAAGAGAGCCCTTCTTCTCTGAGTTGCACTTCCGAATGATAGGTGACGGCAAGCTGTTCGAAGAAACAGTCGAACCTTTGCGGAAGTTTCCCAATGTCACGATCGAGCAACGATTTCTGACACACGCCGAAATCGCCGCGTTGCATAAGGAGTACGGGGTTTTCCTGGTGCCCACACGATGCGATTCACACGGCGTTTCTCGCGACGAAGCGATGGCGTCTGGGCTGGTGCCCGTCACCAGTTCGGTTGCCGCGATTCCGGAGTTTGTAGACCAATCTTGCGGAATTCTGGCACCTCCCGAAGATGCAGCATCATTAGCTGACGGCATAGCCAGGCTGTATAAGTCCCCCGACTTGTTTGACCGGCTATCGAAAGCTGCAGCTCAACGGGTAATTCAACAGCGAGCCTCCCAAGGCATACTCGAGCAGGAAATTTCCTTGATCGCGCCTGCTCTAGATAGGATCGCAGACGGCCGTCCGATATCCTTTCTTTCGTTTGATGTTGAGGCATTGCCTGGACGAGCTCCGCATGACCCCGTCGAACGCCTGATTTGGGGGCGCTACGACGGTCAGGAATTTGGCATACGCCGAATCTGCGCCATCCTGAAGCAGTATGGCATCAAGGGAAATTTTCTGATCGACTTTTCGGCCTGCCTGCTATATGGAGACAAACCTGTTCGAGATGTCGTAGAGTTTTTGTTGTCGGAAGGGCATGAACTGCATGTCCACTTGCATTCTGAGTGGGTCGTCCGAAAGTGGGGGCTGAGAAGCAAGGATTGGGCGGACGGCCCGGTGGGGATGGATATGCTCGACGATACCTTGAGTCGCTCTTTCCTGCAGTTTGCTGCCTTCAAGTACCGGACTCTAGTGGGACAGGCTCCCGTACTGTTCCGGGCCGGGGGATTCAGATTCAATGCCTCGACCATAACCGCTGCTCAGAAGCTAGGATTCAAGGCTTGCAGCAACTTCAACAGCGGCCGCCATACTGACCTATGGGAGGGCCAAAGTCCCGCGGTAATTAACAATGAACCGTTCCGTTGGGGAGACGATCTGATCGAGCTGCCGGTGGATCTTTCCCCGGAACCTTTAAGCCTTGACTGGGGCATTTACCTGGGCATGTTCGACCGCATTCTTTCCCGAAAGCGTCTGAGAACATTCAATCTGACGTTGCATTCATGGTCGCTCTTGACGCGCGGGAAACAAGAGCACTTTACCGGCCACTCAGCGGAGCATGAAGAGCGCCTTCACAGGATCTGTGAGCATTTGATTGCGAATACCCGCCCAACAGGGTATGCAGAATTTCTGTCCGGTGGAGTCGAAATTTCTGAACAGGCGGATTGTCACTGCGTGCTTACGCCCAGCGCGTTTGCCGCGCCCACTAGGCAGTGCAGCATCTGCGGTGCAACCTACGGCATGCCTTTAAATTCCGATGTATGCCCAAGTTGTGGGTCACGCGCTCGCCACCGTCAAATTCTGGACGTACTGAATCAGACCGGCAACCCATTCGATGGCCGGAGCGCACTCGCGTGCCACGCTAATCCGGTCGAGATGCAAGCTTTTCTTGCCAAGGCCGCAAAGGTGGTTAATTTTGACGTCCGTCCGCTTGGCTATGCCGATCTGCAGATGGACATCCAGTCGATGGACAAGGTCGAAGACAGTAGCTTCGATACATTCATTGCTGTTCACGTACTCAACCATGTTTTCGACGACGGCAAGGCACTAATGGAGATCCATCGGATTCTAAAGCTGGGCGGGGTTGCCTTGGTGACTATTCCGTGTCGCGAAAACTCGCCGACGGAGCCTTGTGCAAACGTAATCGAGCACTACGGTCCGGACGCGCTTAGCCGGTTCGGTGTCGGCACGTATAGGCGCTATGGGCTTGAAGAGGCGATTGACCTGTTTTCGACGTTTTTTACCGTCGAGCAATACAAGGGCTTTGATGAGTTGACATCGAGCCATGATTATGTTTTCTTGTTAACCAAGGACCGGAGTAAAGCTGGCTCGACTGTTCAATAATCCGCAATCGAAAGAGGAATGTCAATGTCCACCAATGCCCCTAAAGTGTTAGGCTACGATGAGCAGAGCCGGATCGAGCGCGCCCGTGAGCGAGCGAAGACCGTCGATGGATTAATGGGATTGAGAGGCCAGCGTATCCTGGAAGTCGGCTGCGGTCACGGTGACTTCTGCAAGGTACTGGCAGAAGAATACGACTGCGAGGTAGTCGGCACAGAGGTCTTGCCATACGAGGACTGGAAAGAGATTAGAAGTCCACAGCTGACTCTATTGCAGATGGACATCGCCAAGGAACAGCATTTTCCTGAAAATCACTTCGACAGAATCGTATCTTTTGTCGTTTGGGAGCATATGCGCCACCCCTGGTCGGCACTAAAGGAGTGCCAGCGTATATTGGCGCCTACCGGCAAGAAGTATCTTCATGCTTATTTATACGGGGCACCACGCCTGAGTCATCTTCACTACTTGGTACCCGACCCATGGCTACACCTGACGCACTCTCCGAGGGAAATTATGCAACGCATCGACAAGAACGAGTTGCCGTGGTACTTTTGGTGTAACCGGGTTTCGTATCTTCACTACTTGCAGTACTTCAGGAAACTTGGGTTTTATGTCGCGTACGAAAACATTATACGGGAACCTTTTCCTGAGAAGCACTACCAAGAGAACGAGCAACTGCTCGGGCTGTATTCTGAATACGATCTGCGAATGCACGGCTTTCAGGTAGTGTTGGTGTTTGATGAGCGTTTCCCCAAAGAGGCTCTGGATGATGCTGTCTACTCGAAGCTGGTGCGCGGAGACAGGCAAAGATGATTGAAGGTCTAGAGTATTCGGGAAATCCGTCTTCACCTTTTCGTTTTGAGCACCGGTTAGCCTTGGGAGTGGTGTCTGCGTATATAGCGATGTTGAAATGAGCACTTATTCGTACATGAACGGCGGCCAGGTCCGGGAGAGGGTAACTATAGGAAGATTTTGTTCGATCGCATATAACGTTGCCTTAGGGGTTGGAAATCACCCGATTCATTTGTTATCGTCGCATCCATTTGCAACCAAAGCTAGTCAGGATGAGCTTTTTTGCTCTCCTTTTTTGGCCAAGCGCTATGATTGGATGAAGAGGACGATCATTGGCCACGATTGTTGGATTGGGCATGGAGTCACAGTACTTCTCGGTATTTAGGTCGGTACTGGTTCGGTTCTTGCGGCGGGCACTGTCGTTACAAGGGATGTACCACCATATGCAATTGTCGCCGGGGTTCCCGGTAAGGTTGTCGGGTATAGGTTTGATGAGGACACACGGCGTGATCTCCTGCTCAGTGAATGGTGGCTTAGACCTTTGGAAGAACTGCAGAAGTTGCCTGTTAATAATATTAGGGCTTGTATTGATGCGGTGAAGAGTATCGATGCATGTCGAATTCAATACGTTCAAGTTTGAGATCTTTGGAGTCGTCGAGGGGGGGGGGAACGTCTGTGTTTCTTGTTTTCGTAATCGTTCACACAGGGGGGGGCGTCCGCACTCGAATGGAATATTCGCTATCGTCATGCTTGGCGGAGCAGAATCGTCTACATTCGTGAACTTATGAAAATGGCTTGTAAACCCTTCCAGAATCAGGTCTACTCTTGTCTCTTGGGCGACCGAAATGATCGTGACGAAGGGGGCAAGCCTGATGTGCGGCTTGAGGGAAGTGGACGATCCGCGCAAATCGAGCAACGGGACGCTGCATGACTTCGTGGAGACGCTCGTGATCGCGATGGCAGCGGCGCTGTCCGATTGTGACACCATTGAATACGTCGCGGACTGGGGACGGACGAAGGAGCCTTGGTTGCGCAAGTTCTTGGTGCTGAA